>Ga0073904_10002609_pt1 | contig 13623 bp, 11 predicted proteins | sample KloWWTrecipitate_FD_66668 | JGI IMG/M metagenome (GOLD analysis project Ga0073904, IMG submission 66668) | Active sludge microbial communities from Klosterneuburg, Austria, studying microevolution and ecology of nitrifiers - Klosterneuburg... | ecosystem: Engineered > WWTP > Aerobic digester >...
TGCTTGGGGACCAGGCCGACCAGCGACGCGCTGACTCGGTTGGCGGGACCAGGGATGGCGACCGGTCGACCCGCCGCCAACGCGTCGACGCCGGTGACGGCCACCGCCTCGGCGGTCTCCCACATGAACGACGGCAGCGACGACTCCGCGTCCTCCTTGGAGATGCCCGCCGCTTCGCCGAAACCTGTGTGGACCGGCCCTGGGCACAGGGTGGTGGCGGTCACGCCGGTTCCTCGCAGCTCGCCACCGAGGGACCTGGTGTAGGACAGCACGAACGCCTTGGAGGCGCCGTAGGCGGCCTGGCCGGGTAGCGGCTGGAACGCCGCGGTGGACGCCACGTTCAACACGGCCCCCGTCCCTCGGTCGACCATCCCGGGCAGGAACCGGGTGCAGAGCTCGACCACGGCGGCCACGTCGACTTCGACCATGTGCAGCTCGGCGTCGGGCTCGCCGCGGTGCACTGCTCCCATGGTCGACAGCCCGGCGTTGTTGACGAGGATCGTCACCGACTTGCCGGTCTCCGCGACCCGCTCGGGCAGGTCGGCGCGGGCGGAGCGGTCGGCCAGGTCGGTCGGCAGCACGTCCGCGATCACGCCGGTGCTCGACAGCTCCGCGGCAAGCTCCTCGAGCTTGGTGCGGCTGCGGGCCACCAACGTCACGTTCTGGCCGCGGCGGGCGAGCTCACGTGCGATCTCGGTACCGATGCCGGAGGAAGCTCCGGTCACGAGCGCGGTGCGGTCCGGGGCGGGGAGAGGCAGCGGCATGCGCCGACGCTACCGCCGCCCGGCTCTGTCGGTACCTGGATCTGTCGGTCCCCGGCTCGGAACGATCCGACGCGCCAGGCGGCGACGCGGGACGGGGCGACAGGTAGGTTCTGCGCCCGATGGGTGCCGAGATGGTCGAGATCGATCCGGTTCGTCCGGCGACCCGTCTGCTCGACGACCTCGGCGCCCGGCTGCGCGCCGGTGCGCTGGTCGCGTTCCCGACCGAGACGGTGTACGGCCTGGGTGCGTCGATCGACCGGCCCGATGCCCTCCGCCGCATCTTCGAAGCCAAGAGCCGACCGTCCACCGACCCGCTGATCGTGCATGTGGCCGGCATCGACGCCCTTGAGGGGGTCGTCGACGGTGTCGACGACCGGGCGTTGCGCCTCGCCGACGCGTGCTGGCCGGGGCCGCTCACGATGGTGCTGCCGCGTGGCCCGCTCGTCGATGACTTGGTCACCGCCGGTGGACCCTCGGTCGCGGTGAGGGTGCCGGCGCACCCCGTGGCGATCGGACTGGTGCGGGCCGCCGGCGTCGGCATCGCCGCACCGTCGGCCAACCGGTTCGGCCGGATCAGCCCGACCACGGCCGACGACGTGCGTGACGAGCTCGAGGAGCGTCTGATCGACGGCGACACGATCCTCGCCGGCGGCCCGACCCCGCTGGGCATCGAGTCGACCGTCGTCGATCTCACAACGCATCGACCGACCGTCCTGCGCCACGGCGGCCTGCCGTGGGAGGACCTCGTCGCGGTGCTCGGTCACGTCGACGCCCCAGAGCGGCGGGTCGTCGGCGACGGCGTCTTGGCGGCATCGCCGGGGTCGCTGATCCGCCACTATTCGCCGGACACGCCGCTGGTGCTCGTCGAGGGCGACGAGCAGATGGCCGACGCGCTGATCCGGGAGCTCGCGGATCGAGGTGTCGTGGCTCGTCTCGTCGGGCTTCCGTCCGGTCCCGAGGCCGCGGCGAGAGAGCTGTATCGCACGCTGCGCGCCGCGGATCGATCCGGTGTGTCGCTGCTGCTCGCGGTCGTCGTCGATCCAGCAGGGATGGGTCGCGGCGTCAACGATCGCCTGTACCGAGCCGCACACGGCCGCGTGGTCGCGGAATGCGTCGCCGGATCCGTGGACCGGCTCGAGATGCTGGCGCGAGCATGACGGCCACGATGTGGGGGAGCCCGGGGGTGCGACGACGCATGATCGTCGGTTGGGTGGTGGCGGGCTCGCTCGCGGCCCTGGGCGCGTGCGCCGCGATGGACGGCACCCACTCTGCGGTGCCCACGGTCACCGCGACCCGGCCCAGCCCGCAGGTGATGGCCGACCCAGCCGGCACTGCCCCTCCGACCGCAGCACCAGGCGAGGGGCTGCAGTCGGCTGACTCCGTCGCCGTTCCGGCCACCGTTCCGGCTGCGGTTCCGGCGGCGCCACCGCCGACAGCGCCCGTTGCGCCGCCGCCCGTGCCGACCACAGTGCCCGGCAGCGATGACGGCCGAGCGGTGCAGCGTCTCGAGAGCCCCGCAGCAGTGCGCACGTCGTCGGCCGCGCTCGGGCTCCTCCGCGTCGATTGGCGGACGATGCTGCCCGGCTGGCAGATCAGGTTCCTCCCCGGTCGAGTGGGGCTCCGCGGCGCCACGTTCCCGGATCGTGACGTCATCGAGATCTACGTCCGTGCGAACGATCGCCCCGAGGCGCTCGCCCATGTCGTGGCCCACGAGCTGGGACACGCGGTCGACGTGAGTCGATTCGGCGAGGCCGCCAGGCGTACCTGGAGAGCGGCCCGAGGCATCCCGGCCGGTGCCACGTGGTTCCCCTCGGGATCAGGCGTCGCCGACTTCGCGAGTCCGGCCGGTGACTGGGCGGAGAGCTTCGCCCACTGGTTGGTCGGCGCCGGGTGGAACTCGCATCTCGGCCCGCCGCCGAACGAGGTGCAGCGCGCGCTGATCGCCCAGCTGGCTGGGATCGGCTGAGAGGCGACCCGGATACACTTCGCGGCGATCGATCCCGCGACTGCAGGGATCCCCATCGGCGCTCCCCGGGACCCGCTCGTGACCGAACAGACCACAGCAACGGCTCGCGGGAAAGGTGGTGACGATGGACGTCGTCCATCGGTCGCGAAGGGGCTCCTGAAGGCGTGCCGCCCCAGGCAGTGGGCGAAGAACCTGCTCGTGTTCGTCGCCCCGGCCGCAGCAGGTGTGCTCGACGACGTCGACTACCTGGCCCCCACCATCGCCGGATTCGTGGCGTTCTGCCTGGTGTCGTCAGCGACGTATCTGCTGAACGACTCCCTCGACGTCGAGTCGGACCGACGGCATCCGACCAAGAGCCGTCGGCCGATCGCCGCAGGCATCGTGCCGATCCCGGTGGCGTTGTCGGCGTCGATGGTTCTTGCCGCGGCCGGTTGCGCAGTCGCCGCGTTCATCAGCTGGCCGCTCCTGGGTGTCGTCGCCGGCTACGCGGCCCTCACGACGTGCTACTCGCTGTTCCTCAAGCAGGTGGCGATCCTCGACCTGGTCATCCTGTCCGCGGGTTTCATCCTGCGCCTGCTCGGCGGAGCGTATGCCGCCGGCGTCGAGGTGTCGGAGTGGTTCCTGTTGGTCTCGCTGTTCGGCTCGATGTTCATCGCATCGGCCAAGCGCTACGCCGAGAAGCGCGAGCTGGGGGACCAGGCGGCTGACCTGCGTCCGACTCTCGGCGAGTACAGCTTCGAGTTCCTGGCGATGGTGCGGACCGCAGCAGTCGCCTCGGTGACGATGTCGTACTGCCTGTGGGCGGTGGAGCGGGCACAGGTCCTCGGTGGGTCGGCCACACCGTGGATCCAGCTGTCGATCATCCCGTTCCTGATCGCGATCCTCCGCTATGCGATGCTCGTCGATCAGGGCCACGGGTCCGCGCCCGAAGAGGTCTTGGCCGAGGACCGCATGATGCAGGTCATGGGCGTGGTGCTCGTCGGGTTGCTCTTCGCAGGGCTGTACCTGTGACCGGCAGTGCTTCTCCCGCCCGTACGGAGTTGCTGCGGGGCTGGGGTCGGACCACGCCGGCCCGATCGCAGGTGCTGGCCGTCGAGTCGGAGGCAGAGGTCGTCGCCGCCGTCCGCGGCGTCGGCGCCGAAGGCGTCGTGGCCCGCGGACTGGGGCGTTCGTACGGCGATCCGGCTCAGAACGCGGGCGGGCTCGTGCTCGACGGTCCAGCGCGATCCGGGCTCATCGACCTCGACCTGCACACCGGGGTCGCTCGGATCCTGGCGGGGACCAGTCTGGACGACCTCATGAGCTGGCTCGTACCGCTGGGATGGTTCGTACCCGTGACGCCCGGGACCCGCATCGTCACCGTCGGTGGAGCGATCGCGTCGGACATCCACGGCAAGAACCACCACAGGTCGGGTTCGTGGTGCAACCACGTGCTCAGCATGCGCCTCGTCGACGGCACCGGCGAGGTCCGTGAGCTCAGCCCGACCCAGGACGCGGACCTGTTCTGGGCGACCGCCGGTGGCATGGGCCTGACCGGGATCATCCTCGATGCCACCGTGCAGCTGCTGTCGGTCGGCTCCAGCCGGATCCTGGTCGACTCGGACCGCGCTCCCGACCTCGACGCCGTGATGGCGATGATGGTCGACGGCGATGACGACTACGACTACTCGGTCGCGTGGATCGACGTGATGGCCAAGGGCCGGCACCTCGGCCGCTCGGTGCTCGACCGGGGGCGCTTCGCCACACGCGATGAGCTCCTCGCTGCCGGCATCGAGCGGCCATCGGAGTACGCGCCGCACATGCTGCCGTCGCTGCCCGACGTGTTCCCGTCGGGGTTGGTCAACCGGCTGTCGGTGAAGGCGTTCAACGAGCTCTGGTTCCGCAAGGCACCGGTGCGTCGCCGCGACGCCCTCATGGGCATCGAAGCGTTCTTCCACCCGCTCGACATGGTCGCCGACTGGAACCGGGTGTACGGCCAGCGGGGCTTCATGCAGTGGCAGTACGTGGTCCCCGACGACGCGGGCGACTTCGTCCGCCGCTCCCTCGAGCGGATCTCCGGCGCCGGGCTCCCGTCGTTCCTGTCGGTGCTCAAGCGGATGGGTCCGGGCAATCCCGGCCATCTGAGCTTCCCGATCTCGGGCTGGACGCTCACGATCGACATCCCGATCGCCGCCGGCCTGGAGCACATCTTCGATGAGCTCGACCGTGAGGTCGCGGATCTGGGAGGCCGCCTGTACCTGGCAAAGGACAGCCGTCTGGACCCGGGACTGGTCGCAGCGATGTACCCGCGGATCGACGAGTGGCGCGGGATCCGGGGGGCGGCCGACCCGGATCGACGGTTCCGCAGCGACCTGGGTCGCCGGCTCGGCCTGATCTGAGGGCCGAAACGACGACCTCGTTCCTGGATCGGCGCGGACTTGCGCGCGGACCCAGGAACGAGGGGAGCCAAGTCTGGGTGGATCAGCCGCCGACGTCGGCCTTGTACTGGTCGAGGGCGTTCTGGAAGTCGGTGTCGGCCTTGCTGATGGCGTCATCGACGCCGACGCCGTTGAAGGCGACGCTGTCGAGCGACTCCCGCGTGATGGCACGGAACTCGTTGAAGGGACCGATGACGGGTCCGGGGAAGTCCGCGTTGAGGTTCTTGAGGCCCTGGTAGGCGGTGTTCAGCCACTTGCCCTTGGTGGTCGTGGTGAACTCCTTCTGCAGCGTCGGGTCGTCCTGCGCTGACTTCAGCACCGGCAGGTAGCTGCCCTGCAGCGTCCACGTGACCTGGTTCGGGGTCTGCAGGAAGTACTTCACGAACTCCCAGGCACCCGGGACGCCGGTGGCGTCGTCGGTCTTGACCAGGTACCACGCGGAACCGCCGATCTGGCCCTGGCCGGCCTCCTCGAGGCCCGGCTGCAGCGCCACGTCGATGTCGAGCCCCGTGTTGATCGTGGCGTCCACGCCCACGTCGCTCAGCTGATCGGCCGACACCGATCCCTCGAGCAGGGCGGCGACGGTGCTGATCGCGGTCGAGGTCTGGATGAGCATCGCCGAGGTCTTGGCGTTGATGGCCAGGTACTCGTCGACGCCGGTCACCGAGCTGGGCACCGCGGTGGCGAGCCCGTCGTCGATCATCGACTTGAACCACTGGTAGATCTCGGTGGTGTCGGGCTGGTCGAGCTCGGACTCGGTGCCCAGCCCGGACCGGCCGTTGTCGTTGTTGACCAGCGGCTTGCCGGCACCGGTCAGCCAGTTCTCGACGAACCAGGAGTCGACCTTGATCACGACCGGGGTCTTGACCCCCGGGACGTTGGCCGCCTTGATCTTCTCTGCCGTGGCCCGCAGCTCGTCGATCGTGGTCGGGAAGGTGGTCGTGTCGACGCCGGCCTGGGCCAGGATCGCCTTGTTCACGTAGAGCACCGGCATGGACACGCTGAACGCGCCGGGCCAGAGCACCTTGTCGACCGTGTAGGCCGAGGTGACCGACGCCAGGACGTCGTCGTAGGTCGTGTCGGAGTCGGGGTCGGCCTTGCGGCACGAATCCGCCGGCACCACGACGCCGGAGTCGATCATGAACTGGGTGGTCGTGTCCTCGGTGAGCACCAGGTCGGGCAGCGACGCCGGGTTGGCCAGTGCGTCCTGGAACTTCTTGAGCAGCTCCTCGTACGTGCCCTGCGCCTGGAGCTCGACCTTGACCTTGCTCTGGCTGGAGTTGAAGCCATCGGCGATCTGCTGCAGCGTCGAGGCCTGCAGGCCCTGGTAGGCGTGCCACACGGTCACCGCGACCGGCGCGGTGGCGGACGTGACGTCGTCGACCGGGCAGTCGTCCGCGTTCACCACGCCGGATCCGTCGCCACTGGAGTCGCCCCCGGAGTCGCCGTGCGACGAGTCGTCGCCGCCACAGGCACCGGCGACGAGCGCGAGTGCGGCGATGATGCCGACGAGCCACCACGCTCGCCCTCGTCGGGCGTGCGCCGGTCGGTGCTTGGAGCTGTCTCGGCCCATGGGAGGCACTCGCTTTCTGAGGGGGTCGCGCCGTTGGAGGATCGCGTCGTCAGAGACGCTAGGTCAGCCCTTCACCGCACCGGCGGTCAGGCCGCGAACGATCTGGCGTTGGAACAGGATCAGGAGCACGACCAACGGCAGAGCGGCGAGCACTGCAGCGGCGAAGCCGATGTTCAGCTGGTCGACCCGGTCGTTGGCGATGCTGCGCAGGGCCACCTGCACGGTCTGCCAGCCGTCCTCGGTGGTGGCGAACCGCGGCCAGACGTACTGGTTCCAGGCGCCGAGGAACGAGATGACGACGAAGCTGCCGATGATCGGCCGCGTGAGCGGCACCGCGACACGGAACAGGAATCGCAGGTGGCCGTAGCCGTCGAGGGTGGCAGCGTCGCGGAGGTCGCCGGGGATGCCCAGGAACCCTTGTCGGATCAGGAAGATGCCGAACGCGGTGGCCAGGAACGGCAGCGTCAGGCCCGGCACCGAGTTGATCGCTCCGATGTCGCGCATGGTCTGGAGGTTGGCGATCAGGGTGACTTCGATCGGCAGCAGCAGCGTGGCGATGACGATCGCGAACAGGACGCGCTTGAAGGGGAACTCGAGGAAGGCGAACGCGTACGCGGCGAGGACCGACGTCAACAGCTGAGCGAGCACGATCACGAGAGTGACGACGAACGACAACGTCATCGACCGACCCAGGTCGCCTTCGGTGAACGCCTTGGAGAACGCGTCGAGCTCGAGGCCGACCGGGTGCAGCGGCTGGCCCGCAGCGACGTACTCGAGCGGGTTGGAGACCGCCCGCAGCAGGAGCATGTAGACGGGGAACAGCACCAGCACCGACAACGCCGTGAGCAGGACGTACCACCCTGCGGCGGACCAGCGCGAGCCGCTGTCGGTCGCCCCAGGCCCTTGAGTCGCGTCAGGACCTTGGGTCGCGGCCTGTCCCTCAGTCGCCATAGTGCACCCGTCGCGACAGGAGTGAGTACTGCACCAGGGCGACCGCCCCGGTCAGGAAGAACAAGCCGATCGACAGCCCGGCCCGTTCGTGCAGCGCCCGGATGCCCTTGGGATCAGCGATCTTGAACAGGAGCGTCTCGGTGGCGCCGGCGGGCCCGCCGCCGGTCAGCACCTCGATCTGCGCGTAGGCCTGCAGCGCGCTGATCACCAAGACGATGGCCAGGAACAGCAACGCGGGAGAGATCAACGGGACGGTGATGCGGAAGAAGCGGCGGATGGGACCGAAGCCGTCGAGGGTGGCGGCTTCGTTCAGCTCGTCGGGGACGGCCTGCAGCGCTGCGAGCACGATGATGAACGTGAGGCCCAGGTTCTGCCACACCGAGCTGAGCGACACGGAGAACATGGCTGACTGCGGCTGGTTCAGGCTGAGCCAGCTCACGTTCTTGAAGTACCCGACCTGCGGGTTGACCAGCGTGAAGAACACGACCGACGCCACGGCGACCGAGGACGCCACCGTCGATGAGAAGATGGCCTGGAAGACCTTGATGCCCTTGAGGCGACGGTGCGCCGCCACCGCGAGCAGCACGCCGAGCAGCAGGCCGATCGGCACGCTGTAGAGCATGAACTGCGCCGAGTGCGTGAGGCCGGAGGTGAACTCGCTGCTGGTGAGCGTGTCGGACAGCTGGCTGAAGCCGACCCAGGTGGGCGCCTTGTTGAGGAACCGCGGCTGGCGGTGCATCGAGTCGAAGAACAGCTTGTACAGCGGGTAGTAGGCGAAGACGGCGAACACCAGGAGCGCCGGCAGCAGGAACAGGTAGCCCAGCAGCGCGTCGCGCGCCCGGGCGCCGCGTGAGCGGGTGCGTGAACCGAGGGGTACAGCGATCGGCTCGCCGTCGTCGACCAGCACCTCGGTCACGGGCAGGTCGGTCAATTGATCCGCTCGGTCGTGTTCGGGTCGAAAAGGTGCACGCCGACCGGATCGGCGACGAGGGCGACCTGCTCGCCGACGACGGCCGCGGGCGTGTCGGTCAGTTGGCGGACGACGAGCATGGATTCTCCGACACGGACCACTACGTGGCGCTCGTGGCCGAGCATCTCGACGTTCTCCACCGTCCCACGCAGCGCGGCCGGACCTTCGCCGATCTGCAGGTGCTCGGACCGCACGCCGACGACGACGTGCGTGCCCTCGGTGGCGGCGCCTGCCGAGGCGGCCTGGAGCGCACCGTGGCCGGTGGTGACCACCGGCTCCTCGCCGACGAAGGTCAGCGTGCCCTCCAGGGTGTTCATCGGCGGGCTGCCGACGAAGCCGGCGACGAAGAGGTTGGCCGGCCGGTCATAGACCGCCTGAGGGGGGCCGACCTGCTGGAGGCGACCGCGGTTGATGATCGCGATCCGGTCGGCCATGGTCATCGCCTCGACCTGGTCGTGGGTGACGTAGACGATCGTCGTGCCCAGCCGGCGGTGCAGTTCGACGAGCTCCAGTCGGGTCTGGGTGCGCAGCTTGGCATCCAGGTTGGACAGCGGCTCGTCCATGAGGAACACCTCGGGACGCCGAACGATCGCTCGGGCCAGCGCGACGCGCTGGCGTTGTCCACCCGACAGCTCGCCGGGCTTGCGGTCCAGGTACTCGGTCAGGTCGAGTGCTCGAGCGGCTTCGTCGACCCGGCTGTTGCGCTCCGCTGCGTCGACCTTGGCCGCCTTGTTGGCGACGAGCGGTGACTCGATGTTCTTGCGAACGGTCATGTGCGGGTAGAGCGCGTAGCTCTGGAAGACCATCGCGATGTCGCGCTCGCGGGGCGGGACGTGGTTGACGACCTGGTCCCCGATGCTGAGCATCCCCGACGTGATCTCCTCCAGCCCTGCGATCATCCGCAGAGCGGTGGACTTGCCGCACCCCGATGGCCCGAGCAGGACCATGAACTCCCCGTCCACGATCTCCAGGGTGAGGGAGTCGACGGCCGTGACCTGTCCGTACGCCTTGGTCACCTGGGCGAATGTGACGCCGCTCATCCGCGGCACACTACGCGCCACGACGCCCCCGGCGGAGCACCGGGGCAGTGGCGGCGATTCGGGAGAGCACCTCGTCGATCCGATCGGCGGTGGCATCCGCTCCGCTCGAGCGCAGCATCGCCAGTGCCACGTCGGTGGAGCGGAACGACTCGACCATCCAGCGGGCGAACATGGTGTGGTCCATCCAGTCGGCTTCGAGAGGGTCGAGCTCGGGCACCGCCATCCGGCCGATCGCCGCGGCTCGATGGAGATCTCGCCAGTCGGCGTCGTCGGCGAGCTCGAGGATGGAGTCGACGACCTCGTCGGTCGTGGGTTCGCCGCCACGACGCGGCCGGCCGGAGCGACCGGGATCCAGGTGCGTCGTGGCGGCCTGCGACCACGTCGGTGCAGGTGATGGCAGACCCAGCACCCGGTGCAGCCACATGCGGCCGACGAGCTCGGTCAGAGGTGGCGGCGAACCGGGGGACGGAAGCCGGATCGCCCGGTGCATCGCGTCCACCATCACCCCGCTCGGCGTGCCGAACACGGGTTGCGGAGGTTCGTCACCGTGGCGCACCCGGGCGTGCACGTCGCCGAGGGCGGTCACGAGTGCATCCACCCTGGTGGGAGCCGAACCACCCGCGGCGCCGCCATCGGTTCCGGCATCGCCGTCGCTGGAGCACCGGCCGATGAACGACGCGGCGATGAGCGAGCACCCCGTCGGGACGTCGAGCCCGAAGAGCCCGGCGCCCGCACAGCGTGGGTCGGCCGGCAGCTCGCGCACGCCGAGCGTCATGTGGCCGGGCCGGTCGGGCTGGACGATCACCAGCGACCCGGTGTCGAGCCCGCCGAGCACGGTGAGGAGCCCGTCGATGTGATCGGGGGTGAGCTCGGCGCCGGGGGCGACGAGCAGCGGGCCCGGCGGGCGAACGTGGCGCCGCGAGGGTGTGGGATGGTCGCGGCGTGAGCCGCGCGGACGAGAGCTGGACGACATGGGGTCCCTCCGCCGGTGCTCGTCGGACGACGTGGACACCGGTGACGTGCACCGCGATCGGTGCTGTGAAGGGACCCGGAGTTCGGGGGGTCCGACCCGTCGCCCGAGGGCGACCCGATCAGTGTGGCACGGACCGGTGACAGCCGTCGGCGGAGCGTGCGGCGACCGGCCAGCGTCGGAGCACGAGCTGGCGCGCCAGGCGGGCGTCGGACGCCACGTAGTCGCGGACCGTCGCCCGGTCGAGCAGGTGCAGCCGGGACCGGTCGACCTCGACCGGTGTCAGCCCGACCAGCTTGGACAGCGGCTTGAGCCCGCAGGGCAGCCCGAGCGAGCGACCGACATCCGCTCGGTACAGGCGGTAGCCGTCGAGGTGATCGTGGCAGTGCCATCTGCCGCGCACTGCGCCGGGATCGGCCGACATCGACGGGTCGACCCACAGCTCGAGGCCCAGCGCGATGCCGTGCAGCGCAGCCCGGTGGTCGAGGAACGGCAGATCGAAGCCTGCGCCGTTCCAGGTCACCACGATGCCGGGCGCGAGCCTGGCGAGCAGCTGGTCGGTGCGGCGCAGGATGGATGCCTCGTCACCGAGCACGACGTGATCACCGTCGGCGGTCGCCACGGCGACGGCGACGACGGCCGACACCGCCGGGTCCAGCCCGTCGACCGATGTGTCGGTCTCGATGTCCAGTCCGTAGACGGGTGCGCTCACGTGCGGGAGCGTACGTGTCGACCCTGACAGCGCTGGCGGACAGGCGGGTCCCGCCCGCCAGCGCTCGTGGCGGAGTCGACGTCGACGTCGCCGTCGGCCGGGCGGTGATCGGTCGGCAGCCGATCACCGACGGGAGCGGGAGCTCCGGGGAGGTGGGAGGTACGGTCCGGCGTGGTCGAACATCGACAGACCGACAGCGGGCGGGGCTGTGTGTTCTGCGACATCGTCGCCGGGAGCGCTCCAGCCCACATCGTGTTCTCCGACGACGTGGCCGTCGCGTTCCTGGACCGGACGCCGCTGTTCGCTGGGCACACGCTCGTCGTGCCGCGGGCGCACGTCGTCACGCTGAGCGACGTGCCGGCGGATGACGTCGGTCCGTACTTCGAACGGGTGCAGCGAGCGGCTCGTGCCGTGCAGGACGGCATGGGAGCAGCGGGGTCCTTCGTGGCGCAGAACAACGTCGTGTCGCAGTCGGTTCCGCACCTGCACGTCCACGTCGTGCCTCGGAACCCCAAGGACGGGCTCAAGGGGTTCTTCTGGCCTCGGACCCGCTACCGCGACGACGCGGCGATGGCCGACGTCGCGGCACGGATAGGTGCCGCGTGGGTCAGTCGGGCGGCGCAATAGGCTGCATCGTCCCCGACCGGAGTCGAGCCACGCGTGTCCCGCCACCTGATCACCAGCGCCCTGCCGTACATCAACGGGGTCAAGCACCTCGGCAACCTGGTCGGCTCGATGCTGCCGGCCGACGTGTACGCACGGTACCTCCGGGCTGCGGAGCACGAGGTGCTGTTCATCTGCGCGACCGACGAGCACGGCACGCCGGCCGAGCTCGCTGCCGCAGAGGCCGGCCTCGACGTCGCCGAGTTCTGCGCGGAGCAGCACGAGATCCAGAAGGACCTGTGCGAGCGGTTCGATCTGAGCTTCGACCACTTCGGGCGCACGTCGCGCCCGGCGAACCACCGCTTGACCGACCACTTCGCCCGGCGGCTCAAGGATCAGGGCTTCACCGACGTCCGGGCCACCGAGCAGGTCTACTCGGTGGCCGACGGGCGGTTCCTCCCGGATCGCTACGTCGTGGGCACCTGTCCCAACTGCGGCTATGACCGTGCTCGCGGCGACCAGTGCGAGAACTGCGGCAAGCAGCTCGAGCCGACCGACCTGATCGAGCCCCGCAGCGCCGTGTCGGGCTCCACCGACCTGGAGGTCCGCTCGAGCTTCCACGTGTTCCTGCTGCAGTCGCAGCTCGCGGAGCGCATCCGTGCCTGGATCGACACCAAGGACGACTGGCCGCAGCTCACCCGGTCGATCGCGTACAAGTGGCTCGACGAAGGGCTCGAGGACCGCGGCATCACCAGGGACCTGGCGTGGGGGATCCCTGTGGATCCCGACGACTTCCCGCAGCTCGCCGGCAAGGTCTGGTACGTGTGGTTCGACGCCCCGATCGGCTACCTGGGTGCCACCAGGGAGTGGGCCGACCTGCAGGTCGGCCCCGAGGACGCAGCCGCGCTGTTCGAACGCTGGTGGCGCAACGACCGTGGCGCGGCCGACGTGACCTACACCGAGTTCATGGGCAAGGACAACGTGCCCTTCCACACCCTGAGCTTCCCGGCGACGATCCTGGGCTCGGGCGAGGACTGGAAGCTCGTCGACCGCCTCAAGTCGTTCAACTGGCTGACCTACTACGGCGGCAAGTTCTCCACCTCGGAGCATCGCGGCGTGTTCATGTCCGACGCTCTGGAGCTGCTGCCCGCCGACTACTGGCGCTGGTACCTGATGGCCAACGCCCCCGAGTCCGACGACACCAGCTTCACCTGGGAGCTGTTCGGGGACTCGGTCAACAAGGACCTCGTCGGTACGTTCGGCAACTTCGTCAACCGGACCGTGACCCAGGTGGTGCGCCACTTCGGGGAGGTGGTCCCAGTCGGCGGCGAACCCGGCGAGGACGAGGCGGCGCTCGCCGAACGGGTGGACGCGAGGTTGACCGAGTACACCGGCCACCTCGACGCGCTCGAGTTCCGCAAGGCCGCCGCGGCGCTGCGGGCGCTGTGGGCGGAGGGCAACGTCTACCTCGAGCAGCGCGAGCCGTGGAAGTCCATCAAGATCGATCGCGACCTGACCGCGTGCACGTTGCGGACGGCGCTGGGCGTGGCGCTCGTCCACGCCATCGCCTCCGCCCCGTTCGTGCCGACGACCGCGGGGCGTCTCCGGGCGACGTTCCCGGAGTTGGTCGACCTCGACCTGGTGCTCGATCCCGACC
>Ga0073904_10002611_pt1 | contig 13619 bp, 10 predicted proteins | sample KloWWTrecipitate_FD_66668 | JGI IMG/M metagenome (GOLD analysis project Ga0073904, IMG submission 66668) | Active sludge microbial communities from Klosterneuburg, Austria, studying microevolution and ecology of nitrifiers - Klosterneuburg... | ecosystem: Engineered > WWTP > Aerobic digester >...
GTGCGCACGACCTCTGCGCAATCGCCAAGCGCCTGCGACCACCTGCGCGCCCGGCGTTCCAGCCATTCGGGTGTCCTTGAAATAGCCCACCAGACCGGGATCTCATCGGTCGCCTCATCACGGATGTAGTGCCGCAACGTGGCCGCCAGTCCCGCCAGGCAGGTCTTATCGGCGCGGAGAGCACGCGCCAGGGGGTGGCGCGCAACCTGATCAACCACCGCTGCGCGACCGAGAATGATCCCCGCCTGAGGCCCGCCGAGTAGCTTGTCGCCGGACGCGCAGACAATATCCACGCCGGCTCGGATACTCTCTCCGAGAGTCGGCTCGTGCGCCAGGCCGAACGGGCGCGTATCAAGCAGGCAGCCGCTGCCAACGTCCTCGATCAGGAGCACATTTCTCTCGCGGCACAATGCGACCAGATCATCCAGCTCCGGCCGAGCAGTGAAGCCAATGATCTCGAAGTTGCTCGCGTGGACCCGAAGGATCGCCGCGGTGTCGTCGTCTATCGCCTCCGAGTAATCTCGCGCGTAGGTGCGATTCGTTGTGCCGACCTCAACGAGGCGTGCGCCGCTCTGCCGCAGAACATCGGGAACCCTGAACCCGCCACCAATTTCGACCGCTTCGCCACGCGAGACAATTACGCCACGGCCTGCCGATAGCGAAGCCAGCACGAGCATCACCGCAGCCGCGTTGTTGTTCACAACGAGCGCCCGTTCGGCGCCCGTGAGTGCGCGCAGCAGCGATTCAACTTCATGGCCGCGCCCACCGCGCTGGCCGCTTTCCAGGTCCGTCTCCAGCGCAACATACGACGCGGCAGCCTTCGCCATCTCCTGCGCCGCCGACGCAGACACGGGCGCTCGGCCCAGATTCGTCTGGACGATCACACCCGTGCCATTGATCACCGATGTGGGCCGAGAACCAAGCAGAAGGTCCAGTTGATGAATGATCTGCTCGACCAGAGCTGGCTGCTGGTCTAGGCTATCGGACAGGATGCGAGCACGAGCAGCATCGAGACATTCCCGGATCACGTCGCGGACAATGGCAGGATTCGCGCCGGCGGACGCGCGTTGGATACGTTCGTCGACCATCATGACGTGAACCGCCGGCAGACCGCGCAACAGCCGATCGCGCTGCTCGGTCATCGATTCCTCCAATGTCCCGGCGCACGAGCGCCGGATACGCAACGAGGAGCGGACGACCGCTCCTCGCATCCTCGTGGTCGGGGAGAGAGGATTTGAACCTCCGGCCTCCGCGTCCCGAACGCGGCGCGCTAACCGGGCTGCGCCACTCCCCGATGACCGGACAATCCTATCAATCCCTGTTCCTGATGGCAATCGGGAGCGCTATGCTAACGGGTCGGAATCGGCTCGTCCGCGCGCTAAACGCGGTAAGATTCAGATCCGGGCCAACCGGAGACACGCAGATCCGTCGTTGTAGAGTCCGTCAGGTGGCATCCCCGACGGAAGGTCGGACCGGCTCGATCAGGCCCGCGTAGCTCAGGGGATAGAGCAGGGGCGTCCTAAGCCCTGTGCCGGGGGTTCGAATCCCTCCGCGGGCGCCGTTTCGTCCAGGCGCAACGCAGCGCTGGACCGCCACCGTGCGACGAGGAGGAGTTACTGTGGAAATTCAGGTCAAGACTCACAACATCACGCTGACTGACGGCGCGCGCGAATATATCGATAAGCGCGTCGGGAAGCTCGATCGGATCAACGAGCGCATCACAGACGCGAAGCTCGAGTTGCGCGAAGAGCCTCACCACAATCCTACTCAGCGGTTCGTTGCGCAGTTCACCATCGCGACGAAGCACGCGATCCTTCGCGCCGAGGAACGAAACACCGATATCACCACTGCGGTTGATCTCGTCACCGACAAGATGGCTCGTCAGATCCGCCGATTCCATGATCGTCGTACTCGACGCGACCGACGCGCCGCGATCGGACTCGGAGAGTTCGCCGCCGACCAGATGAACCCGGACCTGTTGTTGACTGAACCAGCAGTGGATGGCGACGAGGATGAGGAGCTTGGCCAGATTGTCCGCACCAAGCGATTCAACATCCTCCCGATGGACACTGCCGAGGCGATCGAGCAAATGGAGCTACTGGGTCACACCTTCTTCGTCTTCTTCAACCCTGACACAAACCGGATGAGCGTGCTGTATCGCCGGCATGATGGCAAGTTGGGCGTGCTCGAACCAGAGCTCGCCTGACGATCGCGCGGGAATATGCCAGGATCGGGCATGGTTACACGTCTTGGAGCGCGAAACGGCGTCCTTCAGTGATCCGTAAATGCGCGGTTCCTGATCGGAGAATGATGACAGCGTCGGCGCCAACGACCATGACCATGCCCACCCGATATGGAGCCTCCCGCCCGGCCTGGTTCCGTACCTGGATTCAGCGCTTCGCATCGTCGAGCGCAATCGGCTACAGCAGCCTGCTGAGACACCAATCAGGACGGCCCAACCGGGCTGTCCTTTTTTTGTGCGTTCCAACGCGCGCATCGCGGCGTCCCGGCGGCCTCAATCGTGCAATGAGGATCGCATGAGCTGGTTCACCACTACCCCGCGGAGTCATGTGCCAATGACGACGATCGGGCAACACGCGGCAATCGAACGGGTTGCGATGCTCAGCGTTCATACGTCACCAGTGGCGACGCTCGGCAGCAAGGACGCTGGCGGCATGAACGTGCATGTCCGGGAGTTGGCCTACGAGCTGGGTCGCGAAGGCGTCGAGGTTGACCTGTTCACCCGACGGTCGGACCCGGTCACGCCGGAGGTCGTCCAGATTGCCGACCGGGTTCGAGTCGTAACAATCGACGCCGGCCCGCCAGAGCCAATGACCAAGGACGACGTGTTCTGTGTGCTGCCCGAATTTACGACGCAGTGTGCGTTGTACTCACTTCGCGCCGGGACTCGATACGACATCGTCCATAGCCACTACTGGCTCTCCGGGTGGGCATCGCATCTGTTGCAACGCTACTGGAATGCGCCAACCGTTCACACGTTTCACACTCTCGCCCGGTTGAAGAATGCCGTCTACCAGAACGGCGTCGCTGAATCGGACGTTCGGAGCCAGGTGGAGCGCCGATTGCTCGATGTGATCGACTATGTCATTGCGCCAAACCCGGATGAACGGGCCGAAATGGTCTGGCGAATGGGTGGGGTCAATTCCAGAATCTGCATCATCCCGCCGGGTGTTGACCTGACGCGCTTTCACCCCGGTGATGCACACCATGCCCGGGCTCGGCTCGATCTTCCGGCAAATCCACTCGTGCTCTTCGTCGGCCGGATTGACCCGATGAAGGGTATTGATACGCTGCTTGATGCGTTTGCATCACTACGCGCAGAGCCGTGGCCTGATCTGCCCCCCAAGCTCATTTTCATCGGCGGAACGCTGATCGACGGGCGACCTGACCCCGATCTCTCCGCGGTCATCCACCGGGCGGAAGTACTCGGGATACGCGACGACGTGCTGTTTCGCGGCTCAGCGCCCCAGGAGATCCTGCCCGACTATTACGCCGCGGCAACAGTCGCTGCCGTGCCGTCACGCTACGAGTCGTTCGGATTAGTGGCGGTCGAGGCGATGGCCTGCGGGCTGCCAGTGGTCGCGTCACGCGCTGGCGGGCTGAAGTTTACGGTCGAGGACGGACGGAGCGGCATCCTCGTCCCGTCCGAACAACCCCGGATGTTCGCGTCTGCAATGTCGCGCGTCATCCGTGATCCGGGGCTGCGGTCATCGCTCCAGGTCGGCGCGCGTCAGGCTGCCATTCGCTTCTCGTGGCACGCGGTTGGCCCGGCGATGCTGAATCTATACGAGCGGCTTTCCGAGGGAGAGCGGGAGAATCTCTGCTGTCCGGGCGAGGTTTCGGACGCATCCTGAGCGATGGCAGCACAAGAACGGCCGGCGTTTGTCGCCGGCCGCATCGACTAGCCTGGTTGGTCTGATTATCGCGCAGCGTCCGCCGCTGCCTCGAATACCGTCAGAAACTCGTCGATCTCATCGGCGCTGACGTTGAGCGGCGGGATGATTCGAATCGCCTGATCCCACGTCCCTGCCGTCAACAGCAACACGCCATCGTCGATGCTTCGCGCAACAACGCTGGCGACAGCGCCGGGGTTCGGTTTCCCCGACGGTGTGACAAACTCCGCGGCAACCATGAGCCCCTTGCCGCGAACATCGCCAATCAGCGGATTGCGCTCGGCGATCCGATCAAGCCCGTCCATCATCCGCTGACCCATCGTCACCGCGTTGGCGATCATTCCTTCGTCGCGAATCGCACGGAACGTCGCGACGCCAGCAGCACACGTCACCGCATTTCCGCCGTAGGTGCCGCCGTGGGATCCCGGCGCCCATGCATCCATGATCTCTTGCGGCGCGACGATCGCGCTCATCGGCATCCCGCTGGCAATACCTTTGGCGACGGCGACGATGTCCGGGACGAAATTCGAGTGCTCGAACGCCCACCAGCGCCCGGTTCGGCCCACTCCGGTCTGGATTTCGTCGGCGATCAACAGGATGCCGTGTCGGTCGCAGATCTCGCGAACCCGACCCAGGAAGTCATCCGGAGGAACGATATAGCCGCCTTCTCCCTGAATCGGCTCGACGATGATCGCCGCGACATCGTCGGGCATGACAACCGTCTCGAACAGGCGCTCAAGCTCGGTGATGCAGGCGTCCGACGGGTCGGTAGCGTATGGGTTGCGGAACGGATACGGGAACGGCGTGTGGTAGATCGACGGCAGCAGCGGCTCATAATGACCGCGAACCTTGACGCGCGAGGTCGTCAGCGACATCGCAAGGTGGGTGCGTCCATGAAAAGCGCCGCGGAAGGCCACAATGGCCGGCCGGCCGGTCGCGATCTTCGCGAGCTTCACCGCCGCCTCAATCGCTTCGGCGCCACTATTGGCGAAGAAGACAGCGTTCAGCTTGTCTGGCATCGTCGAGGTCAACTCGTCCATGAGCTCGATCATCGGCTCATGAATCAGAATATTGGCCTGTGCGTGAATGATCTTCGCTGCCTGATCCTGAATCGCCTTGACGACTGCAGGATGACAATGCCCCGTATTGGTCACGCCAATCCCGGTGGTGAAGTCGAGATATCGTCGACCGTCGTGTCCCCATATGTACGAGCCTTCACCGTGATCGACAATCACGGGTGAATAACGACCGAGCACTCGCGGGAGGCGCTCCAGATACTGATCGGGTGCTACTGTCACGGTCCTCTTCCTCTCTTGGCAATATTCGCGATGCCGGCAAGCGGCAGCCCCGCTCAGAGGCCGGCGAGAAGCGCAGTGATGAGCGCCGTCCGCGGCCCGACGGCTGAGCGGAGGATATGCTCGCTGTCCGCATGGCCACCATCGCCCGGACAGCCGAGGCCGTCGAGCGTCGTCGCGCCAATCGCGGCGGTGAAATTGCCATCGGATGCACCGCCGGTCGAAGCCTCAGTCAACACCTGGCCCACCGAACGGCCGATCTCGCGCGCGCTCTCGAACGCAGCGACGATGGACGGGGTACGCTCCATCGGAGGTCGATTGATCTCGCCAGTGATACGGACCGTCGTGCCGTGAACGAGCGACGTCGAATCCAGAATCAATGGGACGATCCGTTCGGCTTCGGACATCGAGGTCACGCGCAGGTCGATCTCGGCGCGCGCCGAGGCAGCGACAACATTGCGCTTGGATCCGCCAGCGACGACGCCGACGTTGACGGTCGTTCCCTTCGAATAGTCCGTGAGCGCGTGGAGGCGTTGAATCTGGCGCGCAAGCTCTTCGTTGGCGCTAACACCAGATTGGTGATCCGCGCCGGCGTGGGACGCACGTCCTTCGATTTCCATCTCGAACATGCCGACGCCCTTGCGTTCTGTCTTGAGTGAGCCATCCGGCGGAACAGGCGGCTCAAGACAGAGCACACAACAGGCCTCGCGCGCGACACGCTCCAGCACCGATCGTGAGACCGGCGAACCAACCTCCTCCTCCGTGTTGACGGTCCAGACGATCTGCCGGTGATCCAGCCCTGTATCGGCGAGAATGTCGAGCGCCGTCAGCATCATCGCGACGGATGCTTTCATGTCGTAAATCCCGGGCCCGTGAATCCTGTCTCCGTCTTCCCGCCACGGCAGACGCTCGATGGCGCCCAGGGGCCAGACGGTGTCGATGTGGGTCATCACCTGAATCGGCGCATCGCCCGTGCCGGCGAACCGGGCAACGAGCAGATCTCCCCATTGCTCCTGCGGAAGTCGTTCCACCTGACCGCCACGGTTCTGAATCTCCGTCTGGAGCCAATCGATCAGGCGGTCGACCGCAACTTTCTCGCTGGACGGAGATTCCAGCTCGACGAGCGCGCGTAGTAACCCAAGCGTGGCATCGACGCGCGCAGTCGCTGCGGCCACGATCTGGTCGCCATGGGTTGCAGCCATACATGACCTTCCCTTGACGCGCGAGGGGATGTTACGCCTCGCGCTTCTCGCGCTCCTTGAGCTGCTTGTAATACTTCTTGCTCTTCGGCACCGGCTTGTCCGCCTCGGCCTCCGCGGCGGCAGCACGCTGCGCAGCCACTTCGTTGACTTCTGCCTCGAGCCGCACCAGATCGTTATAGACGTGGAAATTGTTGGTCGCGACCGGCGACCGGACGAGCATCCGGACGAGTTGCGACTGGGTTGCCTGCGCTCGCTCAGCTCCGGGAGCGGAGGCGCGGCTGATCATCGTGTCGAGCAGGGAAAGCGTATCCGGGTCGGCGGCGTTCGCTATGAGCCGCTCGCGGATGCGCTCGAGTCCGTCTCGCGCATTCATCGAAGCTCTCCTCTCCGTCGGCGCGAGTATAGCATTCGCTTCTTACCAGTCTGGCGGTTCGATCTCCTCTTCCATCGGCGGGATCCAAAGATGTTTGTCGAGGTTCACACGATACTCGTCGACAAAGGTCACCCCTTCGTCGACGAGCAGTTGTTTCATCACGTCAGGATGTCCCCAGGCCCAACCGCCCGAAAGCTCACCGTACCGATTGACAACGCGGTGGGCCACATCCGATACCTCGGGAGGGCAGTTTGACATCGCCCAGCCGACCATGCGTGCTCCGCGTCGGTCGCCAAGCACGGCGGCTATCGTCCCATATGTCGTCACCTTGCCCGGTGGGATGAGCAGCGCAAGTCGATAGACCCGGCTCGGGAAGCTCGGATCTGCGTCAAGCGGCTTCGCCCGTTCCGGTTCGGCGGCTTCGTCAAACAGATTGCTCTGGCGCATCGATCTTTTCCTCTACGGTCCCGGTCTTGTTCGACCACGCCATCACTCGGCCGGCCGGCGCGCCTCGGACAATCCACGACACGCGCGCAACATTCGCCGCCGGCCGTGGCTCCTCCCAGGGGCGCGGAGCGCCGGCTCCACGGCCGGCCAGATGACCGACGATCCGCCGCGGGCTATCGACCAGGACGCCCTCGTCCAGCCGGAGCTCGACCGTGACCGGATCGGCGCGCCTCACGTCGATCGCTTGCTGGGAGATATTGGTCGGCAAGAACGACCGGTTTGTCACCTCGACACTCACGCGCCAGAAGCTGTCACCGATCGGTTCGACGACTACATCGGAGATGTCGAGCCGAGGAAGCGTCGTCGCGAGATGATCGGTCCACTGGATGTGTGACTCGGCGATCCTCGGAACAAAGACACCGGGTGGATTCTGATGCGTGTACTTATACGTCCATCCGCCGATCTCGACCTTGCCCAGCGCGGGATGGTCGAACGGATGCCACTCGACGAACCCTGCCCCGTCAAGCTCGGCGTCATTCCAGGCAAGTAGCGCTGCCTGCTCCTCTTCACCATGGGACGCATGAAACTGCTCGGCGTCATCGCGCCGGTCGATGCCGGCCGCGAGCCAGACATCCCAAAGCTCAGGAACCCAGCCGTAGAGCCCATGCTGATTGTAGGCCCAGTCCATGAGCGATCCATAACGAGCCGTAGCAGTTTCCTCATCATACGACTGGATCGTTGGGCCTCCGGTGAACTCAGTGAAACGACGACAGAGGACCGCGTAGTCGCCAGACAAGTCGCCGTGCCGGTAGGACGAGGCCGGCGCGCTGGACGGCAAGCGGAACGCAAAGCCGCCGAACGTGTGGTACGAGACGATGAGGCCGATATTCGGGTGGCTCACGATCCAGTCGACGTTTGCTCGCGTCTCCGGTGGATAGAGCGGGTACGGCCCTGCTCCAGATTGTCGATAGTCAGGCTGCCAGTTGTGCGGATACGACCGGTTGAAATCAAGACCCCAACGCGCCGTTGCCACCTTGGCGGGCGAAGACGTGCCGACCATCGTCGACTCCGGATACAGCCGGTAGTAGACGATGTCCGGATCGTCACTGTCCAGACGGCGAACCATGAGGCGTGGGTCCAGATCCGAGACGCGCCAGTCCCCGCAATCATCCTGGACACGCATCTGGACAATCTCGCCGTCTCCGTCGATGTCGGCCAGGTGCAGGCCCGGTTGAGGGTCACCTGCCGGATAGTCGATTGCCGCCGACCGAAGCCGATAGGGAGTCGACAGATACACCTCGACGCCATCCGGCGCGATGCGCGGCTGGACGTACCAGGTCGTCTCAGCCAGCATATCGTCGCCACCCTCCGCGCGCTTAATCAGCGACCAGATCGTCCCAAGCGCCACCGCAGAACCGATGACCTCACCAGCATGGTGGTTCGCATCCACCCAGATCGCTGGCCGCCGATCGACCCCGCCATATCTACCGGAGTCCCGATCCCCAACGGTGGCCAGCAGCAAGTCCCGACCCTCCGCAGACTGGCCGATGATCGACACGGATATCCATCGCGGAAAGTCGCGCTCCCACTGGCGAAGCAATGCGGCGAGCTCGTCGTATCGCAGGTACGTCGCCAACTCAGGTCGATCGAGGTAGTTCGCGGACATCATCGGCTCCCTTCAGATCGGAGCAATAACCGCTGTCGGTCAGTATGGTTATAGTAAAATAACAAGGTTGCCTCGGCGCGCGCTGCCCAGCTCCCCTGGAACAGGCGCCTCGCCGGACAGCCGGCAGCGATGCCGGCATACCTTCCATGAATCCGCCATAGCCGTCGGAGAATAGCCACATGAAATCCCTGCTCAAGAAGGTCTTCGGTCCCTCAAGTCAGAAGACACTCAGCCCTCTTCGCGCCATCGCGGACGAGGTCAACGCACTCGAAGATGAGTATCGCGCAATGGACGACATCGCGCTGGCCGAGGTCTCAACACGGCTGCGCGAGCAACTCGCAGACGGCGCAACACTGGACGACCTGCTGCCGGAGTCGTTTGCAGCAACCCGGGAAGCCGCCCAACGAACTCTCGGTCAGCGCCATTTCGATGTCCAGTTGATGGGTGGCGCGGTGCTCCATCAGGGGAAAATCGCCGAGATGCGCACAGGCGAAGGCAAGACGCTCACCGCGACTCTCGCGCTAGCGCTGAATGCCCTCGATGGGAAGGGTAGTCATCTCATCACGCCGAACGACTACCTGGCCAAGCGCGACACGCAATGGATGGGGCAGATCTACCACGCGCTCGGGCTGTCTGTTGGTTGCATCCAGCATGACGAGGCATTCGTGTACGACCCTGAATATGTCAACGAAGACGAGCGGTTGCAGCGCCTTCGGCCAGTTGAGCGCACCGAAGCGTATGGCTGCGATATCACCTATGGCACCAATAACGAATTTGGCTTCGACTATCTGCGCGACAATATGGCGCCAGACCTGCGCTACTGTGTCCAGCGAGCGCTGCACTATGCCATCGTCGATGAGGTTGACAATATCCTCATCGACGAGGCGCGGACGCCATTGATCATTTCGGGGCCAGGCGACGAGTCAGTCGACCGATACGCCCAGTTTTCCCAGATCGTCCGACAACTTCGCAACGAACGCCACTACGAGGTCGATCTGAAGCGCCGCACCGTTTCCCTGAACGAGGACGGCATCGACAAGGTCGAGCAGTTGCTTGAAATCCCCGAGGGCGAAAGCATCTACGACGACCGATACCAGGACTTCACCCACTACCTTGAGCAGGCTCTGAAGGCGCAGGCACTCTTCCATCGCGACAAGGACTACATCATCGAGGATGGCGAGGTTGTCATCGTCGATGAGTTCACCGGGCGAAAGATGCTCGGCCGGCGCTACTCCGAAGGACTCCATCAGGCCATCGAGGCCAAGGAAAACGTCCGGGTTCAGCGCGAGAACGTCACTGAGGCGACCATCACCTTCCAGAACTACTTTCGGCTCTACGACAAGCTGGCAGGAATGACCGGCACCGCGGAGACGGAGGACGAAGAGTTCCACATGATCTACGGACTGGACGTCGTCGTAATCCCGACGCACCAGGAAATGGTTCGCGACGACCAGGCAGATCAGGTGTTCAAGACGGAATTGGGCAAGTTCGGAGCTGTCGTCCGCGAGATCAAGGACATGCACGAGCACGGCCGGCCGGTTCTGGTCGGCACGACTTCGATCGAGAAGTCGGAGCTGTTGTCGGAGATGTTGATGCGAGACGGTGTCCCGCACTCGGTGCTCAACGCCAAGCAGCACGAGCGCGAGGCAGAGATCGTCACGGACGCTGGTCTGCCAGGCATGGTCACCATCGCAACGAACATGGCCGGCCGCGGCACCGACATCAAGCTCGGGACGGGCGTTGCCGATAACGGGGGTCTTCACATCATCGGCACGGAGCGCCATGAATCCCGCCGAATCGACAACCAGCTCCGCGGACGTGCCGGTCGCCAGGGGGATCCGGGATCCAGCCGCTTCTTCCTGTCGCTCGAAGACGAGTTGATGAAGCGATTCGGTTCTGACCGCATCTCGGGGCTCATGGATCGTCTGGGGCTCGAGGAGGATCAGCCGATCGAGCACAACATGATCTCGAAATCGATCGAGAACGCCCAGACGAAGGTAGAAGGTCACAACTTCGACCTTCGGAAGCACGTTGTCGAATACGACGACGTCATGAACAAGCACCGCGAAGTAATCTACGCCATCCGTCGCCGCATCCTTGAGGGTGAGAATCTCCACGAGCGGATGCTGGAGATCATTGAAGGCCAGATCGGAGTCGCCATAGCAGCCCACAGCGCTGGCGATGACATCGACGACAACCAGATCATTCGCGCCTATCGGGCGATCGTTCCGATGTCAACACTCAGGTCACAAGATATCTCCGGGCTGTCAACTGACGCGATCGAAGAGAAGCTCATCGACGACGCGCTCGCGCACTACGACGCGAAAGAGCGCGAGACCGGCGAAGAGATGACGCGATATCTGGAGCGAGCGGTCATGCTATCGGTGATCGACAAGCTCTGGCGCGAGCATCTCACGATTATGGACGACATGCGCCAGGGCATCGGTCTTCAGGCGTATGCGCAGAAAGACCCGCTGGTAGCCTACAAGACGGAGGGGTTCGAGATGTTCGAGCAGCTCCTGGCTAACATCGACTACGACACGGGACACAAGATCTTTTTCGCCAACATTCAGCGTGCGCCAGTCCTGGCGCAGCCCCGAAACCTCACCACAAACCAGCCGATTGAGGGCAACGCACCAGCCGCGAAGAAGCGACAGAAGATTGGCCGTAACGACCCGTGCTGGTGTGGCAGTGGAAAGAAGTTCAAGAACTGCCACGGAGCGCCAGCCGCCCAACGCGTCGGCTGACAACCAACCTGACACCAGCGTGAGACACCGCGGGGATGTTCCCGCGGTGTCTCACGTTTTTCCTGGCGTTGGCCTAGTATTCGTCTTCATATCCCTTGAAGTCACGAATAAGCGTTTGGGCCTGTTCAACTGCCGACCCGATGGCTGCCGTGACCTTCTCGCGTTGCTGATCGCTCAACATCAGAAAGAACACCAATGCGCTGGCGAGTGTGAGCCAGAGTGCGGCGGCTGCCGACTCCTTGGCGACATTCCCCGATGCCGTGAGGGCAGCGTGGGCGGACTGAGACGTTCGATCGATCGCTCGTCGCGCGGCCGCGTCTGTCGCGCTCACGACGCCGACGGCCGGCTCGACTGACTCAGCTGACTCAGCTGGCTCATGATCCGACTCCAGTCGTCCCCGAGCCGACAAGAACACCTCACTCACAGCCGGGACAATCGTGTCGAGAGCCGCGTGTTGCAGCTTGCTGATGGCTGATGCGCCTGTTGCCCTGACGTCAGTCGCCGATGGAAACGACGTGGCAGCGCGGTCCACCGCTGGCCGGGCAGCTTCTCCGGCATTCGTCAACAGATTTCTGATGCTATCGAGAATCTCCGGATACACCTCCGCCAGCGAACCCATCGCCGTCGCCATCGCATCAGAATCTCGATCGCCACCGTTCGACGTCACAGGCGGGACCGACGCCACTGCGTTCGGAGGCTCACCATCGACGTGCTGCGCTGACTGCGCTCGACTCAGCGCCACGACGATACCCCCGATGGCAGCCGCGGCTGCAGTGGCGATCCCGACAACCTCCAGTGTTCCTCGTGTCGATCGATCCATCCTGTGTCCTCCTTATCAGCATCAACCCTCTATCGAGCGAATGATCCGGACCCGATCTTCGGCGCTCAGATCACTCGAGAGCAGCGTTACGATATCGGCGAGAGCCGCCTTGCGCTCCTCGGTCGACATCGACGACACCACCTGCTGCATCACCGCGTTGAGCGCCTGGTCGCGCTCCTCGGGTGACATGTTCTTGATGGCACTTTCAACCACACCCCGCATAAAGCTCACGAGCCTGTACCTCCTCAATTAACCATTTCGCGCGCCGCAGCCCCCAGGGGTCTCCCCCTGCATTGCCGGTTACGGTGTCCAGATCCTATACTTCACCATAGATATGGCACCTGCAATGACTCTATCCTGTACCGCAACCTACGACGTCGTGGTGATTGGCGCTGGCCACGCTGGCTGCGAGGCTGCGTTAGCGGCCGCACGGGTTGGCGCGTCGGTTCTGGTTTTGACCCCGAACCTCGACCGCATCGGCTTCATGCCCTGCAATCCTTCAATCGGCGGGCCTGCGAAAGGTCATATTGTCGCCGAAATCGATGCGCTCGGCGGCGCGATGGCAGAAGCGATCGACCGGACGGCTCTGCAAGTTCGGGTGCTCAACGCATCGCGTGGGCCGGCCGTTCAGGCACTTCGAGCGCAGGCCGACAAGACGCTCTATTCGATGGCAATGAAGGAAGCCCTCGAGACGCAGCCGGGCGTCGATCTCCGCCAGGAATCGGCTCGCGCAATCGAGTTGCAAGCCAACGGTGGGCAGCCATCCGTGAGCGCGGTGATCACGGATTTCGGCAACGAGTACCGTTGTGGTTCGGTTGTGATTACCGCTGGCACGTTCCTGCGTGGCAATCTGATCGCTGGGGAGTGGCGCTCGTCGGGCGGACGGGCCGGCGACTCCGCAACCAGCGACCTGGCGCTCTCAATCGGAGATGTCGGAATTCGCTTGCGCCGTCTCAAGACCGGGACGCCGCCCAGAGTAGACGCGCGAACGATCGACTTCAGCCTGACCGAAGAGCAAGCTGGCGCCGAGAGCCCGCTCTGGTTCTCGCGCTCCGGTCGCGCTGGGCGAATCGAGCGACTCGAGCTGCCGCCTCTCCCGATCTACCCGGGCCGAACCAATGGCTGGCGCCAGCAGCTCTCCTGCTACCTCGTCCA
>Ga0073904_10002613_pt1 | contig 13611 bp, 10 predicted proteins | sample KloWWTrecipitate_FD_66668 | JGI IMG/M metagenome (GOLD analysis project Ga0073904, IMG submission 66668) | Active sludge microbial communities from Klosterneuburg, Austria, studying microevolution and ecology of nitrifiers - Klosterneuburg... | ecosystem: Engineered > WWTP > Aerobic digester >...
GCCGGCAGTCGCTGTCCAGTCCCGACCTTGTCCAGCGTCAGGACGCCCGACCGCGCTGCATAACGGCGAAGCTGCGGTGTGATGCCGTGGCGGTTGATCCAGAACTGGGGCTGGCCAGTCAGGCGCGCTTCACGGGCCATCTTGCCCATCTGGGCCTTGAGCTTTGCCTCGTTGGTGATCTGCGAGCGAAGCGAGTAGTTCTTGACCTCGATACGGCCGTAAAGTCCCGTGCGATGGTTGCGAAAGACGATGTCGGCATCAGTTTTGCCCCATGGGCGGTCGAGTTTGCGGCTCATCTCGATCAGACTGTTGCGACCGTCGTCATGTATTCCTATGGCGTACAGAAGCTCGCGGGTGTGGCCCTTGACCTGAGCGCGGTTCGACGAGGCGAGCAGCCTGGCCGTCTTCTCGACACCGGGTATGGAGGGGTCGATTGCCATTCGGCCTTCGAAGTTATGAAAGATCCGCTGCAGTCCGCGATCGCCGAGCGAGCCGGAGCGGACAATCTGACGCAGTGCCTCGACACGACCTTGCTGTGTGGGCGATGTTGCCAGGTACTGCTCATGCCAAGTCCTGATCGAGGCATAGTCGCCCACCCGATCTCCAATGGCAGGTGAGGCCACCTGCGCGGCAGCGTGTCCGTGCGCGAGGAGCATCCCGACGAGCAGGACAAGCGAGGGTTTCACTGCAGATCCTCCAAAGGACGCTTGATGGAGCTCGCAAAGCCGTCGACCACCCTGATCTGTCGAGTTTGATCAAGCTTCCCGAATCGATCGGTGAAAACCTTTGAGTACCACTCGCTAACGGCTGTATCCAGCAGGCGCAAATCGACGACGGATAGGTTCTCGATCAGGAGCTTCACAAGTTCGTTCCGCGCACCGGTGTTGGCGTCCTCGCGTGCTTGGGACAGCGGGTTGTTGCGGTCGATTGCGCTCGCGATCTTGGCTACACGGCCGGACTCAAGCTTGTCGAGGGTGGGGACGCTGCGAATCTGCTCGAGAGCCCACCGTTGGTAGTCGCGCAGCCGCGCAGCATCTTTTTGGGCGGTGTCTGCTTGGTACGCCCGAATCTGATCCTGCGCATGTGAGGTGAGTCTCGAAAGCTGTTCGGTCAACTCCAGTGACTCGATATTCAATGCCGATGCGGTGATCCGCAGGTCCTGGATCGTCGAGTGGATCGTGGCTGCAAGCCGCGCCCTGAGTTCAGGATCCGCTAGACGGGGCAACAGGGCGGCGTCCCCTTCGATCCTTTTCGCCTCCCTGCGTAGAACAGCAACGCGCAGTTTCTGCTGCAGCTCCTCTGCCTCAGGGACGTCGGTCAGCGTTTCGAGTTCGACCAATGAAACCGAAGGATCCCCCTCTCCTAACAGAGCCTTCTCGGCCCGTTCGATCGCCGATTGCCTCTCAAGCTTGGTCGCCTCGGCGGTGAGGTTTGCGGCATGCGTTTGCAGTCGCTCCACCAACTTTTCGGGGGATGCCTGAGGACGGTTGGCGGCGTGAGTAACCAGATCTCCGGCGAGATCGTGCAGGACCTCTGCGTTATCCGGGAGCTCTCGATGCATGAGCTGCAGCGCATCCAGTTGCCAGCGAACAGGCACGATGCGTGGGAGCAGTTCGGCCTGTATCCACGGAGGCAGACTGTCGATGAGCGTGGTGAACTCTCGGGCGAGCGTACTCGTTTCTTCTCTTGACTCCGCGAGCGCGTCGGTCTCGGTCAGCTTGGATTCGATCCGCGCCAGTTCATTTTCAGTGCTTTCGGGGATTCGTATCGGCACGACAGTGCCCACGATACGGCTGAGCAGTGAGCCTTGCTGCTCGATGGTGACGTTCATCTGCCGAACTGCCGCATCCAGGCTGCTCAGTTGCACACCGCTGGCTTGTGCCACGCGAGCGTGCTCTTCCTCGAGCTGACGCATGCGATCGGATTGGCGATCAAGTTGCATCCAGACCACGCCAAGCCCGCCCAAAGTCAGCGCCGCGAGGGGGATCAGTATCCACAGGCCCGTCGGGCGAGCGGCCGGTTGTTGAGTCGAGTCGGTTTGTTCTGGCATTTGTTTGCTTCGGTCTTGTTGGATAGCCGGTCGGATTGATTGTCATACAAAAGCCGATCAAACGACGCGTCAGTGACTACACTGGTTTTCGGTGTTTCACGCCTGCGATGACTTGGATTCAGCATAGCGATAGCCGGGCTCAGTGATTGCGCCCGCCAGCGCCAGTTTCATGCGCTGTAATGCCGCGCCATCCGCGCTAGTGAGTCGGTGTGGACGCGCTTCACTGGAGGCAAGGACGGATCGCTGTGGTACTACGCGGAGTTGGTCGAGGCCTTTGGCGGACGGGTGCCGGCGGCGCTGGAGGTGGCCTTGAGGCGTGACCTGGCGGCGGTGTTGGAGCTTGCCGAAGCGAAGAGCCGGGTGGCGTGACCGGTTCGGCAGTGCTCATTGATCGGCGGTAACGACAAATTCTCGAATAGACTGTTTGAAAGACCTGCGGCTGTTAATAGATTGCGAGTCGAGCAAACAGATTACGAGGATCCGATGGCGACGATTGGCTACGCACAACTCATCAGCCGACTCTCTCTGGTCGTCCGACCGCTCGCGAAACCGGCGGAGATCAGCGGTTCGGTGAATCGGCGTGTGGACTCGGCCGACCGCGTCCTTTTTCCGCGCGGCGTCGCCATCGAGGACACGCTGGTCGGGCACCTCGAGTTTGCCCTGCGCCATGAGGGTGTGAATCTCGAGGTGATCGATGCCCTGTTCGAGCATCTTCCGCCGCAGGACTTGCTGGCGCGGTTGGACGCGGCGCCCAACGGCGCGCACATCCGGCGGGCGTGCCATCTCTGGGAGTGGCTGACGGGACAGGATCTCCCGGCAGCGGCCTTGCCGACGGGAGGCTACGTCGACCTCTTCCCTGCCGACGACTACGTCACCGCCGGGCAGCCCACCAACGACCGCAAGTTCCGCGTGCGCAACAACGCACTGGGAACGGCCGATTTTTCCCCAGTGGTAAGACGTGCGGCAGTACCGAGCGCGCCTTCGTTGGCAGAACTCCTCGACAAGGCGCGCGAGACCCTGGCATCCGTCACGGACCCGTCGCTCCATGAGCGCGCGCTGAGCTACCTGTACCTCTCGGAAACACGCAGCAGCTTCGAGATCGAGCGCGAGCATCCGAGCTCGGACAAGCAGGAGCGCTTCGTTCAACTGCTCCGGCGTGCCGGAGAAACGACGCAGGTCACCGAGGATTGGCTGGTGAGCCTGCAGAATGCCGTCGTGCGCGATGTCTACAGCCAGGAAGCCTCTTACCGGACAAGGCAGAACTGGCTGGAGGATGCCACCGGCCGCGTCACCTTCTTTCCGGTGCCGCAGGCCGAACTCGCGCGCGCGATGAGGGGCTGGGAGGCCTTCATCAACGATGACCACCGCTGTACCGATGTACTGGTCAAGGCGGCAGCGGCCGCGTTCGGCTTCGTCTACCTGCACCCCTTCATGGATGGCAACGGGCGCCTGCACCGGTTTCTCATCCACCACGTGCTGACGCATTCGGGGCTGCTGCCGACCGGAACGGTGGTACCCGTGTCCGCCGTTATCCTGAAGAACATCCCGGCCTACCTCGAGGTGCTTGCGGCATTCTCGCAGCCGGTGACGCGGCTGTGGCGCTACGTGCGTGCCGAGGACGTTCCGCATGTAAGCGCGCATCCGGGGAGCAGAGCCTACCGCTTCTTCGACGCCAGCACGGAAGTGGCTTTCCTGCACCGCATGATCCAGCAGGCCGTGGAAGACGAGATTCCCCGCGAACTGGCGTGGCTGAGCGGCTACGACAAGGCCTTCGCACAGCTGGATGCGGAGTTCGATCTGCCCAGGCAGGACCTGTCGGCCTTGATCCAAATGGCGCAGTCGAGCCAGGGGCGGCTCTCTGCGCGCTGGCGAAAGCAGCATTTCCATCTGCCTGCCGATGTGCTGGACCGTGTTGAGGAAGTGGTGCGCGAGTCGTTCGGGCTCAGTGCGAGCGAGGGGGCCGAGGAGGGCTAGTTTTTCGTGCTTTTCGACTCGAGTGCTGCGAAAGCTCGGTGTTATGAGGCAAATTCGAGTGTCGTGATGATCTTTCGAGTTCGGCGGGTGAGGCGTGTCGGTTACGAATATCGGCTTGTCGGCTTAAACGGACGTTCGACCGGTGCGGTGTTAAGGGCTGCAATGCTCCGGTCACTTGCCGATCAGCCGGACGGCCCGCCGGATGGCAGCATCCCGAACTGACGAACGCGTACTCCCGCCAGAAATCGGCGGCTCAACGGTTCGGCGATGGCAGTTGACCGGCAAGTACGTAGCGCGCGCGGAACCTCGCTCTGTCGTACTGACGACCGCATGTTGGAATTAATGACGCGATACTTACAAACTCCCTACTGAGCCCATCCACGTTTCGTCATTCCAATCCCCATAGTCGGTTTCACGCGTCCGAACGTGCGCTCTCCAAAACTGGTGGATTCGCATGCCATCGACGTTAATCAGTCGCTGGACAGCATCGCCATCGAGTGCAAGAGCCACTCCCCCGCCGCCCCCCATTTCTTTCGAGTGCATCGGCCTCCAATTCCAGTTCCAATAGCGCAGTTCGCCGACCGTATCGCCTGAAAGCAGCAGGTCCGCTCCTCCGCGTCGAGGTATGGCGATTAGCGGTGCATCCGAGCTGTGATTTGCAGGCAAGCATGGCATGCGACCGGCTAGATCAGAGTGCAGGTATCCGACAAAATAATCGAACAGGGATAGCAGCAAGGGCCGAACATTTCCACCCGTCGCTGTTGGAAAGACCGCCGCGCCGTCGAACCGATCGACTCGGAGAGTTAGATCCGAAGTTCTAGGAACGATTACGCGCCCAGGGAGCCAATCATGCAGATGAAAGACACTTTGACAGTCAAAGGCGTTTTCGGAGGCGAGGATGGAGACAATTTCGAGCTCTCCCTGGTACCGAGAGTCACTCTGCGCCGGTAGATTGAGGTGAAGCAGAACTCTACTCTCGTTCCGATTCACTTCCTCTAAAGCCAAGGCAGCCAAGGCGCCAGCTTCAGCAGCGTTGCTCGGCCTCGCGTTGTGCAGACTCCTCGCCCAAATAGGTGTCTCACCCGGCAGCATTGGAAGCAGACTCATGTCTGCCGGCGACACGTATCTTGCCTCGGCCTGTGCCACGGGTACAGGCATGTCCCACTGGTCACTTGCGAGAGCAAGCGTTCTTAGAAATGCAGACCTAGCGAAGTGGCCACGTCGAGCGATGAAGTGTCCGGTCTCGCCCCGATCGTGGCTGTCACCGAAGTAGCCGAAGTGACCGTCGTAGCCACGACCGTTTCGCTCGATCTGCCGCTCGAACTCGTATGTCCACTGCCTAAGAAATGGCTTGCGCGAGTGCCTCTCCAGATGCTCCAAGCGGTTCTTTAGAATGGGCGGAACGATCATCCCAGCGCTAAGCTCATCCATGAGCTTGGGGCTCCGATACATCTCCGGCGCCTCGCCCGAGTGAGACTTGAGCCACGAATGCACCAAGACGGGCGTTCCAAGTGCTCGTCCGATGAATACATCGGACAGCACGGAAGGGGCATCGATTGCGGCCCGCAGTTCGGCCACTGAAAGTATGGAGGATCCACGCGCGAGGGCTACGATTGCGAGGGCCTCCAGCACCTCTGACTCAAGCTTGAGAGAGCGCAGCCACCGCAACAGAGCCCACCAGCTTGTCTGCGCCGACGACTCGGTTGCCAGCGCATGCGCCACTTGGTGAATCACTTGAAGCTTCGCCATCGGTACGGGCAGGCGCAGCCGGGACATCGCGACATCAGAAAGCGTCACACCGGTCATGATGTCGCTCTTCCTAGCCAATCAGGACTTTTCAGCGGCTGATCGGCAAAGTCCTCTATGGTCGCGTTGACCATTACCTCGACCACCGTCTTCGCCGTAGGCACCTCATCTACCGCCAGCAGAAAGTGGACCAGTCGATGGTGCGGGATCAAGAAGGAGCCCCTTCGCCCAGCTTCCATGGGCTTGGTGGTTTCTGCAATAAACTGCCTCCACCTCGACTTGTAGTGGCACGCAAAGGTGGAAAAGCGCCGTAGGGCATCGGCCTGATCGTAGTACTCATCCCAGCCCCGCCGATGTATTTGTGCGGCGACGAGCCACCTGTAAGCCCGCCCCTTACCCTCGAGCTGTAGGCTCACGTCGAAGGCCAGATCGAGGACGTCGGCTATGCCGCTCGGGACTTTTCCCTCCGAAAGGAAAGGTTCGAGACTCCGCAGCAGTTCCATCCCGCATCCTTGCCCGAGCCAGTACTGGAACCATGCCTGCACGATTTCGCGTTCGGCGACATAGGCGTTCCGCGTGCGAAGCTCCTCGATCAGCCTCCGAATGGTCGTAGGGGGATACTCGGACACCTCGATATTGGGGCCGTCCTCGGCGGGAGGATTTCGCTCTGACCGAGCCTGTCCAAAATCTTCAGGGGGCAAACCAAAACGTTCTGCGTTGGAAACGATGATGGTTGCGGCCAAAGCCTCTCCCGCATCGGCACGCTTCCGAAGTGATCCGATGCCGTAACTATCCCAAACGGCAGATGTTACGAGCGGCATGGCGGGGTCGTCGAGTGACTCCGTCGCCAGCAGCTCCGCAAAAACAAGATCTGCCGTGTACCACTCGGATGCCATAAGCCAATGGTTGTAGAAGGCTGCGAACGTCTCAGGAGTCAGCGCGATCATTAGCCCGGCAAGGTCTGAGGGGTGCGCGCCCGCGTCCTCGGTCATGTCGTCTATGCATACGACAATCGGAATCAAGCGCCGCAACATGCCCGTGGCAAATGTGCGATCTCTCGAAGAGATCGCTTCGACCGCGTCGATCACAAAACCGATGGTTGGATCCTTGCGCCAGCCGTAACTGACCACGCACGACAGCGATTTCCGCAGCAATGCATTCGCTTGCTCATTAAGTCGGAATGTAGTCGCAAGTTGGCAGAGTTCTAGGTAACCAGCCGTTCTATCGTTGAAAGGACTGATAGAGGTCTCGATCTTCCTTCTCCGATGGTCGATCTCTTCGCCAATCAGACATCGGTCCAGGAGATCGAAGCCAGCACCTGCATAGCGCTTGAACCAGTCTGAAGGCACAAAGTGATGCGATAGCTTGGCGCGAGCCCATTCGGAAGATGGAACCTTGGTCAGTCCAGATCGCAAGGAAGTCAACAAGAAGAGGTCGCCGGATATCTCGGTAAGCGCGTTTCGGAATGGAATGTAGTCTGTCACCGCCTCATAGCCTTCTGGGGCTTGAATAGCATCCAAAAAACGAAAGGGAAATGCAAACGCCGGAATCTCGCGGCGCGCAAGCACAGAACCTACGGAGTTAGCCAGTACTATCATCTGCTGCGCGGCGGTCGATAGCCAGGTGCGATTCTTGTAGTGCGGCGTCGGGCCTGTAACGGGCGCTCCGCGCTGAGACATGCATCGAGCTACTATCGAAAAAAAGAGACGGTGTAGATACCTTTGGACAGCCTCTCGCGGGATCTCGGCGTGACGATCCACATCAAGTGACGCGTCGTAGTCGTTGAAGTCGCGCTGCTCGAGGGAACCGCCTTGGTAGGACAAGCGCCAACACCACGACATCGGGTGCTTGGTGAATCTCGCGAACTCGGGCCAGTCGTGAAGCTTGGCGCAAAGAGCGCCTGCCAAGCGCAGGCAGGCCAGTTCAAGTTCGCATCGCTGAGGTAGCGACATCGGCTTGCACACGAATTCCATCAGCAGCGCCAAGTCCGCGCCCTTGGAAAGCTCGCGAAGGAACAAACTGAGCAACTCCGTGGCGTCCGTCCCGCCCAGGTCCCTCGTGATCGCCAGAATCCTGTCCGGCTTGTATTGTCCAGATCCAGCAGAGAGTTCCAAAAAACTCTCAGCGGCTAATCTGAGTGCGGTGCGATCGTAGGCGCCGACACGGATTCGATCGCTGATTCGCCGACGCATTAATTCCATGCATTCTTTCGCGTCGGTCCTCCGTCCTGCGAGTAGGTAATGCCTGCCCAGCAAGTGAAGTCGGCCGACACCGGCGGTCTGCAAACCCGCGGCCAGAGCCTTCACTGGATACTCGTCTTCAGTCAATTGAAGGGCGCATTCGTGCAACGAGTCGTAATCGTCAAGTTGGAATTCTGGGCCGTTGTGTAGGCGGGTCTTGAGCCAACGAACCTGGATTGCCTTGGCGAAGATGCCGTTCTCGAATGCGATCTCCTCTGCAGCTGTGAGAATCTCCTCGGCCTGATCTCGGGGATATGCGGATGCCAAACTCTCGACAACCCAGTTCTTGTCGGGCGCCTCCAAGAGGTTTCGAGTGTTCCCTGTCCGTGCCTCATACAACCACAGCCACCCCCACCGATGGAATGCTGGTGCTTGCGTTCGAAGCCACTCGACCACGTTTGGCAGCAGGACGCGTATTCGCTCGTCGTGCTCGGGGTCGTCGCGGACAAACACGTAAACGCTTCCGTGGAATGCAACTTGTCCCGCTTCGGTATTGTAAAGTAAGTGTCCGATTGCAGAGCTCAAGTCGCCAGCGCCGGTTCTTAGACACCTTTCGAGGCCGAGCGCTGGCCATATAAAGCCGGCGTCGGCCAGCAAGTGCAGGGCATCCTTCGCGGTATGCGGCAACCGCTGCCAAAGCATGGCGTAGTACTTCTTGATGTCCCCGTCTGGCGCCCACGTGTTCGAGTCAATCACTGATGGCTCGAGGACGCGATGTTTCCGGATAAGCGCCTCGAAGCAGTAGGTCAACACTAGCGGATGGCTGCCAGTGACCCGTTGAAAGGCGGTTGCCAGCGTTACCAAGGCGTCTGTTTCCGACTCATCCCGGTTTGGCGTCTCGAATCTCTCGGCCTCGTATTGAGCTCGCAACCAGCTCTCAATGGCCACCAGCGACATTCTGGGAAGCTCGATCCAAGCGGCCGAGTCAATGAAGCGATTGAAGTGGGAGGGGAGTTGCTGCTCCGAGACTTTCTGGGTTCCGATGATGAGCGCGACGTTGTCCGGAACCGGCAGCAGGGCCGTGAAGAGGCTGTCCAAAGGACGTTTGTCTCGATCGTTCTCGCGCCAGACATGATCCAACCCATCAATCACGACGACAAATCGCTTACCTTCGGTAGCATAGCCGCGGGCACAGGCTTCGATCCAACCGCGCAAGTGCTCAGCGCTATCCGGAAGCCCGCCGACGTGAGAGAAGTGTTGAACTTCCATCTGTGCGATGAGCGAATTCGCGACGCTGGCTAGCGTGAAGCGATCGGATCTATCGCCTAGATCCAGGAAGTAGTGGTGACGAATGAAGGGAACTTTGCTTTGTTCAAGCTCCCTGCAAACGTAGCTGAGAAAGGTGCTCTTTCCCTGCCCTGGAGATCCCCAAAGTACGACCGCACTTGAGCTTCCGAGGGAGTGGAGGAACTCAGTGGCAAACTCGGCATCAGGAGGCTGATACCCATCGGGTACCCGAAATGATTGCTCGAGGGGTCTTGGTCGCCGAATGTTGAGAGTGCCCCGAACGAGGTCTAGCGAAAGTTGCCCCTGAGGAGGGGGAAAGTTGCGTCGCACAGCCCAGTCAATTGCCTCTCTGAACAATGACAGCCAACCTGAGCGATCTGTGTGGCGCGGAACGAAGCGGTCGACAAGGGTTCTTTCAAGTGCTATCGCCCCTTGGAAACTGTGACGAAACTCGAACTGTTCAAAAAACGCTTCAGCTCTGTCTGCGCCACCGAGCTGATGGAGAAGTTCAGTTCGAACGGTTGGATTGACGCAGCTCAGCGTCACCCGGCGGGTAGCCGCATCCATTGAGGCTTCGAAGTCGCGACTCGGAATACGGTTGGTTATGACGGCAGCTGTATGGATGCGCTCAAGGCCGACTCCGAACAGGGAGTCGCACCACTTCTGAAGAAGGGATCGACCCGCGGGCTTGTGGGCAAGAAGCCAGTTCCACGTCAATGCGTTGCTGCTGTCGTCCGCGTCAACAGTGAACTTCACCTGAAAGAGGACAAAGGTATTGTCCCGGCGCAGGGCCACGACATCGTCGAGTCCCTGAGGAACTTCATCGTGATCTGATTCAAACTGGACCCATTCGAACAGGTCTGGATCCTCGAGCCAATCACATAGAAGGTTCAGTCCCACGAGGTTCTGGTACACGTATCCGCTTAGCGGGATGGCAGAGCGCTTGATGCGGTTGTAGAGTTCCGTCATTGCTGTGCGAAATTGGCGTTAGTTCGGCATGTAACGCGGTCTTGGCCGTGTCAAGTGAGGTCATTAAAACATGACGGGCGGAACGAGTATGCGCTGCAAGTTCGTCACTCGCATTGGCCGCCGAGTGCGGCGACCGTGATGTGCGTTATGGCCAAAGTCGTGACCAGGCATTTGCCGCGCGGGACGACAGCCAGCCCAGACGACAGGCGGTCTTGTGGTCTACGTTAAGCTGCGATGGCTCACGTGTAACTCGTCGACCAGCTGCTTCCCTCGCAGCCCCCCCTCATCAGAGCTTCGCGAGCGTCGGAGATAGGGCGGGAGTTTGCCTTCGTCGGATAGAGAAGCGGCCGTTCGTGGCCTCCCAAGGCTGAACGTCAGGTAAGCGACATATCGCGGCCCGATTCCGGGTGATGGGTCAACGGCCGCTTCGGCCGACAACTCGCCGCCCGCCGCTTGGGATCTGCGGCAGGGTCCTGTTTCGGTCTGGCGGTAGAAGCGTCGAGGACGTGTTGGTGTCGAACGGTAGAGGCACGATGAACCCTGAACTGCTGCTTACCCGTGAGATGCCCTTCGGCAAGTACAAGGGCAGGATCATTGCCGACCTGCCCGGGCACTATCTCGCTTGGTTCGCAAGGCAGGGCTTTCCATCAGGGCAGCTCGGGCAGTTGCTGGCCTTGATGCATGAGCTTGACCACAACAATCTGGCCGGACTGCTTGAGCCACTGCGCAAGCGTGGTAAGGGCGCGAGTGACTAGATGGCTTAGCGCCAAATGTGTGCTGTGTTGTCCCCAGCCATCGGGGATAGAGGTGTGAGCGGGCTTGTGGATAAGTGCCGCGATCCGATGCCAGCCAAGGGGGTGCGAACCTTGCCTATTGATGAGGCAATGGACTGTTCGCTGCTCGGGCGTTAGTTCGCACGGTGTGCAGCGGGCGAGGCGCGGGCTTCCGTATGAGGCAATCGCGGCCGCATACATCCTTTCAGAAACGCTACTCCCGATGACCACCCGCCAAGCCCCCGAAATCTTCCAGATCCCGCTCGACGACCTCGACCCAGCGGGCCTGCTGCTGCGCGGCACGGCCGAGTTCGAGTAGGCGGTCGTCGGGCGCTACGCGCTCGACTACGCGGCGCGCGGCTGGAACGCCGTGGTGGCGGTCGACAATGACTTCGTGCGAATGGTCGCGGTCCCCGCACGCGGGGTCGAGCCGAAGGCCTACGTGCTGGGGCTGCTGCAAAACGGGTTCCTGGAGGATGCGCTGCCGGTGCTCGAGGCGCTCGACGGCATGCTCGACGACGCTGAACTCGCCTACAGCCACGGGCTGTGTTTGTCCGAACTGGGGCGACCGGCAGAGGCGGTCGCCCCGCTGCAGCGGGAGGTCGAGCTCGACCCCACGCACGCGAACGCGTTTATCGCGCTCGGGGTAGCGTTCGCGCGCACCGGGCGCGCCGACGAGGCGGCCAACGCGTTGCGCGACGCGGTCAAGCTCGAGCCCGAGAACGTCTTCGCCAAGCGCAACCTGGCTGCGGTGCTGATGCGGTCCGGCCGGGAGGCCGAGGCGCTGCCGTTCTTCCGCCAGGCGGCGAGCCTGGCGCCGGCCGATCCGGGGGCGCAGCTCGGGCTCGCGCAGTGCCTGGCGGAACTCGGGCCGTCGCACGTCAAGGAGGCGGCCGAGCAGTACAAGGCGGTGGTCAAGCGCTTCCCCGATCACCAGGTCGGCGAGATGGCCGAGGAGGCGCTCACGCGCATCGGTCACGACGAGATGCGCGCGGCTGGCGGTCGACGGCGGCCTGCGCATGGGCGCGGTGATGTACATGCAGGCGGCGCTGGACCGCTTCGCCACGCTCGACCAGGCGAAGGTCGGGCAGATCGTGATGGAGATCGCGTTGCTCGGCCGCAACGGGCTCGAGATCAACAAGCCGGCGGTGCGTTACACGCTGCAGAACCTCGAGGGCGAGTGCTCCGGCCTGGCGCTGCTGGCGTACATGCACGTGGGTTTCCGGATGTTCGACCCGAAGGGCGACGCCGGGACCGGGCTCGATCGCGAATACGAGGCGGCGGTGAAGATGCGCCGCGAGCGCTGAGCCCGGCGAGGACCCCGACATGAGCCAGCTCCCCGAACGCTACAGGACGGCGATCGCGCCGCTGATCGGCAAGGCGCGCGAGCTCCTCGAGCAGGGCGAGGCGCTCGTGCCGATGGCCTTCGTCGGCAACTTCACCACCGGCGCCAGGATCCCCACGGCGCTCGTCATGCGCTCGCCGGGCGACAAGGATGCAGCGGCGCGCACGGTGAAGCTGCTCGCCGAGCAGCTCGACGCCGACTTCGTCTTCGTGCTGATGGAGGCCTACAGCCTGCGCGCCGACAAGGTTGCCCGCTACGAGGAGATCCTCGACGAGTACGGCTCGCTGGCCGACGGAGCACGCCGGCCAAGATAATTGACGCCGGGCAGCGTGGTTACCGTCTAGACGGGCGGATCTGGACGCAGCGCTGGTGTCGGCAAGGGAAGGCTCGGTAGTCTGTCAGACGGGTCGCTGGTCTACAGGAGGGGTCAGATGACCTTTCGAGGGAAAGTCTGGGGGCACCAAAGGGGGAGCGTGAGGGGACAATCGCGGGACAATTTGGGGACACTGAGACTGTCCCGACCCCCCTCGCTTGGCCCTCTGGCCGTCTTTGCGAGAGCACGCTTGAGAAAGCAAAAAATCCCTGCAAGTCTATGATTTGCAGGGATTTTTTAGGTGTTCTGGCGGACAGGGCGGGATTCGAACCCGCGTTGGGATGTTATCCCAAACACGCTTTCCAGGCGTGCGACTTAAACCACTCATCCACCTGTCCGTGGCAAGCCCAATATTATAGGCGGACTGAAAAAAACAAGAAAGAAAAATTTCCCCAAGAAGGCGTGCGGGCGTGACGAGAATCAGCGCTCGGTCAGGTAGCCGGCGATCTCGTCGGCAAGCGACTGAAGCGCCTGCTGCAGCGGTTCGATGTCGGTATGACCGGGCTGGAAGTTGTCATCTGCTGCCTTGCAGCGTTGCTCGAGGGCCTGGGCGATTTTCACGGCCCGTGCGGCGTGAAGCTGTCCCAGCGTGCCCCGCAGCCTGTGCATCGTGCTCGCCAGGCGGACTGGGTCGCCGGCTTCGGCAGCGGCCTGGAGTTCTTTCCGGGCCACGCCGTGCCAGTTTTCGAAGGCGCAAAGTACGCTGCGTACGGTCTCGACGCTGTCAAAAAGGTCGGCGAGTAGCGCCTGGGGGTCGAAGTGGTCGTAGCCTGAGGCACTCATTCACGGTTGTCCAGGGCTGCCGATCGCGCCCGTCAACGATGCGATGGTGATGGGCTTGATGAGGATGCCGTCGAATCCGTTGCTCAGGAACCGGTCAGCGTCTTCGCTCATTGCGTGCGCCGTGTAGGCGA
>Ga0073904_10002615_pt1 | contig 13606 bp, 11 predicted proteins | sample KloWWTrecipitate_FD_66668 | JGI IMG/M metagenome (GOLD analysis project Ga0073904, IMG submission 66668) | Active sludge microbial communities from Klosterneuburg, Austria, studying microevolution and ecology of nitrifiers - Klosterneuburg... | ecosystem: Engineered > WWTP > Aerobic digester >...
TTTTCCCTGATCCACCTCAGCGCGCTGTTTGCCGCGCTGTTGTTGGACCATTACCTCTTGTAGCCAGGATGCTCCGACCATGTTGAACCGTCGATTTACTATTACATTAATAGCGCGTTACGCCTTGTTGGCGGGGGCTATTGGTCTTTTTGCAGCGTGTTCACCAAAACAGGCAGCCTTTACCGCAGTGGACGTCACCGGTGCCGAATATGCCAAGAATTTTGAACTGGCTGACCACAACGGCACAGTGCGCCATCTGCAGGACTTTGCGGGCAAGGTGGTGGTCATGTTCTTTGGCTATACCCAGTGCCCCGACGTCTGCCCCACTACCATGACAGAGTTGGCCGGGATAAAAAAGGACCTGGGTAAGGATGGCGATCGCCTGCAGGTGCTGTTTGTGACCGTAGATCCGGCGCGCGACACCCCGGATGTGCTCAAGGGCTACATGGCCAACTTTGACCCCACCTTCCTGGCGCTTTACGCGCCACCGGACAAGCTGGCCGAGTTGGCCAAGGAATACAAGATTTACTTCAAGAAGGTCGATGGCAAGAGCCCCACCAGCTACACAATGGACCACTCGGCCGGTAGCTACGTGTACGATACCAAAGGCCAATTGCGCCTGTTTACCCGCTACGGCAGCGACCCCAAAGGGCTGACTGAAGACATTCGCATCCTGCTCAAGCAGGCATCCTAAGTAGAGATGCGTTTTAAAAGAGGTTAACCATGGACACTGGAAAAATTTCGACCTGGATGGACCAAGCCCAACCCATCCTGATTGCATTCGGACTCAAGGCGTTGGGCGCAATTGCCGTGTTTGTGATCGGCCGCTGGTTGATCAGCCTGGTCACCAGTTTGGTGGGTGCCGCCATGACCCGGCAGAAGTTGGACCCGACGGTGCAGCGCTACCTGGTGAGCTTCATCAGCGTGTCCCTGAATATCATTTTGGTCGTTGCCATTCTGGGCTACTTTGGGGTGGAGACCACCTCCTTTGCGGCCTTGGTTGCCGGTGCGGGCGTTGCCATTGGTGCCGCCTGGAGTGGGTTACTGGGCAATTTTGCTTCTGGCATCTTTTTGCTGGTGTTGCGGCCTTACCAGGTGGGTGAGTACGTGATGGTTGGCGGCATAGAAGGTACGGTGCTGGAACTGGGCCTGTTCGGCACGACGCTAAACACGCCAGACAACGTTCGCACGGTGGTGGGGAACGGCAAGGTCATGGGTTCCGATATCAAAAATTACTCTGCCAACCCCTATCGCAGGGTTGAGCTGGTGGCCCAACTGGCTGGAAGTGCGGATGTGCACAAGGCTATCGGGTTGCTCAAAGAAGCGGTATCCAAGGTGCCCAACCTGGCCAAGGACCCTGCTGTGGACGTGGAAATTCTCGAGTTCAACGAGTTCGGCCCCAAACTGGCCGTGCGTCCCTACTGCAATACCCAGCACTACTGGCAGGTCTATTTCGACACCAACAAGGCCATTGCAGACACCTTGGGCGCAGCCGGCTTCCCAGTGGCAACCCGACCAGTCAAGGTCTACCCGGGGTAATCGGACGCCTCGCGGTGCGGCAGGGTAATGGGTCGCGCAAAACTCATATGTTATTTCGGCCTCTAGCCCTCGTCGAATCTACACAATATGCTACTTAAAACGTAGCATACCGGTTTTTCTGAGGTGATCCGATCAGGCGTATTCCGCCAGAGCCGTCTTCATCTTCTTCATCGCCGCCACTTCAATCTGGCGGATGCGCTCGGCGCTGACACCGTACTCAGCAGCGAGTTCGTGCAGGGTCATGCCGCCTGAGTTGTCGTCGTTGACCTTAAGCCAGCGTTCTTCCACGATGCGGCGACTGCGGGCGTCCAGGCTCTCCAGCGCGGCAGCGATGCCGTCCGTGGCCATCACGTCGCGCTGGCGCGCTTCAATCATGGTGAGCGGCTCGTGGCTGGTGTCGGTCAGGTAGGCGATGGGGCCAAAGGCATCCTCACCATCGTCGCTTGGGCTGGGGTCGAGCAGCACATCACCACCCGACATGCGGGTTTCCATCTCGATCACTTCCTCAGGCTTGACCTTGAGCTGACGCGCCATGGCCTCGATCTGATCGGGACTCAGGGTGTCGCGGTGGGTGCCCAGGTCGGCAGCGGCGTCTTCGCTTTTGAAGCGTTGCTTCATGGAGCGTAGGTTGAAAAATAGCTTGCGCTGGGACTTGGTGGTGGCCACCTTGACCATACGCCAGTTCTTCAAGATGTATTCATGGATTTCGGCCTTGATCCAGTGCAGGGCGTAGCTCACCAGGCGCACGCCCTGGTCCGGGTCAAAGCGCTTGACTGCCTTCATCAGGCCAATATTGCCTTCCTGAATCAGATCCCCATGGGGCAGGCCATAACCCAAGTATTGGCGGGAAACGGACACCACCAGCCGTAAGTGAGAGAGCACTAACTTACTGGCAGACTCAAGGTCATTCTCATTTTTTAGTTTCCGCGCAAACTCCTGCTCTTCTTCCAGGGTGAGCATAGGCAGCCGGTTGGCGGCGGAAATGTACGCGTCCAGATTGCCCAGCGAAGGGATAACCGACCAGGGGTTGGTCACCGCGAGGGCGGGTGCAGCGGATCCAATGGTGAGGGACATACCAGTACTCCTTGTGTGTCGGTTGTTATATTAGCACTCTCTATGACTGAGTGCTAACGCAAAAGTTCAATGCCCCCGGTCATTGCAGTGAGACTGGTTGCTGACTCCGGATTGCACGGATTCGACAGGGCTATCATTGGTCGTGACCAATCGGGTTACAACCTAGGAGTATGAATATGCAAGTACAGGTCCACACCGACAAACACATCGAAGGCAATCAAGAACGCTCCGAGTGGATTAATAAGGCGCTCCAGGACGCACTGCAACGATTCAGCAGCCACATCACACGCGTGGAGGTTCACCTGAGTGACGAACACGGCGGCAAACAGACGTTGCCGGAAATCAAGCAATGCACCCTCGAAGCCCGTTTGGACGGCCATCAGCCCCAAGTGGTCAAACACCAGGCCGCCAACCTCCACTTGGCCGTGGAAGGCGCCGCCGAAAAACTGGTGCGTCTGATCGATCACACCTTGGGTCGCATCGCGCACTGAGAACTCCATGAGTTTGCAAACCTGGTGGGTTTTTGTACTGATGACTTTTGTCGTATCGGCCACACCAGGGCCGAATATGCTCTTGGTCCTCAGTATGAGCGCCCGCCACGGCTTGCGCTCGGCCATCGCCACCATGCTGGGCTGCATGACAGCATTGCTCGCCATGATGAGTATTTCGGCCGCCGGTCTGGGTGCCTTGCTGCAGGTGTTTCCTGCAGTGTTTGATGCCCTCAGACTGGCCGGCGCCGCTTACCTGGTCTACCTGGGCGTCAAATGCTGGCGTGCCCCAGTTCAGGATCAGGCGGTGGATGCCGTCCCGCTGGCCACACCTGCGGTACGCACCAGCGCACTGTACCGCCAGGGCATGTTGGTTGCGGCCAGCAACCCAAAGGCCATCCTGTTTGCCGTGGCCTTTTTTCCGCAGTTCATTAACCCCGAAGCCGCAAAGGCTGTTCAGTTCGGAATTTTGCTGCTGACCTTTTCAGTGATCGAAGTCAGCTGGTATTTTGTCTATGCCCTCAGCGGCAATCGCCTGGCTACCTACCTGCAGCGCGCCAGCGTGCTCAGGGTCTTCAACCGCCTGACTGGCAGCGCCTTTATCGGTTTTGCAGCGGTCATGGCCACCGTACGGGAATAGACGGCGGGTTCAGACGCTCCCAAAAGCGTAGCGTCTTACGTATGTCCGACGAGGGCTGGCTGCCTATTTTTCCCATATGAAATTGGCGAACGAAACTAGGTGTTTTCCAGGGGTGTGGATCAGGCAAAATGCACCGTGTATTTGATCATCTCGCCCAACGCGAGGCGGCATTGCGGACCATTCCGCCGATGCCGGAAACAAGAAGTATTTTGTGTGACGCTGGCTGGCATTCCGCCCCACGGCACATTCCAGAGGAGAACTACAGATGAAGCGTGACCCCATTTCCCCGCGCCGTGGCGACATCGTCATTCAGCCCATCAGCCATGATGTGCTGGCGGAGAAATACCTCAAGCCTGGTGAAACCGGAATTGATGATTTGTTCCAGCGCGTGGCGCGGGCCCTGGCTTCTGTCGAACAGGAAGCCGACCGACCCAAATACGAGGCCCTGTTCCTCGACAACCTGTACGCCGGTGCCATTGGCGCGGGCCGCATCATGAGTGCCGCCGGAACCACCATTCAGGCAACTTTGATCAACTGTTTTGTGCAGCCCGTGGGCGACTGCATTCAAGGCGTCGACGGCGACGGTTACCCCGGTATTTACGAAGCACTGCGCGAGGCCGCTGAAACCATGCGACGCGGTGGTGGTGTGGGATACGATTTTTCCCGTATCCGTCCGCGTGGTGCAGCGGTCAAAGGCACGGCCTCCATGGCCTCGGGGCCTTGCAGCTACATCAATGTGTTTGACCAATCGTGCTCCACGGTGGAGAGCGCCGGCGCACGCCGTGGCGCGCAAATGGGTGTGCTGCGCATCGACCATCCCGATGTGCAGGAGTTCATTACCGCCAAACGCACACCTGGCCGCTGGAATAATTTCAACGTCTCGGTGGGCGTGAGTGACGCATTCATGCAGGCCGTGGCCAATGACCAGTCCTGGGACCTCGTGCACCCTGCCAAACCTGGCTCTACCCTGATGGAAAAAGGTGCGCACCAGCGCGCCGACGGTATGTGGGTTTACCAAACCCTGCCAGCGACCACGTTGTGGGACACCATCATGAAGTCCACGTACGACTTCGCAGAGCCTGGCATCCTTTTCCTTGACCACATCAACAAAGACAACAACCTCAATTACTGCGAATCCATCTCCGCCACCAACCCCTGTGGCGAACAGCCTTTGCCACCCTATGGTTGCTGCGACTTAGGCCCCATCATTCTGACCCGCTTCATCCGCCACCCGTTTGGCTTTGATGGTGTGCCGGCTTTTGACTTTGATGCGTTCGAAAAGTCGGTCGCCACGCAGGTGCGTGCGCTGGATAACGTGCTGGATGTGACCTTTTGGCCGTTGCCGCAACAGCGCGACGAATCCTCCGCCAAGCGGCGCATCGGCGTGGGCTTTACTGGCATGGGCAATACCCTGGCCATGCTGTGCCTGCGCTACGACGCGGCCGAGGGCCGCGAGATGGCCCAGCGCATTGCCATCAGCATGCGCGACGCCGCGTACACAGCCTCTGTCGCTTTGGCTCAAGAAAAGGGCGCATTCCCCAAATTTGATGCCGATGGCTACCTGGCCCCCGGTACCTTTGCCAGCCGCCTGCCCGAGGCGCTCAAACAATCCATCCGCGAGCACGGCATCCGCAACAGCCATTTGTTGTCGATTGCGCCCACGGGCACGGTGAGTTTGGCCTTTGCCGACAATGCCTCCAACGGCATTGAGCCGGCGTTCTCGTGGATGTACAAGCGCAAGAAGCGCGAGGCCGACGGCAGCAGCAGCGAATACTCGGTGGAAGACCACGCCTGGCGCCTGTACCGCGAGCTCGGTGGAGATGTCAACAAGTTGCCTGAGTATTTTGTCTCGGCACTGGACATGTCGGCCAGCAACCACATCGCCATGATGGAAGCGGTGCAGCCCTTTGTCGATACCGCCATTTCCAAGACGGTGAATGTGCCTGCCGATTACCCGTACGATGACTTCAAGAGCCTCTACCAGCAGGCCTGGAGCGCGCGCCTCAAGGGTTTGGCTACCTACCGACCCAACGCCATTCTGGGCTCTGTGTTGCATGTGGATACTCCCAAAACCGAGCCGGCCAAAGCGGTAGCGCCGGTGGTGGTAGACCCGATGCGGACCGTGATTGAGAGTCGCCCCAAGGGCGCACTTTCTGCCGTGGCAGAAAAAATCGACTACTGGACCCAGGAAGGCCACAAGACCCTGTACTTGCTCGTGTCCTTCCTTCCGGTAGCCACAGCTGACGGCAAAAGCACGGTGGACCGTGCTATCGAGTTCTTTATGCCAGTGGGGCAGAGTGGTGAGTCGCAGCAATGGATCACTTCCAGCATGCGCCTGTTGTCGTTGGCGGCACGTGGTGGCTTTTTGGAGCGCGCCCTGAGCGACATGCGCAAGGTTGCCTGGGATCGTGGTCCAGTGCGTCTGGGCACCCACCAGAAAGAAGATGGTACGCAAGTGCCGATGTGGCACGATTCTGAAGTGGCCGCCGTGGCCTACGCCATCCAGAACATCCAGGCCCAACGCAATATGGTGCAAAAACAGGGCGGTCGCCGCCGTGCAACCGACAGCCAGGTCGATACAGACGGTCTTCTGCCCCGCCAGGAAAGCGCACTGGCAACTGCGCCGCCGCCGGTGATGGCTGGCAAGAAGTGTGCGGAATGCGGCGCCCATGCTGTGATCCGCAAAGACGGATGTGACTATTGCACCCAATGCGGGCATGTGGGTAGCTGTGGATGACACCTGGGCGGCCCTCGGCTGAGGTGCTGGCCGCGTTGGATCGCCATTGGCGACCCCGCTATCTGCTAATCGCACCGCATCGCCTGGGTTTTTTCCTGGCAATGGTGGTGCTGATGGTTTCCTCAGTCTGGTGGGCGCTGGTGCAGCTGGATCGCGTCAGCGCCGCGGTGGCCCTGCCCTATACCGCATCCCCGACCTTGGTGCACGCTGCGGTCATGACCTTCGGGTTCATGCCGCTTTTTTTTACCGGTTTCCTTTTCACCGCCGCTCCCAAATGGTTGCGCGTAGAGCCGCTGGAGGCTCGTGCGTTGCTGGTACCCCTGTTGCTGCAGGCCGGCGGCTGGTTGCTGTGGGTGATTGGCATTCATATTCACATGTTCATGGTGCTGGCGGGACTGACGCTGGCCCTCAGCGGGCTGGCGCGCATCACCTGGTTGTTCTGGCGCTTGGTCTGGCGCAGTGCTGAGTCCGACCGGTTGCACGCACGCACCGTGGGGGTGGCTTGTCTGGTGGGTTGCATCAGCCTGGGCGGATTGCTGGCCAATTTGGTGTTGGGGGCCACCACTGTGGCCATGGCGTGCGTGCTGACCGGTTTGTGGGGCTTTGTCGTTGTGGTGTTTGTCACCGTGGCACACCGCATGATTCCGTTCTTCACCTCCAATGCCATGCCATTCATCACGGCCTGGCGTCCGTTTTGGGCGCTGGGTGTGATGCTTGCGGCTGCCGTGTTCGAAGCCGTGACAGTGTGGGTAGAGCTTGATGGGCCGCTGCGCGGTCCCATGGCGCATTTTTGGATGCTGGCACGTGGTGGTTTCGAGTTGGTTGCCGGTGGCGTTTTACTGTGGTTGGCCCAGGTATGGGGTCTGACGCAAAGTCTGAAAAACCGGCTGTTGGCCATGTTGCATTTCGGATTCCTGTGGCTAGGTCTGGCGCTGGCCTTAGGCGGTGCAGCTCAGATTTTGGGCTTGTTGCAAGACGCGCCAGTGCTAAGCCTGGGGTCGTTGCACGCGTTGACCATGGGCTGCCTGGGCTCTTTGATGCTGGCCATGGTGACCCGCGTCTCCTGTGGTCACAGCGGGCGCGCCCAGGTGGCCGACCGCATTGCCTGGACCCTGTTCTGGCTGGTGCAACTGGCTACGCTGCTGCGTATCACCGCAGCGGCGCAGAGCACCTGGGCAAGTTGGCTACTGCTTCCCACGGCGATGATCTGGGCGGGCACCATGGCCGTGTGGGGAACGCGCCTGGCCAATTGGTATGGCCGCCTGCGCCCTGATGGACGCCCCGGTTAATTTGACAGGAACTTTTCGCCATGCCCGAAACCGACTTGGTCACCACGGTTGCCACCCTGATGCAAGCGCGCCAGACCATTCTGCCCAAGCGCCTAGTAGAGCCTGGCCCTGATGCCGGGCAACTTAAGTGCATCCTCAACGCCGCAGCCTCCGCTCCTGACCACCGGCAATTGCTGCCGTGGCGGTTCGTGCTGGTGCCTGCTTTGGCGCGTACAGTGCTCGCCGACGTATTTGGCACTGCGCTGTTGGAGCGCGACCCGCAGGCCAGTGCCGACCAGGTGCAGCAGGCTCAGGAGAAGGCGCACCGATCCCCCTGTTTGATGCTGGTTGTAGTGGATGCCTGCCGGGGTAACCCGGAGGTTGATCTGTACGAGCGCATTGTCTCCACAGGGTGTGCTGTGCAAAACATGTTGCTCATGGCAACCGCGCTGGGTTTTGGTTCTGCGTTGACCAGCGGCAAAGCACTCAAGTCAAAAGGGCTGCGGGGGCTGTTTGGCTTGCAGGAAGGCGAGCATGCCCTGTGCTTTGTGAGTTTTGGCATGGCACAGTCCGCCCGGCATCCGCGCCTGCGTCCTGCGGTATCCGACTATTGCAGTACTTTGGTGGTTGCATCGGGAAAGCAATTAACGGAATGAACGGACGGGTGACCATGTGCCCGCTCTGGGTCGGTATTGTCGTGTTCCAATAGCCAGATGAACCCTGATGCACACAAACTTTGGCAGGCACCGCAATGGGCATTTGCGGTCTTGCTGGCCTTGCTGGGCATGCTGGGCCCGTTTTCCATTGATACCTACCTGCCCGCGTTTGAGGGCATTGCCCGGTCGCTGGATGCATCACCCGTGCAGATGCAGCAAACCCTGTCGGCCTACTTGTTTGGTTTTGCGTTTATGAGCCTGTTTCATGGCGCCATTTCCGACAGCTTTGGTCGCCGCCCCGTGGTGCTGTGGGGTTTGGTGGCGTTTACCGCGGCATCGGCCGGTTGCGCCATGTCGCAGAGCATTGGCCAGTTGATCTTTTTTCGCGCCATGCAGGGTCTGTCTACCGGGGCTGGCATCGTCGTGTCACGAGCCGTGATCCGCGACATGTTTGCGCCTTCGCAGGCACAAAAGGTCATGAGTCAGGTCACTATTTTCTTTGGCGTTGCGCCGGCCATTGCTCCCATGGTGGGCGGCTGGATGCTGGTGCACGTGAGCTGGCAAGGTATTTTCTGGTTTTTGACGGGTGTGGGCGTGGTGCTGTGGTTGGCTATCTATCGGTTACTGCCGGAAACCCTGCACGCCACCCAACGCCAGCATTTTCATCCAACGCCGTTGCTGGCTGGTTACTGGAAGCTGGGCTCGGACCCTCGTTTTTTGTTGCTGGCTCTGGCCAGCGGTATTCCGTTCAATGGCATGTTCCTGTACATCCTGAGCGCGCCGGTCTTTTTGGGCGAGCATTTGCATCTGTTGCCGCAGCAGTTTTTCTGGTGCTTTCTGATCACCATTGCCGGCATCATGGGTGGTGCGATGGTTAGTGGCCGGATGGCAGGCAAGATCGCCCCCAAACGGCAGATTCGCATAGGTTTTTCCATCATGCTGGGCATTGCCGTGGTTAATCTGGCTGCTAACCTGTTGTTTCAGGCGCATGTCAGTTGGGCCCTAATTCCCTTGGGCATTTTTTCCTTTGGCTGGGCCCTGATGGTGCCCGTGGTGACCCTGCTGGTGCTCGACCTGCACCCGGAGCGGCGCGGTATGGCGTCGAGCCTGCAAATGTTTATTGGATCTTCCGCCAATGGCCTCGTGGCGGGCGTAGTGTCACCCTTGGTGATGCATTCCACCGTGGGTCTGGCCGCAGCATCATTGAGCATGCTGTCCCTGGGTCTGTTGTCATGGACCTACATTCGTCGCCGCTGGCCAGAAATCGGACATGCCATAGCGCATGCGTAAGTCGTGGTGGTTCATTGCGGGTATCGTGGCCGGGCTCTTGGTCTGGCAAGTACCTGTTGTCGCCCAGACCGATCAGCTGGATCGTATCGATGCCATTTACACCCTGTCGGAGCGGGATAACACTGCAGCCCTGGAGCAAATGCGTGCCCTGGGTGACGAATTGGGCAACACCACACCCTATCCGGTGCTTCGCGACTACCTCAGCAAGCGCATTTTGTTGGAGTTGGATTCGACACAAGTTGACTCTGCCAAGGCTTCTATCGCCCGTTTGCGGCAGTTGGCCCAGACCCAGCACGACAATACCGGCATAGCGTGGGCTCTGGTTTTTGAGGCAGCCATCCTGGTGCAAACTGCCAACCTTGAAGCGGCGGTGGCTAAGCTGGGAGAGGCACTGCCATTGGCCCGTCATGCGGGCGATCCGGCATTGCTGTGGCAAAACTACCGGATTTTGGGCAATGCCCAGTTGGCTTTAGGCCGGTTTGCCCAAGCGCTGGAGAGTTACCTGCAGTGTCTGCAATACGCCGACCAGCAGACGCGGCATTCGCAAATGGCTCGTCTTAGATCGCTCAATGCCCTGAGTACGGTTTACTCGGCCATGAAAAACCACCCGAAGTCACTGGCCGTCATTGACGAGGCCCTGGTTGTAGCCAAAGCAACGGAATCCCGCAAGATGCTGGGCACGCTATATATCAACCAGGCCAACCAGTTCGCGTTTCTGGGGCGCAGCAAAGACAGCGAGGTGGCGAATCTACATGCACTCGAGGTGGGCCGCAGCGGTGGCTTGGCCCGATTGGAGGCAACTGCACTAAACAATTTGGGCGACGGCTACCTGCGCGCCCATAACTTCATAAAAGCGGAGCAAGTCGCGCGTCAGGCGCTGGACAAATACCGGGAACTGGGCGACCGGGGCGGTGCTGCAGCCTCGCAATGCAATATTGGGTTTTCTCTGATGGGCCAGGGTCGCGTGGCACAGGGTGAGGCCCAGGTGCGCGATGCACTCCAGCAAATGCGCGAATCGGGTGCCCGCAGCGATGAAGAGGATGTCCTGGGAGAGTTGGGCCGCATGTATGAACACCTGGGCCTGTTCCGTGAGGCTGTGGCGACTATCCGTGAACAACAAACGCTGAGCAGCCAACTGTTTCGCGCTGATCGTGAAAAGGCAGTGGCAGCCCTGCAAGAACAGTTTGATGCGGTCCAACGGCAGAAGCAAATTGAACTATTGGCACGCTCCAATAGCCTGAAAGATGCCCAGATCAGCAACCAGCGCCTGCAGCAGATCGTGATTCTGCTGGGTGCTGTTGTTACCGTGATGGGCGGTGTGTTTGTTTACCTGTTGTACCGGCGAGTCCGCCGCGCCAACCTGCAACTGCGCGAGGCCAACCGACAACTGGAGTTCCACGCCGTGCGCGATCCGCTGACCGGCCTGTTCAACCGCCGTTCGTTCTTTGAATTGATGAGCAAGCGCGCCACAGATGGCGCAGGCGGACGCCGCGAGGACGATGTACCCGACGGTCTGCTGGTGCTGGACATTGACCACTTCAAGCGCATCAACGACAACCTGGGCCATGCCGGCGGCGACGCCGTGCTGGTGGAACTCGCCAAACGCCTGTGCAGCGCCGTGCGTGACACCGATATGGTCATACGCTGGGGCGGTGAGGAATTTCTCATTTTTTCTCCAAAGGCCAGTGCGGACCATCTGAAAAGTTTGGCCGAACGCGTGCTCAAGGTGGTGGGTGAAACGCCGGTGCTGGTAGGCGATACCCTGCTGACCGTGACCACCACCGGTGGCTTTTTGTCGCTGCCATTTTCTGGCGTGTCAGAGGCTGATTGCAATTGGGAAAAAGCCTTGCAGATTGCCGACATGGCGCTCTACCTGGGTAAAGTGAATGGCCGCAACCGTGCTTACGGTATCGCCCGTTTGCTGGTCCCCTTCGAGCAGGCCATGCCCGTGCTGGAACGCGACATTACCGCTGCCATCAATGCTGGCATGGTGGAATTGGTCGAAGTACCAGGGCCACAGCCGGTGGACGCCAACTGATTGTCACAGTGCGCGCTGCAAAGCGTGCTCAACGCGTTCAGCGCGAACACAATCCGTCAAAGCAGGTACTCATGACCATGGCGATGATTTCGTCATCGCTGTGCAAATCGGACATTTTCAGAAACTCCAGCACCGGATCACAAGCCCGGGCATACAAGGTGTACAGCACCGCTATTGCTGCAAGCTTGGGGTTGATCGCACCCTGCGCCTGGGCCTCTTCGATCCAGGCGCCTAGCCGATCGCTCACGTCAATCAAGCCGTCCATGTAACCCTTGTTGGCGATGAGAGTCGCCCGCAGGGTGGAGTTCTGGCTGGGCAGCGTTGGCATGTTGCCGCCAAGCTTGAGCCGCATGGTCCATTCCACTGTGGCGCGCAACTTGTCCAGTGGACTTTGTGTGTCGTCCAACCCGTCCAAAAAAGCCTGTGCTTGTTGCATCAAGTAGGCCATGGCGGCGGCGGCCAAGTCTTCTTTGCTGGGGAAGTGCTTGTACAGACTGGCCTTGGCGATGCCCACGTTGGCGGCCACTTCGTCCACGGTCATTGCGTCAAAGCCTTTCTCTGCCAATAGCCGGTTGACGACATCAATGATGGCCTGCTCGCGTGCTGCCAGCATTTGCGCTTTAAAAGACACTTTTGGAAGTTTTGAAGTAACCATGATGCGATTGCAGTCTTTGTGGTAATATAATGAACTAACTAGTCACAAAGTATACATTAAATGTTAATTTGAACCGTGACAGTTATTTTACAGGTTTGGAGACTAAAGCGTGGCATTCAAGGTTGCAATCATCGGTTCCGGCATTTCTGGCTTGGGCGCTGCCCATGCGCTGAGCGGGTACGCCGATATCACCCTGCTCGAAGCCGGCAGCTATTTTGGTGGGCACACCAATACGGTTGATGTCACTCTGCCTGATGTTCAGGGTCGCTCGATAACCCACGGCGTCGACACCGGCTTTCTGGTTTTTAACGAGCGCACCTACCCCAACCTCATCGCATTGCTGAGCCAACTCGATGTCCGCACCGCCAAGTCCGACATGTCGTTCTCGGTTCAAGCCCCACGGGGCGGCAACGTAACGCCGCTGGTTTGGAGCGGAACCGATCTGAATGGCCTGTTCGCGCAGCGCAGCAACCTGCTCAACCCGCAGTTTTGGGGCATGCTCAAAGACCTTATGCGCTTCAATGCGTTGTGCACCCGCCTGGCTGAATCGGGCACAGAGGCGCAAATGCAGCAAACGCTGGGTGCGTTCCTGGACGAGCAGCACTTTGGCAAGGCCTTTCGCGCGTGGTACTTCATGCCCATGATGGCCTGCATCTGGAGCTGCCCAACGCAACAGATGCTGGAATTCCCGGTGGCCACCATGGTCCGGTTTTGCCATAACCACGGCTTGCTGCAGGTGACCAACCGTCCGCAGTGGTGGACGGTGCAGGGTGGGGCACGCCACTATGTTCAGGCCATTACAGATTCCATCACCGACAAACGCCTGAACAGTCCGGTAAACGCCTTGCGGTACGACGCAGAGGCCAACGGGGCCCAAGGTGGCGTCTGGGTACATACGGCGCAAGGGCGGGAGCTGTTTGACCGTGCCATTGTTGCCACCCACTCCGACCAGGCACTGGCGATGCTGCCTGACGCCAGCAGCCAGGAACGCGATGTGCTGGGCGCCATCCGCTACCAACCTAACGTGGCCGTATTGCACACCGATACCGCTGTCATGCCTCCCCAGCGCGCTGCCTGGGCCGCCTGGAATTACGAGTGTGCGCAGGATGCGCGCCAAGAGGAATCCCGCGTGTGCCTGCACTATTGGATCAACCGCCTGCAACCCCTGCCGTGGAAGGACGACGTGATCGTCAGCCTGAACCCGGTGCGCGCCATTGATCC
>Ga0073904_10002616_pt1 | contig 13602 bp, 10 predicted proteins | sample KloWWTrecipitate_FD_66668 | JGI IMG/M metagenome (GOLD analysis project Ga0073904, IMG submission 66668) | Active sludge microbial communities from Klosterneuburg, Austria, studying microevolution and ecology of nitrifiers - Klosterneuburg... | ecosystem: Engineered > WWTP > Aerobic digester >...
TTTAAGCAAATTCTCGCTGAGCGATTTGCCAATTATGACCATTGGAGCTACAGGAAAAATGGACGAAATTGCCTTCTATGATTTATTAGACAAAAAAATCCAACCCATATTGTCTCGTGTTCCCGGTGTAGCACAGGTAAACCTCGTGGGTGGTCAAGAGAGAGAAATCAAAGTTAGTTTAGATTCTAAAAAATTACAAGGGTACGGACTTTCTGTTCCTCAGGTACAGCAAGCGGTTCTGGGTTCGAATCTTGATTTTCCAACAGGAAACATCAAAACCAGAGATAGCAAAACACAAATTCGTTTGTCTGGAAAATACAAATCGGTTGAAGAAATGCGAAATTTGGTTATTTCTTCTAACAGTGGTGTTCAAATTCGATTGGGAGATATTGCCGATGTTCAAGATGCACAAAAAGATGTAGAGAAAATTTCGAGAGTAAATCAAAAAAGCTCTATCATACTTCAAGTCATCAAACAATCGGATGCTAATGCGGTTGAAGTAAGTGCAAAAGTTAAAAAAGCTATTGCTCAAGTCGAGAAAGATTATGCCAAATCGAACTTGAAATTAGCTGTTGCCAATGACAGTAGCGAATTTACATTGACAGCTGCCGATTCGGTAATGCACGATTTATTTATTGCCATTATCTTGGTGGCTTTTGTAATGTTGTTTTTCTTGCATAGTATTCGTAATGCGCTTATCGTAATGGTTTCGATTCCGGCTTCGTTAATTGCAACTTTTATCGGAATTTATTTAATGGGTTACACACTTAACCTGATGAGTTTATTAGGACTTTCGTTAGTGGTAGGAATCCTCGTGGATGATGCGATTGTGGTATTGGAAAACATTCACCGACATATGGAAATGGGTAAAAACAAAGTACGAGCTGCCTATGATGGAGCTGCCGAAATTGGTTTTACCGTAATGGCAATTACATTGGTAATCATTGTGGTTTTCCTTCCCATTGCGATGAGTACGGGTCTGGTTTCTAATATTATCACACAATTTTGTGTAACAGTAATTATAGCTACCTTATTCTCTTTGTTGGCTTCATTTACCATCGTGCCTTGGTTGTTCTCTCGTTATGGAAAATTAGAACACATCACCAAAAAGACATTTTTTGGTAGAGTAATTTTAGGTTTCGAATCGTATTTAGATGTCTTCACTCACAAAGTAACCGATATTTTAAGATGGTCTTTAGTTTATAAAAAAACCACCTTGGCCATTGTTTCACTACTTTTCTTAGCCTCGACAATGGGATTAGTTGGCGGCGGATTTATTGGTGGAGAGTTCTTTGCCAAAACCGACAAAGGCGAATTCTTAGTACAAATAGAAATGCCAAAAGACGCTTCGGTAGAGCAGACCAATTTTATGACCCAAAAAGCCGAAGAATTTTTACGAAGTGATAAAAATGTTGTCGATTTGATTACCACCGTTGGACAAACTAGCGAAGGAATGGGAGCTACACAAGCTACCTCTTACAAAGCAGAAATTTTGGTTTCATTGGTGGAGAAAAAAGAACGCGAAGACAACTCCTTTATATTTGCTGCAAAAATCAAACGCGAATTAGAAAAAGTATTAGTTGGAGCCAAAGTTAAAACCGTTCCTATGGGATTATTAGGAGCCGACCAAGCCCCTATCAAACTGACTGTGACTGGTCCAAATTTTGAAGACGCAATGGCTTTTGCAACCAAAGCAGCTGACGAATTGAAAAAAATTCCAGGATCATCAGAGGTTAAACTAACTTCCGAAGCAGGTAATCCAGAGATTAAAGTGGTGGTAAACCGCGATAAAATGGCCGCTTTAGGATTGACGCTACAAACCGTAGGGATGACCATGCAAACGGCTTTCAGTGGAAATACCGATGGTAAATTCCGTGCAGGAGAATACGAGTACGACATCAACATTCGTTTTAATGAATATGACCGTTCGAATGCAAAAGATGTAAACGATTTAATTTTCCTAAATAGTACTGGACAACAAATCAAGTTGTCTCAATTTGCCGATGTTATCGAAAGTTCTGGCCCAAGCATGTTGGAACGTAGAGACAAAAGCACTGCCGTATCGATAGAAGCACAAACGGTGGGTCGCCCTTCAGGAACAGTAGCTACCGAATGGGAAACTGTATTCTCTAAAATGGAAAGACCAACAGGTGTAAATTATGTTTGGGGTGGTGATATGGAAAACCAAACCGAAGGTTTTGGTACATTGGGAATTGCATTATTGGCAGCAATTATCTTGGTTTACCTTGTAATGGTAGCTTTATATGATGACTTTGTGACTCCATTTGTAGTATTGTTTTCTATTCCGTTATCGTTCATTGGAGCCTTGCTAGCCTTGGCATTGACGAACAACTCGTTGAATATTTTTACCATTTTGGGTATCATTATGTTAATTGGTTTGGTCTGTAAGAATGCGATTTTGCTGGTTGACTTTGCCAACCACCGAAAAGATGCAGGAGAAAGCACATTCGATGCGCTTGTTCAAGCAAATCACGCTCGTCTCCGTCCTATTTTGATGACTACAATTGCGATGGTAATTGGTATGATTCCTATTGCTTTGGCCAAAGGAGCCGCTGCCGAAATGAACAACGGATTGGCTTGGGTAGTTATCGGAGGTTTGATGTCTTCGCTTTTCCTAACCTTGATTGTTGTGCCTGTAGTGTATGCGATCTTTGACAGTGTTAGAGTGCGTTTAGGCAAAGACCAAAAAGTAGATTATGCCGAATTAATGACCGCCGAATACAAACACCGAAAATTAGTGGACGGTTTCAACCCAAAACACAAGCTTTAATAAAATTTGAATTAACGCTTTAAAAAAGCAGATTTTCAAAAATTGCAAACAAACCACCCGAGATTTATTTTGGGTGGTTTTTTGTTTTTTGTAGGAATGGATTGAGTATATTTGAGGGAAATATAAAGCGAAGCAAAACTTTTTCAATCTAACCTTTTTGGATGTATATCGAAAGTTTGTTTCGTATATAAACGAGTTTTGTGCGTCAGCTTACAGAACGATACCTAAAACAAAATAAAAGTGGCAGAATTAATAATTGATACAAATTTCAAAACTTATACAGACGCTAATGGAGGCGACCCAGACAGTACAAGTCCAACTTTAAAAAACTATCATAAAATACTGTGGAATAAAACACTTCCAAACGGAACAAAATTTGAATTGACAGATAAAAAAAGTGGAACTTATTTATACCATAATTCAGAACTTGGAGAATTTTTATTAGGAAGCGATGCAATTACGCACTCTTATAGAAATCAGAAAAGGAAGCAATGGCTTATTCAACAAATTACCGAAGAAGTTAATGAACTTTTTGAAATAGGTAGTACAATTGGAGCATATACAATATTCCCAAAAAACCAAATTGACAACAAATTTACTATAAATCAAGCAAGAGGCGTAATTACGCTTATTGACGACAGATTTGATTTGACTCTTGAATGTATTCGTCTTTTTTACCTTGGACAAACAAGTCCTTTGTATGACACATTTGAGAGATATAGAAGCTTCTTCAAATTGTTTGACAACTTTTTAGACTATGTAAAGTTTTTTCTTCTTGACGATTTAATTGACGACAAACAAGAAGTTAAGTTCTATTTGCCTTTTAACAACTTCAAGACAAAACCAATTTTTAAAGACGTTGACGACTACCTAATTTACAAGAAAAAAGTAACCGAATTTATACATTCACGAAACGACAGAATAAACAAATACGCAGAACAACTAAATAAATAAAAAGCCGAACGCACAACACCCCCTTCCTCGAAGTATTTCATAAACCCTAGATGCTGTGCTAAGTCCCAGAGCTGTTTGGAACCAAAATTGATATTAATGAAAACTGAAACAAAAGCGTTGTTATTTATTCTAATATGCACTGTAGGAGGAATACTTTTATTTTATCAAGGTATGAAAGAAAGTTCTCAAACATTAATCATTTGTGGCGCAATTTTACTTGGTTCTAGTATTGCCGGCTGGGTTAAATTGTATAATCCAAACTGATGAAAAAAGTTATTAATTCTAATCTATAAAATAATGTTTTGCGGAAACCCGATAGCTCGGATTTACAATATAATTGAAATAAAACATTAAAACGAATCTAAAAGAATAACTAATTATGAAAAAAAACAATAATGAAGTAAACCGTCGGGAGTTTTTGAAAGTAACAACAAAGTTTACTGCCGCAACAATCTTTATTGGTTTAGGAAGTTCAGAACTTTTTGGTGCCAACGCTGAAAACCAAAAGAAAATTTCAATTCCAAACGTGACGCTCAACAATGGCGTGCTAATGCCAATACTAGGATTTGGTACAAATACCCTCGCTGATGCAGTAGCAGTCCGAAGTGTTTCCGAAGCTATTTCTGTAGGCTATCGGCTGATTGACACCGCTCATATTTACGGAAACGAAGCAGCTGTAGGAGAAGGAATCAAGCAAAGTGGTATTGATAGAAAAGAACTGTTTGTAACATCAAAACTTTGGGTGGACTTCGCGGGTTATGAAAACACTAAAAAAGCATTTGAAACTTCTATAAAAAAATTAGGGGTAGATTATCTTGATCTTTATCTTATTCACAGACCTAGAGGAGATGTAAAAGGGTCTTGGCAGGCAATGGAAGAGCTTGTTGCAGCAGGTAAAATTAGAGCTATTGGAGTGAGCAATTTTGAACCTGAACAACTGAAGGAGCTACTGTCATATGCTAAAATTGCACCCGCAATCAATCAAATCGAAACCAATGTTTTCCTTCAGGAAAGTGTATTATATCCTTTCTTAAAGGGTTCTGCAACGCAAATGGAAGCCTGGTCTCCTCTGGCAGCAGGTCGAAGCGGAATTTTTAGCAATCCAACACTCGCTGCAATCGGCACAAAGTATCAAAAGAGCATTGCTCAGGTTTGCTTAAGATGGCACTTCCAAAGAGGAGTAGTTGCTATCCCAAGGTCTTCCCAAAAAGCACACATGATTGAAAATCTAAATATTTTCGATTTTGAACTTGCAGCGTCTGATATGCAAACCATAGCATCTATGGATATCAATACGACTCAATTTCCGGAGTGGAAATGAGATAAATAAATTCTTGTTTTAGTGTTTTTAAGTTGCAGATGAATTTAAATAAATACCAATCCGATGTCTATTTGAAAAAACATCACTAAAACAAAAACACCCTAATTTTGGAATCAAGCTAAGCTTGAACAGTATTAAAATCAAAATCGGCTGTTGCAAAAACTTGCGACAGCCGATTTTTTTATAGACGCTATAAGTATTGATTTAATACACAGAAAGAGCTATTTATTTTCTAAATTAGTACTCGGGTTTCTGCTAACATGAACGTCTTTCTATGTAGTAAATTTAAAAAATTAATTTTTACAAAAAAAATATTTAACAAAGAATTTGATTGTTTCGACCAAAAACAATACAACAATTATTTTTTGCCAATATTTGTCTTACAACTAATTCAATAGGGAGTCCAAAACCTTTTGCAAGTCTGGAGACGAAGGTCTCGCCGCATCTGCTTTTACAATATTCCCATTTGGATCTACTAAAATAAATCTTGGTATTCCGGCTATCTTATAATCTAGAATAAACTTAGAATTCCAATCGTTGTCCGCAAAAAGTTGAACGCCTCCTAATTCTTTCTCTTTAATCATGGTTTTCCATTTCTCATGATCCTTCAATTTGTCGATTGAAATGCTAACAAATTCAATGTTTTTGCCGTGATATTTTTCTTCCACTTTTTTCAATGCAGGAATTTCGGCACGACAAGGTCCACACCAAGTTGCCCACACATCAATATAAACATACTTCCCTTTAAAATCTTCGAGTTTTGTTTTACCGCCAGCATAATTTTCATACTCAAATGAAGGAGATGGAGAACCGTTTAATTTATTAGATTCTAAAACTTGACTATGGTACTTAATCAACCCTGCTAAAGACCTTTCATTGTCTTTTTTTTGCAATGTAATAAAATTAGGGCTCAATTTTTTTGAATCCATTTTCAAAATATCAGAATTTTTTTTCTCGGCAACCCGTTTGTCAAAATCCTCTTTATTCGCTGCCAAAAGCGAATCATAATCATACTTCGATTCCGAAATGGCATTTTGGGCTAAATAGTTATTCTCATCTGCTCCTACTCCTGAATATACAATTGATTCATCAAAGTTTTTTGCGTCCATTTTGAGTTTCAAATTATAGCCGTTTTTTAAAAACAACTTTGTGTACTCTACCCCATCAAACAACATATACATTCCTTCTTCAACAGCAAACGAATCTTTAAAAAGTCCTTTTTTATTTACCTCCATTTTTTTCACAAGTTTACCATCATTTCTGTTAAGAATTTTAAGGGTATCTCCATTTCTATTTGCTATTTCAGCTTGAAAAGTCATATCACTTTTGGTTTGAGCATTCAAGCTCAATACACCAATTGACACCATTGCTGTCAAAAATAATTTTCTCATAATTCAGGAATTAAAATTTTAGTTGTCCAAAACTAGCTTAATATTTTAAACCCCAATTAAAGATTAACAATAATTTACATTATTTTTTTCAAGGAAGTTTCATTGATTTAGAGATTAAGTTGATTTTTGTTTTTACTTTTGCAGTCTAAAAATAATTTTCTAATGTATAGAAGTCATAATTGTGGCGAGCTGAACGCCTCTCATATCAATACCGAAGTTACACTTGCAGGCTGGGTTCAAAAATCTCGCGATAAAGGTTTTATGAATTGGGTCGATTTGCGTGACCGTTACGGAGTTACCCAACTTATTTTCGACGAAAGTCGCTCTCAAAAAGAAGTTTTTGAATTGGCAAAAACCTTGGGACGTGAGTTTGTAATTCAAGCCAAAGGAACCGTTATCGAACGTGAAGCCAAAAATACCAATATGTCCACCGGAGATATTGAAATCCTGGTTACCGAACTAAAAATATTAAATTCATCGATAACACCGCCTTTTACAATCGAAGACGAAACCGATGGTGGCGAAGATATTCGAATGAAATACCGTTACCTCGATATTCGTCGTAATCCTGTAAAAAACAATTTGCTTTTTCGTCACAAAGTAGCGATGGAAGTGCGTAAATACCTTTCGGACTTGGATTTTTGCGAGGTGGAAACTCCTTATTTAATCAAATCGACTCCAGAAGGCGCCAGAGATTTTGTAGTTCCTTCGAGAATGAATGAAGGACAATTTTATGCTTTGCCGCAATCGCCACAAACTTTCAAACAATTATTGATGGTGGGCGGAATGGATAAATATTTCCAAATCGTGAAATGTTTCCGTGACGAAGATTTACGTGCCGACCGTCAGCCAGAATTTACACAAATCGATTGCGAAATGGCTTTCGTGGAACAAGAAGACATTTTGAATGTTTTCGAAGGATTGACCCGTCATTTATTGAAAGAAATCAAAGGAATCGAAGTAGAAAAATTCCCAAGAATTACCTACGATTATGCAATGAAAACGTATGGAAATGACAAGCCGGATATTCGTTTCGGAATGGAATTTGGTGAGTTGAATGAATTTGCACAACACAAAGAATTCTCCGTTTTTAATTCGGCTGAATTGATTGTGGGAATTGCAGCACCGGGAACAGGAAACTATACTCGTAAAGAAATCGACGGTTTAATTGATTGGATCAAGCGTCCACAAATTGGTGCCAGCGGAATGGTTTATGTAAAATGCAACGAAGACGGCACTTACAAATCATCGGTAGATAAATTCTATGATCAAGAAGATTTAGGAAATTGGGCAAAAACAACTGGAGCTAAAGCTGGCGATATGATTTTTGTGCTTTCCGGTCCAGCCGACAAAACCAGAACACAACTTTCGGCTTTGAGAATGGAATTAGCCAATCGTTTGGGGTTGAGAAAACCAACCGAATTTGCACCACTTTGGGTAGTTGATTTCCCATTATTAGAATTTGAAGAAGAAACCGGTCGTTACCATGCGATGCACCACCCATTTACTTCTCCAAAACCTGAAGATATGCACTTATTGGAAACCAACCCGAAAGCGGTTCGTGCCAATGCTTATGATATGGTATTGAATGGAAACGAAATTGGCGGTGGTTCGATTCGTATTCACGATAAAACCACACAACAATTAATGTTTAAATATTTGGGATTCACACCTGAGCAAGCCGAAGATCAATTTGGTTTCTTAATGAATGCTTTTCAATATGGCGCGCCACCACACGGAGGTTTGGCTTTTGGATTGGACAGATTGGTTTCCATCCTTGGCGGACAAGAAACTATTCGTGATTTTATTGCTTTTCCAAAGAATAATTCCGGTAGAGATGTAATGATTGATGCTCCATCAGTAATCGATCAATTACAATTGAACGAATTGCACATTAAACTTGATTTATAGCCGTTCGTCGATAAAATTTGTTAGAAATCGTTGAATATCAAATATTTTAATAAAATCTTTACAATATTATATTTTCGTATTAGATTAAATATTACATTTGCGACATTATAAATTATTATTACTATTACAATGCGTACAGGTACAGTTAAATTTTTCAATGAATCTAAAGGTTACGGATTCATTACAGACGAAGAAACAGGAAAAGACATTTTTGTTCATGCATCAGGAATCAACGCGGAAGAACTTCGTGAAGGTGACAGAGTAAGCTATGAAGAAGAAGAAGGAAGAAAAGGAAAAGTTGCTGCGAAAGTAGCAGTAATCTAAGCATAAAAATTCATTTTTATTGCCTACGAATGTTTAGAGCGTTCCGATTTATCGGGACGCTTTTTTGTTTTAAGACGAACAGAATTCCTTTAAACCTAAATAAACAAACTATAATTATACGTTAATTATGGTTTCTCTATAACTAAATTTTGTTTTTTAACTTGTGATTTAAAGACACGAAACCTATCTTTGTGGCTTATTTAGACTAAACTAATTTTATTTATGCAATCAAGTCAATTAGATTACTTACCAATACTAATGCAAATGCTATTAGCCATAGGATTTGTTGTGGGAATAATTATAATTTCTGGTAAATTAGGTCCTAAAAGATCCTCTGAAATCAAAGATGAAAACTTTGAATGTGGAATTAAATCTATAGGAAATGCCAGAATTCCTTTCTCAGTTAAATTTTTTCTTGTCGCTATTCTTTTTGTCCTTTTCGACATTGAGGTAGTGTTTTTGTATCCTTGGGCGGTTAATTTCAAAGAATTGGGCTTGGAAGGAATGGTGAAAATGGTAATTTTTATGACATTACTTTTGATAGGGTTTTTCTATATCATCAAAAAGAAAGCGCTAGACTGGGAGTAAATTTAAGAATGCAGATTTTAGATATACATCCATAAGGAAAATTTAATGTTTGTTATTAAAAATTTGTTCGTACAAAAAAATAAAATTGATTTTTTGCAATGATGATTTTACTTTTTTAAGATTCACGAGAATCTAAAATCTAAAATCTAAAAATCTAAAATGAAGATGAGTGATTCAAATATAAAAATGGTTGCGCCACCGGAAGGCGTTTCTGGAGAAGGTTTTTTCGCCACAACACTAAATGACGTTGTAGGATTAGCTCGAGCCAATTCGCTTTGGCCGCTCCCTTTTGCAACCTCTTGTTGCGGAATTGAGTTTATGGCAACAATGGCTTCACATTATGATTTAGCTCGTTTTGGTTCTGAACGTGTGAGTTTTTCACCTCGTCAAGCTGATATGTTGTTGGTTATGGGAACCATTTCTAAAAAAATGGGACCAATTTTGCGCCAAGTTTACGAACAAATGGCAGAGCCTCGTTGGGTAATTGCCGTTGGAGCTTGTGCATCATCTGGTGGGGTTTTCGACACCTATTCTGTTTTACAAGGAATTGATAAAGTAATTCCGGTTGACGTTTATGTGCCAGGCTGTCCGCCAAGACCAGAACAAATTGTAGATGGTGTAATGAGATTGCAAGATCTAGTAAAGAGTGAATCGGTACGAAGAAGAAGTTCGCCAGAATATCAAGAATTATTGAAATCTTATAATATAAAATAAGGAAATGAGCTTAGAAACCACAGAAATTCAAGACAAATTAGTGGAAACATTTGGTGAAAGTGTATTTCATTTCAATCAAGAAAAAGATGTTTTTTCGTTTGAAGTGGCAGCCGATAAAATCACAGCCATTGTTCTTTTTTTGAAAAATGATCCAACATTGCGTTTTAATTTTTTGACCGATGTATGTGGAGTTCATTATCCTGATAATGAGACAGAAAGACAATTTTCCGTTGTATATCATATGCACAATTGGTATGAAAACAAACGCATAAAAATAAAGGCCTTTATCAGCGGAGAAACCCCAGATATAAAAACTATATCAACCATATTTCCAAGCGCCAATTGGATGGAAAGAGAGACTTGGGATTTTTACGGAATCAACTTTATAGGTCATCCTCAGTTGAAACGTATTTTGAATATGGACGAAATGGTGTCACATCCAATGCGAAAAGAATTCCCGATGGAAGACGGCGGAAGAACAGACAAAGACGATAGATTCTTTGGAAGAACACAATCAAATAGATAGCAAACAATATAATTTTTCACATTCTATAAATGTCAGAACTATTATTACCACCAGAGCATCGATATGCTAAAATAATTCAAGAACGCCATAACGAAGACGGAAGCGAGCTTTCGATTCTGAATTTAGGGCCAACACACCCGGCGACACACGGTATTTTTCAAAATATCTTGTTGATGGATGGAGAAAAAATTCTCGAAGCCGAGCCAACAATTGGATACATCCACAGAGCTTTTGAGAAAATTGCCGAAAATCGTCCATTTTATCAAATTACACCACTTACCGACCGAATGAACTATTGCTCCTCGCCTATCAACAATATGGGTTGGTGGATGACGGTAGAAAAACTGTTGGATATTGAAGTTCCTAAAAGAGTTCAATATTTAAGAGTTATCGTGATGGAATTGGCTAGAATTACAGACCATTTAATTTGTAATTCAATCCTTGGTGTAGATACTGGTGCTTATACTGGTTTCTTGTACGTTTTTCAATTTAGAGAGAAAGTTTACGAAATCTACGAAGAAATTTGCGGGGCTCGTTTAACAACCAATATGGGAAGAATGGGCGGTTTCGAAAGAGATTGGTCTCCTAAAGCTTTTGAATTACTAGATACCTTTTTGAAAGATTTTCCAATTGCTTGGAAAGAATTTGAAAACTTGTTTGAAAGAAACAGAATTTTTATTGACAGAACCGTAAACGTTGGGCCAATTTCTGCCGAAATGGCGATGGCTTACGGATTCACGGGTCCAAATTTACGTGCAGCTGGTGTTGATTATGACGTTCGTGTGGCACATCCTTACTCCTCTTATGAAGATTTCGATTTCATAGTTCCTGTTGGAAAATCTGGTGATACCTACGACCGTTTTTGTGTTCGTAATGCCGAAGTTTGGGAAAGTTTGAGTATTATTCGTCAGGCATTGGACAAAATGCCAGAAGGAAATGTATTTCACGCAGATGTTCCTGAATATTACCTGCCTCCAAAAGAAGATGTGTACCACGATATGGAATCTTTGATTTACCATTTCAAAATTGTAATGGGCGAAATTCCTGTTCCAGTTGCCGAAATATATCACGCCGTTGAAGGTGGAAACGGAGAATTAGGATTTTATTTGGTAACCGATGGAAGTAGAACTCCATATAGATTGCACTTCCGCAGACCTTGCTTTATTTATTACCAAGCCTATCCCGAAATGATAAAAGGCGCAATGCTATCGGATGCAATTGTTATTTTGTCGAGTTTAAATGTTATTGCTGGGGAATTAGACGCTTAAAAAAAGATTGCAGAATACAGATTTCAGACTGCAGATTGAAAAATCTAAAATCTAAAATCTAAAATCTAAAATATAGAATGGAAAGAACACATTACAAACAAGAAATAAATATGACCGAAACATTGATGAACCGCATCAATGAATTGATCAGTCATTATCCAGAAGGAAAGCAAAAATCAGCTTTGTTGCCAATTTTGCACGAAGTTCAGGATGCACACGACAACTGGTTGAGTTTTGAATTAATGAACAAAGTGGCTGAAATACTTCAAATTAAACCCATCGAGGTTTATGAAGTCGTTTCTTTCTACACGATGTTCAACCAAAGACCAATCGGGAAATATATGTTCGAATTTTGTCAAACATCTCCTTGTTGTTTGAATGGCGTTGAGGATTTAATGGACTATACCTGCGAAAAATTAGGTGTGGGAATTGGTGAAACTACTCCAGATGGACTATTTGAAGTGAGAGGTGTTGAATGTTTAGGTGCTTGTGGTTATGCACCAATGATGCAATTGGGTGATTTTTACCAAGAAAAATTAACCAAAGAAAAAGTAGATCAAATTATAGCCGATTGTAGAGATAATAAAATCACGTTACACGATAAATAATATGTCACAAAAAATATTATTAGATAAAGTAAATATTCCGGGGATCAAAACCTATGAAGTGTATCGCCAAAACGGTGGTTATGCTTCTGTAGAAAAAGCCTTGAAAACATTGACGTCAGACGAAGTTGTCGAAGAAGTGAAAACTTCTGGATTGAGAGGTCGTGGTGGAGCAGGTTTCCCCGCAGGAATGAAATGGAGTTTTATTGACAAGAAATCAGGAAAACCAAGACATTTGGTTTGCAACGCTGACGAATCAGAGCCAGGAACTTTCAAAGACCGTTATTTGATGGAATTTATTCCTCATTTATTAATCGAAGGAATGATTACTTCGAGCTATGCTTTGGGTGCTAACCTGTCGTACATCTATATTCGTGGAGAATATATGTGGATTTACAAAATATTGGAAAGAGCCATCGCCGAAGCAAAAGCTGCTGGTTGGTTAGGAAAAAATATATTAGGAACTGGATACGATTTGGAACTATATGTACAAATCGGCGGTGGAGCTTACATCTGTGGAGAAGAAACCGCATTAATCGAATCATTGGAAGGAAAAAGAGGAAATCCTCGAATCAAGCCACCTTTTCCGGCAGTTTCGGGACTTTGGGCAAATCCAACGGTGGTGAATAATGTAGAAACAATTGCAGCTGTGCCTTGGATTGTCAATAATTCAGGTGCCGATTATGCTAAAATTGGTATCGGTCGTTCTACAGGAACCAAATTAATTTCGGCTTCAGGACACATCAAAAATCCGGGAGTTTATGAAATTGAAATGGGATTGAGTGTTTACGAATTTATGAATTCTGATGAATATTTGGGAGGAATGAGTTCTGACCGCCCTTTGAAAGCTTTTGTTCCCGGAGGATCATCTGTTCCTGTATTGCCAGCTCATTTAATTTACAAAACAGCCAATGGCGAAGATCGTTTGATGACGTACGAAAGTTTGAGCGACGGTGGTTTTGCAACTGGTTCAATGTTAGGTTCAGGAGGATTTATCGTTTATAATGACACTTCTTGCATCGTAAGAAATACTTGGAATTTCTCTCGTTTTTACCATCACGAATCTTGCGGACAATGTTCGCCTTGTCGTGAAGGAACGGGTTGGATGGAAAAAGTATTGCATAGAATTGAAAACGGTCACGGCCGTGAAGAAGATATCGATTTGCTTTTGAGCATTCAAAGTAAAATTGAAGGAAACACGATTTGTCC
>Ga0073904_10002619_pt1 | contig 13598 bp, 8 predicted proteins | sample KloWWTrecipitate_FD_66668 | JGI IMG/M metagenome (GOLD analysis project Ga0073904, IMG submission 66668) | Active sludge microbial communities from Klosterneuburg, Austria, studying microevolution and ecology of nitrifiers - Klosterneuburg... | ecosystem: Engineered > WWTP > Aerobic digester >...
CGTGCTTTCAGCCAGAGATCGTGACAACGAAGCCGCGTGCCTGGCGGCCCTGGATGCCCTCGAAGTTCTCGACACCGCCCCCGAGCCCGAGTTCGATGCACTGACCCGCGCAGCCGCCATGCTGTGCGCTGCGCCGATCGCACTGATCAGCCTGGCGGATCGCGGTCGGCATTGGCTGAAGGCCAAGGTGGGCCTGCCCGACCTGACCGAGGTTCCCCGCAGCATCGGCCTGTGCTCGTACGCCATCCTGTGCGACGACCTGCTGGAGATTCCAGACACCCTGCGTGATCCGCGCTTTGCCGACAACCCGCTGGTCACCGGTGAACCGGGTGTCCGCTTCTATGCCGGCGTGCCCCTTCGGCTGGACGATGGCCTGTGCGTGGGCACCCTGTGCATCATCGACCGCCAGCCACGCCAGCTGGATGAAACCCAGCGTGAGTTGCTGCGCTGCCTGGCGCAGGTGGCATCGCGCGCGCTGCAGGCGCGTCTGACCCTGCAGGGAGCGCAGCAGACCCTCGACTGGCTGACGGCCAGCGAGGCGCGTTTCCGCGTGCTCAGCGAAAGCTCGCCGCTGGGCATCTACTACACCGACGTGCATGGCGCGTGTTGCTACACCAATGCACGCTGGCAGCAGATCTTCGGCCTGACGCTGGCCGACAGCCTCGGTCAAGGCTGGTTGCAGACGATTCACCTTGACGACGCCGAACAGGTGCAGGCCGAGTGGCGACGCGTCAGCGCCGACGGCAGCGAATTCGACCTGCAGTTCCGTGTCGTGCGTACGGACGGAGAGCTGCGCCGGGTGCACTCGCGAGCGCGCCCCATCCTCGATGCCAGCGGCGCAAGTACCGGCTATGTCGGTTCGGCCGAGGACGTCACTGCCCAACACGACCTGCTGGCCCAGCTGTCATTGAACGAGGACCGTCTGCGGCGCCTGTACGAGGCCACGCCGGCGATGCTGCAGTCCATCGACGGCAACGGTCGACTGCTGTCTGTCAGCGATGCCTGGCTGACCAAGATGGGCTACACGCGCGACGAGGTGATCGGCCGGCCGTCGACCGCGTTCTTCAGCAGCGCCTCGCGCGAGCACGCCTTGAACGTCGTGATGCCGGCCTTCTTCCAGTCCGGCCGCGTCGACAACATCGCCTACCAGATGGTCACCCGCAGCGGTGGCGTCATCGACGTGCGCCTTTCGGCGATCCTGGAGCGTGACGCGGAAGGCCGACCCTTGCGCAGCTTCGGGGTCATCGAGGACGTCACGCTGCAGCGGATCGCCGAACGCGCGCTGACCACCGAGCGTCAGCGCCTGACCAATCTGGTGGAAGGCACGCATGCCGGGACCTGGGAATGGCAGGTGCAGACCGGCGAGGTGCATTTCAACGAGCGCTGGGCCCAGATCCTCGGCTACACGCTGGCCGAAATGGAGCCGACCTCGATCCAGTCGTGGATGGCCCGAGGCCATCCGGACGACATGGTGCGCTCGACCGAGATCCTGGCCAGGCACTTTGCCGGGCAGATCGACCATTACGAATGCGAGACGCGCCGGCGCCACCGTGACGGGCACTGGGTCTGGGTGCTCGCGCGGGGCCGGGTGATCACCTGGACGCCCGACGGCAAGCCGGAATGGATGTACGGCACCCACCTCGATGTCACCGCGCGCAAGCTCAAGGAAGAGGCGCTGCGCAAGAGCGAGCGCTTTCTCGATCGGACCGGCAAGATGGCCGGCGTCGGGGGCTGGGAAGTCGATCTCCCGTCGGGAGACATCCTGTGGTCCGACGAGACGTGCCGCATCCACGGCGTGTCGCCGGGCTACCAGCCCACCCTGGACGAGGCCATCGCCTTCTATGCCCCGGAAGCGCGCGACGCCATCCGCGGCGTGGTCGAGGTTGCGATGTCCGGCGGCGCGCCCTTCGAACTCGAGCTTCCGCTGATCCGCCGCGATGGTCGCTCGATCTGGGTGCGCGTTGTCGGCTCGCTGGAAGTTCTCGACGGCAAGCCGCGCCGGCTGGTGGGAGCCTTCCAGGACGTCACCCAGCAGGTGGCCGAGCGACATGCGCTGTCCACGGCGCGCGAGCGGGCGGCAATCGCCACCGACAGTGGTGGCATCGGCATCTGGGATTGGGACCTGCGCACCCGGGCACTGGTCTGGGATGCGCGGATGTTCCGCCTGTTCGGCAGCTTTCAGGACGAAGCGGCCGATCCGTGGCAGATCTGGTGCCAGCGGGTGCACCGCGCGGACATGCCGTCGGTCGACCGGGTCATCCAGCAGTCGATCGACGAAGACACGCCGTTCGACACCGAATTCCGCATCGTCTGGCCCGACGGCAGCGTGCATCACCTGCGAGCGTGCGCCCGTGTGACGCGTGACGTGGACGGCACCGCCTTGCGCATGGTCGGCACCAACTGGGACGTCACCGAGCAGCGCAGGCTGGCCGCCGAACTGGCCGAGCAGCACGAGCGGCTGCGCGTGACGCTGCGCTCGATCGGCGATGCCGTCATCACCACGGACCCCGAGGGGTGCGTTTCCTGGCTGAACCCGGTCGCCGAGAAGCTGACCGGCTGGACCACCGACGAGGCCCAGGGGCAGTCCCTGTCGCGGGTCTACCGCACCATCGACGAGGAAAGCGGCGAGGCCGTCGAAAGTCCGGTGACGACCTGCCTGACGAAGGCCGACGCACCCAGCCCGGTGCTCAAGGCGCTGCTGATCTGTCGCGACGGGGAACAGCTGGCCATCGAGGACTCGGCCTCGCCGATCTGCAATGACCAGGGCCAGGTGCTGGGGGTCGTGCTGGTCTTCCGCGACGTCAGCGCACAGCGGCAGATGGTCGGCGAGATCAGCTATCGCGCCACGCACGACGACCTGACCGGTCTGCTCAACCGAGCCGCGTTCGAGAGCCGTCTCGGCAGCGTGCTGAAGAAGTCCAGGGACGACGGCGGCGAGAACGCCGTGATGTTCATCGACCTCGATCAGTTCAAGCTGGTCAACGACGCCTGCGGCCACGCGGTCGGCGATCAGCTGCTGCAGCAGGTGTCCAGACTGTTCGGCAACGTCATCCGTGCCAGCGACACGCTGGCGCGCCTCGGGGGGGACGAGTTCGCGATCATTCTCGAGCGCTGCACGGCCGAGCAGGCGCAGCGCGTTGCGCAGAAGATCTGCAACCAGATGGACGACTACCGCTTCGTCCACGATGGCCGGCGATTCCGCATCGGAGCCAGCATTGGTCTGGTGCCGGTCGACCAGCGGTGGAGCTCCATTTCCGCCATCCTGCAGGCCGCGGATACCTCCTGCTACGCCGCCAAGGAGGCCGGTCGCAACCGCGTTCACGTGTGGTTCGATTCCGACGCGGCGATGCACGCTCGCCATGGCGAGATGCAGTGGACCAACCGCATCGAGCAGGCCCTCGACCATGACGGGTTCGTCCTGTTCGCGCAGCGCATCGAGTCGCTGGGCGAGGCCCGAAGCGGCGTGCACGCCGAGGTGCTGCTGCGCATGGTCGGCAGCGACGGCTCGCTCATTCCACCCGGAGCCTTCCTGCCCGCGGCCGAACGCTTCCACCTTGCCTCGCGCATCGACCGCTGGGTGCTGTCTCACGCCATCGACTGGATGATCTCGCTGCCCGATCTGGCGGCCATCGACACGCTCAGCGTCAACCTGTCCGGGCAATCGGTGGGTGACCGCGCGTTCCACCGCTGGGCCGTCGATCTGCTGACGCAGGCCGGTGCCGAGGTCTGCCAGCGGCTGTGCCTCGAGATCACCGAGACCGCCGCCGTCACGCACCTGTCGGACGCCGGGGTGTTCATCGAGCAGGTCAGGGCGTTCGGCATCCAGGTCGCCCTGGACGATTTCGGTGCCGGGGCATCGTCGTTCGGTTACCTCAAGCGGCTGCCGGTCGATGTGCTGAAGATCGACGGACAGTTCATCCGAGATCTGGTGGGTGATCCGCTGAGCATGGCCGCGGTGCGCTGCTTCGCCGACGTCGCCAAGGTGATGGGCGTGAAGACCGTGGCCGAGTTCGTCGAGACTGCCGAGGTGATGCAGCAGCTGCGCGAGATGGGTGTCGATTTCGCGCAGGGCTACCTGATACACCGGCCCGAGCCGATCGACAGGTTGCTCGAAGCGATCGAAGCCCCGCTTTCGGCCTGAGCCAGGATCCCGGGTCTGTCGATCCGGGCCTCAAGTTCCACGGCCCCGGGCCGATAATTTTCGTTACGGCAGGGCGCCTTTCCGGGACTGTCGGGCGGAGTCCCGCGACCGATCGGTCAACATCCACCCTTTGGCTTCGGCTGAACCAGATCATGCACACACATTTCCTCGCCCGGCTGGCTGCTTCGTGCATGGCCGGCCTGCTTTTCCTGGCCGGGCCCGCACGGGCCCAGGAAGACGCCTACCGGTTCTCGCCCGTGAACCAGTACGGCATCAACCTGACCGCGGCGTACTGGAATCCCATCATCGCCTACGTGTCCGAGAAGAGCGGCGTGAAGCTGCAGCTGAAGATCGGACGAACCTCGGCCGACACGACCGCCTACGTGCTGGCGCAGGAGGTCGAGTTCGTGTTCAGCAACCACCTGTTCAGCCCCGAGCGCGAGCAACTCGGCTGGAAGGTTTTCGGCCGGCGCGCCACGCCGCCGATGCACGCCCAGATCATCGTCCCCACCGACTCCCCGATCACCGAGCTCTCGCAGCTTGCCGGCAAGGAAGTGGTGTTTCCGGGGCCGGAAGCGCTGGTGGCCTACAAGTTCCCGATGGCGCAGCTGATGGCCCGGAAGATCGACGCCAAGGCCGTCTTCGGCGGCAACATGGATGGCGCGCTGGCTCAGCTGTTCAGCGGCAAGGTCGCCGCGTCCGGCGCCAACTCGCAGCTCGCCGAGGGCTATGCGAAGCGCGAGGGCAAGACCTACCGTGTGCTGTGGTCGTCGCCGCCCGTCCACGACCTGGCGCTGATGGCCTCGTCGAAGGTGCCCGAGAAGATCCAGAAGGCCGTCGCCGGCGCATTCATCGGCATGTCCCGCGATCCGAAGGGCCGCGAAATCCTGGCGCAGGCCTCGGCGGAAGTGGGGCTGACGGTCGAGGCCAATTTCATCGCATCGGATGGCAGCGAGTACGCCACCTACCGTGACTTCTTTCGAACTGCTCCCCCTTCACTGCGCTGAGGCCGCTGCTCGATGAAGCTGCCGGTGCGATGGCTACCGCGCTCGCTGGTCGGGCGCGTTTTCGCGCTCTACACCGTCACGCTGCTGGCCTTCGTTCTGGGCGGTCTGGGCCTGTTCTACAGCTACCAGTTCTCGGTCGAGCTCGAGGAGGCGCAGCTGCGCGCCGACACGCTCAGCGGCGTCATCATGCCGACGATCTCGGACAGCGCGGTGATCGGCGACTACGACACCATCCGCCGCACGCTCGAACGCGCGCTGCTCCATTCGTCGTTCTCGCAGGCGAGCTTCATCGACATGAAGGGCGGCCTCGTGCGTGCTCCCCGCAATGATCCGCCGGATGTGTCCGCACCGGGCTGGCTGGTCGAGCAGGTGGCCTCGCGCCTCTACGACACCAACCAGACGGTGACCGTCGGCGGCCGCGATTACGGCGTGCTGCGACTGACCTTTTCTCCGGAGCGCATCGCCGGGCGGCTGTGGGAGCAGACGCGAATGGCGCTGGTGCTGGCCCTGTTGAGCCTGGCGGGCGGCTTGCTGCTGATCCGCTTTCCGCTGGTGCGCTGGCTCGGCAACCTCGGTCGCATCCAGGAGTTCGAGCGCGCCATGCAGGCGGGCGAGGCCACGCCCGAGATGCTGATGCCCGAGGACGCGCCGACCGAGTTCCGCGCCACATTCGAAGTGATCGGCCGCACGGAGCAGAGCCTGCGAGCGCAGCGTGCACAGGCAGCGGTCACGCTCAGTGCGATTGCCGACAGCGTGTTCACGCTCGACGCACAGGGCAGGGTCGTGTTCGCGAATCCCGCAGCGTGTGCTCTCGTGGATCGGCCGCTGGGCGATCTGCTGGGTGAGTCGATTGCCGAGGTCCTGCCGGCCGTCTACCGTCATGTGGACCCGCTGAGCTCGTGGACCGGCCGTCGCGCCACACTGTCTGCGCTGCCCGGCCGCGAAGTCGTGGTCGACACGACCCAGTCGGTGATCCTGGCTCCCGATGGCGAGATCGCCGGGCACGTGCTGGCCTGTCGCGACATGAGCGAACAGCACGCGCTCGACCAGCGCCTGCGCGCCGAACTGCAGTCGCGTGCAATGGCGCTGATTTCCCTGCGCCAGGTGCTCGAAGGATTGATCCGCGACACCTCGGTCGGTGTCGAGGGGGCCGATGACATCGAGGCCGTCTCGATGATGATCTTCGAGCTCGTCAGCCGGCTGCAGCAGCGCGGTGAGCAGCTCGATGCGATCTTCGCGCTCAGTCCGGACGGCTTCGTGTCGTTCGATTCGAAGCGCCGTGCCAACTACATGAGCCCGGCCTTCTCTCGCCTGACCGGGCTGACCGAGCAGCAGATCCTGGGTGCGGAAGAGGGCGCCATCGAGGCGATGCTGCGCGAGCGGGTCACGACCACCGCCACCTGGCGAGGCTTCGAGTCGATGCGTCGTGACCTGCGCGATGCCGTCGGCGAAGCCCAGCCTCGTCGCGAGCTGATCGATCTGGCGTGGCCGAAGGCGCGGGTGCTGGAAGCGGGTCTGTGCCTGGGTTCGACCGACGCCATCTCGCAGGTGCTGTCGCTGCGCGACGTGACGCACGAGACCGAAGTCGACCAGATGAAGAGCGAGTTCCTGTCGACCGCCGCGCACGAACTGCGCACGCCGATGGCCAGCATCTACGGTTTTTCCGAACTGATGTCGCGCCGCAAGCTGTCACCCGAGCAGCAGGCCGAGGTGATCTCGACCATCCATCGGCAAAGCGAACTGATGATCGCCATCGTCAACGAGTTGCTCGACCTGGCGCGCATCGAAGCCCGTCGCGGCAAGGACTTCACCTACGAGGTGCTCGATCTGGCCACGCTGCTGCCGGAGCTGCTGCAGGAATTCAAGCCGCCGGACGATCGCAGCCCGGCGCGGCTGGCACCGCTGTCGAAGTCGATCCTCGTTCGTGTCGACCGCAACAAGATGCGCCAGGCGATCGGCAATGTGGTCGCCAACGCCTACAAGTACTCGCCGCAGGGCGGGGCGGTCGAAGTGCGGCTCGTGCACGGCGACAGCGAGCCGTCGATGGTCGGCATCGAGGTGCGCGATCACGGCATCGGGCTCACGCCCGATCAGATCGCCCGCGTCGGCGAGCGCTTCTATCGCGCCGATGCGTCTGGCAACATACCGGGCACGGGACTGGGGATCAGCATCGTGAAGGAAATCATCGAGTTGCTGGGGGGGCGCATGGCCATCGCCAGCGAGCCGGGGCATGGAACCACCGTGACGCTGTGGCTGCCCACCACGCTTGCATCCACCCCGGTCGAAGCCGCCTTGGAGCACGCATGAAGTCGATCCTGATCATCGAGGATCAGCCCGACATCCGTCGCCTGATCCGCTGGGCGCTCGAATTCGAGCATTACGCGATTCACGAGGCCGCCAACGGTGCCGCCGGACTGGAAGCCGCCCGCAACCTCAAGCCCGATCTGATCCTGCTCGACGTGATGATGCCCGGCGACCTCGACGGCCTGCAGGTGTGCGCGGCGGTCAAGGCCGATCCGGCGCTGGCGCACGTGCCTGTCGTGCTGCTGACCGCACGGGCGCAGGACAGCGATCGCGAGGCCGGCCAGCGCGTGGGCGCGAACGCCTACCTGGTCAAGCCCTTCAGCCCGCTGGCGTTGATCGATACCGTCAATTCCCTGATCGTTCCCGGGCCCTGAGCCGGCGGGGCTGCCGCCCCGCGTCACCCGGGCACCGAGCGTGCCCGCCGGTGACCGGCAGCGTGCTCAGGCCGCGAGCCGGCAGGTGGCGGCTGCTTCCGATTCGGGCTCGCTTTCGTCGATCGTCGGTGCCGGGCGAGCCGGCAGGACGACGTGGAACGCGGCGCCGCCTTCGGGCCGGTTCTCGCCGTGGATGCGCCCGCCGTGCGCGTCGATGATCTTTCGGCAGATGGCCAGGCCCAGCCCGGTACCGCCCGAGCCGTCCTTGGTGTTGCTCGACTGCACGAAGGCCTCGAAGATGGTCTCCAGTTCAGCGACCGGAATGCCGGGCCCCTGGTCGCGCAGCACCAGTCGCAACTCTCCAGAGGGCGTGTGATCGCCGACGAGGTCGATGCGGCTGCCCGCGGGCGAGAACTTGATGGCGTTGGCGAGCACGTTGCGCACGACCTGCTGGAAGCGCGGCGGATCGACCCTCGCGAGCATCGGCTCGTCGGGCAGGTGCGTCACCAGTTGCAGCCGGCGCGCAGCGAGCAGCGGATGGAGCTCGCGGATCACGCCGCGCACCAGTCCGCGCAGGTCGTTGGACTCGAGGTGGATCGCGCCCACCGTGCTGTCGATCTTCGACACGTCGAGCAGGTCGTTCACCAGCGTCAGCATGCGCTGGCCGGCGCCGTGGATGTCGTCGAACATCGCCGTCATCCGCTCGTTCGGGCGCGCCCGCATCTGGCCCAGTTCGGAGAAGCCGATGATCGACTGCAGCGGCGTGCGCAGCTCGTGGCTGATGTTGGCGATGAACTCTGACTTCGCGCGCGACGCTTCCTCCGCGATGTCCCGCGCTTCGCGGGTGGCGCGCTCCGCATCGCGGAACTCCGAGATGTCCATGAACACGCACAGGATGCCGGCCGGCCGGCCGTCGGGCCCGTGCAGCATCACCTTGTTGACCATGACATCGCGCGTCGAGCCATCGCGGTGCTTGACCGTCGTCTCGTAGCGCAGCGGCTCACCCGGTGCGAGCAGCTTCCGGTCTCGCGCCTCGAACAGCGGCCGCGGAGTCGCCTGTTCCGAGCCGCCCTGTGTTTCAAAGGCGATGTCGCCGCTTTGCTGCCCGGTGAACCCCTCCCACGCCTTGTTGACGATCAGGTGGCGTCCCTTCATCGAGACGACCGACTTCGGCAGCGGGCTGAGCTCCATCACCAGCCGCGTGAAGGCGAGCTGGGCCTCGAGCTGGCGTTCGGCCGCCACGCGTTCGGTCACGTCGATGGCGCTGCCGGCAAAGCCGGTGACCACGCCTTCGTGCTGCAGCGGCGTCACCGAGAAGTCGAAGGTGCGCACCACGCCCCTGGCAATGACCAGCGAGGCCTGCGCCCGGCGCGCCTCGAGGCCGGGTCGGGTTGCGAACAGATCCCACACCGTGTCCCGATCCCGGGCGAGCACCAGCTCCCAGGGTCGCTCGCCTTGAGCGGTCTCCACGGGCGTGCCCATCACGGGCATCCAGTGGTTGTTGACGAAGGTGATGGCGCCGTTGGCATCAGTGCGGAAGATCAGTTCCTGCAGGCTCTTGAGCGTCACGGTCAGTTCCGTCTCGCGCTGCGAGGCACGCAGATGGGCGGCGTCGATCTCGATGCGAGCCGCCATGCGCGCGCGCAGGCTGCGCACGACGATCCAGGTGCCGCCCGCGGTCAGGAGGGTGAGCATCAGCCCGGCGATGATCAGCAGGCGCTCCTTCTTCAGCCAGTCTGCCATCGCGTCGTGCTGGCTGATCTCGACCATCGCGACCAGCGGATGGCCCGCAATTGCGCTGAACGACGCGATCTGCTCGGTGCCGCGCACGCCTGCGCCGGTCCAACCGCCCTGCGCCTGCTTCTGAAGCAAGCCCCGGAAAAGCGGCACGTCCTTGATCGACGAAGCGGCTGCGCGTGATGTGACCGCAGTCGACGCGATCAGTCTGCCGTCGCTCGAAGCCAGCGTGGCCAGCATGCTCGAATCGGACATCATGTCGCGCTGGACTGCGGCGAATGCATGGCCATCGAGCATCGCGATCAGATGAACGCGTTGCCCGCTGGGCAGTTGCACCGTGCGCAACAGCGGCAGGAAGCCGACGCCCGGCGCTGTGGTCTGCGGCGAGCTCGACGGCACCAGGTCCAGCAGGCTGCCGGCCGGCACGGCCTCCCCGAGCCGGTTCTGGTCCACGGCCGGCAGGGTGCCCAGAGCCCTGAGGTCGATCACCCGATTGATGGCCGCAAGCTCGGTGCCGCCGATCACGAGTCCCTGCGCATCGAAGATGCCCAGGCCGCGCAGGAACGGCAGGCTGGTCGCCGTCTGAGCAATCGCGGAGCGCGTTGCCTCGCCGTCGGCGGGCAGCCCCAACGCGAGCTGGTTCCCGATCGCGGTATTGGCCAGGATGGCACTGTCGATGCTGCGAGCGACGCCCTCGGAGAATGCGTGCACCTGCATGCTGGTGCGCAGATGGGCATCTTCGACGGTTTGACGACGTTCGTGCAGCACGAATCCCGTGAGTGCAGACCACAAGGCGGCGGTCACCACGATGCCGGTGAGGATCGCCAGACCGACATCGGTGGGCTTGGCCCGGCGCTTCAGGCGGCGAACCATCGCCTCAGTCCCCGCGCCTGACGAACGGATCGCCACCGCCGCACAGGTCCTCGAAATCGAGCTTCTGCAGGTTGACCTGATCGCGCAGTTCGATCAGGTCGGTCGCGTGCTCGACGAACGTGTCGACCACGAGCGGATCGAAGGCGCGTCCTCGCTGTTCGATCAGCATCTCCAGCGCGACGTGGTCCTCGAAGGCGGGGCGGTAGCAGCGGTCCATCGTCAGTGCGTCGAAGAAGTCGACCACCGCGACGATGCGGCCCGACAGCGGAATCGCCGCGCCGGACATGCCGCTCGGGTAGCCGCTGCCGTCCCAGCGCTCGTGGTGCGACAGCGCCACTTCCGCCGCGGCAGTGAACAGCGGGATGCGCGAGCGGCCGAGGATCTCGGCACCGATCTGCGGATGCTGGTTCATCACCGCACGCTCTTCCACGTTGAAGCTGCCCGGCTTCTTCAGCACCGCGTCGGGGATGCCGATCTTGCCGATGTCGTGCATCGGCGCGGTCTGCCGCAGCAGCATCGCGTACTGCTCGGTCTGGCCGAGCCGCAAGGCCAGGGCCCAGGCCAGGTAGCCCATGCGCACGATGTGCACGCCGGTGTCGTCGTCGCGGAATTCCGCGGCGCGCGACAGTCGCAGCAGTGCGTCATGGTGGGCGCGGGCCACTTCCTGCAGTGCTTCGTTGCGCTCGTGGTACATCCGGCCGAAATCGGCCACCAGGCGCTCCATCTGCGCCGAGGCGGCATCCTCGAAACAGTTGCTGCCGGCGAGAGACGCCGCTTGGGTCATCGCGTTCATCGTGTGCCCTTCAGTGCGCGGTGGCGGTGCTGCCGAGCAGCGTCAGCAACTGCATCGGGCTGAACGGCTTGACCAGGTAGGCGGTGGCGCCAGCCTGCAGGCCGGCTTCGCGGTCGGCGCTGCTGCCGCGCGCCGACAGCATGATCACGGGCACGTCGCGCAGCCGCGAATGGCACTGCATCGCGCGGCACAGGCCGAGGCCGTCGAGGTCGCCCGGCATCATCACGTCGAGCAGCACCAGGTCGGGCTGCAGTTCGCGGGCCATGTCCCAGCCCGTGGCGGCATCCGGCGCTTCGTGGATCTCGCATTCCTCGAACTCGAGGGTCATGCGGATCAGCCGGCGGATGTCGGCGTGGTCTTCGACGATCAGGATCTTTTTCATGCGTGTCCGTGCAGGCTTTGATATTCGATGTGTCAATTGTGATCAAAATGATATTCGGCGTGCAACTTGATTTCGCCATCACGCGATAAAAGCGGCAGAATTACGCACATGACAGCGCACACGACAGACTTTTCGGCTCAGGACACCGCGCCCGACGATGTCAGCACCACGATCGAGGTCGCCAAGCAGCTCGGCCTGGCCGTGCGTTCGGTGCAACTGATGGTCGACCGCGGCGAACTCGTCGCCTGGAAGACCGCCGGCGGGCACCGGCGCATCTCGCGTGCCTCGGTGCAGCGATGGCTGTCCCAGCGGCAAGCCGGCGGGGCCGCCGTCGATGCGCACGCTGTTGCGGGCGCCCGTCCGGAGGCTGCTGCGAACCCGAACCCGAACCCGACCTCCAGCGAACGACGCGGCGCCCCCCGGGTGCTGCTGATCGAGGACTCGCGCCATTACCAGAACCTGATCAAGCTGCTGATGCAGCAGCAGTTTCCGCATGCCGAACTGAGCGTCGCCGACGATGGCATCGCCGGTCTGGCGATGGCCGGGCAGCTGCAGCCCGAAGTGCTGCTGGTCGACATCCTTTTGCCCGGCATCGACGGTGCCACGCTGATCACCGGCCTGCGATCGCATCGCACCTTCGCCGGCAGCCAGCTGATCGTCATCACCTCGCTCGACGGTGCCGAGCTCGATCCGTATGCCTTCGCGCTGACGGGCGTGCCGGTGGTGCACAAGCCGAAGCTGGTGGTCGAGCTGCCGGCCTTGCTGAGCGCCGCCCTGCAGGCGGCCGCAGCGACCCCGCGTCCTTGAGCCTGAGTCTCTGCCGTGGCGCTACCGCGCGTGCTTTTGGTCGAAGACGACGTATCGATCCGCCGGCTTGTCGAGATGTCCCTCGACGGCATGCCGATCGAGCTGATCACCTGCGAGGGCGCGGCCCAGGCGCGTGATCGGCTGCGTGAGTCGCCGGTTCGCCTGCTGATCACCGACCTGATGATGCCGGGGGAAACCGGCATCGAATTGCTGCAGTCGCTGGATCGGGATCCCGCACTGCGCGCCGGCGCGCGTCTGGTGGTGTTCAGTGCCGGCATCTCGCCCGAGTTGGAGCGCACGATGGCGGCACTCGGCGTGTGGCGCTTCCTGCCGAAGCCTTCATCGGCCCTGGCGCTCGAGGCGTGCGTGCGCGACGCATTGGGTCTCGATCTCGCGGACGATCCTGCGGCCCGTGCAGTGCCGGCGGCTGACGAAACTGCAGCGGTACCGGTTGTGGATGTGCACGAGCAAGCGGCGATCGATCGCCACTTTGCCGGCAATGCGCCGCTGTTCCATGCGTTCAGGGCGACCTGCCTGACGCAGTTTGCAGACGACCTGCAAGAGGGTGATCGCGCGGCGGGCGCGCGGGACGCGCAGGGCATGCGCAGGCTGGCGCACAGCCTCAAGAGCGTGTTGCGAACGCTCGGCCACGAGGCCGAGGCCGACGGTGCGGCACGGCTCGAATCGGCCGCTGCCGCGGGCGACTGGACGGCCGCGGCAGCGCCCTGGTCCGACCTGCGCGCGGTCTTGCGGCGCCTGTCGAGCGACGCCTCCACAGGCGGCTGATCCCCGGCCGAGGGGTGGCTGCGACCGCGGTCGCCGGCCGGACTGGTCCGCGAGTTCAGTTTAAAGTGATAAAAATCTCGTAATTTGCGCGTCTTAAATGATACAAATGAGTAAATCACTTGTATCGTTTGGTTTCTGGTCGATCTCGCGGTGTTTCAGCGCGACGACCTCACCTGAAGGAAACCACGATGCAGACCTTGACGAGCCCCAACCGAACCGAAGTAGTCCGGCCTGAACCCGGCGATTCACCCGAAGGTCAGCGCGTCCTGGCCTTCAAGATCGGATCGCAGTCCTACGCGGTCGACATCCTGCAGGTGTGCGAGATCCGCTCGTACAGCGCGCCGATGAAGCTGGCGCATTCGCCGTGCGACCAACTCGGCGTGATGAATCTGCG
>Ga0073904_10002623_pt1 | contig 13584 bp, 10 predicted proteins | sample KloWWTrecipitate_FD_66668 | JGI IMG/M metagenome (GOLD analysis project Ga0073904, IMG submission 66668) | Active sludge microbial communities from Klosterneuburg, Austria, studying microevolution and ecology of nitrifiers - Klosterneuburg... | ecosystem: Engineered > WWTP > Aerobic digester >...
CAGCATCCACCACAGGCTGGTAATGGAGTAGAAATTCACCGCGCTGCAGGCCTTGACGCAGATCGGCTTCCAGCGAGGATCGCGCAGCCGCGATGGCTTGCATGGCGGGGGCGTAAAAGCACAGCGCATTGCGGCCCTTCGCCTTGGCCTGGTACATGGCCATGTCCGCGCGCTGCAGCAATTCGAGCATGGGCGTGCGGGCGTCATGGAAAAGCGCAATTCCAATGCTGGAGGTGCAGTGCACCTCGTTATCCACCAGAACATAGGGCTGGTGAAGCCGTATGAGAATTTTCTGCGCCACGGTTTCGGCCTCGTTTGCCGCAATGTGCTGCACGCAGTTGAGGCCTTGCAGGACAACCACAAACTCATCGCCACCGAGCCGCGCAACCGTGTCAGTGGCACGCACACAGCCTTCCAGTCTTTGCGCCGCCTGTCGCAGCAACTCATCGCCCCATTCATGGCCCAGGGTATCGTTGATCTGTTTGAAGTTGTCGAGATCCAGGAACAGCAGTGCTCCATGCTCCGAGCTGCGCTCGCAAACGGCGGCGGCACGCTCCATGCGCTCGAGCAGCAAGCGGCGGTTGGGCAGCCGCGTGAGTTCATCAAAGAACGCCAAGCGCTGGATTTCCGATTCAGCATGCTTTTGCTGGGTGATGTTGCGCGCCACCCCCCGGTAACCGGAAAAGCCACCGTCGCTGTCGAAAATGGGCTCGCCGCTGATGGAGACCCAGACCAGCGACCCGTCGGGTGCCTTGCGCTGCATCTCGAAGTCATGGAACGGCGCGTGGGCCTCCAGTTGCGCACGGTGTTGCCGCCACTGGGCATCGCTCGCCCAGGCATCCGGCAGCTCCCAGCGCCTCAGCCCATAGTGCTCCTCGTGCAGCATCCCCAGGCTTTGCTGGGCACTTCCCTCAAGCCGGACAAAGCGCAAATCGGCATCCTGCTCCCAATACCAGTCGGACGACAACTGTGTGAGACTGCGCCAGCGGGCCTCACTCTGACGCAGGGCCTCCTGCGTGGCCAGATAGTCCGTCACATCGGTGTAGGTTCTCACCAGCCCTCCGCCTGGCAACAGCCGGCTTCGCACTTCCAGGTAGCGACCGGATGCAGTACGGCGGACGTAGACCTCTGGCGACCGGGACATCATGGCGCGCGCCCTGTTGTCCGACTGAAGGTAGCCCGACCCCACCGGGTCAAAGGCAACGAAACGTTCACCAAAATCACCGCGTTCGCGCTGGAGGTGCAACACCTCCTCCATCGCGGGTTGCCGCGACAACAAATCGTGAGGCAGATCCAGCAACTCCAGGAACCGCTCGTTGTGTATGCGCACCCGCCCTTCCTCATCGACGTAGGCAATGCCCTGGGAGACGCTGTCCAGGGTCAGTTCGAGGGCGCGGGTCTTTTCCTCCAGAAGGCGGCTGGTCTGGGCAAGCTTGACCTCGACGCTTCTGCGTGCAATCTCGGCACGCCGGGCCATCTCAAGCTGCCCTATGGTGTTCAGCAATGGTTGCAGAAATTCGACATCCTCATCGTCGTAACCACCGATCCGGTTGGCCACCCCCACCATGGCCACCATTTCGCCACCCGCATGAATGGGCAGCCCCATGAACGATTGAAGCGGAGGATGCCCCGGGGGCAATCCACCCGCTCGCGCATCATGCGCCGGATCGTTGCTGATCAAGGGCTTTGCGCTCACCAAGGCAGCCCCTATCAAGGAATGCGGCCGGTCAAAGACCATCCCCTGATCAGCCACCTGGGCATACTTTTGGCGCGAGACGTCGTCCCAGCTGATGTCGGTGATGGCATGGACACGCAGACAGGGCAACCCCTCGGGCCCGTATTCCACCTGCCCAACCACGCCGAAGGCACTGCCGGTCAACTCCAGCATCTGGTGCAAAAGTGCTTCAAACGCGGCCCGTGGTGGTGCACTGGCAATAAAGAGCGCTTGCGCACGCGCAATGGCCTGAAGCAACTGGTGCTGGCGTGCAAACCGCATTTCGGCGCTTTTGCGCAAGCGATTGCCCCTTGCCTGCGCCAGCACTTCACGGATCTGGGCAGACAAAGCCAGCAGATAACGATCGTCGGCGTCCTGCACCACAAAGTCTGCGAATCCGTGGCGCATGGCAAGTGCGGCTTGCTCCTCTGCCCCTTCGGGAATGAGCACCACCGCCGGCCTGTCCTGCAAAGCCGGGAACAGGTCATAGGCCGAGCCATCGGGTAGATTCATGGCAACAATCACCGCGTCCACCGGGTGCTGCTCCAGACACCTGCGCGCCTGTTCTATCGCGCGCACGGCAACGACGTTCCAGCCCAGCAAAGGGTCTTCCAGCACCGTGCACAGGGCGTGTGCGGTGCTTTGGCTGCCTTCGACCAGCAAAACGGTTACCGGCATGCGAGGATTCTCTGTTGCACTCGGCAATCCCGCTGACAGCTTTTTCTGCAGCGGGCTGCGTCCTGATTATGCGTGGATCACGCGGCCATGGCCTGCCGCCAGCATGGCCCATTGATTACACTGGCCTTTCTGGAACGGCGACCAAGGCCACTTCGACGCATTGGCTCGCCTTCAACACATCATCGCTCCCGGACCCTCTCCCATGCAAGACCTCAGCGTCAACGAGTACCTTCGCCAGCATATCCGCACCGTGCCCGACTGGCCTGCTCCGGGCGTTCAATTCCGGGACATCACGCCGTTGCTGCAAGACCCCAAGGTCTTCCGGGTACTGATCGACACCTTTGTGCACCGCTACATGGACCGCAACTTGCGGCCCGATGTGGTTTCCGGGCTGGATGCTCGGGGCTTCATCCTCGGTTCTGTGCTGGCCTACGAGCTCAATGTGGGCTTTGTTCCCATCCGCAAGAAAGGGAAGCTGCCATTCACCACAGTGGAAGAAACCTACGAACTGGAATATGGAAGCGCCACCGTGGAGTTGCACACCGATGCAGTGCACAAGGGCGACCGGGTGCTGCTGATAGACGACCTCATAGCGACCGGCGGCACCATGATGGCGGGCAAAAAGCTGCTCGAGAAACTGGGCGCCCATGTGGTGGAAGGGGCTGCCATCGTCGATCTTCCTGAGCTGGGCGGTTCAGCACGCCTGCGCGAAAGCGGTCTGCCCTTGTTCACCCTGGTGGATTTCTCCGGGCACTGAAGCCGGGCTTAGAGCCTGTTCATGATCTTACAGATCGCCGTACTGCGTTCCGCTCAGATCCTGCGGACGCGAATCCTGCTCGGGCATTTCAGTGTCTGCAAACCGGTTGCGCGCCGGAGCAGGGCGCATGGGGCCAGACCGCACCGGGACCCCTGGGGCCTCGGCTGCCGCAGGACGGGCGGCTGAGGCCAGCGCCTGCTTGAAAGCGGCCACTTCATCGGCCTCAATGGGATCAAACCGCGGACCAGCGGGCCGGGGGGCCACTGCGGCGGCCGGGCGTGGTGACAGCGGGGCTGCAGCGCTTGTGGCGCCAGCGGCGGCCGGTGCAGCGGTCTGCGGCTTCGCCACCAGTCCCTTCTGGGGAATTCCCACGGCCACGTGGTCGTTCAAGCGCCAGTACACGGCATTGACCGCGATGTCGTACCGTGATTTGGCGGTCTGGGCGATCAGTGCCTCGATCTCGCTCAGCCGCGCCGTGTCGCCCCCGTACTCGCGGGCGATGTCCATCATCACCAGAAACTGTCGCCCGCGCTGATCCAGCGAAAGCACCTTGAACTTGTAGCTGGCGGAAAGCACCGCTGCGCGGACCATCGCATCGCGGACCACCGAGTACAGCAGTTCGCGCCGCTCCATGCGTTCATTTTTGCGGTTGGCCGCATGCTCGACCGGTACCGGATCGAGCTGGGGCTTGCCATCGCGGCCGGGCACCAGAGGAACGGTGGCTTCAGCGTTCAGGATGCCTGACGGCTCCATCGACCGGACCTTGGCCGGGGTGGGTTTACGCATGAACCAGCTGAACAACGACATGAGAGGCTTTCTACGGTTTGCACTTGTGCACTTGCGCAAAGAGTGTAACTTTTACGGTTTGCGGCTTCGCGCAAACTGTTTGTTGCGCGCAACACACAAACCCGGCTCAGGTGGTGGCAATACGGCGACGTCGATTGCCCAGACGCTTGGACAACACCGCCCCGGCAGCCATGGCCACGGCCAAAGCGATCGCCGGGTGGCGATTGGTCAGCTCGGTAAATCGCAGCGTCGTCAGTGTCCAGAGCTTGCTGGGTGCGGCAGCCTGGACGGTGGCGCTGCGTGGGCGGTGTGAAAAAAACGATCCCTCGCCCACCACCGAGCCCGGGCTGACGATGGCCAGGCGCACGCGCTCTTTCTCGTCTTCGTAGTGCACGCTGAGGCTCCCGCTCTCTACAAAATAGAGCGTTCGGTCATTGGCGCCCTGGTTGAAGAGCAGTTGCCCTCCCGCCAAAAAACAGGGCTGGAGGTAGGACGAGAGGAGTTCCCATTGTTCCGGCTTGAGCGGGTTGCTCAGGCTGTCTTCAGCCGAGGCTTGCAAAATTGCAGTGATGAGGCCCTGCAAATCCTGTTTGGTCGGGGAAGTTGTAACGTCATTCATAGACCGACGAAACTATCCGTATTGACCACGCCGCACAAGCGTTGTTTACCCCTGCTTACACATCAGCACGACCCGCGAGGCCTCGCCCGGGCTACTTGCCGATACAGAAGTTCGAAAAAATCACGCCCAGCAATTCGTCGGAAGTGAATGCCCCGGTGATTTCACTCAAGGCATTCTGTGCCAGCCGCAGTTCCTCGGCGAGCAGGTCGAGTGCCGGGCCGCGCGCGTCAAGCTGCGCAGCAGCACTGTCGATATGCTCCTCGACCCGCTGCAGCGCTTGCACGTGGCGCTGGCGGGCAATGTAGACGCCTTCGGACGCCGTCTGCCAACCGGCCACGGCCAGTAAGCGCTGGCGAAGGGTTTCCAGCCCGGCACCGGTGCGCGCTGACAGCAGCACGCCGGACTGCGGGGGGCCTGCGTCCGGGTTCAGGCAATCGCTCTTGTTCCAGATGTCAATCACCGGGACCGAAGGCGGGAGGCGCTCGGCCATGGCACGGGCGATTGCAGCATCATCCGCCTGGTAGTGGGCCGTGCTGCAGCGCGTGAGGTCGTGCAGGAAAAGCACGGCGTCGGCCGCGGTGATTTCGTCCCAGGCACGGGCAATTCCGATGCGTTCCACCTCGTCTTCACTCTCGCGAAGCCCTGCGGTATCAATCACATGCAACGGCACCCCCTCGATCTGGATGGTTTGCTGCACCTTGTCGCGGGTGGTACCAGCCACCGGCGTGACGATGGCCAGTTCTGCACCGGCCAGGGCGTTGAGCAGCGAGCTCTTGCCCGCATTGGGCTGACCTGCAATCACCACCTTGATGCCTTCACGCAGGAGCGCGCCCTGGCGCGTGCGTTGCATCACCTGCACCAGTGTTTGCTTCAAATTTGATAGCTTTCCACGCGCATCGGACTTGCGCAGGAAGTCAATTTCTTCCTCAGGAAAATCAAGGGTGGCCTCCACCAACATGCGCAGGTGAATGAGCGCGTCGCGCAGTGCATGGATCTCCTGCGAAAAAGCACCCGACAGCGACCGGCTGGCGCTGCGCGCCGCCGCAGTGGTGGAGGCGTCGATCAGGTCGGCGATGGCTTCGGCCTGGGCGAGGTCGATCTTGTCGTTTAGAAACGCGCGCTCGGTGAACTCGCCCGGCTGGGCCACGCGCAGGCCGGGCAGGGTAGGCTGACCCGTGGCCACGTGCACCTGTGCGCCCGCCTCCAGGCAGCGCGCCAGCAGCAGCTGCAAGACCACTGGCCCACCATGGGCCTGCAGCTCCAGCACGTCTTCGCCGGTGTACGAGTGGGGCGCTGGGAAAAACAACGCCAGCCCCTGGTCGATGGGCTCCCCCACCGCATCACGGAAGGGCAGGTAAGTGGCCTCGCGCGGGCGCAAGGTGCGCCCACACAAGGCTTCGACCAGCGCCCCCAGCCCCTTGCCCGAAACGCGCACGATGCCCACGGCCCCGCGTCCGGGGGCGGTGGCAATGGCGACGATGGGATCGTGGTGGCGGGGCAGCATGGGCAAGGACTTTACAAGGTGGACAGAAAAAAGGCCGCTTGCGCGGCCTTTCGGGGATCAGTTCGTTGATGTCAGCGTTGGCGCTGCGGCATCACTTGAACTTCGGCAAATTGAATTGCGGCGGCACGCCCATGCGGGTGTTGATGATCCATTGCTGTGCGATGGACAGGATGTTGTTCGTCAGCCAGTACAGCACCAGTCCGGCCGGGAAGAAGAAGAACATCACGCTGAACATCAGCGGCATGATCCACATCATCTTGGCCTGCATGGGATCGGGCGGCGCGGGGTTCAAGGCCGTCTGCAGCATGGAGCTGAGCGTCATGAGCACCGGCAGGATGAACAACGGATCAGGGGCCGACAGGTCGTGCACCCAGCCGATCCAGGGCGCATTGCGCATCTCCACACTCGACAGCAGCACCCAGTAAAGCGCGATGAACACCGGGATCTGGACCATGATGGGGAAGCACCCGCCCATCGGGTTGACCTTTTCCTCACGGTAGATGCGCATCATCTCCTGCTGCATCTGTTGCGGGTTGTCCTTCAGGCGCTCGCGCATCTCGGTGATGCGGGGATTGACCGCCTTCATCTTGGCCATGCTGGAGTAGGCTTTGGCGTTGAGCCAGTAAAACGCAATCTTGAGCAACAGCACCAGGCCGACAATGGACCAGCCCCAGTTGCCCAACAGCTTGTGCAACTGGTCCAGCAGCCAGTACAGCGGCTTGGCCAGGATAGTCAGCCAGCCGTAGTCCTTGACCAGTTCCAGGCCCGGAGCCAGCTTTTCGAGGCTCGTTTCGACCTGCGGGCCGGCGAACAGGCGCGCTTCCAGGGCCTTGCTGGCACCCGGTGCAATGGGGTCGAATGCGGTGAGCATCCCGGCCGAGTACAGGTTGGCATCCACCTTGCGCATGAAAAACTCGCGCTTGGCGCCCTCGGGCAACAGCCAGGCCGAGGCGAAGTAGTGCTGAACCATGGCCACGTAGCCGTTGTCGCTTTCCTTCGCAAAATCGGCTTTGTTGTCCTTGATGTCCTCGAAATCAACCTTCTGGTACTTTTTGTCCTGGGTGAACACGGCCGGGCCGGTGAACGTGGAATAGAAGGACGATTCGCCCGCAGGCTTGTTGCCGTCGCGCACCAGTTGCAGGTAGAGCTTGGGGGCCACCGGAGCTGTGCCGGTGTTGACGACCTCGTGCCGGACGGCAATATCGTAGGCCCCGCGCTTGACCGTCCAGGTCTTGACCATCTTGATCCCGCCGAGGTCAGGCGATTCGAAGCGCACGTTCAGCTCGTTCTCGCCGTCTTTGAGCGCGCGCGCGCCCGGCGCCACCGACATGATGGTCTTGTGCGTCGGAAAATCGCCGCCGATCAGGCCCGTCTGTGCCACGTAAACGCGCTGGGCGCTTTCGTCGAACATCATGAACTTTTTGTCTTTTTCGACCAGGTCGGCGTGCTGCAGCAGTTCAGCGCGCACCAGCGACCCTCCCTCGCTGTCAAAGACCAGGCGAAGCACGTCGGTCACCAGCTCAACGCGCTCGCGTTGCGCTGGTGCGGCGACCTGGGACACCACGGCCGAGGGCACACCCGCCGCCGCTGACGATGCAGAAGCACCCGCGCCTGCCACAGGGACATCCACCGCACGCTGCTCGCCAACCGGCGGTTCAGCACTGGCCGTTACCGGGGCGGGGAAGAAGGTGGCGCGCTTGCCGTTGTGCAGTTGCCACTTGTCCCACAGCAGGACCATGGAAAAGCCAAATATCACCCACAAAATGGTGCGGCGAATGTCGTTCATGGAGTCTTCTCAGGTGAGGAAGGTGAAGAAGCGGGTGAAATCAGCCGGGAAAACAGCCGGGTGGCGCGCGGCGCTTGCTCCGGCACGGGATCATGCCCGCCTGCGCACCAGGGTTGGCAGCGGGCCAGCCGTTTCAGGGTCAGCCACGTTCCGGCGGCAGCACCATGTTGCTCCAGTGCCTGCAGCGAATAGACCGAGCAGGTCGGCTCGAACCGGCAGGCCGAGCCAAGCCAGGGACTCAGCAGCAGACGGTAGGCCCTGACCAGAGCCATCAACAGGCGTTTCATCATGCGCTGGCCTGCGCGGTGGGTGCTGCACGGGTGCAGGCACGGCCGAAAAGCTGCAGCAGTTCCGCACGCACGGCCTGCTTGAGCCGGTCGGAGCTGGCGCTTGTGAACTGCTTGCGATCGAACGCGGCCCTCAGGCGCACAACGTGGGCTGCCGGAAGCAGGCGCGGCTCGTGGAGGGCCGCAACACTATAGATCTGGCGCTTGATGGCATTGCGCGTGACGGCCCTGCGTGCCCAGCGCTTGGGCACCATGGCCCCCAGCCAGACGTTCTGGGCGTCGAACAGGGGATGGGGCTCGCGGATCGCAGGTTCTGACAGGCGTGCAACACCGTGCTCTTGCTGCAAAAGACGGTGCAGAGCAAAGTGGGCTGTGCGAGCCACAGTTTCACCGGCCAGGGTGGCCTGAAACTGCGGGCGCGTTTTCAGCCGCTGCATGCAAGCGCCCCTGGGGTCGGTGCTGACGGAGACCGGGGTGCAGACAGCGCCCGGAAGGCCTCAGGCTGCCAGGCGCTTGCGGCCCTTGGCGCGGCGTGCATTGATCACAGCACGGCCACCGCGGGTTTTCATGCGCACCAGGAAACCGTGGGTACGGGCGCGGCGCGTCTTGGAGGGCTGGTAAGTGCGTTTCATGGGATTTCCTCTTGGGTTCTACGGAATGCGCGCCCTGTTTTCATCAGGCAGGCACGCAAGATCAATTCACCTGAGTTTCAGGGAAACCGGCAATTGTCGCAGGCTTTCGGTCTGCAGGCAATGCCCCTGCGCTGCAAAGCACCCAAGACTGGCTGCCAAAAGCGCAAATCCGGGCTGGCTTCAGATTGTGGATAACTTTTTGACAAGCTACAATCCGCTGCCCTGAATCGTTCCTCCTATCCACAGTAAGCCCAACGCAATGACAGAGGAACCCTCGCGCGCAATGCCTTCTTCCGAATCCAACGAATCCGGCCAGGCGTTGTGGCAAGCCTGCACTGAGCTGCTCTCCCAGGACCTGCCCGCCCAGCAGTACAACACCTGGATCAAACCCCTGACGGCGCTGGTCGCAGACGACCTCTCCAAGATCACGCTGCATGTCCCCAACCGCTTCACGCTCGACTGGATCCGTGCCCAGTATGCGGGGCGCATTGCCGCCGCACTGGAGTCCATCTATGGCCAGCCGGTTCAACTGGAGTTAGCGCTCGCTCAGCGTGCAGCCGCTGCAAGAACAAGCATCCCGCAAGCCGCACAAGCCAGTTCCGTCGCTTCGGAAGCCGCCTCGGCGCAGCCGCAACCTGACGACGGCAACCGCGAAGCCTTGCGCAACCGCCTGAACCCCGCGCTCACCTTTGACACCCTGGTCGAGGGCACGGCCAACCGCATGGCACGCGCCGCCGCCATGCATGTGGCCAGCATGCCGGGGCACCTCTACAACCCGCTTTTCATCTATGGCGGCGTCGGCCTGGGCAAAACCCACCTGGTGCACGCCGTGGGCAACAAGCTGCTGCAGGATCGGCCCGACGCCAAGGTTCTCTACATCCACGCCGAGCAGTTCGTTTCGGATGTGGTTAAAGCGTACCAGCGCAAGACTTTTGACGAATTCAAGCACCGCTACCATTCGCTCGACCTGCTGCTGATCGACGATGTGCAGTTTTTCGCCAACAAGGACCGCACACAGGAAGAGTTCTTCAACGCCTTCGAGGCGTTGCTGGCCAAGAAGAGCCACATCGTGATGACGTCCGATACCTACCCCAAGGGTCTGACGGACATCCACGAGCGCCTGGTTTCCCGCTTCGACTCCGGCCTGACCGTGGCCATCGAGCCGCCCGAGCTGGAAATGCGCGTCGCCATCCTGATCAACAAGGCGCGTGCCGAGAGTGCCGACATGCCCGAGGAAGTGGCCTTCTTCGTGGCCAAGAACGTGCGCTCGAACGTGCGCGAGCTCGAAGGCGCGCTGCGCAAGATCCTGGCCTACAGCCGCTTCAACCAGAAGGACATCTCCATCCAGCTCGCACGCGAGGCGCTGCGCGATCTGCTCTCCATCCAGAACCGGCAGATCAGCGTGGAGAACATCCAGAAAACGGTGGCCGACTATTACAAGATCAAGGTGGCCGACATGTACAGCAAGAAGCGTCCGGCCAGCATTGCCCGCCCGCGCCAGATTGCCATGTACCTTGCCAAGGAGCTGACGCAAAAGAGCCTGCCCGAGATCGGTGAGCTGTTTGGCGGGCGCGATCACACCACCGTCCTGCACGCAGTGCGCAAGATTTCGGCCGAGCGCCAGCAGCTCACCGAGCTGAACCAGCAACTGCACGTTCTGGAACAGACCCTCAAGGGTTGAAATGAAACACGCCCCGTGTGTCGCTTCGCTCCCGCACCCTGCTCTCGCATCGTTGCGGGCTACCGCGACGCCTCTCGAAACCGCGCTTTTCACAGGCAAAATGACAGGCTGTGCAGCAGGGGGAGGCACGATCCGTGCCACTGCCCGCGCACCGCACCCCAAAACCACAAGAGGTTGACATGATCGTCCTGAAGGCAACACAAGACAAGGTACTCGCGGTTCTGCAATCGGTGGCAGGCATCGTCGAGCGCCGCCACACGCTGCCCATTCTGGCCAATGTGCTGATCCGCAAGACCGGCAATGCGCTGCAACTGACCACCAGCGACCTCGAAGTGCAGATTCGCACCACCGCCGAACTGGGCGGCGACACGGGCGACTTCACCACCACCGTGAATGCGCGCAAGATCATTGACGTGCTGCGCACCATGCCATCCGACCAGACGGTGAGCCTGGAGTCCAGCCAGGACAAGCTGCTGCTCAAAGGCGGCAAGAGCCGCTTCACGCTGCAGACCCTGCCTGCGGCCGATTTTCCGCTGGTGCAGGAGGCCGCGAGCTTTGGCCCGGCCTTCAGCGTACCCCAGAAGACGCTCAAGCACCTGCTGGGTCAGGTGGCTTTTGCCATGGCGGTGCAGGACATCCGCTACTACCTTAACGGCATCCTGTTCGTGGCCGAAGGCAAGCAGCTCAGCCTGGTGGCCACCGACGGCCACCGCCTGGCCTTTGCCAGTGCCGAACTGGACGTGGAAGTGCCCAAACAGGAAGTGATTCTGCCGCGCAAGACGGTGATCGAGCTGCAGCGCCTGCTCAGCGATACCGACGGCGCGCTGGAAATGCGCTTTGCCAGCAACCAGGCCAAGTTCAGCTTTGGCGCGCTCGAATTCGTCACCAAGCTGGTCGAGGGCAAGTTCCCCGACTACAACCGTGTCATTCCGCGCAACCACCACAACAGCGTGACCCTGGGCCGTGCGCCGTTGCTGGCCAGCCTGCAGCGCACCGCCATCATGACCAGCGACAAGTTCAAGGGCGTGCGCCTGAACATCGAGCCGGGCCAGCTGCGCGTGGCCAGCAACAACGCCGAACAGGAAGAAGCGGTGGACGAGCTCGACATCGACTACGGCGGCGACGCCATCGAGATCGGTTTCAACGTCACCTACCTCATCGACGCCCTCGCCAGCATGGACCAGGAGATGGTGCGCATCCTGCTTGCCGACGGCAACAGCTCCGCGCTGCTGATGCTCCCGGACAGCGAGAGCTTCAAGTACGTTGTGATGCCCATGCGCATTTGATGCATTTGCTATTTATTTTATAGCTATTGGCGCTTATATCCATTGCGCTAGAGACCATTTTTCATTGAAGTTTCCGGAAACGCCCGCGTTTCCCCCGACAGCCAAGGCCGACCATGACCGCTGAAACCCAACTGCCCGAGCCCGAAGACAACGGCAACGGCGCCCCCGCCGTGCCCAAGATTGATGCCCACCAGGCCGGCGCGAGCGAAGGCTACGGCGAAGGCGCCATCACGATCCTGGAAGGCCTGGAGGCCGTGCGCAAGCGCCCTGGCATGTACATCGGCGACACGAGCGACGGCACCGGCCTGCACCACCTGGTGTTCGAGGTGGTGGACAACTCCATCGACGAAGCGCTGGCCGGGCACTGCGACGACATCGTAGTCACCATCCACACCGACAACTCCGTCAGCGTGACCGACAACGGCCGCGGCATTCCCACCGGCGTGAAGATGGACGACAAGCACGAGCCCAAGCGCAGTGCGTCAGAGATTGCCCTGACCGAACTGCACGCCGGCGGCAAGTTCAACCAGAACAGCTACAAGGTTTCGGGCGGCCTGCACGGCGTGGGCGTGAGCTGCGTGAACGCGCTCAGCAAGATGCTGCGCCTGACGGTGCGCCGCGAAGGCAAGGTGCATGTGCTCGAATTCAGCCGCGGCTTTGTGCAGAACCGCATCGTTGAAACGGTGGACGGCATCGAAGTTTCGCCCATGAAGGTGACCGGCGAGACGGAAAAGCGCGGCACCGAGGTGCATTTTCTGCCCGACACCGAGATCTTCAAGGAAAACAACGAGTTCCACTACGAAATCCTGGCCAAGCGCCTGCGCGAGCTGTCCTTCCTGAACAACGGCGTGCGCATCCGCCTGCTCGACGAGCGCAGCGGCAAGGAAGACGACTTCTCTGGCGCCGGCGGCGTGCGCGGCTTCGTGGAATTCATCAACAAGGGCAAGACCGTCCTGCACCCCACCTCGTTCTACGCAGCGGGCGAGCGCCCGGCCGAGACCTACGGCGGCATCCCCGGCACGCACATCGGCGTGGAAGTGGCCATGCAGTGGAACAGCGGCTACAGCGAACAGGTGCTGTGCTTCACCAACAACATCCCGCAGCGTGACGGCGGCACCCACCTGACCGGCCTGCGCGCCGCGATGACCCGCGTCATCAACAAGTACATCGAAGAAAACGAGTTCGCCAAGAAGGCCAAGGTCGAAGTCACCGGCGACGACATGCGCGAAGGCCTCTGCTGCGTGCTCAGCGTGAAAGTGCCCGAGCCCAAGTTCAGCAGCCAGACCAAGGACAAGCTGGTGTCGAGCGAAGTGCGTGCGCCCGTGGAAGACATCGTCGGCAAGCTGCTCACCGACTACCTGCAGGAACGCCCGGCAGACGCCAAGATCATCTGCGGCAAGATTGTGGAAGCCGCCCGCGCCCGCGAGGCCGCCCGCAAGGCGCGCGAAATGACGCGCCGCAAAGGCGTGCTCGACGGCATGGGCCTGCCCGGCAAACTGGCCGACTGCCAGGAAAAAGACCCGGCAATGTGCGAGATCTACATCGTCGAGGGTGACTCCGCCGGTGGCTCCGCCAAGCAGGGCCGCGATCGCAAGTTCCAGGCCATCCTGCCGCTGCGCGGCAAGATCCTGAACGTGGAAAAAGCGCGCTACGAAAAGCTGCTGACCAGCAATGAAATCCTCACGCTGATCACCGCTTTAGGCACCGGCATCGGCAAGGCGGGCGGCAGCACCGGCAACGACGACTTCGACGTCGCCAAGCTGCGCTACCACCGCATCATCATCATGACCGACGCCGACGTGGACGGCGCGCACATCCGCACCCTGCTGCTGACCTTCTTCTACCGCCAGATGC
>Ga0073904_10002625_pt1 | contig 13580 bp, 9 predicted proteins | sample KloWWTrecipitate_FD_66668 | JGI IMG/M metagenome (GOLD analysis project Ga0073904, IMG submission 66668) | Active sludge microbial communities from Klosterneuburg, Austria, studying microevolution and ecology of nitrifiers - Klosterneuburg... | ecosystem: Engineered > WWTP > Aerobic digester >...
TTCGGATGATCGTACAGCGCCTGCGGCGTGTCGATCTGCTGCAACAGGCCATCCTTCATCACGGCGATGCGGCTTGCCATCGTCATCGCTTCCACCTGGTCATGCGTGACGTAGATGAACGTAGTGGCCAAACGCTGGTGCAATTTGGTCAATTGGGCGCGCGTCTGAACGCGCAGCTTGGCATCAAGATTGGAGAGTGGCTCATCAAAAAGGAAAACAGACGGTTCACGTACAATGGCGCGACCAACGGCCACACGCTGGCGCTGACCACCGGAGAGTTGCTTGGGTTTGCGGTCAAGCAGGTGGCCGATATCCAGAATGTCAGCCGCTTCTTTGACGCGGCGGTCGATTTCCGACTTGGGCGTCTTGCGCAACTTCAGGCCAAAGGCCATGTTGTCGTACACGCTCATGTGTGGATAGAGGGCATAGCTTTGGAAGACCATCGCGATATCGCGATCTTTCGGCGGCACATCGTTGACAATGCGATCGCCGATCAGGATGTTGCCTTCGCTGATCTCTTCGAGACCTGCCAGACAGCGTAGGCTTGTGGTCTTTCCACAACCTGAAGGCCCGACGAAGACGAGAAATTCCTTGTCCTCGACATGAATGTTCAAGTCGTTGACAGCCGTTACCTCGCCATACCGCTTGTAGACGTGGTCAAACGTTACACTTGCCATTATGATTTTTTCTCCTTGGCGTCAAACACAATTGTTTGAAACAAAAAAATGGAGGTAAGCAGGGAGCATCCTGTTGGCAAGAGTATATCACAATCACAATTTATGGTGCAAGTGCGATTTTCATGCTTACTTATCAAACCCAAAGCAGCAATTCTTCCGTTTGATATTGGACAATAAATATGCTACGCTTTCCTTACATGAACGGTAAGCCACTTTCCGGCTACAGTCCGAGATGCAGTCGTAAATTCCGCCAAAATCAGTGGATCACCCATGTGGAAAGTTTGCATGCCAACCCAGAATGACTCTGCCGTCACATCTTCAAGAGATAGCACGCTTGGCAGTAAAGGATTGCTTGCATCCGAACTCAATGTCTTGATTGCTGAAGACGAACTGGTCATGCGCCGGTTACTCAAGCAATCCATGGAGCGTCTGGGGTTTATCGTCACTGAGGCGGTGGACGGCGATGATGCACTGCTGAAGTTTGGCGCGCAACGCTTTCATCTGGTAATGCTGGATGTGCTCATGCCGAAGCGCACTGGGTTTGAGGTCTGCCAGGAAATCCGACGCCAATCCAACGTCCCGATCGTGATGATCACTGCGCTGAACCGCCCAGAAGATATTATTCAGGGGCTGAAATTTGGCGCCGACAACTACATTACCAAGCCCTTCAATTTCAAAGAATTGGAGGCTCGCATTCATGCTGTCATCCGCCGATCGATGCATCTCAACCATCACCATTCCTTTGAGGTGGCCGAGATCGGCGATCTCAAACTTTTCAACGCGACCCAGGAAATCGAGATAAAGCGGCAGCGCGTCACGCTTACACCAATTGAGTTTGCCCTGTTACGCCATCTTGTCAGTCAGATCGATCGTCCTGTTTCTAAGGAGGAACTGCTTCAAGAGGTGTGGGGCTACCTGGATACGGACAACCTCAATCTGGTTGAACTTGCCATACGCCGGCTGCGTACGAAGATCGAGTCCGACGCCTCCAATCCAACACGCGTCGTTACAATGCGCGGCGTTGGGTATAAATACTGTGTGGCGTCGCCTGATTAGGTTGACCAAACCTGTTTTATCCAGCGCGCACGCGCACAACAATCTCCGGCAGCTTGTGGATCACAAAGTCAATATCTTCGACTGTAGTGTCTCGCCCTAGACTGAAGCGAATCGCACCCGCGGCCTGCTCAGGCGACGCGCCAATTGCCTCCAATACATGGCTGGGACGGTTGCCGCCCGATGCACAGGCGCTGCCGCTGCTCGCCGCGATGCCGGCTAAGTCGAGCGCGATCAGCATCCCTTCAGCGTCGGCGTCCTCGACGATAAAGCTGGCGTGATTGTCCAGTCGCCGCACCTGAGGGCCTGTCAAATGGACGTTGTCGACTGCTTCCAGCAGGCCACCGATCAGCCGGTCGCGTAGGGCGCGCAGACGAGCGCCTTCGCTTGCTCGCTCCGTCTCTGCCAGTTCCAGCGCCTTGACCATGCCGGCGATCAGCGGCGTGTTTTCCGTGCCAGCGCGGCGACCGCCTTCCTGACTGCCGCCAGTCACCACAGGCCAGAAGGGCGCGCCGCTGCGTAAATAAAGCAGGCCGACGCCTTTTGGCCCATAAAATTTGTGGGCGCCCAGGCTCATCGCATCGACCTGCAGGGTGTTCACGTCGAGCGGGAGTTTTCCGCCCGCCTGGACCGCATCAGTGTGAAAAGGAATGCGCTGTTCCCGGCAATAAGCCCCGATCTCCGCCACCGGCTCGACCGCGCCGATTTCATTGTTGGCGTACATCACACTGACGAGCGCCACGTCGCCAGCATCGCCAAGCGCCGCGGCTACAGATGCCAGGCTCACCACTCCATCGCGATCCACCGGCAGCACAGTGAGCGAAAATCCAAAATGATCGCGCAGATCCTCAGCAGTTTGCAACACCGCCTTGTGCTCGACGGCGGTCGTAATCAGCCGATTGGCGCCGGTGGCCGCGCGGCGCGCCAAAGCGATGCCGCGCACCGCGGCGTTGTCGCTTTCCGTGCCGCCGCTCGTGAAGATGATCTCACTTGGCCGTGCGTTGAGCAGAGCGGCCAGCGTCTGACGCGCACTTTGCAGAACTACGCTTGCCCGACGCCCGGCGCGATGAAGGCTGGAGGGGTTGCCATAGCTTTCGCTAAGGTGTGTTTGCATCACCTCCAGCACTTCGGTGCGCACCGGTGTGGTGGCGGCGTGGTCAAGATAGATAAAGCGTGACGACATGGGTCTCCTCCCCGCTTGCTTCACTCTCTTCGTCTCCGCTCACTATTGTAACATGACAGATGCAGGATATAGTTGAACACCTGACCATTTGGCGAAACACTACCCACAAATTACAATACACAGACTCTCAATTTGTCCTTTGCAACCAAGAATTCAGACAATTCATTGGTTGCCGGAACCTAGGACTACAGCGACTTGTCGACAGCATAATCGAGATAGACGAACCCGACCGGGTCACGGCTGGGCGGGTTCGTCGAAGTTACGGATGTATTCATTCATCAATGGGGATGAAAATTAATATCTTACAGCCCAAATTATTTCAATTTGAAGGAGGATTGCCTTGTTATCAGCAAATGTTTCTGTTGTCATTGCTTTGGTGCTTAGTTTGGTTGGCATCGGGTTTGTCATCTATCAGATGCGCCGGGTGCTTGCCGAAGACCAGGGCAACCAGACGATGCGGGAGATTTCGTACGCCATTCAGGTAGGGGCGGCGGCGTTTTTGCGCCGCGAATATACTTATCTCGCCGTCTTTGTGGTGGTGGTGGCGCTGATTGTAGGCGCCTTCATCAACTGGCAGACCGCGCTCAACTTCGTTGTCGGCGCGCTCATCTCGGCGTCGGCGGGCTACTTGGGCATGTATGTGGCGGTGCGCGCCAACGTGCGCACCGCGGCGGCGGCCGCGCGCAGCCTGAATGATGGTTTGCGCGTCGCCTTTGGCAGCGGCTCGGTGATGGGCATGGCGGTCGTGAGCTTTGGCCTGTTGGGGCTAAGCACCATGTTCCTCATCTTCACCGGCTCCGACCTTGTCTCCGAGATCAGCTTCCTGGCCGGCTTTGGCTTTGGCGCCAGCAGCATTGCGCTCTTTGCGCGTGTAGGCGGCGGCATTTACACCAAAGCGGCGGATGTCGGCGCCGACCTGGTGGGCAAAGTTGAGGCAGGCATCCCCGAGGACGACGCGCGCAATCCCGCTGTGATCGCCGATAACGTAGGCGACAATGTCGGCGACGTGGCAGGCATGGGCGCCGACCTCTTCGAGAGCTATGTCGGCTCCATCATCGCAGCGTCCGCCCTCGGCGTCACGATGAAGATCATGGGTGGCAATACGGAAGGCTTTGTCGGTCTGCCCTTCCTGATTGCAGGCGGCGGCATCATCGCTTCGCTGATAGGCACCTTCCTGGTCAAGACCGAAGAAAACGCCACACAGGAGCAACTGCTGGCTACGTTGCGCCGTTCGGTATGGGGCGCTTCGGGCATTGTGCTCGTGATTTCGGCGCTGGCCGTCCTGCTGTCAGGCGTAAACTTCAACTTCTTCATGGCGATCCTGACCGGTCTGATCGCTGGCAACGCCATTGCCTTCTTCACCGAATACTACACCTCTTACACCAACAAACCGACCCGTTCGATTGCAGAAGCAACGGAAACCGGGCCGGCGACGACGATCATCCAGGGCATTGCGGTCGGTATGAACAGCACCGCGGCGCCCGTGTTGATCATCGCGGTGGCGATGCTGGCAGCGTTGTGGTTCGGCTGGCAGGCGACGCCCGCCGAAGTATTGCTGACCAACCCGAATGCGGCCGTGACCGCAGGTCTGTACGCTGTGGCCCTGGCCGGCGTCGGCATGTTGAGCACGCTGGGCGTGACGCTGGCGACGGACGCTTACGGCCCCGTCGCAGACAACGCAGGCGGCATCGCCGAAATGAGTCACCTGCCGCCGGAAGTGCGCGAGCGCACCGATGCCTTGGACAGCCTGGGCAACACAACCGCTGCCACCGGCAAGGGCTTTGCCATCGGTTCAGCCGTGCTGACCGCGTTGGCGCTGCTCGCGGCGTACATGGACACGGCCGGCATCGAGTCGCTCAACGTTTTGACGCCGACCGTGCTGCCCGGCCTGCTGATCGGCGCAATGCTGCCCTTCCTGTTTACGGCGCTGACAATGACTGCCGTTGGGAAGGCTGCAAAAGAAATCGTGTTGGAGGTGCGCCGCCAATTCAAAGAGATCCCCGGCATCATGGAAGGCGAGTCCAAGCCTGACTATGCACGTGCGGTCGATATCAGCACCCGCAGCGCGCTGCGCGAAATGATCATCCCTGGCGTGCTCGCCGTGGCGACGCCGGTGGTCGCCGGTTTCTTGCTGGGCAAAGAAGGGCTGGCGGGTCTGCTCGTTGGCTCGATTGCCTCTGGCTTCCTGCTGGCTGTGATGATGGCGAACGCCGGCGGCGCATGGGACAACGCCAAGAAATGGATCGAGACGGGTGAAATGGGCGGCAAAGGCTCGGCCGCGCACAAGGCAGCCGTTGTGGGCGACACCGTCGGCGATCCCTTCAAGGACACCAGCGGCCCTTCGCTCAACATCTTGATCAAGTTGATGTCGATCGTCAGCCTGGTCTTTGCGTCGGCCTTTGGCGCGGGCTTGCTCGGGTTCTAAAGCTGCCCTGAAAGCACTTTGACGCAGAGGCGTGGAGAGGCAGAGGTGCGCAGAGGAAAGCAATTTTCACTTCCCAGTAACCTGAAATTGCTTTAGCGCTGTAGACATTTCGCTGGTATTCACAACGTAGGATTTCAACAAAACAAGCCCGGACTTGGTTAGAGTCCGGGCTTGTTTTGTTAGGAAACGAGGCTTGACACCTTCCAACGCCGCCGATATACTTCTCTATCTATACGAAACTCAATCATTATAGCAACCTGTGCGAGCTGATTATGTCGGAATTACCCGTGTCATCCCATGACGAACCTGAAGTGGACCTGCCGCAGGAAACCTTGATTCCTGACCGCGAAGGCGCCACGGTTGAACCGCCGCCCGACCTGACGCCGCCCTTGCGCGCCAACAGCAGCGTCGTGGAGGCGGTCAACGCCTTCCATGAATATATGGTGCGCAAGGGGTTCAGCGAGAACACAATCAAAGCGTTCCAGAACGATCTCAAATTTCTAACCGACTATCTGGGGCGCGAAACCAGGCTCTACCATGTCTCGACGCAAAATCTGGATGAGTTTCTGCCCTGGCTGGCAGAGACGCGGGGGATGGAGTTTAGCGCCAAAACCCAGGCGCGACGCATCACGACCATGAAGGTTTTCTTTGGCTGGCTGCACGGCGTCGGCGTCATCAGCACCGACCCAGCCGAGCCGCTCGTGCAGATTCAGGCCCGCACACCATTGGCGACGATTCTGCGCGATAGTGATGTGCGCACGCTGCTGCTCAAGGCGCAGGACATCAGCCGCGACCGGCAGAATCCCGACGCGCGCCCCTACCTGCTGGTCAGTTTGCTGGTGCAGACTGGCATCAAGAAAGCCGAATGTGCGCGCCTCTTGATCGACGATATTGACATCGCGCAACCCTCCTCGCCGGTGTTGATGGTGCGCTATCGTGAAGAGCGTTATGCCCACAAGAACCGCTCCCTGGGGCTGACGGCGACCATCGTGCCTGCACTGCAACAATATTTGGCGCAGTACAATCCGCAAGACTTGCTCTTCGATTGCACCCCACGCAACCTGGAATACGTGCTGGAAGACCTCGGCGAACTGGCCGGCATTCGCTATGTCCAGGTGGGCTTCGAGGCGCTGCGCTGGACGTGCGCCGTGCGTGACTTCCGCAACGGCATGCCTGAAGAGCAGTTGCGTCAGAAGATGGGGCTAAGCAAAATCTCCTGGCGCGAAACCAGCGAGAAGGTGCGTTTGCTGGCCGGACGCTGACCTGTTGACGGAATATCTCGCCATGAAACATGATCTGCAAGGGAAATGCGCCATTATCACCGGCGGTGGGCGCGGTATCGGCCGCGGCATCGTGCTGGCGTTGGCCGCGCGTGGCTGCCATGTCGCCATCAACTATTTCCGCCACCGTACGGAGGCGGAGCAGACGGCCGCCGACGCCGCACAGTTTGGCGTCAAAGCGATCGTCGTTAAAGCGCACGTAGGGCGCGAGGAAGAGATACAGGCGTTAGTGAGGGAAAGCGCCACCGTGCTGGGCAGCGTCGATATTTTTGTTGGCAACGCGGCCAGCGGCATACTCAAGCCGATCACCGCAATCGATTTGAAAGCCTGGGAGTGGACGGTCAATATCAATGCGCGCAGCATCCTGGTGGGCGTGCAAGCCGCTTTGCCTTATATGCGCCAGCAGGGATGGGGGCGCATCCTGACGGTGACCAGCATCGGCAGCCGCCGCGTCTTCCCGGAATATGGCGTGGTGGGCGTCAGCAAAGCGGCCATCGAGTCAATGACGCGCTATCTGGCCGTCGAACTGGCGCCGGAAAATATTATCGCCAACTGCATCAGCCCCGGCGTGGTCATCACCGGCGCACTGGATTTCTTTCCACGCAAAGAGGAGATGATCGCCTATGCCGAGGCAAACACGCCGGCCGGCCGCCTGGTTACGCCGGCGGATGTGGGCGAAGTCGCGGCCTGGCTCTGCAGCGACGCCGCCCGCATGATCGTCGGCCAGACGATCGAGGTGGATGGCGGATATAGCCTGTTGGCATTTTGAGCGGGCGAGCCAGTCTTTACACATGACATCCGCATCTACCCTCGCATATCATGCCCAAGCGATGCCTTACCATCCACTATATAGGCTTTTCCTGCATGTCCTTCCAGCCGCACGCTGAAACGCCCCTGGGCATCGACGCCGCCGGCCGCTTCGTCACGCAGCAGTTCGCGCACCGGCTGTGACGCGATGCCGGCCAGTGTGATGGTTTCTTCCAGCGGCTCGACGCCAAAGTTGAGCGCGGTGATCTCTGTCCCCAAGCCGTCCGGCAATTCATGCACCAGGATCAACAGCCCCGGCGCCTTCACCGCTGGCACGGCAAGCTGGCGGCTCTCAAAGAGGCGGTAGCGGCGGCGCACGTCGAGCAAGTGGCGCAACTGGCTGGCAAAGGAGACGGGGTTGCGCAACTGGTCGGGCAGCGACCCGTACAGTGCGTGCGTGCGCGGCAGCCCGGCCTGCGAATGCGTCGCCGCCGGTGCAACGCCCATCAGATCGTAGGCGCCGCGGTTGATCCAGCGCGTGTCGCCATCCCGCATCAGGTCGGCCACCGCTGTGGCAGGCAGCGTCAGCGCGCCGACGAGATCCCAGCCGGAGAGAGCAAAGACGCCCGGTTGCAGCGCGTTGTACATCGCCAGCAGCAGATGCGCACGCTGAATCGCCGCAATCTGCGCGGCGTCGAGATGTTCGATGTCGTGAATGCCCAGCGCCGCGGCCACCATCGACGCCGTGGTGCAGGCCACCCCGTTGGTGACAAAGCGCAGGTTGTAAGGCGCATTTGGCCCGGCCAGCCGTGCATACATTGCGGCTCGAATCTGCTCGCGCAGGTCGGCGCCACTCATCTCGCGCCCGCCCAGTGTATAGCGGTCATCCTTGTGCAGCGTCCAGAAGTGGACAAGCTCCAGCGTCAGTTCGTCGTGATTCTGCAGCGCATGCACCAGCGACGCGGGGTCGATGCCAGCCTTGCGCATTTCGCCCAGCATCAGGCGCAGAAATTCCGTGTCGCCCAGCGCCAGCGCCACATGATAGGCCGGCCGCGTGATGAAGTCGTAGGAGAGGTCGGCGCCGCCGTGCGACATCGCCGCGATGTCGTCGACGGTCAGGTTCAACTCCTGGAAGGTGAACGCACCCGCCTTGCGCACCAGCCCCGCTATCAACTGGTTGGCAGTGACGGAGAGCGGATGCCCTTCGGACCAGGCCGGCCCCGGCGCACGCGGCTCCACACCGAGGAAACCGTTGGCGTCCAGCCGCAACAGTGACGCGCCGAGCACGCCCAGCGAATGGAGCGCATCGCCCAGCACCAACCGCGGGCCGGCAAAGGTCGGGTCGAGCCAGTTGAGCGTCGGCTGACCCTCCTTGAAGTAGTGCAGATAAACCCACCGCCGCGCCACGCCATCCACGCCCTGCACCACCGCGGTGGCGCTCCAATCGGTCTCCTTGACGCCCGGCTCGTAAAAGATCGTGCGGGAGAGCGCGCCGACAATATAGCCTTTGGCGTGCAGCGCCGTCATGGCCGCGGCGTCTAGATTGGCTGAATCCTTGCCCGCAGGTACGTCAGGCAGCAGCGCCCAGTCGTCCGGCGCGATCTCGACCATGTGATAGATGCCGGGATAGTCGCCATAGCCGCGTTCGGCCAGCCGGAAATCCGGCCCCTTGCCCGTATGTCCCGGCACGATGTCGTCGATCACCACGGCGCCGCTGGCTTTGGCCGTGCGGCTCATGGCGATAAACTCCGCGGTCGCACCCAGCCCAGGATCGATGTCCAGCCCGATGCGGTCGAAATTGCCGTCGATGGAAGGCGTGAAGTCGCGGCCGCTCACACCGCCAGCGCGTTTCATCGGCCCTGTGTGCACCGCCTGGATGCCGATCTCCGCAAAGGCCTGCCAGAGCATGGGATCGCCCAACGTCTGCAAAACCGAATCGCCTGGCCGCGTGATAATGGCGGGCGGATACGCGGCAAACCAGACCGACGCCAACGCCGCGGCCGCGCGCGGCTGGGTGGCGGCGTAGGGCCGCTGCCACATGAAGCCCTTGCCGGCATAGGTCCGGCTGATCGCCGCGCCTTGCTCCAGCATGGCATGGTCAAGCAGCCAGCGGATGTCATCCCCTTCGGTTGCAGAGAGGAGCGGCTGCTGTGTGCTGATTGCGTCGCGAGTCTCCATCGTGTCACCTTCCTTTCTGGATTTCGTGTCGTTTACTGGCTCTACTATACCAGATGGCAATCATTCCTTTCGTTCAATCTGTTCCAGAAGATTCGTTGACGGCCTGCTCCTGAAAGCGACGGGCAGCCGCGGCGATGCGAGCGCGGCGGCGGATGGAGTACAGGATCAGCGCCGCAATCGTCACCACCGGCGGGATCATCTCGACAAGCTGCGGGGGAATCGCCAATGTGCCCACCTGTGCGCCCAGCGCCGTGGCCGTCCCAAAGAGCAAGGCGGCGATCAAAACGCCGACCGGGTTGCGATTGCCCAGGTAGACGACCGCCAGCGCAATAAAGCCACGCCCGGCCGTCATGTTGGCCTGGAAGAGGCTCAGGTAGCCCATGCTCAGGTAGAGGCCACCGAGCGCAGCGCAGAAACTACTCGCCACCAGCGCCCGATAACGCACCCGGCGAATATCGATGCCCGCGGACTGGGCGGCGTCCGCCGCCTCGCCTGTGGCGCGTAGATGCGCGCCGGCCGGCATGTGGTAGAGAAAGAGCCAGATCGCAAACACCAGCAGCAAGGCGCTGTAGCTCATGATGTGATAGCCGGCGCCGTTTGCACCGTTGAGCAGCGTCCCTACGAGGGGAAACTGGTTGACAAAAGGAAGTTGCACCGCGGGCAACCGCGCGCTGGCAAGGGATGCGGTGCTGCCCTTGTCGCCCGTCAGCGCAAACAGCAGAAAGACCGTGCCGCCCGCGGCCAGGATGTTCATGGCGAGGCCGGTCAGAATGAGGTCGGTCTTGAGTTCGAGGTGGAAAAATGCGATCAGCCAGCCCATCGCCATGCCGATGCCGACGCCGGCCAGCGCGCCCAGCCCCGCGTAGAGCCAGGCCGGCGCGCCGGGCAGCCACTGGGGCGCCAGGCCGCTGACGATCACGCCGGTAAAGGCCGCGGCCAGCATGATTCCCTCCAGCGCAATGTTGAGCACGCCGCCCAGTTCGGACAACAGGCCGCCCATCGCCGCCAGGATCAGCGGCGTCGAGATGCGGATTACCGTGGCAATAAACGCGGCGGAAAAGATGCTTTGCAGAACAACTTCTAGTGACATCGAATGCTCTCAGAGATCTGATCTCTAGCTTTGTACTGCTCCGCTTGCATCCATCTCATCCGCCAAATTCGTGATCGATGGCAATTGCTCCGCCATCGTTGCGCGTGCGCCGCCACTGTTGGAATGGTGGGAACAACCGCTCGGCGGTGATGAGCAGAATAATGACGGCCTGAATGATCAGCACGACCTCGCGCGTCACATCCGACGAGCGCTCCATGATCTGGGCGCCGGTGCGCAGATAGCCGTAGAAGAGACCGGTCACCAGCACCCCGCGCGGGTCGTTGCGCGCCAGCAGCGCCACGACGATGCCCTCGAAGCCCAGCCCAGGCGCCAGGCTGACCGTAAGCCGCTTGAGCAGTCCCAGGCTGAGATGCGCGCCGGCCAGCCCGGCCAGGATGCCGCTGACCGCCATGCTGAGGGCGATGACGCGCCTGGCGTTGATGCCGCCATATTCGGCGAACTTGCGGTTAGCGCCCACCATCTTCAAGGCATAGCCAAAAGGCGTGCGCTCCATCAGAAACCATACCGCAAAGACAGCCGCCAGCATGACGACCAGCATCCACGACACGCGCGTGCCAGGGATCAGCAGCGGCAACACGGCCGAAGCAGGAAACGCCGCCGTGCCCAAGAAGCCGGCGCTTGGGTCGCGCAGCCAATTCAGAAGCACCAGGTCAAACAGTTGCAGGGCAATCACATTGAGCATCAACGTGCACACGATCTCGTCCACCGCGAGATAAGCCTTGAGCAAGCCGGGGATCAGCCCCCACAGAAAGCCTGCCATCCCGGCGGCGCCCAACGCCAGGAGCAGATGCAGCGGAAAGGGCGCCGGTGCTTTCACCGCAACGGCTGCCGCAGCCAGCGCACCGAGCAATACCTGTCCTTCTGCGCCCAGGCTGAACTGCCGCGCTCGAAAGACCAGCGAAACGGCCAGGCCAAGCAAGATGAGCGTCGTGCTCTCCTCCAGCCAGTTGCCGAAGCGGTTGAGGTTGGTGATTTCAACCCCATGCGCAAAGGAAACCCTGGGCAGCGGCCCGGTCAGCAACGCCGTGTAGGCGCGCACCGGCTCCTTGCTCACGCTCGCCGTGATCACGAAACCGATCACAAGCGCAATCATCACAATTGCAGCGAGACGAAGCAACTCGGTGAGTGTCTTATGATTTTTTATGTGAATCATAAGCTTGTTCTAGACCAAGCAATCGCGCGCGGATGAGAGCGTATGCTGGTCGAGGCCAAGCATGTAGACGCCAAGCGTCTCTGCTGTGAGTTGCGGCCCGTTCTCCAGAATGCCCACCATTTCACCCTTGATCATCACCGCGATACGGTCGGCGAGGCGCAGCACTTCGTCCAGATCGGCGGAAACAAGCAACACTGCCGCGCCCGCGTTGCGCTTTGCCAGCAACTGGCCGTGCACAAATTCAGTGGCGCCGATGTCCACGCCGCGCGTCGGCTGCGCGGCGATGAGCAACGCCGGCGCCGCGGAGAACTCACGCGCTGCCACGACCTTCTGCTGGTTGCCGCCGGAGAGCGAACGCATGGCAGCGTCAGGGCCGGCGCCGCGGATGTCGAATTGCCGCATCAGGGCTGTGGCATGTTGCCGCACGACACGCGGCCAAAGCACACCGCGGCGTGTAAACGGCGGGCGATGATAGCGATCCACCACCAGGTTCTCGGCGATGGAGGCGTCGAGCGCCACGCCGTTGGTCAGCCTGTCTGCGGGGATGTGGGCGACGCCGGCAGCGCGCAAGTCGCGCACCCTGGCCCCCTGCACCGCCCTCCCGTTGATGCGGATTTCGCCTGTAGCAACGGCGCGCAGGCCGGTCATCACTTCGACGAGTTCGCTTTGACCGTTGCCTTCTACACCGGCCACGCCCAAAATTTCGCCGGCGTGGACAGCGAAGGTCACGTTGCGCAGCACCGGCCGGCCCATCTCGTCGATGCAACCCAGGTTGCGCACCGCGGCGACGACTTTGCCGCGCACAGCCGGCGGCCTGGCGACCCGCAGCAGGACGGCGCGCCCCACCATCATGCGTGCGAGGTCGGCTTCGGTGACCTCGCGGGTGGCGACGCGTCCGGTCACCTCGCCCTGCCGCATCACAGTGACGCGGTCGGAGATTTCCTTGACCTCGCCCAGCTTATGCGTGATGAAAATCACCGTCTTTCCCTGGTCGACAAGTTTGCGCACCGCCACAAAAAGCTCGTCGGTCTCCTGCGGCGTAAGCACGGCGGTCGGCTCGTCGAGGATCAACAAGTCGGCGCCGCGGAAAAGCGTCTTGAGGATCTCGGCGCGCTGGCGCATCCCTACGGGCGTCGTTTCGATGCGCGCCGTGGGATCGACCTGCAATCCAAACTGCGTGCTGAGCGCCGCGGTGATGGCGATGGCGCGTTTGTGATCCAGCAGGCGCCCCTTGCGTGGCTCGTTGCCCAGCACGACGTTTTCGGCAATTGTAAACGAGGGTGCGAGCATGAAGTGTTGATGCACCATGCCGATGCCCAGGCGGATGGCGCGCTGCGGATTGGCGATCTCGACGCGGCGGCCCTCCAAGAAGATCGCGCCGTGCGTCGGCTGCTCCAGCCCATAGAGCAGCTTCATCAAGGTGCTTTTGCCCGCGCCGTTTTCACCGACCAGCGCGTGGATTTCACCTTTCTCCACCGCAAAATCCACCTTATGATTGGCGACCACACCATTGGGGTAGACTTTGCTGATCTGCTGCATGGCAACGCGTGCGGACATGGGCGTTGTCCTTATTGAAACGCGGTCGCCACCGTGATCTCGCCCGCGGTAATCTGCTGCTCGGCAGCCTCCACCAGCGCCTTGACCGCGTCGGGCGTGTTGGCCTCGTAGAACTTGTTGCGCGCCAGGCCGACGCCGCCCTCAGCAATGCCCAGCACTTCGACCGCACCGTAGGGCAGGCTGCCGTCGAGATGCTTTTGAATAGCGCGGAAGATC
>Ga0073904_10002627_pt1 | contig 13577 bp, 7 predicted proteins | sample KloWWTrecipitate_FD_66668 | JGI IMG/M metagenome (GOLD analysis project Ga0073904, IMG submission 66668) | Active sludge microbial communities from Klosterneuburg, Austria, studying microevolution and ecology of nitrifiers - Klosterneuburg... | ecosystem: Engineered > WWTP > Aerobic digester >...
CCAACCTCCACCAAGCGCATACAAGCGCTGGTCGGCGACGACAAGCCGCTCCCAGTTGCCATCCGAGTTCTCATCGTCATCAACCAGGCTCGGGCGCGCCGGGGTACTCACGTCGACGACCCGCAGGCCAAAGCTCCCACCCAGATACGCGAGCCCCGCTCCGAGCGCCATACATGTGACGGTATCACTGAGCGCCGCGGTTTGCCCTAGGCGCCGCGCATTGCTGGGATCGGAGACATCCCAAAGCGCCAGGCGAGGGCCGGTGGCCAGATAGACCACATCGCCGTCAACCACCATGTCGGACGCATAACCACCGAATTGCTCGATGACCTGCAAGGACCTTAGGGGCGCAGGCCTCTGCGTGGGGGCATGCGGTGTTGGGATGTAGCGGGCGCGCCTGGAGCAGGCGCTGGGCAGGAAGGTGAGCCAGGCACAGATCAGCACCCTCAAAAGGGCTCGATGCCAAACCGCGCTTGAAGCACCCTGTCTCATAACTTACTCCAACCGGCCCTCTGTAACGGAACGCTAACGACTACCCAGCAGAGTACCAGAGGCCGGGCAGCATAACAACCTGATGGCCACTTGGGTGCGGAGTCGCTCATGTCCGCCGGCTCATCGCAGGGAGGGGCTGCCGCCACTCAGCAGGCAGGCGGCTCAGGGCTGCCTAAGGCGCTCGGCGGCCCCTGTCGTGGCCTCGTCGGCGCAGAGCAAGAGGCTCTGCTGCCACAGCCGCTCGCGCTGGATGGGGTCCAGCACCATGGGGTTCTTCTCGCAATCGCGCAGCTCCCCGTTCTTGAACGTGACCAGGCGGCCCGACTTCTTCGCGCTCGCGTCGCGGCTCTCCAGGAACAGCGGGGCCATGATCTCGCCGCAGGCATCGATCGAGATGAATCGACCGAGCCCCTTCATCAGAGTGGCCATCATCCTCATCGGGAGCGGAATGAGCGCGATCTGATGGGTCCACACCGTCTTTGAAATCTCGAAGCCGTAGCAGGACACCTTCGGGCCAGGGCGGGAGCTGTAGAGCTCGTGAAGCCGAGTGTAGAACATCCGCTTGGCGACCATGCCCTGGCCGATGGCGAACTCGTAGCTCCAGGCATTCTTGAGCTGCAGGTCGTCCCACCGCAGTTCGCCGAAGGATGGGGCGTTGAAGACGACGCGTCCGCCATGCTTCGACCCTTCGAGCAGGTCGAGCAGGTTCAAGGTAAGCATGAACTGCGAGAGGTAGTTCACCTGGAAATGGGCGTCGAGCCCATCCTCGGTCTCTACCCGCCGCGGCGCATAGCCGATGCCCGCATTGACGAAGATAGCGTCGAGCCCCGCGTGCGCCGATCGGAGTTCCTGAACCGCGTCACGGACCTCGCACAGCCGCGCCAGATCGCAGCGGAGGGTGCTGATGCGCTCGGGAGCCGCGAGGCTCGCCAATTCGTCAGCGGTCTGGCGGAGCAAGGGCTCCGAACGCCCATGCAAGATCAGCTCGACCTCGGGGTTCGCCGCCAGGATCCTGGCAACACCCTTTCCCATTCCGTTGGTCGCACCGGTGATCAGTACCTTCATCGCAGCCTCCGGCTAGTCGAGCGGGATTCATGATACAAGAACGGTCGAGCCATCTCCTCCTCCCTTAGCCCGATTGGCCAGAAGGGCGGGGCGGGGGCATGGCATGATGACCTACCTGCAGCCGAACGGATGGCCCATAGCGAGGCCCCGGTATCGTCGCCGAGCCGTCAGTAAGCAGTACAATTGCTTCTCTCCTGCCGAGCCTGAATAGCGCCGTGATCGGAGTACAACCCATGACCACCCTGCGCATTCAACACAGCGTCCCAGACTTTGACGCCTGGAAGCAAGCCTTCGATGCAGACCCCATGGATCGCAAGGCGGCCGGCGTCCGCCGCTATCGGGTCCACCGATCGATGGCGGACCCGAACCTCGTGTCGATAGACCTTGACTTCGATTCCGTCGCCCAAGCTGAGGCCCTGGTCGAGCGCCTGCAACGGCTCTGGGCGGGTCCGGGCGGTGCCGTGATGCGCAACCCCGTGGCTTGGCTCTTCAATACGGTGGACGGGGATAGGAATTTTCCATCCCAGCCGCCGGAGACCCCCAACGCGTAGACGCAGCGACGACGCCTGACACGGCGAGCGTTCACCGCAGCCCATAAGCCCGGAAGTTGTCCCAGCGCGCCTCGAATCCCGCCGCCACGCTGCTGGCATAGAGGGCCACCCGACCAGCGGGTGCCGGCAGGTCGGTGACCAGGCTGATCCGCTGGCCGTTGGCGTACAAGCGGGTCAGGCCCGAGGCGCGCACCAGCATCAGGTGGTTGGCGACGGTGCCCGTGCGCAGCGCCGCCGATGGCGCCGGGCGCAGCAGGGTCTGCCAGGCTCCGGCCTGGCGCCGGTACATCGAATAGCTGCCGGTGTTGTCGATCTCGAAGAGGTGGAAGTCGTCGCCCGCCTGGTTCAGCCCGAACACCAGGGCCGCCGCGCCGCCCGCGGCCTCCGGCATACGCACATCCGCCTCCAGCACCAGATCGCTGAGCAGCGGGCTGTTGGGGGGCGCCGACCAGCGCCAGACGTCGGCTTTCGTAAAGCGCAGTCGGTACTCACCGGCCAGGTAGCCGAAGACGCCGTTGCCGTCCTGCCCGTCCAGCCAGCCGCTGGCGGCGCTGCCGAAGTCCTCGGCGACGCGCAGGTCCCGGGCCAGCTCGACGGTCGACGTCGCCGATGACGCCGCGCCGGCAAAGGTGACCGTGCCGCGGAAGTCGAGCGGGCCCGGATTGCCTTGGGGTACCGTTCGCTCCAGCTTGAACCAGTTGCTGCCTGGCGGTACGCTGACCGTTCCGGACCAGCTCAGCGCAGGCAGCACTTCATCGGCCGCGTTCTGCACCGCAAAGTCGAAGCGGGCGTCGACCGGGCCACTGCCGCTGCTCTGCACCTGGGTCCAGAGGACGATGGCGTCGCCGGGCACGAAGGCCGTGCGCATGAAGTTGATGTCGGCGCCGGTCGTCAACGCGCTCAGCGCCGTGAGGGTCGGTGGTCCGCTGCCAGGCGTCGCGCTCGGAAGCGTCGTGGGCGTCGCCCCGCTGGTCGTCGGCGGGGGGGCCAGGGCCGTCAGCGTCGCGGCAACTGCCGTCGCCACCCGGTCCGGCGTCAGGCTGGCCGTCGCGGTCGCGCCCCGCGTCGCCGTCGGCGCCAAAGCGGTGAGCGTGGCCGCCACCGCCGTTCCGATGGCGTCGTAGGTGGGGCTGGGGCCTCGGGTGGGGCCGGCGCTGGGCGACGGCCGCGGCGTCGGCGGCGGGCCGGGCGGGCGGGTGGCGCTCGGAGTGGCCGTGCGCGGGCTCGTGTTGCCGCTCTGCAGGGCGAAGGGCAGGTGGATGGCCTGTCCGCGAGTGCTGAAATGCCAGACCCGGTCGCTACCGAAGACGCGCCCGTCCGCCGTCCGCGCCGCGCCGCTGAGGCGGGCCTGGTAGGTGGCGGCCTGCGCCAGGGCCAGGGCCGGGGTGAAGACCAAGGTCCGGTCGATGGCCGAATAGCCCGCTTCGCCGGCCACCGGGCTGCCCTGGGAATCGCGCAAAGTGAGCAGTCCGTCGATGCTCTGCGCGGCGTCCAGCGGGTCGCGCAGCCGGGCCTGGACCAGCGTGCGCGGCGGCACGCCGCGGGCGCCGTCCGCCGGGGCGAGGGCCAGAACCGCGGGCGCGTTGTCCAGGCCGAAGACGACCTCGTCCTGTGCCGAGTCGAAGCCGTCGCTGGCTACCAGCCGCAACCGGGCGTCCGGCGCGTTGCCCAAGAGCGCCGAGTCCAGGCGCAGGCTGGTCGCCTTGCTGTCCATCAGCAGCGGCTCCCAAGTGAGGCCGTTGTCGGCACTGAAGAACAGGGAGTAGGACAGGACATCGCCGTCCGCGTCGCTGCCGCTCCACGTGACCTCCAGCGGCCCCTGCCGGCGGTCGCCGGCGCGCGGCGCGACGATGCTCACGAGAGGTGGGTTGGCCGAGCGGCGGCGGCCGGCCGCCGTGCCGCCTTCGAAGATGATGGCCACGGACGCGGGCTTTGGCTGGGCCGGGATCGTCAAGAGGAAGCCGGCCATCGTGCCGTCACCCGCAGCCTGGAAGGCCGGGCGAAAGCGGAATTGGCCGAGGATGGCGCCACCGGCGTCGTGCAATTCAACCACTGCCGGACCGGTCCCGTCCGCCCCCAGCGTCGGTGGACCATCGACCGTCACCAGGGGGTCGAGGCTACCCGAGAGCCGTCCGGCCGCGTCGTAGCGCAGGGTTCCTGACAATAGCAGGGCCGACCCGGACGCTTCTTGCGCTCGCGCGGTCGTTCGCGCCGGCTCGCGGTTTGCCGCGAAGCGCGGCGGGCAGGGTGGCGGACCGGCACAGGAGCGCTGGGTCCACAGGTCCAGAAACTGCCCGTATTGCGCGGTGGAGGGCCAGGATGGTCCGAAGCCCACGCCCAGGTTCATCACCGAAATGGGCGCCCCCGTCCAGCGCTCGGGGTCGGCATGCACCCAGCGGTCGTTCAGCAGGTCGTAGCCGTCGAGCGTGTCACGATCCGCTCCGGAATCCGCCAGCCCTTCCACATCGCCCAGCACATGGACCAGGGCCTCCGGCGAGGTGCCCGCCTCCATGAGGGCAATGGGCAGGGTGGACGCCCCCACCCGGCCCTGTTCGGATCCCGAGCGGTAGAACCAGATGCCGTTCTGCACCGCGTCGTGGTACACCGCTGGATGGGCGAGCACGTCGGGATGATCGGCGAAGCGGTCGAACCAGTTCGGCGGCACCAGGGCGACGATGTAGCGCCAGCCGAAGATGCGGGTCATGAAGCCGGACCGGCCCACATGCTGGGTCCAGTGCAGGAACTCTGTCCAGGGGGCGCGCTCGAAGCGGCAGACGTCGGGGTCGTAACAGGTGCTGTCGGCCAGGTAGCCGAGGCGCAGGTCCAGGCGGGTCAACGGCAGCAGGTTGGCCGCCGGCTGGGCCAGGCCGAGCAGCCATTGCTCCTGCTGCCCACGGGAGACCTTCCAGTCGGAGCCGGGGAGGCGGTCGTTGATCAAGGGCACCGCCAGCATGCCCAGCTTCGTTGCCGCGCCCACCTCCGCCCAGCTGTTGACGTTGGCCGTCACCGGTTCGGCGGTCTCCACCTTTTCGGGAATGGCGTGGACCGGCCGCAGCTCCACCTTGAACTCGTGCCCGCCGCGGCCGAAGGGGGGTTGGAAGACGAAATTGGCCGTGTTGCCCTTGCGCGCCACGGCGTCCGGTACCGAAGGCGGCCAGCGACCGGGGTAGTACACGTGCTCGAGTGTGCGCTCCTCATTGCGGCGCGGGATCGACAGGCGCACTTCCACCCGTTCCTCGTCCAACTCGCTGTCGACGGAGATGCCGGCGTCCACGCGGACGACGAAGGGCTTGAGGGCCAGGGAGATGAAGCCGTAGAGCGGGTCCCGCGGATTGTCCACCACCTGCGAGATGATGAGCTTCGGATGCAGTTTGGGCACCGTGAGGAAGCGGAAGTCGTAGGGACCGCTCATCAAGCTGCCGTCGCGGCCCTTGACGCCACCCTCGCCGCCGGTCAGATGGACGCTCACCTTCAGGCCGACATCGGGGAGGGGGTCCTGGCCCAAGCGCACCTGGATGGTCGAGGCCACCGCCTTGGCCGTGGCGTTCAGATTCCCATGCCACAGGGTTTCCACGCGCACCGACGTCTCGTTCACCGACGCCGGGTCCAACGAGCGGTCGAACTCCAGGTCCAGGGTGTTGCCGTCATCACCCGGCTCCAGTTGCACATCGCGCGCTCCAGCCAGGGGCCAGGTGCGGATCACTTTGAGGCCCAGGAAGCGAACACCCGCCCCGATGTCGCCGCCGTGGGTGAGGTTCTCCGCCCGCAAGGTGGCGCTGTCGCGGCCGCGCAGCTGCGAGGGCGGCGGCGGCTCGTAGAACAGCGCCACCCGCCCGCCGGCATCGGTGGGTGCGCGGTCGCCGCGCAGGGTCTCGCCCAGGAAGCCGCCCATGTCCGGCGGATCGACCGTGAAGCGCAGCAGGTCGCCAGCCACGGGCCGGCCGTCGAAGTCGGTGACCGTCGCCGTCACCCGGACAGCGCGCCACACGGCTTCGATGGGGATCTCCGCCGGATCCACCGTCAGCGACAGCCGGTAGCGCTCGATCCGCAGTTCCAGGCGCCGCTGCAGGTTGTGGGCCGCGTCGGTCGCTATGATCGCGACGGCATCCCGGCCGCGCAACTCCGCCACCGTGGGCGCCTGGTAGGTCACCCGCGCCTCCCCCTGGGCGTCGGTGACACCTGAAGCGACGGACAAGCGCCCCATGTCCGGCGGGTCCAAGGTGAAGCGAATGGCTTCCCCGGCCGCCGGCCGGCCGGCACCATCGCTCACCTTCGCGGTCACGCGTGAGGTGGATGCGGCGCTGCCGCTGGGCGGCAGGCGCACTGTGTCGCTGTCCAGCGCCAGGCTGTAGCTGGGAACCGGCGTGGCGGTATCGTCCGGCCGCTGGTAGTAGGCGTAAACCTTGATCCGCCAGTAGCGGTCGCCGGGCGTGGTCGTGCCCAGGCCACCGCGGAACAGGAGGACGTTGGCCGCCGGCCAGGCAGCTGGATCCTTGGGTACCGTTGCCTGGACCGCCGGCATGGTCACCGCCAGCTGCACCGTCTTGCCGCCGACATCGTCCAGGTACTGGGTCTTGTAGGTGCCGGCGCAGACCTGCGTCAGGTAGCATTCCCCGAAGGCAGCCAAGGTCGCCGCATGCAGGCCCGCGCGGCCCGGCGTACTCACCGCGCCGCTGGCCGCCCCGCCGATGCTGAAGGCCACGCCGGGGGTGAGGGTCTCGGGCAGATCGATGGTCAAGGTGCCGGTGGCCACCTCGGTGCCCAGAGCGGGGTTCTCGTAGCGGCCACCCCAGCGAAAGACGTGCTCGCTGCCGCCGGCGATGGTCCGGCGGCTGGTCTCCACGTCATCCTCGGTCTGGACCACTTCGAAATGGTCCAGGAGCCAGGGCTTCGGGGCCTGGGCGCGCGCGGCTGGCCCCGGCAAAGCCAGGGAGGCGAGGAGCAGTGCGATGCGGGCGAGATGACGGCGCTTGGGATGGCGCGGCGCGGCCGGCCGCGGGGACGGCCCATCGGCTCGGGGCAGCCCTTGAAGCAGGTGCATGTCGTATCCCTCCATCCCTTGGGGGCCGCCCTTGGGAGGGGGCCCGCTGGCATCACTTCAGCCGCTGCACCGCCGCCGCCGCACCCAGGAACAGCACCAACAGCGGACCCGTCTCCACGAAGCGCGGCAGGGTCGCCGCGGGGAGCATGGTCAGCAGGCCGAAGCGCCGTACCAGCAGCTCCAGCAGGGCGACGCCCAGCACCGTGGCCACCGCCGCCACCCACTGCAGCTTGCGGCCGCGCTTGCGGCCGGCGCCCCAACTGGTGGCGTCACCGATCAAGAAGCCGGCGCCCCAGGCCAGGAAGATCCCGATCCAGCAGAAGGCCGCGGCCACGAAGCCCAGCACCAATGCCGCGCCGAAGGCCGTACCGGTCCCTGCCGCCAGGCCCCCCATTACCTGCGCCGTCGATACCTTGTAGAGTGGCGAGCGCAGCTCTCGGGCGCATTCCTTGCAGCGCAGGCCGACGGGATGCTTGCGCGAGCAGGCCGGGCACATCGGGCGGCCGCAGCGGCTGCAGGAAATCAAGGTCTCGCGATCGGAATGCCAGGTGCAGGCTCGGGCGACCGGATCGCCGCTGGCGTCCGCCAGGATGCCGCGACCATACTTCTCCACCAGCAACTCGAGGCCCGCCTGGGCTTCTTCGTCCTGGGGGCGCAGATCCAGCACCCGCTGGAAATGCACCCGCTTGAGATGCGGATCCGATTCCACCGAGGCCAGCCACAGCCAGCCGTCGGCGACCAGCGGATCCCGGCGCGTCAACTCCTCCAGGAGGCTGCGCGCCGCGTCCGTCTCGCCGGCGCGCGCGGCGCCGATGCCGCGCCGCAGCAGTTCCGCGTCTTCCAGGCTGTCCAGGTCAAGCCGAGATTTGGACATCGATCGTCTCCAAGGGATGAGGGATGGTCAGCCCAGCCGCTGTACCATGGTGTGGTAGAAGTCCGCCGGCTCGCCCAGGCGCAGGAAGCGCGCCGGCCGGGCGTGGGCCGCCACCCGGATGGCGGCGCCGTCCGGCAGGCGGAAGTGGCGCTGCCCGTCCAGGGAGCAGATGGCCTCCTCCTCGGAGCGCACCGTGACGTCCACGACCGCGCCGGCCGGAAGGACCAAGGACCGCACCGGCACTGGATGCGGAACCACCGGCGTGAGGACGACAGCCGCCATCCGTGGATCCACGATGGGGCCGCCCGCGCTGAGCGAGTAGGCGCTGGAGCCCGTGGGGCTGGCCAAGACCAGGCCGTCGGCCGTCAGGCGGATGAGAGGCCGGCCGTCCACGACCAATTCCAGGCGCACCGCGTGGGCTACCCGGCCGCGACCGATGAAGACATCGTTGACCGCCACCGCGCCCATCCCCGCCAGCAGCGGCGGCGTGCCGTCGCGCAAGGCGCCCGAGGCGTCCAGGGCCGGCTGCAGGTCCATCGCGGCGCTGGCCTCCAGCATCAGGCGGTCCTCGACGCGGCCCTCGCCGGCCAGGACCCGGCTGCATGCGTCCAGGGCCTCCGCCGGCCGGATCTCGGTCAGGAAACCCAGGCGGCCGAAGTTCACGCCCAGGACCGGAATGCCCATGGGCGCCAGCAGTCCGACGATACGCAGCATGGTGCCGTCGCCGCCCAGGACCGCGGCCCAGTCCAGCCCGGTCAATCGGCCGGCGAGCAGCTCGCGGGGCTCCCAGGCGTCCAGCAAGCGGGCATTCGCCCCCTGGTCGCCAAGGGCGGCCACCAGGGCCGCGCCCAGGTTGCGGGATTCCTCCACCCGGCGGTGGAAGAAGACGCCGACGTTGCCGCGGCCTGAGAAAGGAGCGGTCATGCGCTGGATTGCGGCGCGGCGCTGAAGTCCGACACGGGTTTCTCCTTGGCCCTGGGGCGGCGGCCGAAGACCATGACCGCCGTCAGCAGGGAGATGACGGCTCCCCAGTTTACCGCGTCCGGCCAATAGGTCCACCGCAGGGCCCATTGGCCCTCGGGCAGGGGCAGGGCCATGACCGCGCCCCAGGCGGCCACCGGTAGCAGGTCCAGGCGCCGGCCGTCGGTGGCGGTCGCCCGGACGCGCCAACCGCGGTCATAGGCCTGCGACCAGACCAGCCATCCGCCGGCCGGCATGTGGGCCGTCATCCGGGCTCGGCCCGGATCCAGGCCGGTCAATTGCGCCGTGGCACCCGCGAGGGGCGCGGCCCCGTCCTGACAGGCCGCCGCGGCCCGGGAATCGCCCGGGGCGAAGTCCAGTTGGCGCACCGGGTCGTAATCGGCGGCCAGCCAGGGGGCTCCGGTGAGCTCGCCCGGCCCGGCCGAGCCTGACGGCCCAGGGTCGCCTTGCCCCGCGACAGCACCTGCCGCCGGCGGGGGGCAGCGGACGAGCACGGGGACCCAGACCGGGGCTGACGGCAGACCCACTTCATACAGGGTGGCTTCGCCTCGGCTGGCCATGGGCGTGAGCGGCGCGTCGCCCGGAGGTCGCAGCGTAGCGACATAACGGACTCCCAGAATGCGCCACCAGACGATCTCCGGGGCGCGACGCACCAGGTCCTCCAAGGCCGCCAGACGCAAGGGGCTGTCGCCCGTGCTGTCGTAGAGGCCCCAGAGGCTGGCGGCATTGGCGCCGCCCGGCAGCAGGGCCTCGCTGGATACCCGACCGTCCTTGGCATGGTGCAGGAGGGCGGCCAGGAGCGGGTCGGCGCGCGGGTTTGCGGCCTCCGCCGGGCAGAGCGCCCGGCCGCGGTTCACCGACGCCAGGTCGAAAGCCATGAGCGCTGCCAGCAGCCAGGCCGCCGCCCGCGGATCCAGCCGCCCGCTCGCCGCCGCTGCCAGGGCGGCCCACGCCAGGCCCAGAATCAGGGCGCTGAAGGCCAAGGCCTGGGCCAGATGGGGCGCTAGTGCCGCCCAGCTGGGGTCGGACGCTGCGCTCGCCGCGTCCTTCGCCGCCCCGCAGGCCGAGGCGAGTTCGGCCACCGGACGGCCGTAAAAGGCAGCCGCCAAGAGCAGGGCGCCGACTCCCAGCGCCGCTGCCGCCGCCATGACCACCCGCGCCGCCTGCCGGAAGGCCGGTCTGCCACCGGCCAGCAAGGCGTTCAGACCCAGCCCGGCCGCCACCGCCAGGCCCAGGGACCAGAGGATGGCCGCCCGTTCCTGGTGGCGGAAGAGGGTCAGACCCGGCAGGAGCCGCAACAGCGGAAAGAGCGGGTTGTTCCCCCCCAGGGCCAGCAGCCAGCCGCCGGCGGCGAGCCCCAGCCAGAAGCGGGCCGGCCGGGAGCGGCGCCAGGCCACGACGGCCAGGGGCAAGGCCAGCGCGCCCGCATAGAGCGGCGACCATTGGCTGATCACATGCGGCGCCAGCACCTGGATGGCATCCACCGGCGGCAGGCCGGCGGCGATCTCTGCCGCCGACAGGGCGCGGGCGCTCTTGGCCAGGAAGGCCGCCGCCGGAAGCCATTGGACGGCGCTCAGCCCGGCGGTCCCTGCCGCCCACAAGGCGATGCGGCGGGACGTGTCGCCGGCGCCCAGGCCACTACGGCGCGCGAGGGCGATGGCCCAGGCCAGGCCGGCCCAACAGCCGAAGAGGGCCGTCTGGGGATGGCCGGCCAAGGCCATCATCAGACCGGCGAGCATGAGGATCCGGCCCTCGCGTCGCCCGGCGCCCGGGGCCATCCAGCCGCTGAGGGCCCAGAGGAGGACAGGGATCCAGGCGGCGGTGTCCAGCACCGCCAGCTGCTGCAGGGGGTAGCCGGTGAGGTAGCCGCCCATGCCGAAGGCCGCGCCGGCCAAGGCCGCCCCCGGCCAGGCGCCGCCGAGGCGGCGCAGGAGAAACGCGGTGGCCAGACCGCCCAAGGCCAGATGCAACGCTGCCTCCAGCTCCACGGCCCAGACCGGCAAGGGGTCCCACCAGAGGCTGATCAGGGCTTGCGGCAGACGCAAGGGATACAGCACGGCCAGCTGGGGATCGGCCAGGGCGGGACCGCCGGCCAGCTGATGCGGGTTCCACAGCGGCAGGTGGAAGCCGGCCCAGGCCCGAGCGACGAAGGCGCGGTAGGGATGGAATTGCCGCAGGAAGTCGCTCTCGCTGCCCCCGATGTGCATCCGGTCGGCGGGCGCACCCCACCACAGTGGCCAGAGGAACAGGAGCGCCAGGGTCAGGGCGACCGCGGCCGGCAGGAGCCGGGCCAGGCGGTTCTGGCGGCGGCCGTGGTCCGGCGGTGGCGAGGAAGGAGGCATGGCGACATTATACGGCGGACCGCTGGATCCAACCTTTTGCCTGTCCGCGGTGTTAAGCCTCAGCGGAATCGGGAAGGGCGCGCCGGAGCTCGACGCCGGTGAATCGTCGGTTGGACGTAGCCCAATCGTGGCTTCGGCGACGCGCAAGGCTGGCGGAGAAGGTTTAAGCTTTCTTCGTCCTTCCTCAGAACGGAAGCCCGTTCCCCCCGGCTTCCCACGAATGAACGGCGAACTGAACCTATCCTTGTACGTCTCTTGAACCCTGCCGGCGGGGGCGTCGCGACCCGAAACATTAAGAATTGGCAAATTGGCCCTGTGCCTGCGTAACCAATTCGGCCGCGACGGCGTCTAATGGACATGACGGGATGGCGAACCGCAATCCGCACCCTGAATCTTGAACGCCCAACCGCTCATGGTGGCTTTGAACCCTCTTCGTAGCCTTGGCTTGAACCGCTTTTCAAGGAGTATTGCAATGACCACTGGAATGTTCATCCTCGTTATCATGCTACTGCTGGTCTGGTGCGACGCGCTGGTGCTTACCGGCCGCTGAGCACGCTGAGCGTCGCGCGCTTCGGCGCGCGACGTCTCTTTTTTCCGACAATCTTCTCCTCCTTTGCACAGAACGCCGAGCGCTACCGCTCGGCGTTTCTGTGTGGATCGCCCTTCTGCCGCCCGCCCGGCTCACCACCGGCTGCGGCGGCGACGGCTGCGGCGGCGACGGCTGCGGCGGCCATGCTACAATCGCCGGCCATGCGGCGCATGCTCATCGATCTGGCGGACGGAACGGTCACCGGGCTGGTCTTCGGGCTCGGCGGCGTCGGATTGGCCCGGCTGCGCGGGTTGGCCCCGGACCAGGCCGCGTCGGGCCTCTTCGTCGCCGGCGCCTTGGTCGCCCTGGCCGCGATGATGTGGGGCATCCTGAAGCGCCCGTCGCCGCCAGGGCTGCTCGCCCGCTGGCCCCGTCCCGCGGCCACACCGTCGCCCTTCCGCCAGATCTGGCTGGACCGGGCGGTGACCAGCGGCAATCTGTGGCTGACGGCCGGACTGGCGATGATCGCCCTGTCCTTCCTGCTGCTCCTGCAGCCCTGATCGGATCTGCTCTATGGATGCCTCGGAGCGCGACGCCCTGACCGCCGCCCTGCGTAGCCTGCCCGAAGCGTTGGCGCGCCTGGTGGGGCATCTGGGGGCGGCGGAATTGACGACGCCCTGGTTGCCCGGGGAGTGGACGGTGGCCCAGAACGTGCACCATCTCCTGGACAGCCATCTCCACTGCTACCTGCGCTGTCGACGCATCTTGGTCCAGTCGGGCCCGCCCGTCCTGCAGTCCTATGACCAGGATGCCTGGGCAAGTCTGCCCGATGCGGCTTCTCCCGAGATCGCGAGCACCGTTCGCGATCTCGGGCGCCTCCACCAGCGCTGGGCGGCGCTGCTGGAGGGCCTGGACCCGGCCACCTTCGAACGCTGCGGCCTGCACGAGGAGACCGGCGAGATCAGCCTGGCCGGCATGCTTCGGGCCTATGTCGACCATGGCCGAGCGCATCTCGAACAGATTCGCCGCACGCTGGCCGCCCGGCCCGCTGTCTCCCCGCAGCCCTTGCCGGAACGCTTCGCGGCGCTACTCCTGGAAACGGATCCGCGCGAGGCGCCGCCGAAGCCGCGAACGCTGAGGCCCGCCGACCTGCCGGAGCAGGGCCCGGTTTGGGTGGCGGTGGACTGGTCCAGCCTGAACTACAAGGACGCCCTGGCGCTCACCGGCCGGGGGCGGATCCTGAAAGGCTATCCCATGGTTCCGGGTATCGACCTGGCCGGGCGGGTGCTTGACGGCGGCGATTCGGCCTGGCGGCCGGGCGACGCGGTGGTCGTGACCGGTCGGGGCATCGGCGAGGAGCATTGGGGCGGCTACGCCGCCTTGGCGCGGGTCCAGGCGGAATGGTGCGTTCCACTGCCACCCGAGCTCGACCCGCGCCGGGCGATGCTGATTGGGACAGCAGGCTACACGGCCATGCTGGCGGTGATGATCCTGGAGGATCACGGGCTCAGGCCCGGCGACGGTGAGGTGGTGGTGACCGGCGCTGCCGGTGGCGTGGGCGGATTCGCGGTGGCCATCCTGGCCGCGCTGGGCCATCGCGTGATCGCCTCCACGGGGCGGCTGGAGCAGGCCGACTACCTGCGCGGCCTGGGCGCCGCCGATCTGATTCACCGGGACGCGTTGGCATCCACGCCGGCCCGAG
>Ga0073904_10002628_pt1 | contig 13576 bp, 10 predicted proteins | sample KloWWTrecipitate_FD_66668 | JGI IMG/M metagenome (GOLD analysis project Ga0073904, IMG submission 66668) | Active sludge microbial communities from Klosterneuburg, Austria, studying microevolution and ecology of nitrifiers - Klosterneuburg... | ecosystem: Engineered > WWTP > Aerobic digester >...
GACAATCCGTGGCGGTGTCGCCGGTTGTCGCTTCAGTCGGGTCAGGTTTGAATGGCAAGGCGCCAGCCGGCAAATCCCCTGTTCCCTTGCCGACCTTCAAGCCACCTGCGCTGGCGAAGGATCTTCTGATGCGTGCCTATACAAATGTCGCCGACGACACAGGCTGGGCAATGCTTGACCATCTCCTATCCAATATTCGCGCCAACCGCTCTGACTTTGATCCGCGAACCTACGGCTCCGCCAAATTCATCGATTTGCTGCAGAAGACGGCTTCTTTTGAACTCGTCCAGCGGGCCTACAAAAACGGGCAGAGCTATTTCTGTCGCCCGTCAAAAGCGACCCCGCCTCGGGTGACCATACAAGGCGCACCGGCGACCAATGGCAAACCTGCGTTCAATGTTGCGCTATTGCTTGCTGTGACAGAGGCCACAGGCTCGAACGGCTGGGCTCCGGTCAGTGCCATTGGCCAGAAGCTGAAGACGGTGGGTCTCGATGTGCGTGCATCTGGTCACTCAACGCTGACGAAGGCGCTGAGTGCGACGGGAAAGTTGGAGATGAAAGGGAGCGCGGCTGACAGATGCTTTCGGTTGAATGGGACGAAAAAATGACGCTTGTGCGTTTCCTGACGCACTCAGTTGGCGTCGGCTGTTCCGGTGCTGTGACGCGGAACCCGTCGAAACCGCTTTTGGTTTCGATCGGAACTTACGGGCGAGGTACTGGCTGCGTGATCACGCCCATTCGAGAGTTTTCACAAACGTTTGGGCCGCACAGAAAGTGAAGCCAGCCCCTGCTGCCCGCCGTCAAAACGGCAGTTGATCGGCCTGAGCGGTCAGTCGACCGTCGGCCCGTGCTGGTCCGCGATGCATCGGTAACCTGCCGCTCAACCGCGGACTGCAACGAGCCGCTGCTTTCCAATCCAGCGAAACGCGAACTGCCGACCCGCTGCTGCCGCTCTGCACGTCCAGATACGCTCCCGCAAGATAGAAAGAAGGAAAGGTGCCGCGCATGAAGGAGAAGGAGAGGAGGAGGAAAACCCATCAAGCGCTTCTTGGCACCTTCCCGAAAAACTGTTCGCCGCTACATCCCCTGATAAATCGGCCCCTCGCCGCCCTGCGGCACGACCCAGTTGATGTTCTGGGTGGGATCCTTGATGTCGCAGGTCTTGCAGTGCACGCAGTTCTGGGCGTTTATCTGTAGCCTGGGGTTCTGTCCGGACTCGTCGCGCACAATCTCGTACACCCCGGCCGGGCAATAGCGCTGCTCGGGTGCGTCGTACTTGGCGAGGTTCACCGCGATCGGCACCGAGGCGTCCTTCAGCTGCAGGTGGCAGGGCTGGTCTTCCTCGTGGTTGGTGTTGGACAGGAACACCGACGACAGGCGGTCGAAGCTCAGCTTGCCATCGGGCTTCGGGTAGTCGATCTTCGGGCACTCGGCGGCAAGCTTGAGCTTGTCGTGGTCGGCGCTGTTGTGCAGCGTCCACGGGGTCTTGCCGCCGAAGAGTTTCTGATCGATGCCGAATAACAGCGAGCCCATCCACAGGCCCTTTTTCATGTAGGGCTTGAAGTTGCGCGTCTTGTGCAGTTCGTCGAAGAGCCAGCTCTTCCTGAAGGCGTCCGGAAAGGCGTCGAGTTCGTCGCGGCTGCGCTCGGCGGTGACCGCCGCGAAGGCGGCTTCCGCCGCGAGCGCACCGCTCTTGATCGCGGCGTGGCTGCCCTTGATGCGCGCGGCGTTGAGGAAGCCCGCGTCGTCGCCGATCAGAGCACCACCCGGGAACACGAGCTTGGGCTGGCTCTGCAGGCCGCCTGCGGCAATGGCCCGTGCGCCATAGGCGAGGCGCTTGCCGCCTTCGAGGTACTTGCGGATCTCGGGATGCGTCTTGTAGCGCTGGAACTCCTCGAACGGCGACAGGTGCGGATTGGTGTAGTTGAGGCCCACGACGTAGCCGATCGCGACAAGCCTGTCCTCGAGGTGATAGACGAAGCCGCCGCCATAGGTGTCCGTGGGCAGCGGCCAGCCGGTGGTATGGACCACCAGACCCTTCTCGTGGCGCTCGGCGGGCACTTCCCACAGCTCCTTGATGCCGATGCCGTAGGTCTGCGGATCGGCGCCGTCGCGCAGCCTGAATTTCGCTTCGAGTTGCTTGCCCAGATGCCCGCGGCAGCCTTCGGCGAAGAGGGTGTATTTCGCGTGCAGTTCCATGCCCGGCTGGTAGGCGGGGCCCTGTTCGCCTTCGCGCGTGACGCCCATGTCGCCGGTCGCCACACCCTTCACGGCGCCGTTCTCGTCGAACAGGATCTCGGCGCCCGCAAAACCCGGATAGACCTCGACGCCCATCGCCTCGGCCTGCTCGCCCATCCACTTGGCGACGTTCCCGAGGCGCACGATGTAGTTGCCGTGGTTGAGGAAACAGTCCGGCAGCAGGCCGTTGGGCACCTTGCGCCCGCCGGCCTCACTCAAGAAAAGCACGCGGTCTTCGGTCACTTCCGTGTTGAGTGGGGCCCCTCGTTCCTTCCAGTCGGGGATCAGTTCGTTCAAGGCGCGCGGGTCCATCACCGCGCCGGAGAGGATGTGCGCGCCGATCTCGGCGGCCTTCTCGATCAGGCACACCGACAATTCCGTGCCCTTCTCGGCCGCCAATTGCTTCAGCCGGATCGCCGCCGCCAGCCCCGCGGGGCCGCCGCCGACGATCAGGACATCGAATTCCATGGATTCACGCATTGCTCGGTCCTCGTTCGATCCATTCAATGCGCTGCGCGCGCCCTCTGCACAGCGCAGCAAAAATCAAGAAAACCGGCTCGGCGAGACAGCCTCGCCGAGCCAGAAAGTTCCGACAGCCCATGGGAGGGTATGGGGAGAACGTACCGTCGGATGGAGGAAAACAGCTGAAACCCGGTCCCCTTATGAGACCTTGGCGACCAATTCCGGCACCAGCGCGAACAGGTCACCGACCAGGCCATAATCCGCCACCTGGAAGATCGACGCTTCCGGATCCTTGTTGATCGCCACGATCACCTTGGAGTCCTTCATGCCCGCCAGGTGCTGGATCGCGCCCGAGATGCCGATCGCGACATACAGTTGCGGCGCGACGATCTTGCCGGTCTGGCCGACCTGGTAGTCGTTGGGCACGTAGCCCGCATCGACCGCGGCACGGCTCGCACCGAGGGCCGCGCCCAGCGCATCCGCGAGCGGCTCCAGCATCTGGTGGTAGTTCTCGCCACTGCCCAGGCCACGGCCACCGGAGATGATGATCTTCGCCGCGCCCAGTTCCGGACGCGCACTCTTGGTGAGCTCGCGGCCCTTGAGCGACGTCAGCCCCAGGTCGGGACCGGCCGCGAGTTGCTCGACCGTAGCCGAGCAGCCCTCATTTGCCAACACCGCGGCCCCTTCGAAAGCGGTGGTGCGCACCGTGATGACCTTCACTGCATCCGAAGACTTCACTGTCGCCATCGCGTTGCCGGCATAGATCGGGCGCACGAAGGTGTCGGCGCCTTCCACGGCGACGATGTCCGAGATCTGCGCCACATCCAGCAGCGCCGCGACACGCGGGGCGACGTTCTTGCCGGTGGCGGTGCTCGGCGCGAGGATGTGGGTGTAGCCCTGCGCGTTCGCGATGACCAATGCGGCGAGATTCTCGGCGGTCTGCGCGTCGTAATGGGCGGCGTCCGCGACGCGCACCTTCGTCACGCCGGCGATCTTCGCGGCGGCTTCGGCGGCGGCGGCGCAGTTGGCGCCCGCGACCAGCACGTGGATCTCGTTGCCCAGCTTGGCGGCTGCGGAGACGGTGTTGAGGGTCGCAGCCTTGATCGACTGATTGTCGTGTTCAGCAATAACCAGGATCGTCATCTCAGATCACCTTCGCTTCGTTCTTGAGCTTCTCGACCAGTTGCGCCACATCGGCAACCATCACGCCGGCGCTGCGCTTCCGGGGCTCGGCCACCGAGAGGGTCGCCAGACGCGGCGCGACATCGACGCCCAGATCCGCGGGCTTCACGGTCTCGAGCGGCTTCTTCTTCGCCTTCATGATGTTCGGCAGCGTCGCGTAGCGCGGCTCGTTCAGGCGCAGGTCGGTGGTGATGACCGCCGGCAGCTTCATCTCGACGGTTTCGAGACCGCCGTCGATCTCGCGCGTGACCGTCGCCATCATTTGCCCACCCGAGTCGGCCAGCTCCACCTTGGAAGCGAAGGTCGCCTGCGGCCAGCCCATCAGGGCTGCGAGCATCTGGCCGGTCTGGTTGGCGTCGTCGTCGATGGCCTGCTTACCGAGGATGACGAGCTGCGGGGCTTCCTTGTCGATCAGGGCCTTCAGGAGCTTGGCTACCGCCAGCGGCTGCAGTTCGGCGTCCGTCTCGACGAGGATGCCGCGGTCTGCACCCATGGCCATGGCGCCTCTCAGCGTCTCCTGACACTGCGCCCCCCCCGCCGACACGGCCACCACCTCAGTGGCCTTGCCCGCTTCCTTCAGACGCACGGCCTCTTCCACCGCGATCTCGTCAAAGGGGTTCATGGCCATCTTCACGTTGGCGAGCTCGACGCCGGAGCCATCGGGTTTAACGCGGATCTTGATGTTGGGATCTGTGACGCGCTTGGCGGCAACCAGGATCTTCATGGGCTTTTCTCTCAATATTTGGGGTTGGGACGGAGGTTTCAGTGGTGGAAGTGAACGAATTCCTCCAGCCTCGCCCGTTCGCTTATCAGTTGGCGAAGGCAGCGATGCCCGTCTGGGCGCGGCCGAGGATGAGGGCGTGGACGTCGTGGGTGCCCTCGTAGGTGTTCACCACTTCCAGGTTCACCATGTGGCGGATCACCCCGAACTCGTCGGAGATGCCGTTTCCGCCGAGCATGTCCCGGGCCACCCGGGCGATGTCCAGGGCCTTGCCGCAGGAGTTGCGCTTCATGATGGAGGTGATTTCCACTGCGTCGATGTGCTCGTCCTTCATGCGGCCCAGGCGCAGGCAGCCCTGCAGGGCGAGGGTGATCTCGGTCTGCATGTCGGCGAGCTTCTTCTGGATGAGCTGGTTGGCGGCCAGAGGGCGGCCGAACTGCTTGCGGTCCAGCACGTACTGGCGGGCCCGGTGCCAGCAGTCTTCGGCGGCGCCAAGGGCACCCCAGGCGATGCCGTAGCGGGCGGAGTTCAGGCAGGTGAAGGGGCCCTTCAGGCCGCGCACCTCGGGAAAGGCGTTTTCCTCGGGACAGAAGACTTCGTCCATGACGATTTCGCCGGTGATTGAGGCGCGCAGGCCGACCTTACCGTGGATCGCCGGGGCGGAGAGGCCCTTCCAGCCCTTTTCGAGCACGAAGCCGCGGATCTTGCCTTCGTCGTCCTTGGCCCACACCACGAATACGTCGGCCACCGGGCTGTTGGTGATCCACATCTTGTTGCCGGTGAGGCTGTAGCCGCCGTCCACCTTTTTGGCGCGGGTGATCATGGAGCCGGGGTCGGAGCCGTGGTTGGGCTCGGTGAGGCCGAAACAGCCGATCCACTCGCCGGTGACCAGTTTGGGAAGGTATTTCTGTTTGGTGGCGTCGTTGCCGAAGGCGTTGATGGGCACCATCACCAGGGAGGACTGGACGCTCATCATCGAGCGGTAGCCGGAATCGACCCGCTCGACTTCCCGGGCGATCAGGCCGTAGCTCACGTAGTTGAGGCCAGCGCCGCCGTACTCCTCGGGAATCGTCGGGCCGAGCAAACCCAGTTCGCCCATTTCGCGGAAAATCGCCAGGTCGGTGTGCTCGTTGCGGAAGGCTTCCAGAACGCGCGGCGCCAGCTTCTCCTGGGAGTAGCTGAAGGCGGTGTCGCGGATCATGCGCTCTTCTTCGGTCAGTTGCTGGTCGAGGAGCAGGGGGTCATCCCATTTGAAGTTCGTCATCGTCGTCTCTTTCTGGTGGTTGTCTGGTTGGAGAGGGGCTCAGCCGTTGTGGGCGCGGATCATGTTGCGGGCGATCACGAGCTGCTGGATCTGGGTGGTGCCTTCGAAGAGGCGGAACAGGCGCACGTCGCGGTAGAAGCGCTCGATGTCGTACTCGGCGAGGTAGCCGGCGCCACCGAAGATCTGCACCGCCCGGTCGGCCACGCGGCCGCACATCTCGGAGGCGAACATCTTGGCGCACGAGGCCTCGGTGCCCACATCCAGGCCCTGGTCGCGGCGGCGCGCGGCGTCGATCACCATCGAGCGGGCGGCGTAGATCTCCGCCTTGCTGTCGGCGAGCATGGCCTGGATGAGCTGGAACTCTGCGATGGGCTTGCCGAACTGCTTGCGCTCGCAGGCGTAGCGCAGGGCGTCTTCCAGCATGCGCTCGGCTACGCCGACGGAGATGGCGGCGATGTTGATGCGGCCCTTGTCCAGCACCTTCATGGCGGTCTTGAAGCCGATGCCTTCGCGCCCGCCGATAAGGTTGGCAGCGGGCACGCGGCAGTCCTCGAAGATCACGTCGCAGGTGTGGGAGCCTTTGTGGCCCATCTTCTCATCGGGCTGGCCGAGGGAAAGGCCCGGTGTGCCGCGCTCCACAATGAAGGCGGAAATGCCGTCGGCGCCCTTCCGGGTCGGATCGGTGCGAGCCATCACGGTGAAGATGCCGGCCTCCGGCGCATTGGTGATGTAGCGCTTGGTGCCGTTCAACACGTAGAAATCGCCGTCGCGCACAGCCGTCGTGCGCAGGCTCGCGGCGTCCGAGCCGCTGTCCGGTTCGGTAAGCGCGAAGGAGCCGATGATCTCGCCGCTCGCCAGCCTCGGCAAGTAATGCGCCTTCTGCGCGGGCGTGCCGTCGATGACGATGCCTTGGCCACCAATGCCGTTGTTGGTGGCGAAGATCGAACGGAAGCACGGCGAGGTGTGGCCGATCTCGAAGGTGACAAGCACCTCCTCCTCCATCGTCAGACCCATGCCGCCGTGTTCCTCGGGCAGGCAAATGCCGAACAGGCCCAGTTCCTTCATGTCGTGAAGGACGTCGTCGGGAATCCCGTCGGTCTCGGCAACGATTGCTTCGGCCGGAACCAAGCGTTCGCGCACGAAGCGCGAAATCGTATCGAGCAGAATGTTCAGTGTTTCCTGGTCGCGAATCATGATCTCCTCCGTTGTCTGTGGTCAAACGCGTTCGAGCGCGATGGCAATGCCCTGCCCAACGCCGATGCACATGGTGGCGAGCGCAAGGCGACCGCCGGTTTCGTGAAGTTCGAGGGCGGCCGTCCCGGTGATCCGGGCGCCGGACATGCCGAGCGGATGGCCGAGCGCAATGGCGCCCCCGTTGCGGTTCACCCGCGGGTCATCGTCGGCGATGCCGAGCATCCTCAACGTGGCCAGGCCCTGCGCGGCGAAGGCCTCGTTGAGCTCGATCACGTCGAGATCGGCCGGCGAAAGTCCCAACCGCGCCAGCAGCTTCTGGCTCGCGGGCGCCGGGCCGATGCCCATGATGCGCGGGAGCACGCCCGCGGTGGCGCCCCCGAGGACGCGCACGATCGGGGTCAGGCCATGCTTCTTCGCGGCCTCGGCGCTCGCGAGGATCAGCGCCGCCGCGCCGTCGTTCACGCCGCTGGCGTTGCCGGCAGTGACCGAGCCGTTCGGGAACAGCGGCCTTAGCTTCGCGAGCGCCTCGGCCGTGGTGGCGCGGGGATGCTCGTCGCGGTCCACGACGACCGGATCGCCCCTGCGCTGAGGGATCGTGACCGGCACGATCTCCTTCGCCAGCCGACCGCTGGCCTGCGCCGCGGCGGCCTTCGCCTGCGACGCCTGGGCCATGGCGTCCTGAGCCTCACGGCTGACGCCATAGTCGTCGGCGACGTTCTGGCCGGTCTGCGGCATGGACTCCGTGCCGTAGGCCTTCTCCATCGCCGGGTTCACGAAGCGCCAGCCGATGGTGGAGTCGTGGATCTCGGCGTTGCGCGAGAATGGGCTTTCGGCCTTTGGCAGGACGAAGGGGGCGCGGCTCATGCTCTCCACGCCGCCTGCGATCATCAACTCGGCCTCGCCGGCCGCGATCTGGCGCGCGGCGACCAGCACCGCGTCCATGCCCGAGCCGCACAGCCGGTTGATCGTCGTCCCGGGCACCTGGACCGGCAGCCCGGCGAGCAGGGCGCACATGCGGGCGACGTTGCGATTGTCCTCGCCGGCCTGGTTGGCACAGCCGTAGATCACGTCGTCCACCGCCTGCCAGTCGACGCTGCGATTGCGCGCCATCAGCGCGCGCAGTGGCTCCGCGCCCAACTCGTCGGTCCGCACCGCGGACAGCGCGCCGCCGTAGCGGCCGATTGGCGTGCGGATGTAGTCGCAGATGAATACTTCGATCATGATGCCCTCACAGTTCGTTCGCGGACATAGCGCGACACGGTGTCGTGGAATTTATGGATTGCGAGCGGTGGCCTGCTCGTCTGCCCAGCGACGCAGGGCATCGGAAGGCACGGGAGCGCAGCCATCGGCGTGAAGGGCCTCGAGCCGGGCGACCACCCGCTCGAAGCCGAGCGACCGGCCGTACTGCACGGGTCCGCCGCGGAAGCGCGGAAAACCGTAGCCGTGGACCATCACCAGATCGACGTCCGATGGGCGCTGCGCGATGTCTTCGTCCACGATCCGGGCCGCGGCGTCGACCATGGGCAGCACGAGGGCATCGACGAGCGCCTCGTCCGTCCAGTCCCGCGCCGGCGCGCCGGCCTCGGCCCGCGCATCCGCGACCGCGGCGACGACGGCCTCGGGCAAGCCCGGCAGTGCGCGACCCTCGGCGTAGTCGTACCACCCCGCCCCGGTCTTGCGGCCGAGCCGGCCGAGCGCCGCCAGCCGGTCGGCGACCGGAGCGAAGGGCCTCTCACCCCGCGCCCGCGCCGCCTTGCGCTGCGCCGCGCCGATGTCGAGACCGGCAAGGTCCTGCACCTCGAAGAGCCCCATCGCCATGCCGAAGCGGCGCAGGGCGGCGTCGATCCGCTCGGGGCTCGCGCCTCGGGACAGCAGTCGCTCGCCCTGCTCGCGGTAGAGCTTGAGGATGCGGTTGCCGATGAAGCCGTCACAGATTCCTGCGCGCACCGGAACCTTGCCCAGCCGCCTCGCGAGATCGAACGCCGTCGCCAGGGTCGCGGGCGCGGTGTCGGGGAGCGGCACGATCTCCAGCAACTTCATGACATTGGCGGGGCTGAAGAAGTGCAGGCCGATGAGACGGTCCGGATTCGACATGCCCTCGAAGACCGCGCGCGGGTCGAGATAGGAGGTATTGGTGGCCAGGATCGCATCCGCCTGGCAGACGCGGGACAGTGCGGAGAAGACCGCCTGCTTGACGGCCAGGTCCTCGAACACCGCCTCGACGACCAGGTCGCAGTCGGCGAGATCGTCATACCAAGTGCCTGCGGTGAAGCGCGACAGGCACGCGGCCCGCCCGTCCTTGGTCAGCCGTCCGCGCTTCACGTCCCCATCCAGGATCGCGGCGAGGTTGGCCTCGCCCCGCGCGACGCTCTCCGCATCGCGTTCCACCATGCGCACGCTGACCCCGGCGGCGAGCAGCGCCGCCGCGATGCCGGCGCCCATCGTGCCGCCGCCGACGATACCCGCCGTCGCGACCGGGCGTGGCCCGACCCCGGCCAGCTCCGGCGGGCGCGGCGCCGCACGCTCGGCGAAGAACACATGCCGCAGTGCCGCCGCCTGATCCGACCCCCGCAGGGCGAGAAAGGTCTCGCGCTCCTGCGCGATGGCATCATCGAAAGACCGCTCGCTCGCTGCGCGGATCACCCGCAGCGCCTCGCGGGGCGCGGTATTGCCACGGGCCGCCCGGGTGAGGCGGGCCTCGGCCTCCTTCCAGAAGTCGTCGCCCCGCGTCTCGGTCCCGCGCTCGGCGAGCGCCTCGGGCCGCTCGCCCGCCAGCGCCGCGATCAGCCAATCCCTGGCTGCTGCGGACAAGTCGTCCGCGTCGAGCACGGCGTCGATCAGCCCGATCTCCTGCGCCTTCGCCGCCGATACCGGCTTGCCCCCGGTCACCAGATCGACCGTCGCCTCGACCCCGATCAGCCGCGGCGTGCGCACCGTGCCGCCTGCGCCGGGGATGACCCCCAGCGTCACCTCAGGGAAGCCGAGCGCCGCACCCGGTGCGGCGACGCGCCAGCGGCAAGCGAGCGCCAGTTCGAGCCCGCCGCCGAGCGTCGCACCGTTGAGCACCGCGAGCCACGGGGCGCGCGAGGTCTCGATGGCGCGGATCACGTCGGGCAGATGCGGTGGCTCCGGCGCGCGGTCGAACTCGGTCACGTCAGCGCCGGCGACAAAAGCCTTGCCGGCGCCGGTCAGCACCACGCCCTCGATCCGCGGCTGGGCCGCGATCTCGGTCACGGCGTCCAGCAGGCCCTGGCGCACGTCGCGCGACAAGGCGTTGACCGGGGGATTGTCGATCGTGACGCGGGCGATGCTGCCATCGATGACGACCCGGACGGGCGCGGAGGCGGATACCGGCGCGTTCATGGAACGAGCCTGTCGTAGTAATGCACCTCGAAGAGCTCGCAGCCTTCGGGCGAGTTGAAGGGGCCGTGTACCAATCCAGGCGGACGGCGCACGAAATCTCCGGCCGGCGAGACGGTGCCGTCGGCGTCGATCAGCGTGCCGGAGACGACAAAGACCTCTTCCCAGTAGTCGTGCACGAAGGGCTCGGTCGTCATGGCGCCGGCCTCGAAGCGCACGAGGCGCGTGCGGTGACCCGCCTTGGCCGTCTCATCGAGCGTGCCGGCGAGCGCCCGCTGGGAGATCCCGGCGAACCCGCTGAAAGGCGCCCAGCCGTCCGTCGATTTCGTGTTCATCGCAAGCTCCTTCAAAGCGAACGGCGCGAGGCCATGCCGCCGTCGACGGTGAAGATCGTGCCCGACAGATAGGCCGCCTTGTCCGAGGCGACGAAGACGATCATGTTGGCCACATCGCTCGCCTGAGCCGGCCGGCCACCGGGGTAACGGTCGAAGAAGCGGCGATACTCCCCGGCGTCGCCGTAGGTCTCCTGCGCGCGGGTCTTGAGCAGGTTGCGCAGGCGTTCGGTCTCGACGGCGCCCGGGTTGATGCCGATCACGCGCACGCCCATGTCGAGGCTTTTTCCTCCGACCGCGCGGGTGAAGGCCATCAGCGCGGCGTTGCCGGTCGAACCGCAGACATAGTCGAAGTCCGGGCTCTCGCCGGCGCTGCCGATGGAATTGACGATGACCCCGCCGCCGGATTCGGACATCGCCTTCAGGTAGTGCTTCGTCAGCGCGATGTAGCCGAAGACCTTCAGGTCCCAGGCCTCGCGCCAGGTCGCCATCGAGATGTCGAACAGGTTGCCGCCGGGGATGGCGCCGGCATTGTTGACCAGGATGTCGACGCGTCCCGCACTTTCGGTCACCGCAGCGAGTCCGGCCGCCGTGGTGAGGTCGGCGGTGATCGTGCGGCACTGCGCGCCGTGGCGCTGCTTCAGGTCCTCGGCCTGCGCAGCGAGCCCGTCGGTATTACGGTCCAGGAGGATCAGTTCAGCCCCCTCTGCAGCGAAACGGTCGGCGATTTCGGTTCCGATCGCACCGGCCGAGCCGGTGACCATGACGACCTTGCCCTTGAGTCCAAGCTCCATTTTTCTCTCCTTAAGTTCTGGTGTTGCGGAAATTCGGCGCACGCTTCTCGCGGTGCGAGGCGACCCCTTCGCGCACCTCGGGACCGGCGAAGGCCAGCATCTCGAGGGCGGTCGAGGTGTCGAAGGTCGGCCCGGCCATGCGCAGCCAGTTGTTCATGGCGTATTTCGTCCAGCCGATCGCGTCGGTGGCGCCATTGGCGAGCTCGGCCGCGATCTCGAGCGCGGTCGGCAGCACCTCGTCCTGCTCCACGGCCATCGAGACGAGACCGATGCGCTCGGCTTCCTCCCCGAGGATCGGGCGGCAGGTCATCAGGTAATACTTGGCCTTGGCCATGCCGCAGAGCAGCGGCCAGATGATCGCCGCGGCGTCGCCTGCCGCCACGCCGAGGCGCGTGTGGCCATCAACCAGCTTCGCGGTCTTGGAGACGATGGAAATGTCGGCGAGCAGCCCGACCACCAGCCCCGCGCCCACGGCCGGGCCGTTGATCGCGGAGATCACCGGCTTGCGGCAGTTGATGATGTTGTAAACAAGATCGCGCGTTTCGCGCCACGACGAGACGCGCTCGGCGTGGTCGTTCATCAGCGAATCGACCCAGCCAAAGTCGCCGCCCGCCGAGAAGGCGCGGCCGGCGCCGGTGACGACCACCGCCTCGACCTCCGCTGCGGTGTCGATGTCGAGCCAGATTCGCGTCAGTTCCGCGTGGGTCGCGCGATCGATCGAGTTCATCGCCTCGGGCCGGTCGAACGTGATCTTGAGGATGCCGTTATCGAGCATCTCGAGCTTGAGTTTCTTGTAGTTGCTATGCCAGTCGGTCATGGGTTCCGCCTTTGAGACAGGTTTCAGGATTGCGGCTTGGCCGCAGCGACGAGGGTGCGCAGGGCTTCCAGTGCATCCGGGTTTTCGAGTGTCGAGAGGTCGCCGAGCGGCTCCCCGAGGACCACGCCGCGCGCGAGCCGGCGCAGGACCTTGCCGTTGCGGGTGCGCGGGAGCTCGGGGACGACGAGGACTTCGCGCGGCCGCAGCCCCGCGCCGAGCTTGCGCGCGACGTGCTCGCGCACCGACGCGGCCAGCGTGCCGTCGTCCACGTCGCCGGGGTTCGGCACCACGAGCAGCACCACGGTCTGGCCGCTCTTCGCATCGGGCACGCCGATCGCTGCCGCCGCCGCGACGCGGTCATCCGACAGCGCGGCCTCCTCGATCTCGGTCGGGCCTACGCGCCGACCGGAGATTTTCAGGACGTCGTCGCTGCGGCCACGCAGCTCCCACAGCCCGTTCTCGTGGCGCACGACGAGATCGCCATGGCTCCAGAGGCCCGGGCGCTGCGACCAGTAGCTGTCGATGAAGCGCTCGGGGTCCTGCCAGAGCCCGACGGTCAGCCCGACCATCGGCCGGCGCAGCACCAGCTCGCCGACTTCACCGGGCGCGGTTTCCGCGTCTTCATGCACGGCCGCGGCATCGACGTCGGTGACGATCGAGTTGAAGCCGAACGGATAGATTGGGCGCAGCACGATGTTCGAGAGGATCCCGCCCGAAATCTCCGTGCCGCCGCTCAGGTTGATGATGGGCGTGCGCTCACGGCAAAGCTGGCGGAACGCCCAGAGGAAGGTCGGCTCGTCGATGACCTCGCCCGCGGTGATCAGCGTGCGGAAGTTGCCGCCGAGGCCCTCCGGCAGTTCCGGAAAGGCCGCCGCCATGATGCGCAGCATGGTGGGCGCCGTGCCGAAGTGGGTGACGCCCATCGTCTTTGCTACGCGCAGAAGCTCGAGCGCGTCGGGCGCGATCGGGCCGCCGTTGTAGAGGACCAGCGATCCGCCGAGCATCAGCGGCGCGAGGATCTGCCACGGGCCGACCATCCAGCCCATGTCGCTGTACCACATCAGCCGGTCGCCCGGGCGGAAGTCGAACTGGTACGCGGTGTCGTGCGCCACCCGGAAGGGGAAGCCGCCGTGGATGTGGACCGTCCCCTTCGGCTTGCCGGTCGTCCCCGAGGTGAACATGATCATCCACGGCGTGTTCGGGTCGAAGCTT
>Ga0073904_10002629_pt1 | contig 13575 bp, 11 predicted proteins | sample KloWWTrecipitate_FD_66668 | JGI IMG/M metagenome (GOLD analysis project Ga0073904, IMG submission 66668) | Active sludge microbial communities from Klosterneuburg, Austria, studying microevolution and ecology of nitrifiers - Klosterneuburg... | ecosystem: Engineered > WWTP > Aerobic digester >...
GACTTATAATTCTTAAAATGGAATCCGAACTCGGATTTAAACCGATGGATTCAATTGAAGGTCTCCGGCTTCTGAAATTTCAACTTGGATATTAGAAATTAAAAATAAAAAAATAAAATGCTCGATATAAAATCTGTCAGGGAAAATCCTGAACTTATTAAAGAAAAATTATCTCTCAGAAATGAAGATATTACAGTCATTGACAGAATAGTTTCACTGGATAAACACCGGCTGGAACTGATTCAGAAAACAGAAACTCTGAAAGAACAGAGAAACAAAGTCTCTGATGAAATTGCCGTTATGAAAAAAAATAAAGACGATGCTTCGGAAAAAATCACAGCAATGAAAATCGTATCCGATGAAATTAAATCACTGGATGAAGATCTTAAGAAGTTTGACGATGATATTGATATTGTGCTGAGATACATTCCCAATTTGCCGCATGAATCAGTTCCTCAAGGAAAGTCTGAAAAAGACAATGTCGAAATTAGAGTTGCGGGACAGAAAAAGGAAATTGATTTTAAACCACTTGATCATGTGCAGCTTGGGAAAAACCTTGATATACTTGACTTCGAAAGAGGCACTAAAATTTCAGGAAGCGGATTTCCTTTGTATAAAGGAAAAGGCGCAAGACTAGAACGGGCGCTTATAAATTTCATGCTGGACGAACAGGGAAAGAACGGATACAGGGAAGTCATAACTCCTGTACTTGTCAGCCGCGAATCAATGGAAGCTGCCGAAAAGATCCCGAAATTTGAAGAAGATATGTATCATATGGAAAAGGATGATCTCTTTGCAATTCCGACTGCGGAAGTTTCTATACTGAATATTCACAGAAATGAGATCCTGAATGAGGAAGATCTTTCCATTAAGTATTGCGGATTCACAAACTGCTTCAGACGGGAAGCCGGTAGTTACGGTAAGGATACAAAAGGTTTTCTGAGAGTGCATCAGTTTAATAAAGTTGAACTTATAAATTTCTGCACTCCTGAAAATTCATACACCGAACTTGAGGAAATGCTAAATCACGCTTGCGGTATTCTTGATAAACTTGGACTGCATTATCGAGTGATCGAGCTTTGTACGGCAGATCTTGGATTTGCAGCAAGCAAGTGTTATGATATAGAGGTATGGTCTTATGCGGAAGATAAATGGCTTGAGGCATCTTCTGTAAGTAATTGTACTGATTTTCAGTCGAGAAGAGCTAAGGTCAGATATAAGAAACTTATAGAGAACAATAAAACAAAAACCGAGCTTGTACATATTCTGAACGGATCAGGGCTTGCAACTTCGAGACTGATGGTAGGTTTACTGGAAGCAAATCAGACAAAAGACGGGAATGTAGTGATCCCTGAGGTTTTAAGAAGTTATACGGGATTTGATGAGATTAAAAAGGAAGATCAGGATAGTCCTGCCTGATCATTAATTGTTTAGGAAATTACAGGATTAATTAAAATTTTGAAGTGTTTAGAGAAAGTCTCCGGAGAAACCGTTTAAACGGTTTCCCCGGAGACCTTGATGGAAATAAATACTGCTATAAATCTGCACTAGTTACAATTACTCAAATTTTTTCTTTGCCAGCACAACTGCTCCGACAATTGCCGCTAAAAGAAGGAATGAAGCTAATTCGAAAGGAAATGAGAAATTAGTAAACAACTCCGCCCCGAGAAATTCCGCTCTTCCGATCTCTTCAGCTTTATCCGACAGCTTCAAATACTTCTCGCTGAATCCAAAATACATTGTAAATCCCAAAAGACAGAACAAAAATATGGAAAGTAATACGGCTGTGATTTTTTTGTAAGTGAAGTTTTCCTTTAATTTTTTCTCATCCTGCATTTTCAGAAGCATGATCACAAACAGGAACAAGACCATAATAGCGCCCATATATACCAATACTTGTATTATTGCAATGAACTGAGCTTTTAGAAGAAGGTATAAGCCGGATACAGTAAAAAAGTTTAATATTAGATATAATGCGCTGGAAATCGGACTCCTTCGCGTGATCATCATTATAGCAGAACCAATGGCCATTACCGCCAGGGAGAAAAACAGAACAGTTTCGAGATCGAATTTCATTTAAATATTATGTTTGAAAGTAGTGCAAATATATAATTTCTTAATCAGATTTGTAATTCAATTTTACTTTAAAAGCATAAGTTTTTTTGTATCTGAAAAATTACCCGAAACGAGCTTATAAAAATAAATACCACTTGAATATTTACCTGCATCCCACGTCACTTCATAAGTTCCGGATCCAAGCTGTTTATCCAAAAGACTCTCAACTTCTCTTCCGAGCTGATCATATATGATAAGTTTTACATCCGAAGCAGTATTACCAACTATTTGAGGAATGTCGAATTTTATTTTCGTAATGGGATTAAAGGGATTCGGATAGTTCTGATACAATTCAAATTTCTGTGGAATACTGTTTGAAGTTTGTTTGATATCTGTAATAATGACCTGCAAGGATTTTCCATATAAACCTGAGTAACTCAAGCTGTCTTTATTGAATACCACCCATACCAGAGCGTCATACAAACCGTATTTTATTCCGCGGTTCATGGTCAATGAGACACCCGAAGTTGAATCAGATACAGCTACACTATCCTGCTGAGAAAAATATTCACCCAGTATAATTCTAACCGAATCTGTTTTTTTTATGTATGCATTTGCATGATTGTAAAACCCTCCGTCAGTAATTATAGGGAATAAATAAGATTCATAATCATAATTTTCAGAGAGTGTATCAATTACAATGGGCTTCTGACCGGAGAAAAAATTAATAGCTGTACCGTAAATATTATAATTTCCCAAACGATCCGAGACGAATATACCTGTAGGCTCATTAAATGTAGCGACAAAGCCGTTGTTTAAATTATTGCCTTCATAAGCAATTGTGTCTGCCTGAGTCCAGTTTGGCAATGAGTTTGATTTTCTGAAATCAATTTCAAAATCATTATCAGCTTTTTGCTTTTGATAACTTACATAATAGCTGCTGAAATCATAGATTATAAAAGGCGTATTGCAAATTGCACTTTCATTTGCTGTGAGATTCGTATCATAGCTGACATTATGTGTTTGTCCGTTAATGATCCTGAATATGATGTCGTTATTTTTTTCATAAGTTATGGCATAATTAATACTGTCATATGAAACTGACTTTGGTAGAAATTTATCAAATGCAGAGGTATCAACGGCAAATGGCGTCTGCCATCCTGTACCGGTTGTATAATAAGATGCATAGATATCCCACCTTCCGTTTCTTTTTGATTCCCAGACTGCTAATGAAGTTCTTATTGAAGTCTGAAAAAATGTAGAATTTCCGCTGTAAGATATTGATGGATTCCGGCTTAAGACGGAATTATCAGAAATATAAAATACTGAATCGATCGGACCCTCTGTTCCAATTTTTAATACACAAATATTTGAAGCAGAATCATGAGAATCCTGATGTCTTTCAAAGATCATAAATTCCCAATCAAACAACATTGCAAAATACTGCTGCTTTGTTCCGAAAGAAGGATTTCTGTCATAAAACCCGGAAGTGATTTTTTGCAGCGGACTCCATGGATAGATCTGAGATAAACAAATATTTGAACAGCAAACCAACAGAGAAAATATTATAAATGCTTTGGAGGAAAATTTATAGATGTTTTTCATTTTGATTCCTTTTTTTTGAAAGCTAATTTTTACAAATTGATTATGCAACTCAAAATTTTTGATTTAAATAAAAAACTCCAAATATTCAGATGAAAGACTCTCTTCTTACTGATAAAAACAAAGCTGAAATTAATTCAGCCATTAAAAAAGCCGATCTTAAAAGACCGTATCTATTCTCGAAAAATATAAAACCGGTCATGCGGATACAGCCAAAACAAAAGATAAAAGATTTGTCATAAAGGAAATAGTAAACCATATTGAATCAACTTCTAATAATCCGGTAAAAGATTATTTCCTCACCGGAAATTCTTTATGCAATATGAACGAACCGGCAGCTAAAGAGATCGGGGTTTCACTTATCTGGCGAGGGTTTAGACATTCTCCGGAAAAAGTAAAAAAACAGCTTTTGAAAATTGCAGATGATCCTAATTGGGAAGTCAGGGAGTATGCCGGCACTGCCTTTGCTTCAGTTCTCAAAGAAAACGAAAAGCTTTTTTTCCAAATGCTTGTATGGACAAAACACCTTTCAGAAAATGTACGAAGAGCCGTGGTTTTTTCAGCTATTGGTTTAAGAAATGAAGAATGTATTAAAAAAGCTTTTGCCATATTCGAACCGCTTTTATATGACAATTCACGTTACATAAAAAAAAATCTCGGTCCGTTTATTTTAGGCTGTTACTTTGGGAATGCTTTTCCGGAACAGGTATTTGATCAGCTTAAGAAGTGGAGTGAGATAAAAAATGAACACGTCAGATGGAATATTATCAATTCCTTTAATAACAGTTTCGGGAATAAGCATCCTGATAAAGCTTTGGAAATAATAAGTTTGTTTGTGAATGACGAAAATAAAACTGTGAGAAGGGCTGTAAAGTCAACTTTAAATCATTTAAGCAAAAGACATAAAGACAAAGTTTCTGAGTTCAGAATGAAATACAATGTTATGTGAATACAGAAATTATTGGTTCTTAAATTTTATCAGTTCTGCTGCAATGCTTATGGCTATCTCTTCCGGAGTGTCACTTCCGATATCTATACCGATCGGAGCATGGATCTTTTTAAATTGCTCTTTCTTAATCCCTTCTTTTTCTGCTTCTGAAAAAATCTTCTTTATTTTTGACATTGTTCCCATCAGCCCAATATATTTCAGATCTTTATTAATGATCTGTGTCAGGGCTTCCTTGTCAGTTTCGAAACCTGTTGTAACTATAACAACATAAGAATTATTTTCTATGATCTTTCCAAGTTTATTATAGCTTCCGGAAATCAACTCATCCGCATATTTGTTTTCCGAAAAGCTCTTAAGGTTGCTTCGGTCATCTAATAAAATCACATAAAAGTCCAGCATTGACAAGACTCTGCTGACAGCCTGTCCGACATGACCTCCTCCTACAATGTAAACTTTTTCTGATATTCCTAAAGGTTGTTCATATTTCCAGTTATGTTCATCGGAAAAAATAAATTTCGGTATTGAAGTCTTTGGTCGGGTCTGAGAGAATTTTATTCCGGCAAGACTTAAAACTAAAAGTCCGGGAGTTTTATCTTCAAAAGCTTTTATTACTTTTTTAATTTCGGGTAAATTGGAATTCGTAAGATTAATAATAAAGTTGGTCTGTGATCCCGAACAAATTAACCCCGAGCTCTTTAGGGATTTTGTATTTTTGTGATGAAGGGTTTCAATCTCATTAAGACTTAGATTTTCTTTAAATGCTTTATTGCACTTTTTCAGAAAATCATATTCCATTATGCCGCCGCCGATGCTTCCAACCATTTCACCGTTTGACGAAACAGCCATTTTAAAACCCTGTTTACCCGGTGAACCTTTTTTATGATCTACTACAGCAGCAAAGATTACCTTATTATTTTTTTTAAGTTCGGAGTAAATGAAATTCCATAAGTGGATCTCTTTCATATAAATAAAATGGTATAAAACTAATTTAAGAAGATTGTGAAACTGACTTCTTTAAATTCAAATTCATAAAAACTTTTTCAGGGGTAATCGGAGCGGAATATGGAAAATCATTCGAACCGGTATATTCACTAATAGCATTTCTGATAGCAAAATATACCCCAATCCCATACATCAGCGGAGGTTCACCAATCGCTTTAGAATTGAATATTCCCGCCGGATTCGGAATTCCTAAAAATTTGATTTCCATCTCTTTTGGAGAAAAATGTATGTCCGGCACTTTGTATGTCGAGAGGAGATCCGATAATAATTTACCTTCTTTATTATGGACAACTTCCTCGATCGTCATCCATCCTAATCCCTGTATAATAGCTCCTTCTGCCTGGCCGAGATCAATTACCGGATTCAAAGATTCGCCGAAATCATGAACAGCTCTGAAAGAGTCTATTTTGTAAATTCCGCGAAGACAGTCCACGGTAACTTCGATAACAGAAGTTCCATATACGTGATATCTGAATGGCGTACCTTTGTTAATGCTCTTATCAAAAAATATCTCGGGCGTTGAATAATGAGCATGTGCTGACAAACTTATTCTTTTATGAAAAGTTTTTTCGATAAGATCACACCATTCAAGATCGGTTCTTATATTATTATAATAAACAACTTCATCACGTATCTCGATTTTCTCTATATCTGTTTTCTCTATTTCTTCTAGAGCTGAATGTTTAATCCTGTCTAAAATTTCTTTACAAGCTTTGTAAGCTGCATTACAATTCAGATCTGCTCCCGAGCTCGCTGCTGTCGGAGAGGTATTTGCCGAACGTGTTGTGTTTGTTGTTTCGTTTTTGATCCTGCTCTGTGAAATTGAGAATACTCTGGATACAACTTCCTTTATCTTCGCATTCACCCCCTGACCCATTTCCACAGCAGCCGTACTGAAACTCACGCTTCCGTCCGAATAAATATTGATCAACGCATTTGCCTGATTCATTTTTGTATTTGTAAATGCGATACCAAAACATATCGGCATATAAGCAAAACCTTTTTTATAATATTTGTTCTCGGAATTAAAATTATTTATTCTCTCACGGATCTCTTCGGGTTTAAAACTTTCTTCAGCGGCATTCCAACTGCTTATTGCCTGAGCATGCAGAGCTTTCTGACCATAAGGAAATTCATCTCCTTCTTTTAAAAGATTGATCTTCTGAATTTCAAAAGGAAGTTTTCCCATAACTTCAGCAGCTTTATGTATAGCGCATTCTATTACAAACTTTCCCTGCGGACCGCCGAAACCTCTGAATGCAGTATTTGGAGGTAAATTAGTTTTACAGCAGTAGCCGGTAGCTTTTACATTCGGAATGAAATAGCTGTTGGTACAATGAAACAATGTCCTATCAAGTATTGCAGGCGAAAGATCCGCCGATGCTCCCGCATTCTGAAAGAAAGAAGCTTCATATGCTATGATCTTTCCGTCACTTTTCAGACCGATCTTAAAATCCGACGAATAAGGATTTCTCTTACCGGTCATTATCATGTCATCATGTCTCGGTAGGATCAGCTTAACCGGTTTATTCAGTTTCATTGCAGCTAGAGCAGTCATCACCGCCCAGGGAGTTGCCTGATCTTCCTTACCGCCAAATCCGCCCCCAAGTCTTAATACTTCCACTTCGATCTTATTCATTGAGATGCCGAGAACTTTTGCAGCAACTCTCTGAACTGTCGTAGGTCCCTGTGTGGATGAGATCAGCTTTATTCCGCCTCCTTCAGCAGGAATAGCAATTGCACCCTGCGTCTCAAGATAAAGATGCTCCTGTCCGCCTGTGTCACATTCACCTTTAATGATCACATCGCATTCTTTCCACGCATTTTCAATATCACCACAGGAAAAAATTTCCGGAGGAATAATAAGCTCACCTTTTTTAAATGCTTCCCGCGGATCGGTTAAAATGGGATAAGGTTTAATTTCTGTTATGATTTTCTTAACAGCATTTCTTGCCATAATCTCATCTTCAGCTATTACCAGAGCTATCGGCATTCCGATATAATGTACGTGATCTTCTGCCAGCAATGGTTCGTCTAATATTATGCCTCCGATCTGATTTTCACCCGGAATGTCTTTGTAAGTCAATATATCCTTTACGCCCGGCGAGGATAAAGCTTCTTCGAGATCAAGTCTGATGATCTTTCCATGAGCTATATGTGAATAAAATACGGATGCGTACAAAATTCCGTCAGGTATGTTAATATCGTCTATGAAAAGCGATTCACCTCTGACGTGATTTATGATGTCATAATTTTTCATAAGTCATCTCCTTCAGACAGTAAATCAGGAAAAAGTTTTATGAAGTGTGTTTTTATTAATCCGTTCAAGAGCATTCTTTTATAATCAGCGCTTCCTCTTGCATCACTGATCGGTGAGATCTCCGTTTGAGTTATATCAAGAGCTAAAGAAATATTATCTTTATTTATTTCTTTACCTTTAAGAAATTTACAGGTTTCTGTTAAATACAACGGAACAGGTGCAACGCCGCCGGCTGAGATGTTAACTTCTATGATTCTATCTTTTTCTGTAAATATTAAAATTGCGGAATTTACGCTGGCAATATCCAGATAGGTCCGTTTTGAGACTTTCTCAAAGTTTATAAAATAATTTCCATCAGGGATGTTAAAATTCAGACATTCCATAAATTCATCTGCTTTTCGTACAGTTGTTTTATATGAAATGTAATAATTTCTAAGAGGGATAGTTCTTCTGTTTTTAGAATCGGAAAGGATAACGTTCGAATCAAGGGCAAGAAACATAGCTGTCATATCGCCAATCGGGGAAGCATTATTAATATTGCCGCCTAGAGTAGCAGAGTTTCTTATAGGTGTCGAACCGAATAATGCTGCAAAATTTTTAATATCAGGAAATACACCGTTTATAATTTCGGATTCGAGCATCTCAGTTACGGTAGTTAGGCTTCCGACAATACAAACTTTTTCAATTACATTAATGCCTTTAAGTGACGAGTCATTATATAAAAATGTAATGTCTGAATTAAGCATTTCATCTGGCTTTTGAACAAACAGATCCGTTCCGCCGCTGACAAAATATTTAGTTTCCGGCTCATATCTTTTCTTAGTGATTTTTTTTAATTCAGATAGTTTGTTATTTATGTTAAGAAAATATTCGGGTATGATCTTGTTTTCGTAAAGAAATTTATAACGGGTACCGTTGGAATGAATGGAGAAATCAAATTTACCGGAAATTTTTTCGGCTGCTCTGATTATTGAATTATGTCCCGTACATCTGCATATATTTCCGTCAAGAGAATCGATCACATTATCTGAATTTAATATGCCCTTATTCAAAAAATATCCGGTCAGGGAAACAATAAAACCGGGAGTACAGAAACCGCATTGAGATGCGCCTTCATTTACAAATTCCTGTTGAATAGGATTAAGTTCTTTACCGGGAAGGTTAAGTCCTTCAATAGTTACGATATGTTTATTGTTTACATTTTGAATCGGGATCAAACAGGAGTTAACTGCTGAATAGTTCACTTCGTTGTTTGCTTGATCAATTTCACCTGACAGAACCGTACATGCTCCGCAGTCACCTTCTTTACATCCTTCTTTTGTTCCGGTCAGTTTCCGGGAGCGGATAAAATCGAGAAGTACTGTTGAAGGATTTTCTTCGCAGGTAATCTTTTCGTCGTTTAATATGAAATTAATATTAACGGACATAAATATTTAATTTGAATAAATTAAAAATATTATGTTTCATTTACAACTAAAATTATGAAAAAAAAAACGGAAGATCCTCTTATCAGAAGATCTTCCGTAAAATAAATTTTATGATGATTTACTTGGATACAACACCTGCGCTTGCAAACTTCTCTGCTATAACAGGAGCAAAAGAACCTGCAAAATCGCTTACTGACTGAGGATCGAGTGTTTCTGATTGAGCAGACCAGACAAGATCCAGATCTTTCATGTTATAAAAATTGGAAGAAATAAAATAATTGGTTGTCTGAGTATAATATCCGGGTGTATTCAAAGTGTTATATGCCCCCCAGTAATAACTGTTAAAACCGTAAAAACCTGAATAAGGTGTGTAAAAAGAAGTTCCGGGTACATACTGCTCGGATTTCTTAACATCCTGTAAGGAAAGTACAAGTGCACCGTCTACGCCTGCTTCCTTCAGCTTATCAGCGATCTGTTCTTTGCTTCCATCGTCAACTTTTCCATCACCGTCTGAATCCAGAAAATTGCTTGTAAGAATATTAGACCCTGATACTGCACTGATTCCGTATTTTCTTAAATTTGTGATGACAGCATTTTCTATGGTTGAATTATTAACTCTGCTTTTCCCTAATCCAAGTACAGCTATTTTAGTATATTTCTGAGCTATTGTACCGGGCTTTTTCCATGTACCAGAGATATCGGTGACTGATGAGCAAGAATAGAAATAACATGAGAATGTTAAAAGTAGTGTAAGATAAATGATTTTTTTCATAGTATGTTTTTTATTAATAAAAATTTTATTTTTACAAACTAAAAATAATATATTATTAAAACAAGACAACGTAAGAACTTTATTTTTTTCTTAATATAGCAGAATTTCTCTTCTAATAAGTATCCTCAAAATTATAAAATCCTGTATCTGCGGTAATGTATTTTTGCAAAAATATATTTTTTAATTATTATCTTGACTTTTTTATCAGATATATAAACGTTTGTTAAATTTAAAATAAAATCATATGAAATTTTCTAAAATACTTGCAGGGATAATTTTTATTTCTGTTTCAGCTTTTACATTTCATGACGGAAAAGATGATATTGATAATATCCGCAAAAATGAAATTACCAAAGAAGAGATCTATCAGCATATTAAATATCTTTCTTCAGACGATCTCGAAGGGAGATTTCCGGGGACTCCGGGAGATTCGCTCACCAACAGTTATCTAACCAATGAATTTATTAAATACGGGCTTGAGCCGGCAGGTGAAAACGGGTTTTCACAACCATTCGAAATGTATACTCACGTCAGATTAAGCGGAGATAATAAGTTTCAGTTATTCTCTGAAGGAAAAGAAATGAACCATTCTGTAGAGGAAGATTTTATGCCTTTGGGATTTTCAGGTAACGGGATTGCTCAGGGCGAACTTGTGTTTCTCGGATACGGAATTTCTGCTCCCGAACAGGATTATGATGATTACAAAGATAAGGATGGAAATGACATTGACATCGCAAATAAGATTATCGTGATCATGAAGGATTCACCCGGCGGCGCTGATGTTCATAATAATCCTTTTCAAAAATATGAACAGGCAAGATTTAAAACTCTCAGCGCAAGGGATGGAAATGCTTCGGGAATAATACTTATCAGCGGACCTAATGCCGGTGATGATAAGATCTCAAAAATGAGGTATGACAATGTTCTTCAGAATGAAGGGATTCCAATTATAAATTGTAAAAGAGAGATCATTGAAAATATTTTCAGACAAAAAGGACTCGATCTCTTGGCAATTCAAAATAAGATAGACTCAACAAAAAAGCCTGATTCCTTTATTCTTAATGATGTAGATGCTGTAATTGAAACAAACGTAGAACCTGTAAAAGTTATAACTCAAAACATAGTAGGATTTATTGAAGGAAACGATCCTGTTCTCAGGAATGAAATAATTGTCATTGGCGCTCACAAAGATCATCTCGGTTACGGTCTTTACGGTTCGCTTTATGCCGGAAATGATAAGCAAATTCATAATGGTGCTGATGATAATGCTTCAGGTACCGCAGGATTGTTGGAACTGGCACAGAAATTTTCTTCTGAAAGTAAGGATCTGAAAAGAAGCATACTGTTTATTGGTTTTGGTGCTGAAGAAGCCGGCTTGCTCGGATCTGCGTATTTTGCAAAATCAAAATTGTTTGAAAATAAAAATATTGTTGCTATGATCAATATGGATATGGTCGGAAGACTTGCAGATAATAAACTTATTATTTACGGAACCGGAACTTCTTCCATTTGGAATCCCATGATAGATTCAATAAATAATTCTTTTAATTTTAATATTACTAAAACTCCTGACGGGTTCGGACCATCTGATCATTCCAGTTTTTATGCAAAGAATCTGCCTGTGCTGCATTTTTTTACAGGGACGCATACTGATTATCATTCGCCAACTGATGATGTTGAAAAGATCAATTCCGAAGGAGAAGTCAGAGTATTGAACATGGTATATGATATTGCAATGACTCTTGATGAAATGGATATCAAACCCGATTTTATAAAAGTTGTAAGTACCGACGATGAAAAAAGATCCATGGGAAATGTAAAAGTTTATGTCGGCACGATCCCGGATTATTCTTCAACCGAAGAAGGATTGAAACTTGCAGGTGTGAAAGAAGGCAGTCCTGCGGACAAAAGCGGACTTCAGGCTGAAGATCTTATTATAAAATTCGGCAGTAAAGACGTAAAAAACATATATGATTATATGTATGCTATGGGTGAATTCAAACCCGGTGAGGAAGCTGAAATTATTGTTATGAGAAAAAATGAAAAAGTTGTTTTGAAGATCGTACTTGGCTCAAGATAAATTTTAAAAACCATTGAAACATAAAATCAGAACAATTCCATCAATTAAGATTAAAAAGGAAAATGAAGTAACCGATCTTGGGCTTGGAAGTTATATACCTGAAGGCAGTAGCAGAATCATTAATAAAGACGGTAGTTTCAACGTTATAAGAAAAGGCCTGTCTTATTTTGAGACATTCAGTGTCTATCAATGGCTTATAACAATGTCCTGGATGAAATTCAGCTCACTGATATTCGGTGGATATTTAATAATAAATATTTTTTTTGCTTTTCTTTATTATATCGGCGGAGAATCGAATTTCGATGGGATTGAAGCCAGCACTGAGTTTCAAAGATTTCTCAACGAATTCTTCTTCAGCACACAGACATTCACGACAGTCGGCTACGGAAGAATTAATCCTGTGGGTATATATGCAAATACAATCTCATCCATAGAATCACTAATCGGACTTCTATCTCTTGCTGTTGCAACCGGTCTTTTAATGGGAAGATTTGTAAGACCGGCTGCCAAGATTTTATACAGTGAGAATGCGCTTATAGCGCCATACAAGAATATCAACGGGCTCCAGTTCAGAATAGCAAATAAAAGAGCAGATCATCAGATGGTCGACGTGGAAGCGGATCTGCTCCTTTCACGGATCATGGACGGTAAGGTGAAGTTTGATAATTTAAAACTCGAATATGATAAGATCACTTTTTTTACTACTTCATGGACGATAAATCATCCAATTACTGAAGACAGTCCTTTGTATGGAAAGACCAAAGAAGATCTTATAGAATGTAATGCAGAGTTTTTTATTCTTGTAAAAGGATTTGATGACATGTTTGCACAGATTGTTCATTCACGTTCGTCATATAAATTCGATGAATTGATCTGGGGAGCAAAGTTTGTAAGTATTTATTCCGAACCGGAAGAAGGTAAAACGATAATTGATCTTGAAAAAATAAGTTCGTATACAAAAGTTGATTTACCTGATATAAAAAATACAACTGAAATTTAAATACTCAATAAAGATATTTATATCAATATAACCTGAATAATTAATTAATCACTAAATGAAAAGACGAAATCTTATAAAAGGTATAGGAGCATTTGGTATAACTTCATTGCTTCCATTTAAAAACACATTCGGCTCAATTGACAAAGCGGCTAAAGCCATTAGAAATGAAGGACTCGAAGAAGCTGCAGGATGCTGGCTGACTCCTGCTACTACGGAAGGTCCGTATTATTTAAATGGAAATCTTGTTAGAATGGATATAACTGAAGGCAGACCCGGTTTACCTTTAAGAATGAATATAAACGTTATAGATGCTCAATGTAATCCGATCCCGGATGTTTTGGTAGACGTATGGCATTGTGATAAAGAAGGAGATTATTCAGGGTACAATGCTTTTGTCGGTCAAACATTTATGAGAGGAACACAGATAA
>Ga0073904_10002630_pt1 | contig 13568 bp, 11 predicted proteins | sample KloWWTrecipitate_FD_66668 | JGI IMG/M metagenome (GOLD analysis project Ga0073904, IMG submission 66668) | Active sludge microbial communities from Klosterneuburg, Austria, studying microevolution and ecology of nitrifiers - Klosterneuburg... | ecosystem: Engineered > WWTP > Aerobic digester >...
GAGGGTGATGTAAAAAATATAAGGTTAAATTAGAAAGTATGGCATATTACCGGAGATTGCTTCGCTCCGCTCGTAAAATCATATTTTAAAAAGTAAAATTTTCAAAAATCCCCCGATTTTAGAATTTAGTTTGCAGTAAATAAATTTTATATTACTTCCTTTTACAACTCAAAATATTATACATAATATATATATGGTAAACTATCAGAATCCAGACAGATTTGTGAACAGACATATCGGTCCTGATGAAACAGAAATTAAAGAAATGCTTGATATCATAGGCGTTTCTTCTTTAGATGAATTAATAGATCAGACTATTCCACCTCACATCAGAAGTAAAAAAGAGCTTGATCTTGATGAACCATTAAGCGAATATGATTTCATAAAAAATCTGAAGTCAATTGCATCAAATAATAAAATTTTAAAATCCTATATCGGAATGGGTTACAATCCTTCCGTAACACCTCCCGTGATTCAAAGAAACATTCTGGAAAATCCGGGCTGGTATACACAATACACACCTTATCAGGCAGAAATTTCACAGGGAAGAATGGAAGCTCTTATTAATTTTCAGACTATGGTATCGGATCTGACTGCTATGGAACTTGCAAATGCCTCACTCTTAGATGAAGGAACTGCAGCTGCTGAAGCTATGCTTATGTTTAATCATCATAAAACTTCCGGCAAAAAAGAAGCTAATATAATTTTAGTTTCAAAAGACTGTTTTCCTCAGACAATTGATGTCATTAAAACGAGAGCTGTACCTGTCGGCATTGAAGTAAGACTTGCTGATATTACTGAATCTGAACTGACCGAAGATGTTTTTGCAATAATGGTACAGTATCCTGACAGCAACGGTGATGTTAAGGATTATAAAAAATTATTTGAAGTAGCTGCGTCAAAAGATATTTTTATAATTGCAGCTGCAGATATTATGAGCCTGACTCTGATCACTCCTCCGGGTGAGATCGGTGCAGATGCAGTAGTCGGCTCTACACAAAGATTTGGAATTCCAATGGGATACGGCGGACCGCATGCTGCATATTTTGCTACAAAGGAAAAATTTAAAAGAAATATACCCGGAAGACTTATAGGAATTTCAATTGACGCTGACGGAAGCAAAGCATACAGAATGGCTTTGCAGACACGTGAGCAGCATATTAAAAGAGAAAAAGCTACAAGTAATATTTGTACTGCACAGGTGCTGCTTGCTGTCATGGCAGGTATGTACGCAGTTTATCACGGACCCAAACTTCTTAAAAAAATCGCTGAGAGAATTCATGCGCTGACAGTTCTTCTTGATCATTCTTTAAAAAATCTGGGACTGAATCAATTAAATAAAATTTATTTCGATACTCTGAAAATAGATCTGTCTGAAAATAAAGAAAGAATAAACGACCTGAAAAATATTGCAGAGTCACATAATATTAATTTCAGATACTTCGATGACGCAGTTGGAATTTCTATAAATGAATTATCAGAATTAAATGACATACAGGAAATAGTTAATGTATTTTCAGAATTTCTGAAAGTAAATTCTATTGATATTAATAATGTCAATATAGATCCTGAAATTTCTTTTCCTGAAGGAATAAAAAGAAGCAGTGAATATCTTACGCACCCTGTTTTTAATTCTTATCATACCGAAACAGAATTGCTCAGGTATATGAAAGGAATGGAGAATAAAGATCTTTCTCTGACTACATGTATGATACCACTGGGTTCATGTACTATGAAGCTGAATGCAACTGCTGAGATGGTCGGACTTTCATTTCCGGGATTTAGTGATATTCATCCATTTGCTCCGCTGGATCAGACGAAAGGTTATGCAGAAATTATTGATGAACTTACGAAAGATCTCAAAGAGATCACAGGTTTTCATTCAATTTCTATGCAGCCAAATTCAGGTGCGCAGGGAGAATATGCAGGACTTATGGTCATCAGACAATTTCATTTAAAGAATGGTGATCATCACAGAAATATTTGTCTCATACCATCTTCAGCTCACGGCACTAATCCAGCCAGCGCTGTAATGGCAGGTATGAAAGTAGTAGTTGTCAGCAGTGATGCAAATGGAAATATAAATGTAGAAGATCTCAAAACAAAAGCTGAATTACATAAAGATAATCTTGCGGCACTTATGGTAACTTATCCTTCCACACATGGAATTTTTGAAGAGACGATAAAAGATATTTGCAAAATAATTCATGATAATGGCGGACAGGTTTATATGGATGGAGCGAACATGAATGCTCAGGTCGGACTTACAAGCCCTGCTATTATCGGCGCAGATGTCTGTCATCTTAATCTTCATAAAACATTCTGCATTCCTCACGGAGGCGGCGGTCCGGGAATGGGACCAATCGGTGTGGCAGAACATTTAGCTCCATATCTTCCTGATCATCCTGTCATAAAAATTGGCAGTGATGAATCGATATCTGCTGTTTCGTCAGCACCTTGGGGAAGTGCCAGTATTCTCATTATCTCTTATGCATATATAAAAATGATGGGAGCTAAAGGACTGACCGATGCAACTAAGATCGCAATTCTTAATGCAAATTATATTAAGGCAAAACTTTCATCACAATTTAAAACTCTTTATTCAGGTAAAGATGGGAGAGTCGCTCACGAACTTATTTTTGACATGCGTGAATTTAAAGCCTCAGCGAAAATCGAAGTTGAGGATATTGCAAAACGTCTGATGGATTATAATTTTCATGCACCGACAGTTTCATTTCCTGTGCCTGGTACTATGATGGTAGAGCCGACTGAAAGTGAAAACAAAACTGAGATCGACAGATTTTGTGATACAATGACTTCTATCAGAGAAGAGATCAGGGAAATTGAAAATGGTGAATCTGATATAATTGATAATGTCTTAAAAAATGCGCCTCATACATCAGCGAGAATTGCAGATGATAACTGGCAGCATACATATTCAAGAAATAAAGCAGCGTTCCCGATAAAGTTTGCTGACAGTTATAAATTCTGGCCATCAGTTGCAAGGGTTGATAATGCTTATGGTGACAGAAATCTTGTCTGCAGTTGTAATCCTATCAGTGATTATGCTGAAGAGTCTGTATAAACAACAGAATAAAAAACTTAAGTAATCTATTTATAATTGTTTATATATTGCTTAATTTTAGGGCAATAATTTTTAAAAACTTAAATAAATCTAAATAATAATAAAAATATGTTATCAAAAGAAAAATTCGTAGAAGAGGTAGATTCTACTATCAAAAAAAGAAGTCTTCTTGATCATCCTTTTTATCAGAAGTGGAATGAAGGTAAATTAACTTTAAATGAACTTCAGGAATATGCCAAACAATATTATCATTTTGTAAAGCATTTTCCAAGATTTGTAAGCTGCGTTCATTCAAATTGTGATGATGTAAAAACAAGACAGATACTTCTTGAAAACTTAGCAGATGAAGAAGGTTACAAAACCGGTATTTCAGATCATCCAAAACTATGGCTTAACTTTACTGAAAGTCTTGGACTTTCGGAAGATGAAGTAAAAAATGCTGAGCCGATCAGAGAAGTCGAAGATCTGGTTGATGGAATGTATGAACTTACACGTTCGCCTGAATTTACACTTGGGCTTTCTGCGCTTTATGCTTATGAGTCACAAGTCCCTGAAATTTCAAGAACAAAGATCGATGGACTTAAGAAATTTTATAATATCGATTCTGAAAAAGCAGTTGAATTTTTTAAAGTTCATGAAGAAGCAGACGTGTACCACTCAAGAGATGAAATGGAAATTATGAATAACAATAATAAATCACTCGAAGATCAGAAAAGATTAATAAATACAGTTGATGAATCTTCAATGCTTATGTGGAATTTTTTAGATGGAGTATATAATAATTACTGCAAAAACTAAATTTTAAACTGAACTTACTAAAGGGAATGATTCCTCTGGGATCGTTCCCTTTATTGTTTATAAATGTTTATAAATAACAATGAACACTTTAAAAGAAATTTTAAATCAGTATAATAATATAGCAGTTCTCGGTTTTTCCCTAAAGCAGGACAGAGCTAGTAACAGAATAGGACGGTATCTTTCTATGAATGGATTTAATGTGTTTGGTGTAAATCCAAATCTAGATATCTCTGAAAGCAACGGAATTCCTGTACATGGCGATCTCAAAAGTTTGCCCAAAGAAATTGAAGTTGTAAACATTTTCAGACGATCCGAATATTTATATGACCATGTTAAAGAGATTTTAAAAATGGATCCACTTCCTAAAGTAATATGGACTCAGCTTGGTGTCATCGATCCGGAAGCTAAAAAACTCGCTGAAGAAAACGGAATTCAATATATCGAAAACAAGTGTATCATGGTCGAACATAATAAAATTTTCTACAATACATAAATGATCAGCAAAAAAACTATTTATATTTTATTGTCCTTCTTTATTCCATTCGTTGTTTATTTAATTACATTAGCACCTGATGTTACTTTCATTGATTCGGGAGAACTTACCGCAGCTGCATCTGCTTTAGGCGTTGCGCATCCGACCGGTTATCCGATGTTTACTGTGATCGGGAAAATATTTACGTTATTGCCTTTTGGTTCCCAGGTTTATATGATGAATATAATGAGCGCAGTGATCTCTTCATTAGGACTTGTTATCTTCTTTAATCTTATGACATTTATGCTTTCAGGATTCAAGCTGAACGCTGACGATACTGTCACAGATAAAAAGAAATTTTCAGATGATGTAATTTATAATATTTCTCTTTCCTCTGTATTAGTACTTGCATTCTCAAGAACTTTCTGGGAAACGGCAAATGCAGTTGAAGTATATTCTCTTCATTCATTTTTTCTCATTTTAAATATTTTTCTCCTGTTAAAAGGGTGCAGTTATTATTCAGGAAATAAAATTTCAAAAGAAGACAGTATAAAAGGGGAGAGATATCTTTTACTGTTCGCATTCGTCCTCGGTCTGAGTTTTACAAATCATCTTTCGACAATATTTTTATCAGTCGGATGCATATATCTTTATTTTTCTGTCTTTGGATTTAATAAAATTTCATTCCGCAGAATACTTATACTAGGTATTCCATTTCTGATCGGATATTCATTTTATATTTATTTAATAGTAAGAGCCGAGAATCCGGTGATAAGCTGGGGTTACCCGCATAATTTTGAAAACTTCTGGAGACACTTTACAGGAAAGCAGTTCAGTATCTGGATGTTCTCATCATTTGAAAATGCAGGAAAGCAGTTCACATATTTTACAAAAAACTTCCCGCTTGAATTTTTCTATATACCTGTATTAATTGCCATACCCGGATTATTCGAAATATTCAAAAGAAGTAAAAGATTATTCTACTTTACTTTATTACTCTTTGGATTTTGCGTGGTATATGCAATCAACTATGATATTTATGATATAGATTCATACTTTCTTCTTGCATTTATAGTTACCGGTATCTGGTTTGGATTTGGGTTGATGTTCATCCTTAGTAAAATTGAAAAAAGTAAAATGCAGATAAGTTATGCTTTGATTCTGATGTGTATCATACCTTTGAATTTAAATTATAGTACCGCAGACGAAAGTAAAAATTATTTTGTAAAAGATTATACAAATAATATATTTAATTCAGCCGATCAAAATTCTATAATATTTTCTACACAGTGGGACTTCTGGATCTCATCGTCATTGTATTATCAGCTTATAAAAAATGTAAGACCGGACATTATTGTAATAGACAAAGAGCTTTTGAGAAAGTCATGGTATATGCATTATCTGGAGACACATTACCCGGATTTTTATAACAGGAGCAGGGCAGAATTTGATGCATATCTTGCTGAGCTTTTAAAGTTTGAAAAGAATACCGACCGGTATACACAGCCAAAAAATGAAACTGACAGGCAGGATCTGCAAAAGATTCAAAATACTTTTATGAATCTACAGAACAGTTTTGTAGATAAAAATATTGAGGATCACAGTTTCTATACTACTTATGAAATAGAGCAGGCGACTTCTGAAAAATTCGGAAAAGATTATAAAAGAGTACCGCAGGGTGTTTTGATCAGGTATTCAAAAGATAAAGAATTTGTAAAGCTCAGGGAACCTGAGATCACTTTCACAGTTTCAGAGAGACCTGATTATCACTATACTTTTTTAATGAATGCTTACTTTTCTTCTTTTCTAAATAATGCTAATTATTTTATGAACTATGCAAAATATGATGAAGCCGAGATTATGATAAACAGGGCATTAGAGGTCAAACCACAGCAAAAAGATGCATTGCAACTATTGGCAAAACTTAATCAGCTAAAGACACTTCAGAATCAGGAATAGTAAAAAATGAAATTCTTATTTTCGGTAATATTAATTATAACCGTATTTTATTGTGATCAATTTTCTTTTGGAAAAAATAGTAAAGCTTTTCAAATAAATTCAGACTCGACCGAATCTGAAATAATTCAAAATAAAATTGATTCTTCTGAAATCTTAATTCCAGATTCAGATACATCCAAAATTTTAACAACTACACTACCTGAGATCCGGATCGGTAAAATTCTACTTGTTGGAAATGATGTAACTGATGATGATATTATTACAAGGGAGATCAGTATTAAAGAAAATACAATTCTCGATTTAAAACAGCTTGAAGAAGATATCGGAAATTTATACAAGCTCGGATTATTTAATAAAATAGATGTACTGCCTGTTCCTACAGATTCCGTAAATAAGTTTGATCTGATGATAATGGTTGAAGAAAAATTTTATATTCTTCCAATACCGCAAGGCGGCTTTAGAGATGGACAGTTTACAAAGTTTTGGGGTGGAGTGAATCTGATCTGGTATAACTTTAGGGGCAGAAATGAAAATCTAAATTTGAATTTTGGAATCGGATATGAACCTTTTGTTAATCTGAGTTATTCGGTTCCATGGATCGGGGAAAACTCACGATTTTTTTCATCGGGGTCTATCGGTTATTCCAAAAATTATAACCGCAGCTTGTTGACTCTCAATGATACAACTTCAAATACCATTCCGTCTTCAGAGGATAATTATTTAAATTATAATTTTAGTGCTTCATATAAATTTGGAAAATATTTTTCGAAAAATTTTTCTGTTTCTACTAATTTAAGATATAATAGTGTAGAGTCAGACCCATATCAGCCGGGCCGAACAATTTCAACTGACGGAATTGACAGATTCTTTACATTTGGTACTTTCAGCAGATACGATACTAGAGACTCTTATGAATATACTCTCGATGGTTCATATTATTCTTTAGAATATGAGAAAGTTGGTTTTGGTAAAACAATTGATTTTAACAGAATAAATTTTGAAGCTAAGAATTTTCTGCCGATAGAAATGAATGTCGGTAAATATATAACATTTGCAAACAGAACATTCGGATCAATTTCTTTTGGTGGTACTATACCATCATATCAAAAAGAATATTTTGGATACAATAATATAATTAGAGGATATAAAAAAATTGTATTCGAGGGCGAAAATAAACTTGGAATATTCAGCGAATTCAGAATCCCAGTTATAAATCCGGATTTTATAAAAGGAAGAGATTTGCCTTTGGTAAAATCCATATCAGCTCTCAAAAATTTGAATTATAAGTTCGGTCTGTATGCAACAATTTTTTATGATGTTGGCGGAGTCTGGTATAAAGATGATAATTTTTTTGACACACAGTTTCACAGCGGATATGGAGTAGGTCTGAATTTCATACTTCCGTTTGGGTTTGTCGGCAGGACAGATTTTAGTCTGAGGCAGCAGAACAATGAACTATATACAACTGTACTTTTTGATCTTGATGCATCATTCTAATTAAAACAATTAAATTATGGAATATTATTATACCACTTCTCCAAATATAAATGAAACAGAAGGCAGACTTATTATTGATGAATATGAATTCAGACATCTTGTAAAAGTATTACGCAAAAAGACCGGTGATAAAATTACTGTTACAGACGGATTAAGAAATATTTATAACTGTGAGATTAGAAAAATTGACAGGGATAAAATGCATTGCAGAATTTTAAGCAAAGATTTTAATTTGTTTGAGCCTGATATAGACCTTACGCTTTGTATAGCCCCACTTAGAAATATGTCCCGCTATGAATTTGCAATGGAGAAAGCAGTGGAACTAGGAGTTAATACTATTGTTCCTGTCATAACTGATTTTACAATTCTGAAAAATGAGTTCAGCAGAAATAAAAGAGACAGGATTGAAAAAATAATTATTGCAGCAATGGGACAATCCCAAAGATGCTTTAAACCATTATTCGAAAAATGTGTCAAACTAAATGAATTTATAAAAAAGTTTTCAGATGAAAAAAACAAAGTTGTAATGTATGAATATTCAGAAGATATGAAACCATATAGTTATGACAGTTCTTCAGACAGAGTTATACTTTTAATTGGTCCTGAAGGTGGATTTAGTAAGGAAGAGATAAGAGATCTTAGAAATTCAGGCTGGCAAATAAAATCTCTTGGAAGCAGGAAAGTTCGTGCAGAAACTGCAGCAATTGTTTCTATAAATCAAATCATTTCAAAATTAAACTGAAAGAGAAATGAATAAATTAATATTTACTTTTCTTTTTATATTTTTAGTTTTTTTTATTCAAAAATCTTCAGTTTCTCAATTTGATAAACCCGTAGTTCAGCTAAGTTTTGGTATGTCTAATCCTTATGATGAGCTGAGAGGTGACAGCTATGTTTCATTTGATACACTTGGCTTTATATTTATAGATTCCAGTTTATTCGCAAATCATCTTGGTGGTCAGATAGGTATACAGTTAGCAGGTGCAGTAAAAATTAATTTTGATAAATATTCCATCAGCAGGGGAGTGTTCTCTTTGGCTTTCAATAATTTTAATACATTTCAATCCAGACAATCCGGGACTACTTTAGTAAAATTTATAAATAATACTTTTCAGCAACGTCCGGTTGAATACAATTATGACTTCAATAGTTTTACTATGGGATTTGGACTCGAAATAGCACCGACTTCATTTACTAACATTGTCTCTCCTTTTTTTAATTCTAACTTAACTTTGAATTTTCTATCTGCCGAACTTACCCGGGTCACCAGCTTTAATGATTCTAACAAAGTAAGTCTCAGTAGTTTTAGAATGGGTCTGAATTTCAATGCAGGTATCGAAGTAAAGGTCAGCAGCAATGTTGGCTTTGTAGCCGGTATAAAATATGATCTTGCAAATCTGATTTATAAAGAAACTCTTAGAGACGGGTTTATAGAATGGGGTTCGTCAAGCGGAAACATAAATGATGCACAGGGCAGATATATTTCGAATATTTATTATCCAATTGGCGAGGCATATAATTATTTTGAATCTAAAGAAAAAGAAATAAACTGGGGTACGGCATATATTGGTATAAATATAAATTTATTTTCAGACAGTCCGAAAAAGAAAACTAAAAAAACTTCAGGTGGAATAAGGTCAATTAATTTTTACAATAATGAATTTTAAAAAATTTCTAACGATTTGAGAATATTTCTTCTTAAAGTATTTACTGTATTAATCATTTCATTTTTTTTGCAGAATAATTTGTACTCTCAAAAGATACCTTCACTTCAAATTAGTATTGGTATTACCTCACCCGGTGGTGATCTCGGAGGTGAATTTATATCTGTAAATGATTCAGGATATTATAATATCAGTGAGGATTTTGTTAAAAATAATTATGGGATTTCCACAGGGATTACTGTTGCAGGAAGCATTGTTTTTCCATTTGATGAAAAAAATTTATTGAATTTTATATTTTCAGGTGAATATACAAATATGAATTCATTTAAACGAAGTATATTTGGAATTACAAAAGTTAACGGAATTGAAGTTCCAATAACTTATGATAATGCTTTTTCGGGTTCAATGTTTGGTCTTGGTCTAAGTACAAATCCGGCAGTTGGAAAAAAATTATCTTTATATGTTAATTCTATAATGACGATGAATTTTCTAAGTTTATCTTTTACACAGAATGATGTTTTCAAAACTTACTTTTCTGATTCTTTCAGAATGGGTATAAAATCAGGTGCAGGAATAAATTATAAATTAACTAATGAATATTCTTTATTACTTGGAGGAAGTTACCACTTTAGTAATTTATTTTTTAAAAGTGTACATGGAGATTTCAATGACAGACTTGAAAGTAACGTTGAAAATCTGTCAATTAATGATGAAGAGGGGAGTTTTTATACTAATCTCTCTGACCCTGACAATGGATTTCAGTTAGTAAATGGAAAGAAAAAAAATATTGATCTATGGAGTATTAATGTTGGAATTGTAATATTTTTAGGTAAATCCAAAAAATAATTATTATATTTGTTAAGCTTTTATTTAAATTTAAATTTAAACTAACTTATGACTCAGATTAAAATCAGTTCCTGTTCAGTTATTTTAATTGTTTTGTTCTCAGCATCAATTATAATTAATGGATGCGGCAAAGAAGAAAAAGCCCCGGAAGTAAAAGACACTTCAGAAAATTCCGAAAAAAAGACCGAACAAAAAGAGACTAAATCCCAAAGTTCTCCCGGTAAAGAATTTTTTTATATGAAATCCTCATCTAACAATATTGCATGTGCTGACTGTCATGGTGATGGTACAAATTCAGACAGACCATTGACAAAATATTTTTCAGATATAAAAGGTGCTGATAAAAGGACTTCGACTTATCATGGAAAGATCAAAGGAGAAGAAGTAAAAAACACTGCAGGCGGAGCTACAATTTGCTGGGAATCTTATATGAAAATGAAAACTCCAATGACACCCGAGCAGATAAAAATGCTGAACGAATATTATACATCTGTCGGAACATCAGATTCTCCAACTGAAATTAATTATGAAACAATTGCTTTGCCTACAAGGGATAAGACGAAATTAAAAGAAGTACAAAAAGAAGTTTTAAAATTAAAAGGTGATCCTGTAAAAGGTGAGACAACTTTCAAAGAAGCATGCGCAGTTTGTCACGGTGAAACGGCAACAGTAAAAAAAGTCCCGTCAATATTGGAAGAGTTTGAAGGAAATACAAAGTCAGTTACTTATAATGTAAGACTTGGTGACGGCTCAATGCCTTTCTTTAATATGAATGTATTATCGGATCAGGATATAGCTGATGTTTCTGAATATGTTTTAAAGATCAATGGTCAGTAATTTTAAAAATAAAAAAGGGATAATAAAAAATATTATCCCTTTTAATAAAATCATCTAAAGTTCAACAGATCAGAAAATCAATAAATATAAAAGTATCAAAACTATACCAGCTACAGAAACGCCTGCATAATCCTGAATAACTCCAGTTTGAATTCTTCTCCAGTCAAAACTTATACTTGAAATATACCTGGCAATTCCATTTACTGCTCCGTCAATTATCTTTACATCAAAAATATTCCATAAGAATTTTTCAGAAGTCTTTTCAATTGGATTGACAATTATTTTATCATAAGCCTCATCAACATAATATTTATTCTCAAGAACTTTTCCAAAACCAGTACTCTCTTCGAACTTTTCCATATTTGAATATTTTTTCAATGCCATATAAATTGCAAACACTGAGATTATAACTGAAACTGCAATTATGATAAGCTCAGGAGTAAGTGCGTGCTCAGCATGAGGATGTAAAGTATTTAAAACAAGAACAGATTTTTCAAAAACAGGATCGAGCCAACCCTTTAGAAGATTTGGCATATGATAAAGTCCGGGAAGACCAATCAAACCACCGAATATTGATAAGAATGCAAGTATGATCAGAGGTACAGTCATAGTTGAAGGAGATTCATGAGGGTGAAGATGCTTTTCATCATAACGAGGTTTACCATTAAAAGTCATTCCTACCATTCTGAACATATAATATGATGTCATTGCTGCAGCAGCCAGAGATAAAATTACTAATGGAATTCCAAAATTAAGATAAGTTTCAAATATAATAATGTCCTTACTAAAGAATCCAGAAAGGGGAGGAATACCTGCAATTGCAAGAGATCCAATAAAGAAAGTTACATATGTAATTTTCATTTTCGATCTCAGTCCACCCATAAATCTCATATCCTGTTCATGATGCATACCGTGAATTACAGAACCGCTTCCTAAGAATAGCAGACCTTTGAAAAAAGCATGTGTTATAAGGTGAAATATTGCCACCCAATAAGCACCGGTTCCTAAAGCAATAAACATAAAGCCTAATTGCGAAACAGTTGAATACGCTAATACTTTTTTAATATCATATTGCTTTAATGCAATTGTTGAAGCAAATATTGCAGTAAATAATCCGACAAAGAATACTATCTGAGAAGCAAGAGGTGACATAGCATAAAGCAATGAAGTTCTCGCAAGTAAATAAACACCGGCTGTAACCATCGTAGCAGCGTGAATAAGAGCAGATACAGGTGTAGGTCCGGCCATAGCATCAGGCAGCCAGACAAAAAGCGGTATCTGTGCAGATTTACCGCATGCACCGAGTAATAGTAGTAAGGCTATTGTAAGAAGTAAAGTATCACCGATTTGAAAACCGACTATACCCTCAAGAAATTTAGATATCTCGAGAGTATTAAAGTTTGTAAAAATGAAAAACATTGCTAACATAAAACCAAAATCTCCGATACGGTTTACGATAAAAGCTTTCTTAGCAGCATCTCCTGTAAACTTATGTTCATACCAAAATCCAATAAGGAAATAAGAACAAAGTCCGACACCTTCCCATCCTAAAAATATAAGCAGAAGATTATCTGCTAATACTAAATTCAGCATTGCAAAAATGAACAGATTCAGATATGCAAAAAATTTCGGAAAAGCTTTATCACCATGCATATATCCTATAGAATAAATATGTATCAGTGTTCCAATACCAGTGATAACAAGAACCATACACATTGAAAGGGGATCAACAAGATAAGCTACATTAACAGAGAAAGTACCAGCAGCAATCCATTCATAGTATGTGATCAGAATACTTCTGGATTCTGGGGCAAGGGATAATAATTCAGAAAATTGAATTACAGCGATAATAAAAGGAATAAAAACAGCTAAAGTAGAAATAGTACCAACTATTTTTTCATTCTTTATTTTACTTCCTAAAAGTCCGTTTATTAGAAAACCGATAAATGGCAGGATCGTAACTAAGTAGAATATATCAGTCATTTAAGTCTGTTAAATTTATGGATTTTACCATTTCATAATATTTATTTCATCGATATTTACGGATTCTTTATTACGGAATAATGATATTATTATTGCAAGTCCTACAGCAGCTTCAGCAGCTGCAACTGTCATAACAATAAACACAAATATTTGTCCGTTAATATCTCCTAAAAATGATGAAAATGCTACAAGAGTCAGATTAATGGCATTCAGCATAAGCTCAATACACATAAAGATTATAATTGCATTTCTTCTGACTAAAACTCCAATAACTCCAATGCTGAATAAAATTGCACTGACCAGTAAGTAATAATTAATTTCTATCATAAGTGCAAAATTAAATATTATAAACCTAAAATAAAACATACTTTATTACACTTTTAGAAGAAATATTTTAGCTGAATTTTTAAAAGGGAAGTATAGTAAA
>Ga0073904_10002632_pt1 | contig 13567 bp, 14 predicted proteins | sample KloWWTrecipitate_FD_66668 | JGI IMG/M metagenome (GOLD analysis project Ga0073904, IMG submission 66668) | Active sludge microbial communities from Klosterneuburg, Austria, studying microevolution and ecology of nitrifiers - Klosterneuburg... | ecosystem: Engineered > WWTP > Aerobic digester >...
TTACGGACCGAGGCCCGGCGTCGTCCGCGCCCGGCCCGCCAAGGCGCGATCCGAGGAGCGCGCGGAGCGTGTTCCAGGTGGGCGTTTCTAGGTGAGCACGCACCGCAGGATCGCAACGACCGCGGTCGGGATGCGGCGGCGACGGGCCGACGGGAGTCAATCAACGGGCTGCTAGCCCGGCGTGCGCTCGGCCGGCTCCGCCAGCGGTCGCCCCGCCGCCTCCGAGGTCGCCTGCGCGAGCTGTTCGACCACGAAGCCCCCGGCCGAGCGGTAGAGGTACACCTGGTCGCCCGCGAGGCGCCCGCCCACGAGGTGTCCCGTGCTGCGATCGCGTAGCCCGATCGGCCCACTGCGCTCCGCGAGCGAGAGCCTCGTCAGGGCGCGCGCCTCGTCGCCGCCGTCGAGCCGCGCGCTCCCCTCCATAGTGAGCTCGTCGCCGCGCACCACCACGCGGGGCCCGCGCTCCAGGCGCCCGTACGAGTTGTCGGCGCACACGAGCTCGAAGCGCTCGGCCTCCGCGCGCAGCACCACGGGCACGTCGCCGGTCGGCGTGTGCCCCACCACGAGCCGAGAGACGCCGCTCCGCCGCAGCGCCGCGCGCACGTCCGCCGGCGGCAGCTCGGGGTTGTTGTGCGCGTCGGCGAGGCGGCCATACACGACGCTCGCTTGGTGCCGTCGCGTGCCGGGAACGGGCGCCTGGTACGCGACGATAGGCTCGTAGGCGCCGCTCTCGAGGTCGCGCGCGCCCGCGTAGGCGTCGAGCTGCTCGGCGTACCAGCGGTTCAGGGCCTCGAGCCATTCGTCGACGCTCTCGCGTGCGCGCGAGCTCGCGCTCGAACGAAGACCGGGGACGTGACCCAGGCTCTCGGAGGTGACGCCGCCGTGCACGAACAGGGTCTCGTCGAACCGAACGCCGAGCTGGCATTGCGCGAGGTAACGGGTCGTCAGACCGTCGCGACCCACGTCGTCGAGGAACGAGCCCACGACCGCGTCGTCGGCGCCGGCGCCGGTGACGTCGAGCTCGATCGCCCGGTTGTCGAACGCTTCGCGCGCGCCCATCGTGTTCGTGAAGAGCCACCGGAGGAGCTCGGCCCGCGGCCCCTGGCGCACCTCCGTAGGCGCGCGCTCGGGCGGCCTGCCGCAGAGCTCGACTCGCAGGCGCAGCTTGTTCAGATCGCGATTCCCCGCGAGGAGCGCCACGCGGCTTGGGTGACGCATCTTGGCGTCCAGCAGCGCCCGCATCACGCGCCGCCCCGCGCTCCCGCGATCGGTCGCGTCGCCCCCAAAGACGAGGGTCGCGTCCTCGGCGACCTCGATGTGGTCCCCGCGCAGGCTGACCCCCACGTGACCGCTCAGCGCGTCCGCGAGCTTGTCCCAGCGCCCCTCGACGTCGGTCAGGTACACGATCTCGGTGGTCACGCCGCGAGCATACGCGCTCGCCGGTCTCGCGGCGCCCCCGCGCCACGAACCGCCGCGCGAGGGCGAAATTGCACGTATTTCGGAAACAAGTGTGCGACGACGGAGAAATGCGAAAGCGCGCTCCTCTCTTCGCCCTCGGCGCCGTGCTCCTGCCCCTCTTGGGCCTCGCCGCCCCAGCCGCGGCCGAGGAGGAGAAGAAGGCAGCCGAGCACGAGCCGGAGGACGCCAAGCCCGCGCTCCCGTCGAAGAAGAACGTCGTGTTCGCCGACCTCGGCCTTCACGTCATCGGTCTCGGCTTCCAACGCACAGTGGCGCCTCACGTGGCCGTCGCGGTCTCGGGCGGGCTCTACGATCCGTGGACCGTGACCGAGAAGGTCGGCGATATTCGCGGGTGGATGATCCGCGCGCGCCCCTACTTCTACGCGACGGAAGAGGCCCCGCGCGGCCTCTGGATCTCGCCGTTCATTCAGGGCGGGTCGGTGCACGGAACCCAGAACGGCGTGGAGAAGTCCGGCGGGACCGGCGCCCTCGGCGCGTCGATCGGGTATGCGCTGCTGCTCGGCAACATCGTCCACCTCTCGCTCGGGCTCGGCGGGCAGCTCCACTTCGCCAAGCTCGAGGGCAGCGCGGCGCCGCCGAGCTTCTACACGGCGGGCCTCCACCTCGACGCCACCCTCGGCTTCGCGTTCTAGCACCCCTGTCGAATGACGGAGCGTCGGGCGAGGCGCGGCGCCCTTGGGTGGAGGGCTACGAGCTACGACACCGGGTGGTCGCGCAGATAGCCCTCGAAGCTCGTCGACGGAAAGTCGCGCAAGAGCTGTCGCACCTTCGGCTCGGTGGACGCGAGGTTCACGTAGGCGCTGAACTTCGCGAGGGGCTTCATCGGCGAGCGCGGGTGGTGCGGATCGATCTCGCGCGGGTGAATGTAATATACAACCGGTCGCTCCTCGTCGAGGACGCGGCGGCTCATGTGCCGGATCACTTCGTACGGAAACAGGCGCAGGTACCCGCCGCCGAAGAAGCACATCGGCTTGCCGAGCACGTCGACCGCCGTGATGGGAAACTCGGTGAGCTTCGCGCCACCCCCGAGGTCCATCACGTGGGGGAAGAGCTTGCTCGTGCGCATGCCGCCCGTGCGGTGCGGCGCGGGGAACACCGAGCTGTCGTACTCGTAGCCGGCGGCGGCGAGCTCCTCGAAGAACCACGGCGAGCGCTGGTCGACGGAGAAGCCTGGCGCCCGGTAGCCCTTGACCGCCTTGCCCGCCGCGTCCTCGAGGACCTTCTTCGACTCCGCGATGTCCTTACGGAAGGCCTCGCGGGTGAGATCGTAAATGCAGCTGTGGAAGAACCCGTGCGACGCGATCTCGTGGCCCCGCGCCGCGGTCTCCTTCACGAGGTCGGGGAAGCGCCGGCCGACGTAGCCGAGGAAGAAGCACGTGGTCTTCGTGCCCGTCTCGTCGAACAGGTCGAGGAACCTTCGCAGGTTCTTCTCCACGTGCGAGGGGATCGTGTCCCAGTCCGAGGGCTTGGGCTCGTTCCGCACCGTGTTGAACCAGTCCTCCACGTCGACGGAGAAGATGCTGCGGCGCGGGCGACGACGAAGGCATAGGGTCTCCCGTTCGTTGGGGGCGGGCGCGGGGCGCGGGGCGCGCGGCACGGCTCGCCCGACACTACCCGCTGCCCGCGGCAGGGCACCTCAAACCCGTGCCCGAAAGCGCTCGGATTTACATTTCTTTTGCGTAAGCACGCTGATATCCGCTCTGGCATGCAGCTCGACGCCTCGGACATGTCGGCCCGCGCACCCGCAGAGCGCCGCCGCCGGAGGCCTGCGTGAGCGCCATGCCGGCGCCGCTCCGGGACGGACGGAGGCCGCGCCTTCTCTTCCTCGTCGCCTCCGACTGGTACTTCCTGTGCCATCGGCTCTCGCTCGGCCTCGCAGCGCAGGCCGCCGGATACGACGTGACGGTCGTCACGCCCACGGGGCCGTACACGACCCAGATCGAGGCAGCCGGCCTCCGCCACGTGCCGGTGGTGATGGATCGTCAGGGCCGAAACCCCCTCTCCGACCTCAACACCACCCGCCGGCTCGTCGAGCTCTACCGGCGCGAGCGCCCCGACGTCGTGCACCACGTGGCGATCAAGCCGATGATCTACGGCACCGTGGCCGCCAAGGCGGCCCGCGTGCCCGCGATCGTCAACGCCATGCCCGGCATGGGCTATGTCTTCCTGAACAAGGACCCGCTGTCGCGCGCCATCCGCGTCATGGTCGAGACCGCGTACAAGGCGCTGCTTACGTCCCCAAACACGCGCACCATCCTCCAGAACCCCGACGACCTCGAGAAGTGGATCGCGTGGGGAGTCATGCGCCGCGATCGCGTCGTGCTCATCCGCGGCGCCGGCGTCGACACCGCCCGCTTCGCGCCCGCCCCGGAGCCGGAAGGGCCCTGTTTCGTCGTGCTCCCCGCGCGCCTCTTGAGGGACAAGGGGGTTCGGGAGTTCGTCGAGGCCGCCCGTGCGCTCCGCGCCGAAGGCCTGGCCGCGCGCTTCGGGCTGGTCGGCGAGCCCGACCCTGGCAACCCTGCCTCCATCACGTCGGACGAGGTGGCCGCGTGGGCGCGCGAGGGTCTCGTCGAGACCCTCGGGTGGCGCGACGACATGGAGCGCGTGCATCGCGAATCGCACGTGACGTGCCTGCCCTCCTACGGAGAGGGGCTCCCGAAGGCGCTGCTCGAGGCGGCGGCGTCGGGGCGCGCGATCGTGTCGACCGACGTGCCGGGCTGCCGAGAGGTGGCGCGCCACGACGAGAACGCGCTGCTGGTGCCGCCTCGCGACGCGCGCGCGCTGACCGCCGCGCTCCGGCGGGTCATCGTGGACAAGGAGCTGCGGCTTCGGCTGGGCGCCCGCGGTCGCGAGATAGCGCTCGCCGACTTCGACCAAAGTCACGTCGCCCGCGCCACCCTCGACGTCTACGCCGAGCTGCTCGCTCTAGTAGCAGCCCGTCGATAAACGGACCGAGTCCGCGCGGCATCGGGCAAGAGGTCAGGGCGGGCAGGCGATGGTGAGGTGATGGGCTGGGGTGGCCTTGCACGTGGCCCCGGGGCACGAGGGCACGAGCGGCGCGACGCAGCCACACGTCCAGCTGTCGGAGCAGGCCGCTGGGTAGTCGACGCAGGTGTGGACGGTGCCGCCGACGTCGTCGCGCTCGAGGCAATACTGGCTACCGAGGCAGCGCTGCGTGCCGCAGGGCGTGGCGGCGCAAAAGAGGCAGAGGATACCGGAGGGGTAGCGCTCCCACATCCCCGCCGTGCAGCGGAACTTGTCCCCGCCATTGCAGCAGATGTCGACCTCGCCGCACGCGGTGGCGCCCGGCCCGCAGGGTTGGCCGGCGACCGGGTTCCGCGTGCACGCCGGGGGCGCGGCGTCGGGGGTGGCGTCCGGCGCGGCGTCGGGGGTCGCGTCGGGGCCGGCGTCCGGCGGCGGCGGGAGCGTGTCGGAGGTCGCGTCCGGCGGCGGCGGGAGCGTGTCGGGCGCGCCGACGTCCGCCGTGGGGGTCGCGTCGGCCCCCGGGGGCGGGAGCTGCGCGTCGGCCCCGCCGCCCGCGTCGCTCGGGTCGTCGATCTTCACGAAGCCGTCGCACGCGCCGACGAGCATGGCGGTCGCCGCCGCGAGGGTTGACGTGATGAGCGCCGCGCGAGCTCTTGCGGAATCGGTTCTCATGCGCTCAGCCTACCGCCTGCGCGGCGGTTCTCAAGGAAACCCGCCCCGAATTCCCCAGACTTCGTGCTAGGACCCCACTCGCCTCGATGAAGCGACCGACCCTCAGCCTCGTGCTCCCGATCTTCAACGAGGCCGAGGTCCTCCCGGAGCTCCGCGCGCGTCTCACAGAGTTCATGGGGCAGCTGCCCGCCGACACCGAGGTCATCTTCGTCGACGACGGTTCGAAGGACGACTCGCTCCGGCTCCTGCGCGACATGGCGCGCGCGCAGCCTCGCTACAAAGTGCTGAGCTTTGCTCGCAATTTCGGCCACCAGGTCGCCATCACCGCCGGAATCGACTACGCGCGCGGCGAGGCTGTCGTGGTCATGGACGCCGACCTCCAGGACCCCCCCGAGGTCGTGGCCGAAATGGTCGCGAAGTGGCGCGAAGGCTACGACGTCGTCTACGGCAAGCGCCGCAGTCGCGCGGGCGAGACGTGGTTCAAGCTGCTCACCGCGCGCTGGTTCTATCGGCTCTTCGCGGCGATGATCCCCATCGAGGTGCCGCTCGACACCGGCGACTTCCGCCTCATGAGCCGCCGCGTGGTGGTGGCCCTCCGCGAGCTCCGCGAGGTGCACAGGTTCGTGCGCGGCATGGTCTCCTGGGTCGGCTTCAAGCAGACCGCGGTGCTCTACGACCGCGCGGGACGCTTCGCGGGCGAGACCAAATACCCGCTGCGAAAGATGCTCAAGTTCGCGGCTGACGGCATCACGAGCTTCAGCGTCCTGCCGCTGCGCCTCGCCACCTATGCGGGCGCGATCATCGCGGTCGGCGCCGTGGGCGTGGCCGCGTGGGCGGTCCTCGCGAAGTTCGTCTTCGACGCGACCGTCCCGGGCTGGACCGCCGTCACCGTGCTCGTGTCGCTGCTCGCTGCCGTGCAGCTGCTGATGATTGGCATTCTCGGCGAGTACGTGGGTCGCATCTACGAGCAGGTGAAGGCGCGCCCGCTCTACGTGCTCCGCGAGACGCAGAACATGCCGCTCTCGCCCGACACGAGCGAGCTCGACGTGGCGAGCTCGATGTACCCGCCCGCCACCCGGGTCGTCACCGACGACACGGCCGACGGTGAAGATCACACCTACCTCGGCGAGCAGTCCGTCGAGTCGATCGACGATCCCGAGCCCTCGAAGGCGCGCGTCGTGACCGACGCGAACGCCGACGCAGAAGCCAAGACCGTCATGGGCGTGCCCGCGCCGGCCGGCCTCGCCGACCTGGCCAAGAAGAACCGCTGAGCGCGCGCGGCTCGCAGCCGCCCGGGATCCGCGGGGTCGCTCGAAGGTCACGCCGCCGATTCTTCAGCGCCGCTCGGCCCACGCGCACACCTGCGCGCCAACGGGGACGCGCGCGAGGAAGGGCTCGAGCGGGCGAAGCCTCGCGAGCTGGCGCGGGAAGAAGACGATGAAGTCGAGCTTGCGCTTCGTCAGCCCGGCGCCGTCGAGCAGGCGTGTCACCTCCCACGGGAAGAGGAGCACGGCGTCAGCGTCGAACGCGCAGGCCTGCACGGCGTTCACCGTGACGGGGTTCAGAGGGTTGTGCTCGAAGATCACGAGGCGCCCGCCCGGGGCGAGGAGCTTCGCGAGCTCGCCCACGAGATCGGCGCGGTCCGAGGGCCGCACGTGGTGGAGCACGTTGGCGAGCACGATGGTGCCGTAGGTGTCTCGAGGGAGGCCCGCCTTGTCGTCGAAGAAGGTGGCCCCAGGCGCGCGCTCGCGGGCCATCTCGACGCTCTTCTTGGAGGGATCGAAGCCGTGTACGACAGGGAACGAGCGCTCGAGCAGGTGCGTGAGGTTGCCAATGCCGCACCCGAAGTCGAGCACCGGCCGCGGATCGGCGCTGAACATGCGCTCAAGCCACTTCTGCTTGTACTCCGAGAAGTACGCAGGGTCCTCGCCGCTCGCCTTCACGCTTGAGGCGTGAAGCTCGGCGTAGGTGCCCGCGTGGGCGTCGAACTCGGCCTCGTTCTGCGGATCGTACGACTCGCCCATGGCGCGAACTCGTAGCATAAGACGCTCTTTCTTGTGGCGCCCCATGGAGCGCTCGAACGCCGGTGGCCCCGGGAGCAACGAAGCCGCCGACCCCACCCTTTTTCAATGAAGCCGTGGGCGGCCACCTCGCGCGCCGCCGCCGCCCCATGCTAAGGAGCGCCTCGTGCAAGTACCCTTCATCGACCTCTCCCGCGTTACCCAGAAAGTCTCCGCCGACGTCCACGCCGCCTGGAAGGGCTGCCTCGATCGCTGCGAGTTCGTCGGTGGCCCCGGCGTCGCGCGCGTGGAGCAGAACCTCTCCAAGATCCTGGCGGTGCCGCGGACCGTGTCGTGCGCCAACGGCACCGACGCGCTCATCGTCGGGCTCCAGGCGCTCGGCGTGAAGGCGGGCACGAAGGTCGCCGTCCCGAACCTCACGTTCTGGGCCACGTACGAGGCGGTCGCCGTGCTGGGCGCCATCCCGGTGCTGGTCGACATCGACCCCGACGATCTCCAGCTCAGCTTCGACGAGCTGAAGAAGGCCCACGAGGCGCACCGCTTCGAGGCCGTGGCGCTCGTGCACCTCTACGGCTGGGCTTCGGCCCGCCTCGCCGACATCCGCGCGTTCTGCGCGGAGCGCAACATCGGCCTCCTCGAGGACGGCGCGCAGTGCTTCGGTGTCGAGGTCGCGGGCGAGCCGGTGCTCTCCAAGGCCACGGTAGGCACGCTGTCGTTCTACCCGGCGAAGGTCATCGGCGGCGCGATGGACGGCGGCGCCATCACCCTCCAGACGGCCGAGCAGGAGAAGCTCGTGCGCTCGCTCTGCAACCACGGCCGCGCCGACCACTACGCCTACGCTCACGTGGGCTGGAACTCGCGCATGGGCGGCGTGCAGGCGGCGTTCTTGAACGCCGTGCTCGAGCTCGCCCCCGAGATCGTGTCCACGCGCCGCGCTGCCGCCGAGCGTTACCGCGAGCGCCTCTCGAGCCACGGCAAGCTGCGCGTGTACGGCCCCCCGGCGGGCGTGGTCGAGAACGGCTACCTCAACGTGTTCACGGTGCAGGGCCGCGGCGGCCAGGAGATCGTCGACGCGCTCAAGGCGAAGGGCATCGGCGCCGCCCGCACCTACCCCGAGCCCATGGACGCGCAGCCGCCCACGAAGGGCGTGGCCATCCCGTTCGGCACGCTCGAGCACTCGCGCGCCCTCTGCAAGAGCGTGGTCAACCTGCCGCTCTTCTACGGAATCCGCGACGAAGAGATCAACGCGTCGGTGCAGGCGCTGCTCGAGATCCTCGGCTGACCAAGGCCGCCCAACAGGGGTGAGAGCGCCTTCCTGCTACCGTCACGATGAGATTCGTGCGCGCCACCCGCGTGATCCAACCGCGCTTCTAGGCGTGGGAGCGCTGCCGCTCCCCGGCCGCCTCGCGCTGCGCGTCGGCCCGCCCGCCGTGGCGTGACGCACGCCTGCGATTCCGTGTACTCTTCACGTATGCTCCCCGCCCACCTGCTCGTCTCCGAGCTCGAGCTCGCGCCGCACCCCGAGGGTGGCTTCTACCGCGAGGTCTACCGCGCGACCGAGGGCGTCGCGCAGGGCGCGCTCCCTGGCCGCTTCCCCGCCGCTCGCAGCTTCTCGACCGCGATCTACTTCATGGTGCCGCACGGCACGTTCTCGTCGCTCCACACCATCGCGAGCGACGAGTGCTGGCACCACTACGACGGCGGCGCCCTCCGCGTCGTCACGATCGACGCGGCCGGTGAGCGTCGGGATCTGCTGCTCGGCAAGGACTACGCGCGCGGCGAGCGGCCCTTCCACGTGGTGCCGCACGGGCGCGTGTTCGGCAGCTACCCCGAGGGCGACGCGCCCTACGCCCTCGTGGGCTGCACGGTGTCGCCGGGCTTCGAGTTCGCCGACTTCGTGATGGACGACCGCGCGGCCCTCCTCGCGCGGTTCCCTCAGCACGCCGACATCATCGGGAAGCTCACCCGCTGAGATCGCCGCCGCGCGCGGCGACCCCGGCCGCTTCGAAGGCCGCGAGGGCCTCCCGCTCTCCGGGCAGGTCCTCGTGTACGATGCGCGTCACGCGGCTCCCCGAGGGCCCGAGGGTCAGGTGCTGGTGGGACGTATGGCGGTGCTCGCGCCCGCCGAGCCCGAGCACGTCGACGAAGCGCACGAGCGCGCCGACCTCGGTGTCCTCGACCGCGCTCGCGTAGGTCACGTGGTCGAACCTGCGCCGCCCCGCCCGCGAGGCCGCCGCGTACGAGCGAAGGATCGCGTCGCGCCCGACGAGCGTCTCGCCGCGCACCTCGTACACACACTCGGGCGCCAAGAGCGGCCTCACGACCTCGAACGCGTCGGCGTCGAGCGCGGCGGCGAACCGCGCGGCGACACCCTTCGCGCTGCGGTCGGGCTCGCTCGGCGGGCGAGGCTGACGCGCGAGGCGATAGACCACGTGGCGCCGTAGCCTGTGGCCCGGCGCCACGCGCGGGTGGTCGAAGTCCGAGGCCTCGTCGCGTTCCATGCCGAGCGCCTCCATCACCCGCAGGGAGCGGCGGTTCATGGGGGTGGTGAAGGCCACGAGCTGCGCGGCGTCGAGCGTCTCGAACGCGAAGGTGATGGCCGCGCCGGCCGCCTCGCGCGCGTAGCCGCGGCCCCAGAAGGGCACGGCGAGCCGCCACGCGAGCTCTATCCCGGGGATGAACCCGGGCACAGAGAGGCCCACGAGCCCCGCGAACGGCGTGACCTCGGGCACGACCACGGCCCACACGCCGAACCCTCGTTCTGTCATGCCCGCCTGGATCCTCCCGAGCAGGGCATCGCTCTCCGTCCGCGTGAGCGTCGCCGGGAAGTGTTCCATCACCGCCGGGTCGGAGCACATGGAGAAGAAGGCGTCGGCGTCGCCGGCGTCGGGGGGCCGGAGGACGAGGCGCGGGGTCTGGAGCTCGGGGGCCATCGCCTGAGGCTACCCCCGGATCACCGATCCGGGCCGCCTTGACAGGACTGACTGGAGAACTATATCAGTCACTCGTTGGACGCCGCCAAGAAAGACTGCATTCTGCTCCAGGCCGCCCGCGCTTTCTCGCGCTTCGGGTTCAAGAAGGCGTCCATCGACGACATCGCGCGCGAGGCAGGCGTGGGCAAGGGCACCGTCTACCTCGCCGCCGACTCGAAGGAGGACCTCTTCTACCAGGTGCTCCACCGCGAGGTCCGCGCGTGGCAGTCGGAGTGCGCGCGCACCATCGACCCCCGGGTGCCCGCCGACCAGCTCCTGGGTACGCTCCTCACCACGGCGATGCAGCACGTCGAGCGGCACCCGCTGGTGCTCGATTTGCTGCTCGGCGAGACCCTGCGCGCCCTGCCCGACTGGTCCGAGCGCCTCGAAGGCCTCCGCGAGGTCGGTCGCGCGAACGTGGTCGAGGTGCTCCGCATCGGCGTCCGCCAGGAGCTCTTTCGGGCCGACCTCGAGATCGACACCGTCGCCAGCCTCCTCCAAGACTTCCAGCTCGCCGCCTACCGCGGCCTCGAGGGGAGCCCTTCGCGCGCCCGGGAGGTCGAGGCGCGCGTCCGCGTCGGGCTCGACCTCGTCCTCCACGGCCTCTGCGCGCGCTAAGCCCGTCTTCTTCGCGCCGCGCACTTCGACTTCATCATGCGTCGCGCTGACCAAAAAACCAAAACAGTCACAACGCTCGAACCACGCACCTCCACCTCGGAGCCTCACATGCACATCGCCATCACTGGAGCCTCGTCTGGCATCGGAGCCTCTCTCGCCCGCGAGCTCGCGAAGCACGGCCACTCCCTCACGCTCGTCGCGCGGCGGGAGGACCGCCTCCGCGCCCTCGCCGCCGAGCTGGCCCAGGCCACGCCTGCGGGGAGCGCAGGCGCGCGCGTGCACGTGGCGCCGTGGGATCTCTCGGACGCGAAGAACGCCGCGGGGTGGCTCCCCGCCGCGGAGGAGGCGCTCGGACCTGTCGACGTGCTCGTGAACAACGCGGGCGTGCAGATCGTGGCGCCTACCGCCACGGTCGATCCCGACGAGGCCGACGCGCTCCTGGCCGTCGATCTCCTCGTGCCCCTGCGCCTCACGCGGGCCGTGCTGCCCGCGATGTTGGCCCGCGGGAGCGGCACGATCGTCGACGTCGCGTCGATGGCCGCCCTCGCGCCCACCCCGGGGATGACCCACTACAACGCGGCCAAGGCTGGCCTCGCCGCCGCCTCGGAGTCGCTGCGCGGCGAGCTGCGCGGCACGGGCGTGCACGTGGTCACCGTGTACCCCGGCATCATCGCCTCCACCGAGATGGCGCAGGCGGCGATGAACAAGTTCGAGGAGTCGAAGCTGCTCTCGGCGTTCCCCACGGGCACCGAGGCCGAGCTCTCGCGCCTCGTTCGGCTGGCGATCGAGCGCAAGACCGCCCGCGTGATCTACCCGCGCTCGGGCGCGCTCAGCCGGTGGTTCCCCGGGACCACGCGCTGGGTCATGGACCGGTTCACTCCGGCCCTGAAGGCGCTCCCCGCTTCGGATCGGGCCTCGTGAGGAGCACGCCATGACCTTCGAACGAGTGCCCTTCGGGGCGGGCGGGCCGCTCGTGAGCCGCGTGGCGATCGCCTCGAGCTACGGCGTCGGCGGTGAAGATCTCGAGCGCGCGTACGAGCGCGGGGTGAACTTCTTCTTCTGGGGGCTGCGGCGGCGCCGGTCGTTCGGCGCGGGCCTGCGGCGCCTCGCGGCGCGCGACCGCGGCTCGGTCGTGCTCGCCATCCAGAGCTACACGCGCCTCGGCTTCCTCATGCGGCCCTCAGTCCTGCTGGCGCTGCGCGCGCTCCGCACCGACTACGTCGACGTGCTCAGCCTCGGCTGGTGGAACGAGCTGCCGCCGCGCCGCATCCTCGACGCCGCCTTGGCGCTGCGCGAGCGCGGAATGGTCAAGCAGATTGTCATCTCGTCGCACGAGCGCACGCTCCTGCCGCGCATGGCGCAGCTCGACGGGGTCGACGGGGTGATGGTGCGCTACAACGCCGCACACCCCGGCGCCGAGCGCGAGGTCTTCCCGAACCTCGACGCGTCGCCCGGCGTGCTCGCGTTCACCGCGACGCGGTGGGGCTCGCTGCTCAACCCGCGGCTCGTCCCGCCGGGCGAGCGCGTCCCCAGCGCGAGCGACTGCTACCGGTTCGCGCTCACGAGCCCCCACGTGCACGCCACGCTGGCGGGCCCGAAGGACGGCCGCGAGCTCGACGCCGCGCTCGACGCGCTCGACCGCGGCCCGCTCGACCCCGAAGAGCTCGCGTGGATGCGGCGGGTCGGCCTCGCGGTGCGCGACGACACGAAGGCGCACGCGGCCATGGGCATGATCGACCGCGCGCGCGCGAGGCTCTTCGGCGCGACCGCTTAGCGCGGCGGCTCCCTCGATGTGCTAGACGGCGCTCCGTGGGCGCACAGTGGAAGCAGAAGCATCGCGAGGCAGCCGCCAACGCGAAGGGGAAGATCTTCACCAAGCTGGCGAAGGAGATCGCCATCGCCGCGCGCGGCGGCGCCGATCCCGCGGCGAACGCGAGCCTGCGCATGGCGGTGGAGGCCGCGCGTAAGCAGTCGATGACCCGCGACACCATCGAGCGCGCCATCAAGAAGGGCGCCGGGCTCCTCGACGGAGCGGCCGTCTACGAGAGCGTCACGTACGAGGGGTTCGCCCCACACCAGGTGCCGGTCATCGTCGAGTGCCTGACCGACAACAAAAATCGAACGTCGGCGAACGTGCGGATGTTGTTCAAGAAAGGCCAGCTGGCGGCCTCGGGCGCCGTCTCGTGGGACTTCGCGCGCGTGGGCCACGTCGAGGCCACAGCGCCCGCCGGCGCCGACCCGGAGGAGGCCGCGCTCGAGGCCGGCGCGGACGATCTCGAGCCCGCCGAAGACGGCGCGACGAGCTTCTACACGAGCCCGGCCGAGGTCGACGCCGTGGCGAAGGCCCTCGCCGAGCGGGGCTTCTCCGTCGCCAAGTTCTCCCTCGTGTGGCGGCCGAAGAACCCGGTGAGCGCCGCCACGCTCGACGACGCCGCGCGCGCCGAGGTCGAGGCGTTCCTCGCGGCGCTCGACGACGACGACGACGTGCAGAACCTGTTTGTGGGGCTCGCGTAGCGGGCTGGGGGCGCGGGGGTGCGGTGCGGGGGGAGGTGCGCGCGGTGCGCGGGGACGGGTGGGGGAGCGCGCGGTGCCACCCGCGTGGGTGGGGCCCTCGTCCGCGGGAGGGCCCCTTGTATCTCGGTCCGGAGCTATCTTTGAAGCGTTGGAGGGCAGACCTCGGCAGTCCGCTGGCCCCTTGGTCTGAACCGCGACAGTGGGACGATGCGCGGCAAGCGCACCATCTGGGGAGGCCGCGCCAGTGTGAGAGCCGTCCTCTACATGACCGCGACTGTGGCGGCGCAGCACAACCCCACGATCAAG
>Ga0073904_10002637_pt1 | contig 13555 bp, 11 predicted proteins | sample KloWWTrecipitate_FD_66668 | JGI IMG/M metagenome (GOLD analysis project Ga0073904, IMG submission 66668) | Active sludge microbial communities from Klosterneuburg, Austria, studying microevolution and ecology of nitrifiers - Klosterneuburg... | ecosystem: Engineered > WWTP > Aerobic digester >...
GAACTTCTTGGCCAGCACGGAGGTGATCGCCGCCGTCAGCGTCGTCTTGCCGTGGTCCACGTGACCGATGGTGCCCACGTTCACGTGCGGCTTGGTCCGTTCAAACTTTTCTTTTGCCATGTTTCGCGCTCCTGAGTGCGATCAAGGTGTGAGATAGGGCCGACCGGCGACACAGTCAGAAAATGATGGTGCCCATGGCGCGGATCGAACGCGCGACCTCTCCCTTACCAAGGGAGTGCTCTACCACTGAGCCACATGGGCATCGACACAGGACTGAATACAAGCGCACTCAGACCTGTGCCGACAACAACCAACCACAACCATCTTCACGCCCTGCCGGACCTGGAGCGGGAGACGGGAATCGAACCCGCACCATCAGCTTGGAAGGCTGAGGTTCTACCATTGAACTACTCCCGCCCGCCAAACACGGTAAACGGCAGCATCCGACGATGCTGTTCGCTGGTGGAGGAGGCTGGATTCGAACCAGCGTAGGCGTAAGCCAACAGATTTACAGTCTGCCCCCTTTAGCCACTCGGGCACCCCTCCAGGGCGAGCCCGCAACTTTAACACCATAAGATTCGCAAATGCAAGCTGCCTGCAAAAAGAGTCTGTTGCACCGCGTCAACGCCCAGGAGCTGTCGCCCTCAGCGACCAATCCACCGGGGCCGCGCCCTGCGCTTGCAGCATCACGTTGGCCCGGCTGAACGGCCGGCTCCCCAGGAAGGGCACGGGCGGGCGCCGCGCCGACAGGGGCGACGGATGGTTGGACATCAGCAGCCCATGCCCTGCCCCCGCAGACCGGATCCGCTCGGCGTTCTGCTGCGCATGTGCGCCCCAGAGCAGGAAGACCTTGGGCGCCTGGTCAAGCGCGACCGCGTCGATCACCGCATCGGTGAACCCAGTCCAGCCGGCTTTGGCGTGGCTGGCCGGTCGATCCCGTTCGACCGTCAGGCTGGTGTTGAGCAGCAGCACCCCGGCATCGATCCAGGAACTCAGGTCGCCACCGCGCGGCAGTTCTCCGCCGAGGTCATCGACCAGCTCCTGCCGGATGTGGCGCAGGCTGGGCGGGATCTTCACGCCGTTGGACACCGAGAACGCCAGCCCCTGGGCCTCGCCGGGACCGTGGTAGGGATCCTGACCCAGGATGACGACTTTGACCTGCGCCGGCGTCAGGCTGCGCAGCGCACGCAGCGGGTCGGCCGGATAGACCTCAACGCCCGCCGCGCGGCGCTCATCCACCAGGGTGCAGAGCCGCTGCCCGGCCGCGCTGGCCAGGAAGTCCTGCGCCAGTCCCGCCCACGCCGCCGGCAGGCCACCAAAGGCCTCGGCCAGGGGTCGCTGCAGGCGGTTGTCCGGCAGGCCGCCCGGGACGGCCTCGTCGTCAAACAGCCTCACGCGAACAGATCCGCCGGCATCTCGAAGAGATCGGCCAGCGCCACGCCCGGATCGGGCTGGCGCATGAAGGCCTCGCCGACCAGGAAGGCCTGCACGTCGGCGGCGCGCATGCGCTGCACATCGGCGCGACCGAGGATGCCCGATTCGGTCACCAGCAGGCGATCGGCCGGCACGTCGGCCAGCATGGCCAGCGTGGTGTCCAGCGTGACCTCGAAGCTGCGCAGGTTGCGGTTGTTGATGCCCACCAGCGGCGTCTTCAGCCGCAGCGCGCGCTGCAGTTCCTCAGCGTCGTGCACCTCGACCAGCACGGCCAGGCCCAGGGCCCGGGCACAGTCCTCCAGCTCGGCCATCTGCGCGTCGGCCAGGCAGGCCGCGATCAGCAGGATGCAGTCTGCGCCCATCGCTGCGGCCTCGACCACCTGGTAGGGGTCGACCATGAAGTCCTTGCGCAGCACCGGCAGCGTGCAGGCGGCGCGCGCCTCGCGCAGGTAAGCGACCGAGCCCTGGAAGTAGGGTTCGTCGGTCAGCACGCTCAGGCAGGCCGCGCCGTGGCGTTCGTAGCTGCGGGCGATGTCGGCGGGGTGGAAGTCCGGCCGGATCACGCCCTTGCTCGGGCTGGCCTTCTTGATCTCGGCGATTACCGCGGCCTGTCCGGCGGCGATCTTGCTTCGCAGCGCGGCCTCGAAGTCGCGCCGGCCAGGTCGGGCGGCATCGGCCTGCACCTGCAGGTCGGCAGGGCCGACGCGCAGGCGCGCCGCGGCGATTTCCTCGTGCTTGGTCGCAACGATCTTCTTCAGGATGTCGGCGGCCATCGGGTCAGGCTCCTGCCAGTCGCTTCGTCGCGGCGACGAACTCGTCGCGCTTGCGGGCGGCCGCACCGCTCTCCAGCGCTGCGCGGGCCCGCTCAATGCCCTCGACCATGGTGGCCGCCACATTGGCCGCGTAGAGGCCCACACCGGCATTGAGGATGACGATGTCGCGCGCCGGGCCCGGTTCGTTGGCCAGCACGCTGGCCAGCATCGCCTGGGACTGCTCGGGCGTCTCCACCTTCAGCGCCCGCCCACCCGCCATCGGCAGGCCGAAGTCCTCCGGGTGGATCTCGTACTCGCGGATCGCGCCGTCGCGCAGCTCGCCCACCAGCGTGGCCGCGCCCAGCGAGACCTCGTCCATGCCGTCGCGGCCATGCACGACCACCGCATGCTCGGCGCCCAGGCGCTGAAGCGAACGCACCTGGATGCCCACCAGATCGGGGTGGAACACGCCCATCAGGATGTTGGGCGCGTCCGCCGGGTTGGTGAGCGGGCCGAGGATGTTGAACATCGTGCGCACACCCAGCTCCTTGCGCACCGGGGCGACGTTCTTCATCGCCGGGTGGTGGTTGGGCGCGAACATGAAGCCGATGCCGGTCTCGGCGATGCACTGGGCGATCGCCTGCGGCGGCAGCGAGAGGCTCACGCCCATGGCCTCCAGCACATCGGCGCTGCCGGACTTGCTGGAGACACTGCGCCCGCCGTGCTTGCTCACCCGCGCGCCCGCGGCGGCGGCCACGAACATGCTGCAGGTGGAGATGTTGAAGGTGTGTGAGCCGTCGCCGCCGGTGCCGACGATGTCGACCAGGTGGCTGCGGTCGGCCACCGGCACCTTGACCGAGAACTCGCGCATCACCTGCGCGGCGGCGGTCAGCTCGCCGATGGTTTCCTTCTTCACCCGCAGGCCGATCATCAGCGCGGCCATCACGGTGGGCGACATCTCGCCGGTCATGATGCGCCGCATCAGCGTGAGCATCTCGTCGTGGAAGATCTCGCGGTGCTCGATGACACGCGTCAGGGCTTCGGTGTTGGTGATCGAGTTGGACATGGGCGTCTCCGGGGTTCCGTTCAGCGCGTGCGTTCAGCGCATTTGCAGGAAGTTCTTCAGCATCGCGTGGCCGTGCTCGCTGAGGATGGACTCGGGGTGGAACTGCACCCCCTCCAGCGCCAGCGTGCGGTGGCGCACACCCATGATCTCGCCGTCGGCCGCGGTGGCGGTGACGACCAGATCGGCCGGCAGCGTGTCACGCGCGATCGCCAGCGAGTGGTAGCGGATCACGCTGAACTGCTGCGGCAGCCCGGCGAACATGCCCTGCTGGTCGGTGGTGAGGGTGTCGGCCTTGCCGTGCATCTGCACCTTGGCGCGCACGATGTCGCCGCCGAGTGCCGCGCCGATGCTCTGGTGCCCCAGGCACACACCCAGAATCGGCAGCTTGCCCATGAAGTGGCGGATCGCCTCGATGCAGATGCCCGCCTCGGCCGGCGAGCAGGGCCCGGGCGAGAGCACCAGGCGGTCGGGCTTCATCGCCTCGATCTCGGCAATGGCGATCTCGTCGTTGCGGTGCACCCGGACGTCCTCACCGAGTTCACCGAAGTACTGCACCAGGTTGTAGGTGAAGCTGTCGTAGTTGTCGATCATCAGCAGCATGGTGGTTCTCCCGGTGCGGTTCAGAAGCCTTCTTCGACCAGTTCGGCGGCGCGGATGACCGCGCGCATCTTCACCTCGGTCTCCTTCCACTCCATCTCCGGCACCGAGTCGGCCACGATGCCGGCGCCCGCCTGCACGTACAGCGTCTGGTCCTTGATCACGCCGGTGCGGATCGCGATGGCCACGTCCATGTCGCCGGCAAAGCTCAGGTAACCCACCGCGCCGCCATAGACGCCGCGCTCGCTGATCTCCAGCTGGTCGATGATCTCCATCGCGTGGATCTTGGGCGCGCCGCTGAGCGTGCCGGCCGGGAAGCTGGCGCGCAGCACGTCCAGGCTGCTCATACCGTCCTTCAGTACGCCCTCGACGTTGCTGACGATGTGCATCACGTGCGAGTAGCGCTCGATGCCAAAGGCCTCGGTCACCTTCACCGAACCGGTCTTGGCGATGCGGCCGATGTCGTTGCGCGCCAGGTCGATCAGCATCAGGTGCTCGGCGCGCTCCTTGGCGTCGGACAGCAGGTCCTGCTCGTTGCGCGCGTCCAGCTCGGGCGTGGCGCCGCGCGGCTTGGTGCCGGCGATCGGGCGGATCGTCACCACCTTCTCCGCCTTGCCATCCACCGAGCGCAGCTCCTGGCGCACCAGGATCTCCGGCGAGGCACCGACGATCTGGAAGCCGCCCATGTCGTAGTAGTACATGTAGGGCGACGGGTTGAGCGAGCGCAGCGCGCGGTACAGGCTCAGCGGGTTCTCGGTGTAGCGCTTCTTGACGCGCTGGCCGATCACGATCTGCATGCAGTCGCCCGCGGCGATGTATTCCTTGGCCTTCTCGACGGCGGCCTCGAAGTCGACCTGCCGGGTCTCGTGCTCAACCGGGTGCGAGGGCCCGCGCCGCACCACCGGCGCGGTGACGCTGTAACGCAGCTGGTCGCCCAGCTCCGACAGGCGCTTCTTGGCCGAGAAGTAGGCCTCCGGCGTGCGCGGGTCGGCGTAGACGATCAGATACAGCCGGCCCGACAGGTTGTCGATCACCGCCAGCTCCTCGGTCTGCAGCAGCTGGATGTCGGGCGTGCCGATGCCGTTGGGCAGGCGCTTGCCGGCGAGCTTCTTCTCGATGCAGCGCACCGTCTCGTAGCCGAAGTAGCCCGCCAGCCCGCCGCAGAAGCGCGGCAGCCCCGGGCGCAGCGCCACCTTGAAGCGCTGTTGGTAGGCCTCGATGAAGTCCAGCGGGTTGCCCTCGTGGCGCTCCACCACCTTGCCGTCGGTGACGATCTCGCTCACATTGCCGGTGGCGCGCAGCAGCGTGCGCGCCGGCAGGCCGATGAAGGAGTAGCGCCCGAAGCGCTCGCCGCCGACGACGGACTCCAGCAGGAAGCTGTGCGGCTTGCCGCCGGCCAGCTTCAGGTACAGCGACAGGGGCGTTTCCAGGTCCGCGAAGGCCTCGCTGACCAGCGGGATGCGGTTGTAGCCCTGCTCGGCCAGGCTCTTGAATTCGAGTTCGGTGATCACGGTGTGCGCTCCGATGAATGGAACAGGGCCCACCGGCAGGTTCACGTCCGACGCATCTGGCGCGCGCGGCCTGCCGCGGGCCTGGTTTGATCGTGTCGGGAGGCTGAGCGCAGCATTCACGCGCCAGCCCCCTCGGGGTCGCCAACCGGCGGCGCACGGCGCCGCGGCGGGCAAACTTCAGCAGATCAGTGCTTCAGCGGGTCGGGCATCACCGGGGTTCATCCCCCGCAGCCACGCCCGCTGCCAGGCGGGTCGTCAGCGACGCCAGGGCCAGGCTCCCCGGTCGTGCGACCCGGTCACCTGCGTGATGCTGCGTTTGCGCGGAAGGAACATGATGGCACGCAGTTTAGCAGTGGCCCCGCAACCCACGTCAACCGCCCCACGTCAGCCCGCCGCTCTGGGCGCAGCGGGGCCGGCAGCACGCGCACCCCGTCGGCGCAGGCGCTGCAGGGCCTGCACCCCGTCGTCCACGAAGGTGAACACCACCGGCACCACCAGCAGGCTCAGGAAGGTGCTGGTGATCAGCCCGCCGATCACGACGATCGCCATCGGGGCCCGAAAGCTCGGGTCCACGCCCAGGCCGATGGCGATCGGCGTCATGCCCGCACCCATGGCGAGGGTGGTCATGATGATGGGACGGGCGCGCTTGCGGCAGGCGTCCAGCAGGGCGTCGAAGCGGTTGAGGCCATGCTCGCGCCGCGCCAGGATGACGTAGTCCACCAGCAGGATGGAGTTCTTGGTGGCGATGCCCATCAGCATGATCAGGCCGATCATCGACGGCATGGAGATCGCCGTGTGGGTGACGAACAGCGCCAGGAAGGCGCCCGGCACCGACATCACCAGCGCGGCCAGGATGGTGACCGGCTGCACGAAGTCGTGGAACAGCAGCACCAGCACGAAGTAGATGCACAGGATGCCCGCACCCATCGCCAGCGCGAAGCCGGTGAACAGCTCCCCCATCGCCTCGGCATCGCCCACCGAGGTCCGGGTGATGCCCGGCGGCAGGTGGGCCAGGCTGGGCAGCTCGAAGGCGGCCTTCTCCACCTCACCCAGCGGCTGCTGGTTCAGCTCGATCTCGAAGTTGACGTTGCGGGCGCGGTCGTAGCGGTCGATCTGTGCCGGCCCGCTCTCCAGGCTCAGGCTGGCGAGGTTGCCCAGCATCACCGGGCCGCGGGCGCCGGGCACCGGCAGGCGCTGCAGCAGGTCCAGGTCCTCGCGCGCCGAGGCGGGCAGGCGCACCACCACCGGCACCTGGCGCTCGGCCAGGTTGAGTTTGGCCAGGCCCTGGTCGTAGTCGCCCGCGGTGGCGATGCGCAGGGTGTCGGCGATCGCCGCCGAGGTCACCCCCAGGTCGGCCGCGCGGGCAAAGTCCGGCCGCACGATCAGCTCCGGGCGCTGCAGGCTGCTGGTGGAGGTGACCCCGCCAATGCCGGGGATGCTGCGCAGCTCGCGTTCCACCTGTTTGGCGTGCTCTACCAGCACCCGGCCATCTTCGCCGGCCAGCACCAGCACGTACTTCTCGCTGGAGGCGCCCAGCCCGACCTTGAAGCGTGCGCCGGGGATCTCCGCCACCGCATCGCGCAGTTGCGTCTCCAGCGCCTGCTTGGACAGGCCGGGGCGCTGGCTGCGGTGTGTCATGTTGATCGTCAGCGTGGCACGGCGCACCTCCTGCGCCTGGGGCGCGAAGGGGTCGCCCCCGGCGGTACCGGCGCCGATGGCGGTGTAGACCAGCTTGACATGCGGGTTCTTCTGCACCGCCACGCGGGCCTGCTCGGCCACCGCGCGGGTCTGCGCCAGCGTGCTGCCGGGCGGCAGCGTGACCGTCACCTGGGTCTGCGACAGGTCGTCCGGCGGGATGAAACCGGTGGGCAGCAGCGGCACCAGCATGAAGGAGCCGACGAAGAAGGCCGCTGCCGCCGCCAGGGTCACCCAGCGGTGGCGCAGGCACCAGGCCGCCCAGCGCAGGTACAGCGCCAACCAGCCGGGGCTGCGCTCCTGCTTCGCCTGCGGCTGCAGCAGGTAGGCCGCCATCATCGGCGTGAGCATGCGCGCCACCACCAGCGAAAACCACACCGCGATCGCCGCCGTCCAACCGAACTGCACGAAGAACTTGCCCACCACGCCGGTCATGAAGGCGGTGGGCAGGAACACCGCGATCAGCGTGAAGGTGGTGGCGATCACCGCCAGGCCGATCTCGTCGGCCGCCTCCATCGCCGCCTGGTAGGGCGTCTTGCCCTGCCTGAGGTGGCGCATGATGTTTTCGATCTCCACGATGGCGTCGTCCACCAGGATGCCCACCACCAGCGACAGGCTCAGCAGCGTCACCACGTTGACGGTGAATCCCATCAGGTACATCACCGCGAAGGTCGGGATGGCCGACAGCGGCAGCGCCGTGGCAGCCACGAAGGTGGCCCGCCAGTCGCGCAGGAACAGAAACACCACCAGCACCGCCAACGCCGCTCCCTCGTAGAGCAGCAGCATCGAGCCGTCGTAGTTCTCCCGCACCGGATCGACGAAGTTGAAGGCCTCGGTGATGGTGATGTCCGGGTGCTCGGCCTGCAGTTGGGCCAGTGCGGCCACCACCCCTTCGGCCACCTCCAGCTCGCCGGCGCCGCGCGAGCGGGTGATTTCGAAGCCCACCACCGGGCGGCCGTCCAGCAGCGCGGCGGAGCGCGGCTCGGCCACCGTGTCGACGACGGTGGCCACCTGGTCGAGGCGAACGGAACGACCGTCCGACAGCGTCACCCGCAGCGCGGCCAGCTCCTCGGCGGAGGCCACCGTCGCCAGCGTGCGCACCGACTGCTCGCTGCCGCCCAGGCTGCTGCGCCCGCCGGAGGCCTCCTGCTGCACCTGGCGCAGCTGGCGGGAGATGTCCGCCGCGGTGGCATTCAGCGCCAGCAGCCGCGCCGGGTCGAGCTCCACCCGCACTTCACGGCTGACGCCGCCCACCCGGCTCACCGCGCCCACGCCCTTGACCGCCAGCAGGGCCTTGGCCACCTGCTTGTCGACGAACCAGGACAGCGCCTCGTCGTCCATGCGGCTGGAGGCCACCGTGTAGGTCAGGATGGGCTGGCCGGACAGGTCCACCTTGGCCACCACCGGGTCGCGCAGGTCACCCGGCAGGTCCGAGCGCACACGCGAGACCGCGTCGCGCACGTCGTCCACCGCCTCCTGGATGCCCTTCTCCAGCCGGAACTCGGTGGTCACCACCACCGTGCCGTCCATGACGTTGGTGTAGATGTGCTTGACGCCCTGCAGCGTGGCGATCGAGTTCTCGATCTTGCGGGCCACCTCCGTCTCCAGCTGCCCGGGCGCAGCGCCGGGCAGGCTGGCGCTGACGGTGACCATCGGCAGGTCGATGTCCATGAAGTTCTGGATCTTCATGGCCCGGAAGGCCACCAGGCCCGCCAGCGTAAGCAGGATGAACAGCAGGATCGAGGGGATGGGCTTGCGGATCGACCAGGAGGAGACGTTCATCGCCCGGCCCTCCTCAGCGCGACGCCGCCGGGGCTGCCGGGGCTGCTGCGGCCACAGGGGCCGGAGCTCCCACCACCTTCACCAGGTCGCCGTCGGCCAGGAAGCCCACGCCGGAGGCCACCACCTGCGCGGCAGCGTCCAGCCCGGCGAGGATCTCCACCCGGTCGCCGGCGCGGCGGCCCAGCGCCACTTTGGTCATCGCCACCCGGCGGTCGGGGCCGACGCGGAACACATACGAGAAGCCGTCGCGCAGCTGCACCGCCGTCTGCGGCAGGCTCAGGGCCGGGCTGCTGCCCAGCTCGAAACTGCCGCGGGCGAACATGCCGGCACGCGCCGGGCCGGGGCGCGGCAGATCCACATAGACCAGCGCATTGCGGGTGGCGGGGTCCACCGTGGGCGCGAGCAGACGCACCCGGCCCTCCAGCAGCTCGCCACCGGCCAGGGTCAGCCGCACCGGCAGGCCGGGCTTCAGGCGCGAAAGGTCGGCTGCGGCCACCTCGGCGCGCCACTCCAGACGGCCCTGGCGGATCAGCCGGAACAGCTCCTGCCCCGGGTTGGCCACCGCCCCCAGGGTGGCGCTGCGTGCGGAGATCACCCCGTCGTCCGGCGCCAGCAGGCGGGTCTGCTGCAGGCGCAGCTCCTGCACGCGGATGCCGGCACGTACCGCGTCCAGACGCGCCTGCGCGGTGCGCTCGGCGGTGAGGTGCTGCTCGATCTGCTGGCGGCTCCAGGCGCCGGAGTCCTGCAGCTCCCGGGCCCGGCGCGCGTTGGCCGCGGCCTCGGCCAGCTGCGCCTGCGCCTCCACGCCCTGGGCCTGGAGCTGCGCCAGCTCGGCGGCCACCGTCTCGGTGGCGAACTCGGCCAGCAGCTGGCCGCGCTTGACCACATCGCCCACGCCGGCCTTCACCTGCGCCAGCCGCACCCCGCCCAGCTCGGCACCGACGCTGGCCTCCTGCCAGGCTGCGATGCTGCCGGTGGCCCCCACCAGCAGGCCCAGCGGCGCCTGCGTCGGGCTGACCAGCGACACCGTCAGGGCCGGCCGCGCCGATGCGGCCGATGCCGGCGCCTGGGCCGGCTGCGCCGTCGCAGCGGGCAGCTCCAACAGAACCCCCAGCAGCGCAATGAACGGCAGGCGAACCAAAAGCAAAAGCAGCTTCGAAAAGGACATGGCAGATCGGCAAGGACGAGGCAGCAAGACGGGAAGCGGCCAGGAGCAAAGCCGGCCTCGGTCGTGAAGGTAACACTTTGCTGTGACGATCGTCACGATCGTGAGCCCACCGGTGACCGCTGCGGATCACCCCGGGTTCGGCAGCTGCAGTCGGGTCGCCAGCTCGTCCAGCCGGTCCAGGTAACCGTCGGCGGGCACACCACGGATCGGTTCGCCGTGGTTGTAGCCATAACTCACCAGCCACACCGGGCAACCGGCGGCGCGGGCGGCCTGGGCGTCGTTGCTGGAGTCGCCGATCATCCACGTGGCCGCCGGTGCGGTACCCAGCGCACGACAGGTTTCCAGCAGCGGCAGCGGGTCGGGCTTCTTGCGCGCGAAGGCATCGCCGCCGAACACCACCTCGAAGAATCCGTCCAGCCCCTTGCTGGCCAGCAGCGGGCGGGCGAAGGCGGTGGGCTTGTTGGTCAGGCAGGCCAGCCGCAGCCCGGCGGCGCGCAGGCGCTGCAGGCCCTCGACCACGCCCGGGTAGACGGCCGAGTGCTGACCGTTGATCGCCAGGTAGTGGCGCTGGTAGGCCGCCCAGGCCGCGTCGTACAACGCTGCGTCGCCGCCAACCTGGGCCAGCGTGCGGCGCAGCAGGTGCTCGCTGCCCTTGCCGACGGTCATCTCGACGAAAGCCCGGTCCACCACCGGCAGGCCGAGCTCGCCCAGTGTCAGGCCGAGTGCGACGACGAAGTCGCCGAGGGTGTCGACCATCGTGCCGTCCAGATCGATGATGGCGGCATGCACAGGGTCACGGTGTAAGTGAAGAGAGTTCAAAACGTGTGTCTAGATCCCTTGGAAATCTGAGTCTACTGGGCGAGCTGGAACCCATGGAGTCCGCGCGCGCTCATCGACCTGTGACCCTGATTGCAACGCACGGGGCGCAACATGCTCAGGCGATCGCCTGCAGCCCCCGCACCACCGCGGGCCGCGCCGCGATGCGTTCGACCCAGCCTTGCACTGCCGGGTAGTCGTCGAGCCGCACGCCGGCGTACTGTGGCGCACGCAACCAGCCGAAGTTCATGACGTCGGCCACCGAGTAGCTCCGGCCCGCCAGCCACGGCGTGCTCTGCAGGCGTGCTTCGAGCACCGCGGTCAGGCGATTGGCTTCCGCCTGGTACCGGCCGATGGCCAGCGGCAGCTGTTCGCTGTGGCGCGCGAACCAGCCCGCCTGCCCGAACATCGGCCCGATGCCGCCGACCTGGAAGAAGGTGTACTCCAGCGCGTGGATGCGTTCGATCGGGTCACCCGGCATCAGCCCCAGGAACTTCTCGGCCAGGTACCAGAGGATGGCCCCTGACTCGAACACGCTCAAAGGCACGCCACCCGGGCCGTCCGGGTCGACGATGGCCGGGATGCGGCCGTTCGGGTTCAGTCGCAGGAACTCCGGGCGCTTCTGCTCGTTGGCACCGAGGTTGATGCGGTGCACGTGGTAGGGAACGCCGAGTTCTTCGAGAGCGATGGGAACCTTCACGCCGTTGGGCGTGTTGGCGGTGTAGACGTCGATCATGGTTGTCCTTTTCAGCAAGCTGTGTTTCACGCGCCGGGGCCGCAGTCCAGGCAGCGCTCCACCGGCACCGGCCCCATGCGCAGCGCGCGCTGGAGCTGGCGCAGCGCCGTGCGCAGGCCTTCTTCCACCACCGGGTGGTAGAACGGGCTGTCCAGCATCTGCTGCACGGTGTCGCCGCGTTGCGCCGACCAGGCCAGCAGATGGCCGATGTGCTCGGCCGCGGGTCCCAGCATCTCTGCGCCCAGGAAGCGGCCGGTGCCCGCCTCGCCATAGACGTGCAAGGCACCCTGGTTGCGGCCCATCACGCGGCTGCGCCCCTGGTCGTCGAAGGTGACGCGTCCAGTCTCGAAAGCGACGCCGCTGGCGCACAGCTCGGCATGGCTGGCCCCGGCCAGTGCGATCTGCGGCTCGCTGAACACCACCGCCAGCGGCGCGCGGCGTGGCCGCATGCGCACGTCGGGGAAGCGGCCGGCGTTGTCGCCAGCGATCCGCCCTTCGTCGGCCGCCTCGTGCAGCAGCGGGCGGTCCTCGTTCACATCGCCGGCGATGAACACAGGACGATCCGCCACCTGGGCGCTGCGGCGGTCGTGGACCGGGATGCCTTGCGCGTCCAACGGCAGCGTGGTGTGTTCAAGACCCAGTGGGTCGACGTTCGGTCGGCGCCCGGTGGCGGCCAGCAGCCAGTCGAAGCGTTCCTCGTGCACGCTGCCGTCGTGGCCGATGGCACGCATCACCACGTCGTCACCGTCGCGGCGCGGCTCCATCGCTGCGAGGTCCGTGCTCAAGGGCAGTTCCGCGCCGAAGACCTGGCGCGTCAGCGCCTGCAGGGCCGGGTCGGTGAGCGGGCCGACACGCTGGGTGCGGCCGTACAGCCGCACCCGCACACCCAGCCGGTGCAGCGCCTGTGCCAGCTCCAGGCCGATGACCCCCGCTCCCACCACCGCGACCGAGCCCGGCAGGTCGGTCCAGTCGAAGACATCGTCGTTGACGATCAGCCGGTCACCCAGCGCGGCGCGCCAGGCTGCGGGGACGTTGGGCCGGGAACCGGTGGCGATGACGATGCGCTGCGCGCGCACCTGCGTCGCACCCACCTGCAGGGTGTGGTCATCGACGAAGCGAGCGTGGCCTATCAAGCGGTGCTCGGCAGGCCAGCGCTGCACGGCGTCGACGACGAAGCCGACGAAGCGGTCGCGTTCGCTGCGCACACGCGCCATCACGGCGCGGCCATCGATCGCCGCAGGCCCGGCCATGACGCCGAAGCGCGCCGCGCCGGCCACCGCATGCGCGGCCTCGGCCGCCGCAATCAGCAGCTTGCTCGGCATGCAGCCGACACGCGCGCAGGTGGTGCCGTAAACACCGCTCTCGATGACCAGCACGCGCGGCGTGTGCTCCAGCGCCGCGCGGTAGGCCGACATGCCGGCGGTGCCGGCACCGATGATGGCAACGTCGGTCTCGATGACGAGGTTCTGGTTCATGGCAGCTCCCTGCGTGTTCACAGGCCCAGCCCGCTCAAGCCCGGATGGTCGTCGGGCCGGCGGCCCTGTGGCCAGTGGAACTTGCGGTCCTGGGCGGCGATGGGCTTGTCGTTGATGCTGGCGAAGCGCCGGTGCATGAGGCCGAGGTCATCGAACTCCCAGTTCTCGTTGCCGTAGGAGCGGAACCAGTTGCCGGCATCGTCGCGCCACTCGTAGGCAAAGCGCACGGCGATGCGGTGGCCGTCATGGGCCCACAGTTCCTTGATCAGGCGGTAGTCCAGTTCCCGCGCCCATTTGCGCTCCAGGAAAGCCTGCACCTGCTCGCGGCCCTGCGGGAACTCGGCGCGGTTGCGCCAGACCGTGTCCACCGTGTACGCCAGCGCCACGCGCTGCGGGTCACGCGTGTTCCAGGCGTCTTCGGCAAGGCGCACCTTCTGCGCCGCGGTCTCGCGAGTGAACGGGGGCAGCGGCGGACGGGGTGAGGTCGTGTGGGTCAACATGATGGAAGCTCCAGGTGCAGGTC
>Ga0073904_10002639_pt1 | contig 13551 bp, 11 predicted proteins | sample KloWWTrecipitate_FD_66668 | JGI IMG/M metagenome (GOLD analysis project Ga0073904, IMG submission 66668) | Active sludge microbial communities from Klosterneuburg, Austria, studying microevolution and ecology of nitrifiers - Klosterneuburg... | ecosystem: Engineered > WWTP > Aerobic digester >...
GGGAGGGAACCCTCAGCACACCCTCCTCGCCCTCCGCGAGGCGGAGGCCTACCCCGGGCCGTCGCTCGTGCTCGCCTACAGCCACTGCATCGCCCACGGAATCGACATGTCGCGAGGCCTCGAGCAGCAAGACCTCGCCGTCAGCAGCGGTCACTGGCCGCTGCTCCGGTACAATCCGGCGCTGCGCGACACCGACCGGAACCCCTTCGTGCTCGACTCGCCGCGCCCGCGCGTCCCGCTCGCGGAGTACGCCCGGCGAGAGCTCCGCTACACGATGCTCGCGCGCGCCCACCCCGAGGAGAGCGCGCGCCTCCTGGCGCTGGCGCAGGAGATCGTCAACCAGAAGTGGGAGACCTACGAGGAGATGGCGAGCCGCGCCGGCAGCCATTTCCACCCTGTGCAGCCATTCGACCCTCACCACGCTGGCGCCCGGAGGCGACCGTGAAGCTCGACACGACGTATATGGGCCTCGCGCTGCGCCACCCCGTGATCGCCGCGGCATCCCCGCTCTCGACCACGCTCGACGGCATGAGGCGCCTCGAGGACGGCGGCGCCTCGGCCGTGGTCATGTTCTCGATCTTCGAGGAGCAGCTCCGCGAGGAGGAGCGGGCCCGTTCACAGGTGGCGTCCGCGGGGCTCTCGAGCTTCGCCGAGTCGTCGAGCTACTTGCCCGAGCTCGACGTACCCAGCGTAGGCCCGACGGCCTACCTCGAGCTCCTCCGCATGGCGCGGGCGGCGCTTCATATCCCGATTATCGCCAGCCTGAACTGCGTGTCTCCCGAGGGGTGGGTCGACTACGCGAAGCAGGTCGAACAGGCCGGCGCCTCCGCCGTGGAGCTCAACATCTACTCGGTGGAGGCCGACCTGCGGGTCTCGGGGGCCGAGGTCGAGCAGCGTTATTTCGATATCCTCGCCGCGGTGAAGGGCGCAGTATCCATCCCCGTCTCGCTCAAGCTGAGCCCCTTCTTCAGCGCGATGGGCCACATGGCGACGCGGCTCGATGAGGCCGGCGCCGACGGGCTCGTGCTGTTCAACCGCTTCTACCAGCCCGACGTCGACATCGAGCGGCTCGAGCTCCTCCCGACGCGGCACCTCGGCTCGCCCGACGAGATCCGCCTCCCTCTCCTGTGGATAGGCCTGCTCCACGGGCGGGTTCGCGCGTCACTCGCGGCGACGCGCGGGGTGGACGGCCCCGAAGAGGTGATCAAATACATCCTCGCCGGCGCAGACGTCGTCATGGTGGCTTCGTCGCTCCTTCGCCACGGCCCCGAGCACGCGCACCGCCTCGTGCAGGGGCTCTCCCGGTGGATGGAGAGCCGGGGCGCGACCGACCTCTGCGAGGTGCGCGGCGCGATGAGCCACGGCCGTGTGCGCGATCCCTCGGCGTTCGAGCGGGCGAATTACCTCAACGTGATGGGCGCGCGGGGCGCGCACCGGTGATTGCGCCGGCAGGGCCGGCGAGGGGATCAGCCGCGCGCGGCGGCCCCGGCCCGGCGCCGTCCGCGCGCGATCTCGGTGTGCACGTCCTCGAGATACTCGTCGAAGTCGACCTGCATCGTGTGCCGCTTCGAGCGCACGTAGCGCGCGCGCAGCTGGGCCCGCTCGCGCGCGATCGCGGCGTCCATGGCGCGCCGATCGGGCAGCGCGCAGGCGCCCGCGAGCACCTCCGCGAGCCACAGCCCCTGAGCCTCGGCCAGCGGCATGATCGCGCCCAGCGGCTGCAGCAGGCCCGCGAACGCGAGGCCCTCGTGCTCGGGATGGAACACCCGCTTGTAGAGCGGCAGCTCGTTGTCCTTGGCCGACACGAACGACTCGTCGAAGAACGGGAACGTGACCTTGTAGCCCGTCGCGTAGATGACCGCGTCGACCCGCTCGCGCGAGCCGTCGACGAACACCACCTCGCCGCCGTCGAGGCGCTCGAGGTTCGGCTTGGGCGTCACGGCGCCGTGCGCGAGGCGGTCGAGGATTCGGCTCGAGATCGTGGGGTGGGCCTCTCCGAGCGCGTGATCGGGCTTCGGCAGCCCGTACCGCGTCACGTCGCCCACAGCCGCGCGAAGCGCCGCGCCCCCGAGCAAGAGGCGCAGGCGGCGCGGCACCCGGGTCGAGGTGAACACCTGGTCGAGCGGCACGCCAAACAAGAGCTTCGGTACGACGTGCGCGCCACGCCGCGCCGCGAGGAACACCCGATCCGCGACGTGCGAGAGCTCGACGGCGATGTCCATGGCGCTGTTGCCCATCCCGAGCACGACGACGCGCTTGCCCGCGAAGGGCGCCGGTTCCTTGTAGTCGTGTGAGTGCAGCACCTGCCCCGCGAGCGTTCCGGGGAACGCCGGCTCGGGCCAGAGCGGGTCCCAGTGGTGGCCATTGGCGACGATCACCGCGTCGTAGCGCCGCGTCTCGCCGGTGGAGAGCGCGACCTCGTAGGCATAGGGGCCGCGCTTCTCGACCCGCGCGACCCGGGTCTCGAAGGCGATCTTGTCGCGGAGCCCGAACCGGTCGATGTAGGCCTCGAAATACGCCGCGATCGTCGAGTGGTGCGGGAAATGGGGCGTGCCCGGGGGCATGGGGAAATCGGAGTACTCCATACGCGCGCGCGAAGTGTTGATGTGCAGGCCCTTGTAGGCCGAGCTCATCCCGTTCTTGTTGCCGAACACCCAGTTGCCCCCAACCCGATCGCTCGCCTCGAAGGCGTCGAAGGGCACGCCGCGCTCGTGGAGCGCCTTCGCGACCGCGATCCCGGACGACCCGGCGCCAATCAAGCACGCGCTCTTCACGTTCCCACCTCCGGTCCCCTTCGCGCTCGCCTCACGTGGGCGGGCGCCTGCCTCGCGCCTCGAACGAGTCTACAGCCGGCGCGGGTCGGGACGCGAGCGTGGGCGGTGACAAGCGGCCCGGGGAGTGCCAGAGTTCCAGGATGAGCGAGGGCGCAGTGGTGCTGTTCGACGGCGTCTGCAACCTCTGCAACGGCGCGGTCCACTTCATGATCGATCGCGATCCGAACGAGCGCCTTCGCTTCGCGTCCATCCAGTCGGAGGCCGGGCGCGCGCTGCTGACCGAGCACGGCATCGCCTTGCCGGAGAGCGATCCCGACTCGATCGTGCTCGTAGCGAACGGGCGCGCCCACGACGGCTCGGGCGCCGCCCTTCGCATCGCGGCGAGGCTCGCGTTCCCGTGGCCGCTGTTCGCCACGCTCTTGGTCGTGCCCTGGTTCGTGCGCGACATCGTGTACTATTTGATCGCCAGGAACCGGTACCGCTGGTTCGGCAAGACCGAGGCGTGCCGGGTGCCCACTCCCGAGTTGAAGAAGAGGTTCCTGTCATGAGCCTGGGTCGCCGGTTCGTTGGGGTCGCGGCGAAGGCCCTCGACCGCGCGGTCGTGAGCGCGGTGCACTTGCGCGGCGCCCGCGCCCAAGCCGCGCGGCTCGGGGTGTCGGCCGACCAGCGCCTCGGACTTCTGGAGGCTGCGGCCGAGGCCTACGCGCCCGCGCTCGAGGGCGACGCCCGTGGGTTCTTCGCGCCGCCCGCCCCAGCGCCGGTCAACGAGGTGCTCGTGGCCGCGTTGCGCGGGCGGACGACCGACCGCAACGCAGGCACCTTCGAGCTCTCGTGGCCGAGCGACGAGCCGGCCTGGCTCCCGTCCATGCGCGATCCGATGCGGGCCCGCCGCGAGAACCTCACCGCCCGCGCGCGACTCCTCAGCGGCGGCGCGGGCAGGCCCGTGGTCGTGTGCATCCACGGCTATCTCGGCGGACACTACGCCATCGAGAGCCGCAAGTTCCCGGTCGACTGGTTCTTCTCTCGCGGGCTCGACGTAGCCCTCCCCGTGCTGCCCCACCACGCGGTGCGCGGCGCGCGGGGTGGCGGGCCACCTCCGTTCCCGAGCGCCGATCCGGCCCTCACGAACGAGGGCTTTCGGCAGATCATTCGCGATTTGCGTGTACTCATCACGCACCTGCGGGCGCGCGGCGCGCCGTGGGTCGGCGTCGTCGGCACGAGCCTCGGCGGCTACACGACGGCGCTGCTCGCCACGCTCGAGCGCGACCTGGCCTTCGCCGTCCCCGTCGTGCCGCTCGCCTCCGTGGCCGACTTCGCGCGTGACCACGGGGAGCTCGGCGAGGGGGCGGCCGCGAGCGCGCTGCACGCGGCGTTCGAGCGCGCGAACGCGATCGTCAGCCCCTACACGCGCCCGTCGCTCGTGGCGCCCGACCGCGCGTTCGTCATCGGCGCCGACTTCGACGCCATCACGGGCGTGGACCACGCCGAGCGCATCGCCGGGCACCTCGGCGCGCGCCTCGACGTATGCGGCGGCGGCCACCTCCTCCAGCTCTGGCGCCCCCCGCTGAAGGAAGGCCTCGCCGCGATCCTGGGTCGGCTCCACGTTCCTGCTCCGTCTCGTTGAAGGTCGGGTGAGATTCCGTGCGGTGGGGTCGCGAACCGGTCACAATGATGGGCCGACCGACGCCCGACCGGGCGCCGCGACCCTTTTCCTTGAGCCTCCGAGGACCCATGCCCGCTCCGCTCTCCGCTCGCCTCGCGCGAGCCTCGCTCGCGCCTCGCCTCCTGTCGCGCCTCGCGCTCGGCGCGCGGCTCTCGCTCGGCACGGTGGGGGTCGTGTGCGCGGTGGCCGGCGCCTCGTGCCGCGAGGACACGCGTGACACGCCCGTCGATCCCAGTCGGCGCGACGCCGGCGATCCTGACGGCGACAGCGGCGTGTTCGTGCCCCCGCCGAAGGTCGAGCCCCACGCGAGCAAGAACCCGCAGCCGAAGGTGACCGAGTGCGGCCGCCCCGCGTTCCCCGGCGCCGGCGGCGCGGTGTGCGCCGTCACCAAGACCGGCACCGGCGTGGGGCACGTGGTCGTGCAGGGCACGGTCCTCGGCCCGGGCGAGACGTTCCACCGAGGCGAGGTGCTGATCTCGGACGGCAAGATCGCCTGCGTCGGGTGCGACTGCGCGAGCACCCCCGCGTACGCCGACGCGTCGATCGTGACCTGCCCCGACGGGGTGGTCTCGCCAGGCCTCGTGAACCCCCACGAGCACCTCACGTACGCGAACAACGCGCCGGTGTCGCACGGCCAGACGCGCTACTACCACCGCGCCGATTGGCAGGGCTCGCGGGGTGGGCCACGCCTCGCCTACGCCAGCGGCGCCAACAACACGCTCCAGGCGTACGCCGAGCTCCGCTACCTCATGAGCGGGACGACCACGATCGCGGGCGGCGGCGGGGTCACCGGCCTCGCGCGGAACGCCGACGACGACGCGCAGACCCTGGAGGGGATGCCCATCCAGATCGCCGACTCCGACGTGTTCCCCCTGCCGGGCAAGCTCCGCCCGACCGGTTGCGAGTACGACACGGGCCGCACCACGTCGGCTTCGGTCGATCAGCTGGGCGGCTACCTTCCGCACATCGGCGAGGGCATCGACCTCGAGGCGAAGAACGAGCTCGTGTGCGCCGGAGAAGAGGGACGCTACGATCTGCTGAAGCCGCAGACGGCGGTCATCCATGCCGTGGCGGCCACCCCGAAGGAGGGAGCCCTGTTGCGCGGATCGCAGTCCAGCGTCGTCTGGTCTCCGCGCTCCAACGTGGACCTCTACGGCGACACCGCGCCCATCGTGATGCTCGACATGGCGGGGGTGCCCATCGCGCTCGGCACCGACTGGGTCGTGTCGGGGTCCATGAACATGTCGCGCGAGCTGCGTTGCGCCGACGAGCTCAACCAGAAGTACTACGGCAAACACTTCACCGACGCCGACATGTGGCGAATGGTCACCGAGAACGCGGCGGCGGCCGTGGGAGCGGGCACGGTCATTGGCGCGCTGAAGGTGGGTTACCTCGCCGATCTCGCGGTCTACGACGGCTCGAAGGCGAAAGACCACCGCGCCGTGCTCGAAGGCGGCGTGGAAGACGTGGCGCTCGTGCTCCGCGGCGGCAAGGCGATGTACGGAGACGAAGGGCTCTTCACCCAGGGCCCCTTCCTGCCCAGCGGCGGCGATCGCTGCGCCGCGATGGCGGGCGGCGTGTGTGGCAAGCAGAAGCGCGCGTGCATCGACGCGGGCACCTCCACGACGCCCTACACCCTCGAGACCCTCCGCACCGCGGGCGAGGCCATCTATCCGCTGTTCTCCTGCAAAGACGCTCCCCCGAAGAACGAGCCGAGCTGCGTGCCCTTCCGGAGCGCGTACCCGAAGGGCATCACCCCGGAAGACAAGGACGGCGACGGCGTCCCCGACATCTCGGACAACTGCGTCGACGTGTTCAACCCGGTGCGGCCGCTCGACCCCGACGCGGTGCAGGCCGACTCCGACAAGGACGGCGTCGGCGACGCGTGCGATGTCTGCCCAAACGACCCCACCCAGAAGTGCGAGCAGCTCGTGGCCGGCGACGTCGACGGCGACGGCGTGCCCAACGCGCTCGACAACTGCCCTCGCCTCGCGAACGCGGGGCAAGAAGACGCCGACAAAGACGGCCGCGGCGACGCGTGCGACGGGTGCTCCGAGGCGAACCCGGGCGCCGTCCCGTGCGCGAGCACCATCGTCGACGTGCGCAACCCGGCGCTCGTGAAGCACCCCAAGGTGGGCACGATCGTCTCGCTCGCGGGGGGCAGGGTCATCGGCAAGAAGACGAGCGATCGCCTCTGGCTACAGGAAGCGAACGCCACGCCCGTGCCGTTCTCGGGCATCACGCTCCTCACCGACTCGTTCGCGACGGGGGTCTCGGTGGGCAACGAGATCACCGTCACGGGCGTGTACACCGAGGTCTTCGGCATCAGCACCATCACGGTCGCGTCCCTGCAGACCACGGGCAACCAGACCACGCTCCCGTTCAGCCCGGTCGTGGTGACCGCCGCCGAGTACGGCAACACGGCCACCTCCGCCGAGGGGCTGGAGAACATGCTGCTCCAGCTCGACAACGTCACCATCTTGAACGACAACCCCGACACGGGGCCGTTCTACGAGCTCGTCGTGACAGGCAACTTGCGCATCGACGACGAGATCTACTCGCGCTACGGCGTGGGCACCTCGGCCGCGCCGCCGCCCCAGCCCATCCCTGGATTCCTGAAGGGCCAGGTGCTCACCAAGGTCGTCGGCGTCGGCGGCTTCTCGTTCTCGAACCGGAAGATCTACCCTCGAGGCGCGGCCGACATCGTCAAGCCCTGACTGGCGCGAGCCCACGCCCCGCGCCGGCTCGCGACACGGGCGCCGCGCGATTACGCGACGGAACATGCGGCCCCGTCGATGGAGTCAGTCGCGGCCGGCGTCGACCGGCGGCGGGGCGCCATAGGGCGGCTGCACGGGCACGGCGCCGTCGGCGTCGGCTCCTGCGTCGACGGGAGGCCGGGCGACGTCGAGTCCGGCGTCTTGGGGAGGCGGCGCGCCATACGGCGGCTGGACGGGGACGGGGGACGCGTCGGAGGAGGCGTCCGGCGACTCGGTCGTGCCGCCGCAGGCGACCCCAGCCACCACGAGCGTAGCGCTGCCGAAGATGAGCGCGGCGCGCGTGGCGCGGGACACCGGCACGGGAACCGCCGCCGAGGAGCGCGCTCCGCAGAAAGGGCACTCCTCATCGCTGCTGCGGACATGGCGGGAACAAGAGGCGCAGAGTCGGAGAGCCATGAGCTCGATGGTCCCGCATGCGGGCACCGGCGTCCACCGTCTTCTCCATGCGGGCAGCCACGGCGCGCGAAACAGGGAGCCACGGTCGACATCCCTTCATCCGCGGGTGGCAGCCGGGATCGCGCGGGGAAGTCCACCCTCGACGAAGGACGCGCGCGGCTCGGCCACTCAGAGATGAACGAGCGTGAACGGAAACGTGATCCTCGAAGGCTCCAGGGGCGCGGGCGGCGCAGAGCCGCGGAGGCCGGGGAAGCGCTTCGGACCGCAGCCGATGCAATCGCTCCCGATCTCGAACGGCGGCGCGAAGCGCCCCTCGAGCGTGGCCTGGAGACACCGGTCGAGCGCTTCGTCGTCATGGGCGCTCGCGCGCACGACCCCCGCCTCGGGAAGGATGACCGCCGTCAGGTGCAAGCGCTGGCCCGGGCGCGTGCACGAGCAGGCGGCGCGTACGACGGGCAGGAGCGCGCGGGTCATCGTCGGCCCCGGGACGATCAGCACCGAAGCGCCCGCCGCGGGGAATGTGACCCTCTCGCAGGCGAGGTCCTCGAGCGGCTCGATCGCGGCGACCGCGGGCGGAGCGCTCGCGGCGGCCGCCGGAGTCAGTGGCGGGGCGGGGACCACCGCCGCCTTCGAGGAGGAGAGTGGGGCGCCGCAGGAGGCGAGGCCGAGCAGGAGCAGCGCCGCGCGCATGGGGCCCGAGACACCGGGGAACGTCGGAGGTTCCCGGAATCCGAGCGCGGCCGACGATGGGCGCGATCGCGGCTCGCGCGCTGAGCGCCCGAGCGCGCCCGATCGCGCGTCGCGTCTTGGGGGCGACGTCTCGCCGTCGCCGAGCTTCGTGCAGCGCGAGGGCTACGTGTCGGAGAGCTCGACGAGCACCGGCGCGTGGTCGCTCGGCTGCTTGCCCTTGCGCTCGGCGCGGTCGATCCACGCCGCGGTGAGACGTGGCATCAGATCGCGCGTGACGAGCACGTGGTCGATGCGTAGCCCGCGGTTCTTGGGGAAGCCGAGCATGCGGTAGTCCCACCACGAGAAGGCCTTCTCCTCCGGGTGGAGTGCGCGGAAGGTGTCGACCAGGCCGAGGTCGAGCAGCCCCTGGAACGCCGCGCGTTCGGGGGCCGAGCACAGCGCGGAGCCAGCCCATGCGGCCGGATCGTGCACGTCGAGATCGGTCGGCGCGACGTTGTAGTCGCCGAGCAAGAGCGCGCGACCTGCCCCGCTCCCTCCCGCTAGCCGCGGCGCGAGCCACCGCGTGAGGCGGTCGAACCACGCGAGCTTGTAGGCGTACTTGTCGGACGACGGAGACTCGCCGTTCGGCATGTACGCGCACATGACGCGGACTCCGCCGGTGGTGGCCGCGATGAAGCGCGCCTGAGGATCGTCGGCCCCGTCACCGAAGCCCCGCTCCACGTCGGTGAGCTCGTGCCGCGAGAGAATCGCCACGCCGTTGTACGTCTTCTGACCGTAGACCGCCGCCTTGTAGCCGAGCGCCGCGATCTCGAGGTGTGGGAACTTCTCCTCCTCGAGCTTGAGCTCCTGGAGGCAGAGCACGTCGGGCGCCTCCTTCGCGAGCCACGCGAGCACACGGGCCTCGCGAGCGCGGAGACTGTTCACGTTGTAGCTCGCGATCTTCATGGCGCCCTCCGGAGCCTCAGCCGCTCGCGGGCGCGGGCTCGGCCTTGCCACGACGACGCTGCAGCGCGCTGCGCGTGAGCGCCAGAAACTCGTTGGCCTGCGTGCGCGCGAGGAGCATCGCCCCCGCCCCATACGCGACCGCGCCGACCAGCATCTGAATGGCGAGGCTGAGCACGACGAAGGGCTTCCGGTCGGGCAGAACGAGCAAGAGCCCCCGGCGCGTCGCCTCGACCGCCGCGACCATCGGCACGCACGCGAGGAGCGGCGGCAGGAGCCGCTTGAAGAAGGCCGAGTACGGGATGTTGTCGCCCCGCGACATGATGTACCACGCGAGCGACAGCTCCATGAGGAAGGCCAGGCCGACGCCAAAACAGGACCACAGCGGCCCGAAGCGCGAGAACGCGTAGATGCAGGAGATGACGGCCACGAGCTTGAACGCCTCGAGCTGCGTGATGCGGAGCGTGCGGTCCGTGGCCTGCAAGTACGAGTGCGCCTTCGAGCACAGCGGCCGCGTGATGCTCATCACGCAGAGCACCATGAGCATGTTCCCGATGCCGAACCAGTTGGAGCGCATGAGGCGCTCCGCGGTGAGCGCCACGGCGCCGAAGCCCACCGCGACCGGGAAGATGACAAGCGCGATGATGCCCGTGACGCGCACGATGGCGTTCTTGCGATCCTCCGGCGTCATGCGGGCGAAAGAGGGCAGGAGCACCTCGGCGATCTGCTCGCCGATCTGTTCGGCGGGGACGTCGGCAAGGTTGTACGCGAGCGTGTAGCGACCCATGATGTCGGCGCCAAACAGGCGCTTCATCACGAGGTTGTCGAACCGCGTGTTGGCGAAGGCGAAGGCCTGGCTCACGCCGAGGGGCAAGCCGAAACGCAGGATGCGCTTGTAGACATCCATGCGGAGCTTCGTGGGCGTGAGCCACGCCTCGCGCGGCACGAAGCGCCATGTGATGAAGAGCCGCACGATGCCGCGCGCGATGTTGCCATAGAGGATCGCCATGCCGCCGAAGCCGAGCACCGCGAGCCCAACGCTCGAGATCGAATAGGTGAGCTCGGAGAGCGAGCGGGCGACGGCCACGCGTGGAAAATCCAGCTCGCGAATCAGCACGCGCTCGGGCACGAAATAGAGCCGCTCGAACGCGACCGCGACCACCATCCACGGCAGGTAGCGCATGAGCAGGGGCGAATGAAACCAGTGCCCCAGCGGGACCCCGAGCGCGAGAATGACCGCGAAGGCGACCGCGCCGAGCCCGAGGTGGAGCACGGTGACGTGGAACACCGTGTCCGGTCCCTCGTCGGGCTTCGCCACCAAATATTGCCCATAGCCGAGCAGGGTGAACTGGTTTGCCGTGAAGCAGAGAATGACGGCGAGCTGGACCTCGCCGATGGCCGCGGGGTCGAGGAAATAGGTAATTCCGAGGGAGCCGACGATGCCGAGCACGCGGGCGAGGAGACCGGCGGCGATGGTCCAGCCGGCGGCGCGGACGGCCTTGTCGCGCAGGTTGCGCTTCGCCTCCTTCGTGGACGCCGTCGCCGACGGCGGCGCGGGCTCGACGGCGTGCTCCTCGGCCGACGGCGCGCTCGCGTCGGCAGGTTCACTGGGGTCCTGGCGCTCGGCCAAGCCGCCCTGGTCGCTTCCGCGTTCGCTCACGAGGCGACTCTACCAGCGTTCCCCAACGGCGACCGTGCACAAACAAACAGACGCGACGACCTCGAGAGAGATCGTCGCGTCCGCTCCGTGTTCTGGGCGGCTACTTGAGCTTGAGGCCCGTCGACGGCGGCTTCACCGCGGCGGGGGCGGCGGCAGCCGGGGCGGCGGCAGCCGGGGCGGCGGCAGCCGGGGCGGCGGCAGCCGGGGCGGCGGCCGGGGTCGCCGGGGCCGCAGCGGCGGGGGCAGCGGCGGCGGGCGCCGTGAACTCGTAGACGAAGGTCGCTTCGCCCTTGTTCGAGTCCGCCGGCGCGAGCGCGAGACCGGCCATCGCGTGCGTCACGCAGGCGGCGACGTCGTCGGGGACGGTGGTGTTCGCCTTGTCGATGGCCACGTCGGTGAACGCGCCGGTCTTGACCTCGACGTTGAACTTCACGGTGGCCTTGCCGGCGGTCCCGGGCTTGCCCTTGAGGATGCCGTCGTAACAGGCCTGGATCTCCGGGCTCTTCGTGGCGAGCACCTTCGCGGTGTCGTCCCGGTACATGTCCGGGCTGCGCACGGCGAAGGAGCACCCGCCGAGGGCGGCGAGCATGGCGACCGAGGCGAGGGAGGCGGCTGCGGTACGAGCGATGCGCGGCGTCTTCACTTGGTCACCTTCTTCTTCAGCGTGGGCTTGGCGACGGCCGGAGTGGCGGGGGTGGCGGGAGGAGGAGGAGCGGCGGCCGCGGCGGCGATGTTGCCCCCATCGAGGATGGTGAACTCGACGCGGCGGTTCTTCTCTTTGCCCTCGGGGGTCTTGTTGTCGGCGATCGGCTTGAGCTCGCCGTAACCCTTCGCGGTGAGCATCTCTCCCTTGATGCCGCCCTTGTCGATCAGGTACTGGCGAACCGACTTCGCGCGATCGTCCGAGAGCTTCTCGTTCAGCTTCGCGTCGCCGTCCGCGCTCGCGTGGCCTTCGACGGCCAGCTTCTTGATCTGCGGGTTCTTCTTGATGACCTCGGCCACCTCGTTCAAGAGGGGGAAGCTCTCGGGCTTGATGACGGCGCTGTTCAGCTCGAACTGCACCTTGTCCGCGATCGTGATGTGGTTCGCGGCGACCTCGACGCGGTGCGCCTTCTCAGCGAGCGGCGGGGGAGGAGGCGGAGGAGGCGGAGGAGGCGGCGGCGGCGGCGGCGGCGGCGGGGTCGCCGCAACACCCACGTTGCCCTGGAACGCGGTCACACCGCCGCAGCCCGTGGCCGCAACGACCAGCGCCACGGACAAGAGCCTCGATTTAAAGCCGAATGAAGCCATCAGACACCTCTGAGTGAAACTGTGATGTACCGGCGCGCAGGGTAGTCTCAATCAAGGTCCCGCGTCCACCCCCCCGCCCAGCCCGGGCCCCGTGGACCGGCCGCGGGGGCGCGTCGCTTGGACGGGCCACCCTCGAAATGCTTCACCGGCGCGGGCAACCACCGGATCGGACGCCAACCACTCCCGCGCGGCTCGGCGCTTCCGCCTGGACAGCCGTGGGCCTGGCGAGGTTGAAGTGGGGCCGCACCATGCCGAGGTCACGTCCACGCGGAGTCCCTCTCCCTCACACCACCCGCGCGCATGAGGCCTCGCGTGGGGCACGCGCCCTCGTCGCGGCGGTGACGCTCGCGCTGGCGAGTTGCGGCACGCCGAGGACTCCGCGCGTGGGCGCGCGCGTCACGATCCTGTTCATCGACGCGCGGGGTGCGCGGGTGCCGTTCGACCCGGAGGCCGTGCGCGCGCGCCGCGCCCTCGAGACGCTCGAGGCCGTCACGCTGTCCCGCGCGGGCGGGCCAGTCGAGATCCAGGTCGACCTCGCGCTCCTCCCCGGCGACCGCGAGGGCCGAGAGGGCTGCCTCGCCGACGCGATGGACTCGCTGGCGCGCGCGCTCGACGAGGTCGGCCGCACGTCACCCGCGACGTACGCCGCCGCGGCGGGACGCCTGCGCCGCATCACGTTCCGGCTCGACCCGCAGGCGCGACGCAACCGCGCCAAGATCTCCGACGACGGCGAGGCGGTCGAGGCACGCTCCAGCCGCCCGGATCAGGCGCTGCTTCAAAGTGTAGACTACACGCACCTCCTCCGCGAACGCGCGGAGGCGCTCGCCCGCGCACGCTACGCGAAGCGCGAGCCGGCCGAGGTCCCTCGTGCGGAGCGCCCGGCCTACCTCGACACTCTGCTCCGCGTTCCGCCCGGGGGAGGCCCCGACGATCCCGACGGCACGGCCGGCGCGGAGCGCGTCTTTCGACTGCTCGGGCTCCATGAGGTCGCACGCGCCGACGGCGACGACGCGCTCACGCGCGACGCCCGCCACGCGCTGGTCTCTGCGGGCGGCGACCTGTTTCGCGACCTCGCGCACCGTCGGCCCGAGGTTCTCGACGGCGCATCGGCCACCTCGCCCCTGCGGCGCGCCGAGCGCGCGTACTCCGCGTTCCTCGTCGCCGGGCTGCACGACCTCGACGAGGGGGAGGCCCTCGCGGCGGTGCGGGCGGGCTTCGCGCGCGTCCCGCGAGCCGACGCGCGCGCCCCCTCGGCGCAGTACGTGCTCCCCTCCTTCGACAGGCTCCAGGTCGCGCTCACGCTGCTCGCCGATTGGCGGACCCGTCGCGTCGACCCACCCCCCGCGCTCCACTTCGTGG
>Ga0073904_10002641_pt1 | contig 13548 bp, 10 predicted proteins | sample KloWWTrecipitate_FD_66668 | JGI IMG/M metagenome (GOLD analysis project Ga0073904, IMG submission 66668) | Active sludge microbial communities from Klosterneuburg, Austria, studying microevolution and ecology of nitrifiers - Klosterneuburg... | ecosystem: Engineered > WWTP > Aerobic digester >...
AAAATGGCAATGGCTAAACGGCTCTCACACAACTACATGTAACGGGGTATTCCCTGGTACTTCTCTGCCAATTGGAGCAGCAGCTTGGGATTCACCAATGAACAGCGGTAATACTGTCTTTATGTATCCTGTAACTGTAGCAGGAAATTATGTATATAAATGCCAGCCACATGCTCCTGATATGGGAGGAACGATTACAGCTTCATCCGGCAGTGGTTCTATTTTACTGACAGAAAATTTTGATTATCCTGTTGGTGATTCTTTAGGTGCTCATGGCTGGGTTTCATTCAGTGGAGGATCTACAAATTTCTTATCTGTAACCAGTCCCGGTCTGGTATATTCCGGATATAGATTATCAAACATTGGTAATGCAACAACACTGACTACAAGCGGACAAGACGCATATACAGATTTTAGTTCTGTAGATTCAACAGGAGATCTGTATGTTTCTTTTATGATTAATTTAACTTCAGCACAGGCTACTGCCGGTTATTTTGAGGCTTTCCTTCCGCCTACCAGTACAACACTTTACACTGCAAGATTTTATGCTAAAGATGTAGCGGGTCAGTATCAGTTCGGACTTAGCAAATCAACAGAAGGTGCTGGTGGTATTTTCTACACTACAGATTCGTATAATTATGGAACTACTTATCTTGTTGTAATTAAATATAAAAGAAATCCGGGTACTGCAGATGATGAAATGTTTGCATATGTTTTTAACAGTGGTGTTCCTTCCACAGAGCCTTCGACTCCAAATATAGGACCGGTTACCGGTACAGCTACTGACGGACCAATTGGCAGAGTTGCATTAAGACAAGGTACAGCAGCTTCAGCTCCTGAATTAAGGATTGACGGAATACAGGCATCTAAATCATGGAGTGACTTTGCTACTTCAATCACTAATTATGAAAATATAGTTTCAGATAGTTATGAACTTTATCAAAATTATCCAAATCCATTTAACCCTTCAACAACTATCAAATTTAATATTGCAGAAAAAGGATTTGTAAATCTAACAATTTTCAATGCCCTTGGACAGGAAATTCAGACTTTGGTAAATGATTCTAAGGCTTCAGGATTGTACACAGTTGATTTTAACGGAAGCAATTTGAATTCAGGCATCTATTTCTATCAGCTCACTTTTTCTGGTAATAATGGAAATACATATTCTGAAACAAAAAAATTATTGTTAATAAAATAAACTGATTTATTTTGAAAAAGAAAATCAAAATAATATTAAGTTTCCTATTTTGTTCAGTTTGCGTTTTTACTTCTGTAAAAACGCATTCTGAAACAATTTTTATTGAAGCAGGAAATAAAGGTATTTCTCCATTAAATATTAATGCTGTTGTCGGTGATACAGTTATCTGGCAAAAGATCAATGACGGGGAATTTCAAGTGATATGTGACGGTAGTTATCCGGGTACAAGTATTCCTTCAGGTTCTCCTCAAATTAATTTTTTATTGAATGAAACACAACCTTCATATTCTTATATTTTGAAAGTCAAAGGAAATTATAATTATAAATTTATTTTTAATTCTTTTGAACTGACAGGTAAAATATATGCAGGTGCTCCTTTACCGGTTGAATTAAATGACTTTGTAGCTACTACTATAAAAAATGAAGTCATACTGGACTGGAGTACAAGCGGTGAAATTAATAATGACAGGTTTGAAGTTCAAAGGATTGAGATTACAGATATGATAGATTATAATCCTGAAAACCTGGTGTTTAATACAGTTGGAATAATTGAAGGAAATGGTACTTCTAATGAGATTCATCATTATAAGTTTACTGATAGAAATCTTTCATCAGGTGTTTATTTATACAGATTAAAGCAAATTGATTTTAACAGCAACTTTTTATTTCACATACTTTCAGATGAAATTAATATCGGCATACCAAATCGTTTTATTGTAAATCAGAATTACCCAAACCCATTTAATCCGTCTACAAAAATAACATTTGAGATTCCTGAAGATGGAAATATAAAAGTGGTAATTTATTCATCAAAGGGAAGTGAACTAAAGACATTAAGTAATTCTGTGATAAGAGGCGGTTATCATTCTATTGATTTTAACGGCTCTGACATTTCCAGTGGTGTTTATTTTTATAAAATAATTTATAGTTCTACAAATTATGTTAAGTCAGTTACAAAAAAAATGTTGCTGCTGAAATAAAAAATCTACCGGTATAGAATATTAAGAACTCACTAATAATAGAAAGTGAGTTCTTTTTTTTATATAAGTTTATAATAAATAAATAGTCTCAGAATATTAATCCTGAGACTATTAGCGGAAGGGGAGAGATTCGAACTCTCGGTACAGTTTGACCCGTACGACGGTTTAGCAAACCGTTGGTTTCAGCCACTCACCCACCCTTCCGGATATTTCAGCTGAAAAATTTACAACACAAATATATTGCTTTCAAACTGGGAATACAATGAAAGAAATTATTTTAAAGATGTAATATCACTATAAACTACAAATATCATAAACCCAATCAATATTGCAAATCCTACATTCTGTAAAACTAACTGCACTTTATATGGTACAGGTTTTCTAACTATCGCTTCATATATAAGAAGCATAAAATGTCCGCCGTCTAATGCAGGAAACGGCATAATGTTAATTACCGCAAGTGAAATTGAAAGCAAAGCAATAAATCCAAGAAAGGTATAAATACCACCTTCTGCTGACTGAGCAGAGACCTGAGCAATTTTTATTGGTCCGCCAATAGCTTTTTTAAATGCAATATCACCTCTGAATATTTTAGCAATTGTTTTGAAAAATAATTCAATACCCATATAATACATATCATAAACTGCTTTCGGAGCCGCAGTAAAAATATTATATTTTATTTCTTTTGTAGGTCCGGTGTATTTTGCTGCTATCATAATTCCAATAGTGGAATCAGCTGATGGAGTTATTACACAGTTTAAATTTTCATTGTTTCTTGTCCAGTGGATTTCATTTTCATTATTTACACTGCTTCTGATAAGATCGGTTAGCTGCTGAGGATTTTTAATTTCTGTATTATTATAAGAAATTATAACGTCACCTTTTTGAAGACCACATTTAGAAGCAGGCATATCTGCTACTACATCATTGATCTCAGGCTGGATTCCTTCAGGATATATTCCAAAGTTTTTTTCTGTAAGATCACCGGTTTTATCCTTTGGAATTGAAACCATGGTTTCTGAACCATTCCTAACAACTAAGAAGTCCAGATTCTCACCAAGATTTTCAAAATAAAGTTTTGCCTGAACGTCTTCCCAGGAATTTACTTCGTTATTATTAATTTTCAATATCTTATCTCCTGAAACAAGTTCTGACACCGCTGCCGGAGAGTTTATCCCTATGTATCCAATAGTTGTAGTATCAGTTAAGGTCTTCCCTTTTATAAGTGTTAAAGAATAAAAAATTATAAATGCGAGAAGAAAATTCATTATAACTCCTGCAGTGATAACGATCATCCTTTTCCAAACAGGTTTTGCTCTGTATTCCCATGGTTGAGGTTCCTTGGAAATAAAATCCTTATCCATGCTTTCGTCTATCATTCCTGATACTTTTACATAGCCCCCGATAGGGAATGCACAAATTCTGTAATCTGTATTATCATCAAGAATTACTTCATCACTCAACGAGCCGAATGTAAATCCGTTGATCTTATTGTATCCGAATAATCTGTATCCTATTCCCAAAGCAAAAACTTCTGCCCTCATTCCTGTCATTCTTGCAGCAATAAAGTGTCCGAACTCATGTATAAATACAAGAATTCCGATTACGATGAGAAAGTAAAATGTTGTTGTTAAAAATTCCATTTATATATTAAACAGTAAAGATAAAATTTATTAATTAAAAATTAGAGTTAAAAAAACTTCTCTTTTAAATATTTATATTGCAATTAATCTGTTGCGAATTGTATTGTCTGTCTCTAAAATAGTCTCAAGGTTGATTTCGGAAGACGATTTTGTCAAATTCAATTCATTCTCAATAATTTCAGGAATTTGAGAAAATCCGATCTTATTATTTAAAAAAAGTTCTACAGCTATTTCATTTGCAGCGTTTAAAACAGTTGGGTAAATTCCACCTGATTCAAGAGCATCAACTGCAAGTTTGAGACATTTGAATTTGTTATTATCAGGCGGTTCAAAAGATAAATTGAAGTTTTCCATAAATGACATTTTTGGATAGTTATTTTCAATTCTATCCGGATAAGTAAGTGCATACTGGATTGGAAGTTTCATATCTGGAATTCCAAGCTGGGCTTTTATAGAACCGTCATTAAATTCTACCATTGAATGTATAATTGACTGAGGGTGTATAACAACCGAAATCTGATCAGGAGTAAGGTCAAAAAGCCATTTTGCTTCAATTATTTCAAGTCCTTTATTCATCATTGTTGCTGAATCTATTGAGATCTTTTTACCCATATTCCAGTTTGGGTGTGCCAATGCATCTTTTATAGAAGCATTATTCATCTCATCTAATGATTTTTTTAAAAATGGACCACCGGATGCAGTTAGAATAATTCCTGAAACATTGTTTTTCGATTCACCAGTGAGACATTGAAAAATTGCTGAATGTTCACTATCAATTGGGATTAAAGTGCAGGATTTTTCTTTTAATAATTTATTAACAATTTCACCGGCAACTACTAATGTCTCTTTATTAGCTAAAGCAATTTTTCGGTTTTGCTTAATTGCTTTGATTGTTGGTTCGAGTCCTGAAATTCCAACCAATGAGGAAATTAATAAATTAAAATCATCTCTTTCTGCTAATTCCAAAATCCCGGCTTTACCTTTGAATATTTCCAGATCCTTAAAATTGTATTTTCTTTTGAATTCTTCACAGCTTTTATCATCAGTAACAGCTACTCCAATTGGTGAATATTTTTTTATCTGTTTTGCGAGTAAATCAACATTAGTATTTGTAGTGAGGTATTGTATGGAATAATCTTTACCTTTGTTGATAAGATTGTCGATTACTTCAAGAGAATTACATCCAATAGAACCGGTCGATCCAAAAATACAAACTTTTACTGACATTTGATTTTAATTCGCTGCTGAATAAATAAAAAACTCAAGAATTTTAATCCTTGAGTTTTAGAATTATACACTTAAAATAAATATTAATGAATTAATTTAAGTATTTATTTATAATTTTTACAAAATCTTCTTTTTTTCTTGAACCTACAATAGTCTCCGCTATATTACCTTTTTTATCAATAATAAATGTAGTCGGAACTGCTTCAAGATTGTTTCCGGAAGCTTCACCAAATGCATCAACAACTTCCTGATTACCATCCAGCACTGTATAAGATACAGGTTTAGATTTTAAAAAATCAGAAACTTTAGCTGACTTTTCCTGCTGAAATACATTCATTCCTATCATTCTAAAGTCTTTATCACTCATTTCATCAGAAATACTTGAAAGATCCGGCATTTCTTTGATGCAAGGTCCACACCAGGTTGCCCAAAAATTTAGAAGGATCACTTTACCTTTTAAATCATTAAGAGAAGTTTGTTTACCACCTTCAGACCAAATTACATTTGGAGATACTTTTTTACCTGAAGATTTTTCTACAGCTTCTACAGTATATAAATTTGATGCAGAAGTATTTGGGTTCGAAGTCTCTTTACTGGGAGTTTGAGTTTGTTTTGTTTCAACAGTTTTAGTTTCTTTCTTTAGGGTTGTTTCGGATTCAGAAGAATCTTTTCCACAGGAAATTAATAATGCTGAGAATACAATTATAGTAAAGCTTAAAATGATTTTTTTCATGTCAATTTTTATTTATTTAAAATTAGTAAGTGTACTATGAATTTCATCTGGTTCCATATCAGAATATGATGAACAAATTACTCCATCTGCAAACCAAATGATAGGATTTAAATTGTCAACTTTTGAACAATTTATCCAATTTTCTCCGCTATTAATTGAGCTTTTTACTTTTTCACAAATTGTCAAATTGTTTCGATTTTGTAAATTATTCATTGAAGTCTGGAAAGTATATATTCTAATATTACCTTTCATATGAATTATATGAGCTGTTTTTTCACCTTCCTCTATTGAACAGAATCCTCCAATAAGAATTGCTTCTTTTACATTTGGTATATACACTTTGAAGTCAAGATGCTGATTCATGTCATTTGATAATTCTTTAGCATCATTTGTCTTAAATTGAATATCTCTGTTTCCGTTTTTAAATTTATCAAAGACTTTTTTCGAAACAGTAATTATATCATTTTTTGCGTAAATTGTTTGTTCCTCACTTAAAAAACTATTCAATGCAAATGCAGAAACAATAAGTAAAACAAAAACTATTGAGGCATAAGTAAGATTTCGTTTCAGATTTGATTTCTGAATAGACATTTGAGTGTTTATCATGTCTTCAGATTTTTTTTGAACAGAACGTTTCCCTGTAGTTTTTATATAATCATCTATTCCTTTTCCAATATTTTTATATAAATAAACTGGAGTTTCGATAGTGATATCAAGTCTGGCTTTAAAAAATTGTTTGGTAGCTTTTTCAAGTTCGTATCGGTTTCTGAAATCTGAGTTGTTCTCAATTAAATTCTTTATCAATTCTAATTCACTTTCATCAGTTATTTCATTATCGATGTAAGCAGTAATCAACTCATATTTTAAATCGGAATTGTTTGAGGAATCCGTTTCTGGATTTGTCGGGTTTTTTGGTGTATCAGACATTTAAAAAAGTATAAAGTTTATATAATTATAATTTTGATTTTAAATTTATTTTATGAGATTACTTTCTACGTCATATCCTCTTTTCCTGGCATATTCCATAAGCTTTTGCTGGAGTACTTTTCTACCCCTGTGCAATCTGCTTCTTACAGTACCTATTGGACATTGAACAAATTCAGCAATTTCTTCATAACTTAAACCTTCAAGATCACAAAGTATAACTACAGTTTTGAAATCATCCTGTAAAGAATTAAGCGCTGTTAAAAGTTCATCATCAAGCAATTTTGAGAATACTTTTTCCTGAAGGTTATTTGAATCTATTTTCGAAGATCTTATGGTATCATAAAAATTTTCAATTTCACCATAATCAACTTTCCCAGGTTCTTTTTGTCTCTTTCTGTACTTATTAATGAACAAATTTTTCATTATGCGAAACAGCCACGCTTTACAGTTAGTTCCTTTCTCGAATTTATCAAAAAACCTGAATGCTCTTAAATAAGTTTCCTGAAGCAGATCATCTGCATCTAGTTTATTTCCTGTAAGTTTGTATGCATAATTATGTATCATTTTCATATGAGGCATTGCTTCTGCATCAAAGTCTGCTTTTCTTTTAAGCAGCTCCTCTTCTGAAATTTCTTCAGGAATATCATCAGAATTTTCTTCTGAGTTTTCATCAGAATTTTCTTCGGAATTGTCATCAGAACTATCCTTAGAATTTTCATCGGATGTTTCGTCAATTTTACTATTTATCTCGTCTTCCTTGTCATCAACAATCTGTGAATCAAAATCTTCACTCAGATCATCGATTTCTTCAGATTCCGATTTATCTTTTTTAGAATTTTCGTTAGAATTTGTCATTTTTCAAATTGAAATAAACTAATTATTAATAGAATTTAATTCAATACAGAATTATTTTTAAACAGTTTTAAAAATACCTAATTTTTTTTCGATTGATTGTTGAATAAAGAGAAAAAAATCAGAAATGGTATAGATTAGAAATAGAGAAATTTAATTAATGAAAAGAGGGCGAACAACGGGGCTCGAACCCGCGACATTCAGAACCACAATCTGACGCTCTGCCAACTGAGCTATGCTCGCCATTATACTGTTACAAATTAACTTAATCAAATATATTTTTCAATAACTATTTGACTGGTTAACAAAAAAAAATCCCTTTTTCAAAGGGATTTTGCTCGACAGACAGGACTTGAACCTGTAACCCTTCGGTTAACAGCCGAATGCTCCACCATTGAGCTACTGTCGAATTAATTACCAATATAAATACAAGAGGATTTTTAATCAATGAATAAATAAAAATTATTTTAGTTTTTTTGAAAAATTTATATAATTTCTACAAAGGTGTTTTTGGACTTGAATGATGTTTAAAATGCTGTCTGAAAAAGACTTGAATTGTTTTAAACAAAATAAATGCATTATCCAAAAAATAAATAATTATACATGCAATCAAAATTCCCATATTATCAGTTAGAATTATTTATTATTTTATTTTCTTATTATTTTATAAAGATTAAATTAATTGATCATTAAATAAACTTAAATTTGAATTCACCTTTAACAGTTTCAGAATTATCCAGAGACTTAAAAAATACTATTGAAAGAAATTTTGATTATGTTTTTGTATTGGGTGAAATTTCAAATTTCAAAAGACATTTTTCGGGGCATATATATTTTTTACTAAAAGATAGTAAAGCACAGATTAATGCTGTTATATGGAAAGCAAGAGCTGATCTTTTAAACATCTTTCCAGCAGACGGGATGAAAGTACTAATAAAAGGGAGAATCACTTTATATGAAACAAGAGGCAGCTATCAGATTGATGTATTCAATATTCAACCCGCAGGGGAAGGAGAGCTACAGATTGCTTTTGAAAATCTAAAAAGAAAATTAGAGTTTGAAGGTTTGTTTGATTCAAAATATAAAAAATCTCTTCCTGAATTTCCTGAAAGAGTAGCTGTAATAACTTCGGAGACTGGTGCAGCAATTCAGGATTTTTTAAAGGTAACTGAAAGACGATATCCGGTTGTGACCATTTATTTAATTAATGCAGGTATGCAGGGATCAGGCTCAGCAAACAGTGTCTGTAAAGCAATTGCTGTCGCTAACAAAATCAAAAATAAACCTGAGATCATTGTTATTACCAGAGGTGGAGGTTCTATTGAAGACTTGTGGACATTTAACGAAGAAAAGGTTGCACGAGCTGTATTTGCTTCAGAAATACCTGTTGTATCTGCTATTGGTCATGAAGTAGATTTTACCATCTGTGATTTCACTGCTGATGTTAGAGCATCGACTCCTTCCGCTGCTGCCGAACTGATTTTTCCGGTACTCTTAAATATACAACTTAGCTTAAATGATATTGAAAATAATTTTAAACGGAAAGTCTTAACTGAAATAAAAGATTTAAAATCCAGTTTAAATAAAATTGAAAATAATTATTATTTCAAAAAGCCGGCTGATATGATCAATGAATATAAAATGAATTTGGACAACATTGAACAGAAATTAGCTGATAATGCAAAAAAGAAATTAAATGAAATTAAAATTCGATTAGAAAGAATTAGTAAAGAACTGATATTTATTCCGGGTAGAAGTATTCTCAACCTAAAAAATTTATTAAACTCAAATGAAAAATTACTAAATTCACTTAATCCTGAAAATGTATTGAAAAGGGGATTTGCGATTATTAAAATGGGAGACAAAATAATTTCATATAAAAAACAACTTAATGTAAATGATAATATACAGATAAATTTTAATGACGGTGAAGCTGATGCCGTAATTGATAAACTAAAATAAATTTATGAAAAAGAAAATAGAAGATACATTTGGAAACAATTTTAAAAAATTAGAGGAGATACTTGTTAATCTTGAATCTGGAATTGAAGATCATTCACTTGAAGAAATAATTAAAAATTATCAAGATGGTATAAATCTTATTAATATTTGCCGTAAGAAACTTGATGAAGCTGAATTAAAAATTGAAAAAATTAGCACTGAACAAGATAATTAAAAATCGTATATTTATAACAAATTTTTTCAATGAGTGAATATAATATTAACAATACAAAATTTCTAAAGGATATTGATTATCCTAAAGATCTAAAGAAACTAAATCTGATGAATCTCAGAGAACTTGCAGATGAAGTTCGGGAATATTTGATCGATACAATTTCCAGAATTGGCGGACATCTCGGAGCATCATTAGGTGTATGTGAACTTACTCTGGCTCTACATTATGTATTTAATACTCCCGACGATAAGATCATTTGGGATGTTGGTCATCAGGGTTACATTCATAAAATATTAACCGGAAGAAAAGAACAGTTAAAAACTATAAGACAGAAGAACGGTATAAGTGGTTTTCTTAAAAGAAGTGAAAGTGAATATGATGTGTTCGGAGCCGGTCATGCAACCACTTCTATTTCTGCAGCTCTTGGAATAGCAACTGCCAGAGATTTTTCAAACAAAAATTTCAAAGTTATATCTGTAATAGGTGACGGATCTATGACAGGAGGAATGGCTTACGAAGCAATGAATAATATCGGACTTTTGAAAAAGGATATTATTGTAGTTCTAAATGACAATAAAATGTCGATAGCTCCGAATGTCTGGTCACTTCAGAATTATTTTAATGATCTGATGACAAATGATACTTATAATAAATTCAGAAGCAAAGTATGGGAATTAACTGAAGTATTTGATAAAAAGAATAGTGACAGATTAAGAAAAGTTGGATCAAAAATAGAAGGAAGTATTAAAAGTGTAGTAACTCCTGGAATGCTTTTTGAAGCTCTTGGTTTCAGATATTTTGGTCCAGTTAATGGTCATAATGTTGTTAATCTTGTTAAGATGCTTGAAGAGTTAAAAAGAATGTCCGGACCAATACTACTTCATATTATTTCTGAAAAAGGTAAAGGACCATCTTATGCAACTGACCATCCGCAGAAGATACATGCTTTAAATCCATTTGACAAATCTACAGGCATTGAGCATAAAAAATCTACTGTTTCTACTTATACTACAGAATTCGGAACTGCACTTGTCGAACTGGCTAAGAAAGATAAAAAAATTATTGCAGTAAATGCTGCTATGCCGGACGGAACCGGATTAAACATTATGCAGAAAGAAATTCCTGATAGATATTTTGATGTAGGTATTGCCGAGCAGCATGCTGTTACATTTTGTGCAGGACTTGCAACCGAAGGTTATACACCTGTTGCAGCAATTTACTCTACTTTTTTACAAAGAGCATTTGATCAGATCATACATGATGTAGCTACTCAAAAACTACCGGTCATTTTTGTCCTTGACAGAGGTGGACTAGTAGGAGCTGACGGACCGACTCATCATGGAGTTTTTGATCTGACATATTTAAGACTTATTCCCGGAATGGTATTAATGTCACCTAAAGATGAGAATGAATTAAGAAATATGTTATTTACTGCTACAAAATATAAAAGAGGTCCCGTAGCTATAAGGTATCCGAGGGGAAATGCATTGGGTGTGAAAAAAGGTGAGTTCGAATTAATGGAAATTGGAAAAGGTGAAATAGTTAAGAAAGGAAAGGATGTTGCTATTTTAGCAGTCGGAAATATGGTTGAAAATTCTCTTAATTCAGAAAAATATCTTGAAGAATATGGTATTAACGCAGAAATAATTAACGCCAGATTCATTAAGCCTTTGGACAGAGAATTAATGTATGATGTATTTAAAAGATTTGACAAAATAATTACTATTGAAGACAATACTATAGTAGGAGGATTTGGCAGTGCTGTAGCTGAGTTTGCCGCCGAAAATAATCTAAAAAGTGATATTCTTATTCACGGAATACCTGACAGATTTATTGATCATGCAAAACCTGAAGAGTTGCATGAAGATCTGAGAATTGATGCAAAAGGAATTGCTGAAGTAGTAAAAGAATTTTTATCAAAAGAAAAAATTCATGAAAAAGTATAAATATATTTATCAATCTCTTTTGCTTCTGATCAGTCTGACAGTCTTTCAGAGTTGCAGTGATAATTCTGTTCAGAATGTAGAGGAAGGAGAATTAATATATAGTCATGACGGTATTATTGAAGAAGTTGGTGGAGATTGCTCTGCAGTGCAGGTCAGGACAAGAAGCTTTGGTGAATTTGATCTTTCAGATTTTTCCAAGATAAGGTTTGAATTAAATGGTTCTTCAGATGCTGATCTTTCAAGTCTATCTTTGTTTTATTATGAGAATGATGAAATTATATATCTCGTTAATTTAACAAACAGAGATGAAATAAATTCTACAAGAAATATTGAAATAAACTCACCTCGATCCAGCAGAGAAATTTTTTCAAGAGTTACTTTAAAATCGTCAGTATGTACAGGTCAGGTATTTTTTCTATCATTCAGAGACCTGAAAATATTCGCATACAGGCAATAAACATATCAATGGAAATTACAAATCTAATTTTAAATAACGTACCATCTCCCGAAATTAAAAACAATTTCAACAAATTATCTAATGACAAAAAAGTCTATATAGAGACTTACGGATGTCAGATGAATTTTTCAGATACGGAAATTGTGCTCAGTGTATTAAGTAATAAAGGATATAATGAAACTTCTGATATTAATGAGTCCGATGTAATCCTCTTAAATACATGTAGTATCAGAGAAAATGCAGAGAACAGGATATACAGCAGACTTGGAGATCTTATAAAATATAAAAAGAAAAATCCTGAACTGGTGATTGGAATTCTTGGCTGTATGGCAGAAAGATTAAGAGATGACCTTCTTAAAAAAAAGAAAATTGTAGATATAATTGTAGGTCCCGATGAATACAGAAAAGTGCCTGAATTAATTGAAAACTCAATTGAGAAAAATGAAAAAGGGATTGCAGTAAAATTATCAAGAACTGAAACTTATGATGACATTACTCCTTTGAGACGTGAAGGTATAACAGCCTGGCTGTCAATCATGAGGGGGTGTGATAAGTTTTGTTCATTCTGCATAGTACCTTTTACAAGAGGCAGAGAGCGTAGCAGAAATTTGAATAATATAGTCGATGAAACCAAAAGACTATATAATGAAGGTGTCAAAGACATTTGGCTGCTTGGACAGAATGTAAATTCTTACAAACATGAAGATAAAGATTTTGCTGATCTATTAAGATCAGTAGCTGTTGCAGTTCCTGAAATGAGAGTCAGGTATACGACTTCTCATCCATATGATCTGTCTGACAAACTTTTAGATACAATGGCAGAGTTTGATAACATTTGTAAATACATTCATCTTCCGATTCAATCAGGTTCGGACAGAGTTTTAAAAAATATGAACAGATTATATTCTGTGAAAGAATATATGAATGTTATGCTTAAGGCGAGAGAGATGATGCCGGGTATTGGACTTTCTACGGATATAATTTCATGCTTTCCGGGCGAGACTGAAGATGAACATCAAATGACAATGGATGTGATCAGGCAAATTGAATATGACAGTGCTTTTACTTTTGTCTATTCACCAAGAGAAAATACTAAGGCATATGAGCTAAAAGATAAATTAGATGAAGAAACGAAGAAGAAAAGATTGGATGAAATAATTACATTACAGCGTGAGATCTCATATAAAATTAATTCTTCTTTAAAAGGTAAAATAATGGAAGTACTGGTAGAATCACTTAGTAAAAAATCAAATGAAGAATATATGGGTAGAACTGATTGTAATAAATCGGTTATTATTCCAAGAAATTATAATGCCGTTAACGATTCCGGCACTTTAATAAATGACGGTGCAATTAATTCAGGTGATCTTATTAATGTCGAAATTACAGGTGCTAACTCTGCTACT
>Ga0073904_10002642_pt1 | contig 13545 bp, 11 predicted proteins | sample KloWWTrecipitate_FD_66668 | JGI IMG/M metagenome (GOLD analysis project Ga0073904, IMG submission 66668) | Active sludge microbial communities from Klosterneuburg, Austria, studying microevolution and ecology of nitrifiers - Klosterneuburg... | ecosystem: Engineered > WWTP > Aerobic digester >...
GATCGGGTATTCCATCTTGAATGGCGCATAGGCATAGAAATGACCGAAGCCACCGCCGAGATAAGGCGCACTGCCCATCTGCCAGAACAGCCACGACAGGCATTCGGCCCGTCGCGCTGGCTCGGTCGGCAGCAGTACGCCGAATTTTTCAGCCAGGTAGGTCAGGATCGCACCGGATTCGAACACCCGGATCGGCCTGGCGCCGCTGCGGTCGAGCAGCGCCGGAATCTTGGAGTTCGGGTTGACGCCGACAAAACCGCTGCCGAACTGGTCGCCGTCGCTGATGCGGATCAGCCATGCGTCATATTCGGCGCCGTGATGCCCCAGCGCCAGCAATTCTTCAAGCATGACGGTGACCTTGACACCATTGGGTGTCCCCATCGAATACAGCTGCAGCGGGTGGCGACCGACCGGGAGTTCCTTGTCATGGGTCGCTCCAGCGATGGGGCGATTGATGCTGGCGAACTTTCCGCCGCTTTCCTTGTTCCAGGTCCAGATGGATGGCGGTACGTAGGGGGAAGAGTCTGTCACGTGTTGCACTCCCATGGGCTGGCATGCGCTCGGCAAAAGGAGGCTGCCATCAGCGCTCGACTTTACGGGAATTGGCCCGGCCACGTCGCACGCCGGTGTGATACGCGCGCAGGGCGCGGGGCGATAGAGCGTGGCAGCGCCTTGCAACATCAAAAAGGGCCTCAGCGGCGCAAACCGCTGAGGCCCGATGTCTTGTCCGGACCTGCCGGGGTGTCACCCGGCAGCGGACTGTTGCTGGCAACCAGCCTACTTGGAGGCTTCCCACACCGCATGGGTCCAGCCGGCCTTGCCCGGATCCTTCTTGATCACCGGCGAGCTGCCGCTGGACAGCAGCACCTTGACGGTACGCTCATACGCGGCCGGATCCAGGTAACCCATCTTGGGTGAGTTGGCATTGGTGATCAGCTTGGCGACGTTCTCCATCTGGCGTTTCTGAACCTTTTCGGTCGCGCTGCCCGAGGTATCGGCAGCAACGACGATCTTGGCGGCACCGGCCGGATCCTTGACCGCATCGTTCCAGCCCTTGAAGGTGGCCTTGAGGAACTTGCCCATGCGCTTGACGAAAGCCGGATCCTTCAGGTTGGACTCGAGCACGTACAGGCCGTCTTCCAGCGAAGCAACGCCCTGGTCTTCATAAAAGAAAGTGATCAGGTCGCTTTCCTTGACGCCCGCGTCAATGACCTGCCAGTACTCGTTGTAGATCATCGTGGAGATACAGGCGGCCTGGTTCTGCAGCAGCGGGTCGACGTTGAAGCCCTGCTTCATGATCTTGATGTCGGTGTCGGTCTTCAGACCGAGCTTGGCCATCCAGTTCAGGAACGGGTATTCGTTGCCGCCGAACCAGACACCCAGGGTCTTGCCCTTGAGGTCTTTCGGGCTGTTCACGCCGCTGGACTTCTTGCAGGTCAGCATCAGACCGGAGCGATTGAACACCTGCGCGATGTTGACCAGTGGCACACCGGCCTCACGTGCCGCCAGCGCGTCTGGCATCCAGTTGACGACCACGTCGGCACCCTTGCCGGCGATCACCTGGACGGGCGAGATGTCGGGGCCGCCCGGTTTGATCGTGACGTCCAGGCCTTCGGCCTTGTAGTAACCCTTGGACAGGGCAACGTAGTAACCCGCGAACTGGGCCTGGGGCAGCCACTTGAGCTGCAGCGTGACTTTTTCCTGTGCGTGGGCGGCGAACCCGCTGGCGGCCAGCACGGCGGCCAGCAGGCTGCGGGTCAGGATGGAACGTCGAATCATGAATACTCCTTGGGTTGAAAAAACAGGCGGTACGGACGGGGTGAAAAATCGTAAGCGAGGGCGCGGCAAACTTCAACTGGTACTAACCTGCGGTTGACCACTTGTTTGATACATGTCACTTGCGCCCGCGCACCGACGGGTGCCAGAACGCCACGCGCCGCTCCAGTCGGCTAAGCAAGGCATATGCCAGCGAACCGGTGATGGCGGCCACGACAACCGCAGCCCACACCAGGGTCATGTTCATGCGGGTGGCCTCGACGGAAATCCGGAACCCGAGGCCAGAGATCGGCGAGCCAAAAAACTCGGCCACGATGGCGCCGATCAGTGCCAGGCTGGCATTGACCTTGAGTGCGGCAAACATGAAGGGTGTGGCACTGGGCAGGCGCAGCGACCACAAGGTCCGGGTGTAGCTGGCGGCGTAGCTGTGCATCAGCTCGCGTTCGAGCCGATTCGACGCCTGCAGCCCTGCCAGCGTGGACACCAGCATTGGAAAGAAGGTCATCAACACCACGACCGCAGCCTTGGACGGCCATTCGAAGCCAAACCACATGACGGCGATCGGCGCCACGCCCACCAGCGGAATCGCGCTGGTAAGTGAGGCGATCGGCAACAGGCCGCGCTGCAGGAACGGCATGCGATCGATGGCAATGGCCACGAGGAATCCCAGGCTGCAGCCCAGCACCCAGCCGATCACCACCGCCTTGGCGACGGTTTGCACAAAATCGTTGCGCAGCGTGCCGATGTTGTCGATCAGTGATTGCAGGATCAGCCAGGGCGCCGGCAGCAATACGCGCGGCACATCGTTGGCCACGACCAGCAATTGCCAGAAGTACAGGATCCAGACGCCGAAAAGGGCCGCAGTGAGGCTGGTGTAAATGCCATGCCCGTCCATCGCGGCCAGTCGCCGAATGCCGACGACGGCCAGTACCATCAGCGCAGCGGCCAGTGTCCAGAACACGGCATCGACCGGCGCTTGGGGTGTGGCAAGTGGCGAAAACAGGAATACGCCGGCCAAGGCCAAGGACACCAGCACCAGCATGGAGGTGGTCCGACCGTCTGGCTGCGGGTGTGAACCATGCTGCCGACTCATGCCTGCCTCCGATGGCGCAACACGATGCGTTCGAGTCCTGCCATCGACGCGGTCAGGACCAGTCCGAGCAGCGCCGACATCACCAGTGCCGACCAGATCTGCACCGTCTGGCCGTAGTAGGAACCGGTCAGCAGCCGGGCTCCGAGGCCGGCCTGCGCGCCGGTGGGCAACTCGGCCACCATGGCGCCGACCAGGCCGGCCGCCACGCCGACCCGCAATGCCGGGAACAGGAATGGCAACGAGGCTGGCAGGCGCAGCATCCACAGCGCCTGCCAGCGGTTGGCAGCATAGGTGTGCATCATCTCGGTCTCGATGACCTGGGGGCTGCGCAGTCCCTGGACCATGGCCACGGTGACCGGAAAAAAGCACAGGTACATCGCGATCACCGCCTTGGGTGCCACACCGGCCAGACCCATGCTGCCCAGGATGACCAGCACGATCGGCGCGATCGCCAGCACCGGCACGGACTGCGACGCGACGATCCACGGCAGCAACGCCTTGTCGAGTGTGCGTGAATGCACGATGCAGACCGACAGCACCAGGCCCAGCACCGTGCCCATGGCAAAACCGACCAGTGTCGACTGGGCTGTCACATAGGTGTGGAACAGCAGGTTGCGCGGCGAATCCAGCGGCCAGCCAGTCAGGCTGTTCCACAGGTCGAACAGCACCTGGTGCGGCGCCGGCAGCACCGGTCGCTGCATGGCCATCGTGGCGGCGACCAGGCCCCTCCAGTCCCACGTCCGGTCGGCCAGGTCGCGTTCGATCGCGCCTTGCGCATTGAGCGCGACGGTCAGGCCGTACCAGCCGATCAGGATCAGCAGCACCACCACCGCGATCGGAATTCCCTGTTCGCGCAATTGCAGCGCCAGGGCGCTGCGCCCCGGCTTATTCGTCGTGGCCATGGGCCAGCGCCTCCCGCACTTCATGGGCCACGTTGACGAAGGCCGCAGAGTCGCGCATGTCCAGCGTACGTTCGTCGGGTAGTGGCGACGCGATGACCTTGACGATGCGGCCCGGGCGCGGCGACATCACGACGATGCGGCTCGACAGATACACCGCTTCGGCAATCGAGTGGGTGACGAACACCACGGTGCGACGTTCGCGTTGCCACAACTGCTGAAGCTGCTCGTTCAGCCGGTCGCGGGTGATCTCGTCGAGTGCCCCGAACGGCTCGTCCATCATCAGGATGCGCGGCTCGAACGACAGAGCGCGCGCAATCGATACACGCTGCTGCATGCCGCCCGAAAGTTGCCATGGGTATTTGGATTCGAAACCGGTCAAACCGACCCGGGTGAGTTGTTCGCGCGCGATCGTATCGCATTCGGCGGCGCTTCGGCCGTGGATCTGCAGCGGCAGCTTGACGTTGCCCAGCACCGTGCGCCACGGAAACAGGCCCGGCGCCTGGAATACATAACCATAAGCCCGCGCCAGGCGTGCGTCGTGCGGTGAAACGCCATTGACCAGCACCTCGCCGGAGGTGATGTGCTCCAGGTCGGCAATCACGCGCAGCAAGGTGGTTTTGCCACAACCCGACGGCCCGATCAGCGAGACGAATTCACCGGGACGGATGGCCAGGTCGATGTCGCTGAGCGCATGCACCGGCGCCTCGTGCGGGTTGTAGATCAACGACGCCTTGCGTACGTCGACGGCGAGGGTGCCGCTGTTGGAATCGGATTCGGCCACGGTCATCGATAGGGTTCAATCATCGTTCTTGTTGTGTCGTCGGTCGGACCCGTCCGTGTGCACCAAGGCCCGATATTGCTTCTTGCAGCGTCGAAAAGCTGTCGGCTGACGGATGGTTGGGTTCGCCACAGGCTGCCATTGCAGCCCGCGCTGGATGCAGTCACCACGCAAATTACGTGCCGGCGCGCTCCAGCATCGCATGCAGCAGCACATTGCAGCCGGCCGTGATGTGCTCTGGTTTGGCGTCCTCGATCTCGTTGTGGCTGATGCCGTCCTTGCATGGAATGAAGATCATACCGGCCGGCGCAAGTTGCGCCATGTAGACCGCGTCATGGCCGGCGCCCGAGACGGTGGGCATGTTGGAATAACCCAGCTTGGCCGCAGCGCGCCCGACCGCATCGACGCAGTCCTTGTGAAACGCCTGCGCCGGATAACCCGACACCTGCTTGATCTCGATCGGCAGGCCGCTGTCTTTCGACAATTTGGCAGCGAAGGCCTTGACCTCGTCGGCCATGGTGTCGACCAGCGCATCGGTGGCGTTGCGCAGGTCGATCGAGAACCTGACCTGGCCCGGAATCACGTTACGGCTGTTCGGGTGCACGTGCACCATGCCGACGGTGCCACGGCCGTGCGGCTTGTGGCGCAGGGCGGCAGCGACGATCTCCTGCATCAGATGGGTGGACACCTGCAGCGCATCCTTGCGCAGCGCCATGGGTGTGGGGCCGGCATGGGCCTCCATGCCGGTCACGGTGCAATCGAACCAGCGGATACCCAGCACGCCCTGGACGACGCCGATCGTGATGTCGTTATCCTCGAGCACCGGACCCTGTTCGATATGGGTCTCGAAGTAGGCGCCGATCGGATGCTGGCCCGGCTCCTCGGTGCCGATATAGCCGATGCGGGTCAGCTCGTCCTTGACGCTTTTGCCTTCGGTGTCCCTGGCGGCATACGCATGTTCCAGCGTGAAGGCCTTGGCGAAGACGCCCGAGCCCATCATGACCGGTACGAAACGGGAGCCTTCCTCGTTGGTCCAGAACGCCACCTCGATCGGCGCCTCGGTCTGGATGCCGTGGTCGTTGAGCGTACGCACCACCTCGATGCCGGCAAGCACGCCATAGTTGCCATCGAACTTGCCGCCGGTGGGCTGGGTGTCGATATGGCTGCCGGTGACGATCGGGGGCAAGGCGTTGTTGCGCCCGGCGCGGCGCATGAATCCATTGCCGATCTTGTCGATCGTCACGGTCAAGCCGGCCTCGCGCGCCCACGACAAAACCAGGTCACGGCCCTGCTTGTCCAGGTCGGTCAGTGTCAGGCGGCAAACGCCGCCCTTGGGGGTGGCGCCGATCTGCGCCAGTTCCATCAGCGAGGCCCACAGGCGCTCGCCATTGATGCGGACCTTGTCAAGGTCGGCGGTGGACTTCTTGTTCTGTTCTGCGATTGCGGCATTCATGGCGTGATTCCTGTGCGGTTGCGGGGGTGGGCGGGATCGGTGTCAGCGCGCCACGGCGGTGGGCTTGTTGGCCTCCATGCGCCGGCTGCTGGCCTCGAAATTGCTGCCGAAGGCAGGGCGCTTGACGTATTGCCCCGCACCCTTTTCGGCCCGCAGGTCACCGTTGACATAGACCAGCTTGCCGCGGCTCAGCGTATGGGTCGGAATACCGCGCACGACCATGCCCTCGAAGATGTTGTAGTCGACCTTGCTGCGTTGCGTCTTGACCGACAAGGTCTTGCTGCCCTGCGGATCCCAGACCACGACGTCTGCATCGGCCCCGGCACTGACGCTGCCTTTGCGCGGATAGATGTTGAACAGCTTGGCGGTATTGGCCGAGGTGATGGCGACGAATTCGCTTGGTGTCAGCCGGCCGGTGTTCACGCCCTGGTCCCACAACACGGCCAGGCGCTCTTCAACCCCGCCGGTGCCATTGGGAATCTTGCTGAAGTCGTCGCGTCCGGCGGCCTTTTGCTCGGCGCAGAACACGCAGTGGTCGGTGGCCGTGGTGTGCAGGTTGCCCGACTGCAGGCCACGCCACAGGAATTCCTGGTTGACCTTGGGCCGGAACGGCGGGCTCATGACATGGGCCGCCGCAACGGTGAAGTCCGGATTGCGGTAGACCGAGTCGTCGACCACCAGATGGCCGGCCAGCACTTCGCCGTAGACGCGTTGCCCGCGCGCGCGGGCGCGGGCGATGGCTTCGGCAGATTCGATACACGAAACATGCACCACATAGATCGGCACCCCGAGCACGTCGGCGATCGCGATCGCGCGGTTGGCGGCTTCGCCTTCGACCATCGGCGGGCGCGACATCGGATGGCCTTCCGGGCCGGTGATGCCCATCTTGCTGACCTCCTGCTGCAACAGGTAGACCAGTTCGCCGTTCTCGGCGTGGACGGTGGGCATGGCGCCGAGTTCCATCGCGCGCTTGAAGCTGTTCACCAGCGTCTCGTCGTCGCACATGATGGCGTTCTTGTAGGCCATGAAATGCTTGAAGCTGTTGACGCCCTCGTTCTTGACCAGGCGGCCCATGTCGGCATGGACCGCTTCGCTCCACCAGGTCACGGCGACGTGAAAGCCGTAATCTGCGGCCGATTTCTCGGCCCAGCCGCGCCATTGCTGGTAGGCCTCCATCAAGGGCTGCTGCGGGTTGGGGATCACGAAATCGATGATCGAGGTGGTGCCACCGGCCAGCGCGGCCGCGGTGCCGAAATAGAAGTCGTCGACCGCGACCGTGCCCATGAAGGGCAGCTGCATATGGGTGTGCGGGTCGATGCCGCCGGGCATCACGTACTGGCCACCGGCGTCGATCGTCTGGGCACCCGCCGGTGCGTCGAGTTTGTCGCCGACGCTGTGGATCTTGCCGTCCACACACAGGACATCGGCTCGGAACTGGCGGTCGGCGTTGACAACGGTGCCGCCGCGAATCAGGGTGGTGCTCATGGGATTCTCCGGCTAATTGCGATTGGGTCGACCATCATAGGCCCGCTGCGACCGGTTCGGCCGCCTTGCGCATCGGATTGTTGGCATGGGTGGTCCAGTTGGCATATTCGGCCGGTACCGGTCTGCCGGTGCGCTGGTCGACCTCGCCGGCGGCGAGCTTGCGCATCGTGATGGTCTCCGGCACCGGGCAGATCGACACACACAGGTTGCAGCCCACGCATTCGTCTTCCTTGATCTCGAAGTGGCGCTTGCCGTCCTTGCTGGCGGTGATGGCCTGGTGCGAGGTGTCCTCGCAGACCACATGGCAACGGCCGCACTGGATGCACGAATCCTGGTTGATCACCGCCTTCTCGACATGGTTCATGTTCAGCTGGTTCCACGACGTGATCGTGGGGACCGCCTTGCCAACCATCTGCGCCACGCTGGTGTAGCCCTGCTGGTCCATGAAGTTGGACAGGCCATCAACCATGTCCTGCACGATCCGAAAACCGTAGACCATGGCCGCGGTGCACACCTGCACGGTGCCTGCACCGAGGGCGATGAACTCGGCCGCGTCGTGCCAGGTATGCACCCCGCCGATGCCCGAGATCGGCAAGCCGGCGGTCTGCGGGTCGCGTGCGATTTCGGCCACCATGTTCAGCGCAATCGGGCGCACCGCGGTGCCGCAGTAGCCGCCATGGGAGCCGGTGGGGCCGACACTGGGCGACATCGTCATCGTCTCCAGATTGACGCCCATCACCGAGTTGATGGTGTTGATCAGCGAAACCGCGTCGGCGCCACCCTGTCTGGCCGCCCGCGCCGGATAACGGATGTCGGTGATGTTGGGCGTGAGCTTGACGATCACCGGCAGCCGGGTGAAGGTCTTGCACCAGCGGGCAACCATCTCGATGTATTCCGGCACCTGGCCGACCGACGAACCCATGCCGCGTTCGCTCATGCCGTGCGGGCAGCCGAAATTGAGTTCGATGCCGTCGCAGCCGGTATCCTCGACCATCGGCAGGATGCGTTTCCACGACGCTTCTTCGCACGGCACCATCAGCGACACCACCACGGCCCGGTCGGGCCAGGCCCGCTTGACGCGCCGGATCTCGTCCAGGTTGGTCTGCAGCGGCCGGTCGGAGATCAGCTCGATGTTGTTGAAGCCGATCACGCGCCGGTCGTTGCCCAGCAGCGTTCCGTAACGCGGCCCGTAGACGTTGACGATGTGCGGGTCCTCGCCCAGCGTCTTCCAGACGACGCCGCCCCAGCCGGCCTCGAACGCCCGCATCACGTTGTATTCCTTGTCGGTCGGCGGCGCCGATGCGAGCCAGAACGGATTGGGGCTTTTGATGCCCACGAATTCGGTTGTCAAATCAGCCATGGTCGGGCTCCGTGAATAGGGTTGCAGGTGGGTGGATGCGGCGTGGCTTGGCGGCTCATCGCGCCAGCGTGGCATGGATGGACAAGGCAGCCAGCTTGCCGTGTTCGACCGCTTCGACCGTCAGATCGCGACCGCCGACGCGGCAGTCGCCGCCGGCCCAGACCTTGGGATGCGAGGTCTGGCCTTCGGCGTCGGTGGCGATGCGACCACCCTTGAGTTCGACCATCGCTCCCAGAGGTGCGGCGTCAAAGCTTTGGCCGATGGCCTTGAGCACCATGTCGGCCTGCAGGTCGAAGGTCTCGCCGGTCTCGACCAGCTTGCCGCCCTGGAGTGCCGTGGCAGCAAAACGCATGCCTGTGACATGGCCGTCACGGGCCAGCACCTCACGTGGCGCCGCCCAGTGGCGGATGGTCACACCGTTGGTACGCGCCCAGTCCTGCTCGTAGGGGGATGCGGACATCGCCTCGGCGCCGCGCCGGTACACCATGGTCACTTCGGCGGCACCGAGTTTCTTCGATTGCACCGACGCGTCGACCGCGGTCATGCCGCCTCCGATGACCACGACGCGCCGGCCTACCGGCACCTGCGTGTAGTCGCCGGCCTGGCGCAACTCGGCGATGAATTCCACCGCATTGCGGATACCGCCGGCCTGCGGTTCGGGAATACCGATCGCATTGACTCCGGCCAGGCCCATGGCCAGGAACACCGCGTCGTAGTCTTCGACCAGTTGCGCCAGCGTGATATCGCGCCCAAGGACCGTTTCGGCGCGGATGTCGATGCCGCCGATCGACAACAACCACGCAATTTCCTTCTGGGCGAAATCGTCGACCGTCTTGTAGGTCGCCAGTCCATATTCGTTGAGACCGCCGGCTTTGCTATTCGCATCGAACACCACGACATCATGTCCGTGTCGTGCCAGGCCATGGGCGCATGCCAGTCCGGCCGGGCCTGCGCCGACCACCGCCACCTTGCGGCCGGTGGTCTTGGCGCGGGTGAACAGCGGTGCGCCGGGCTTGGCAAAGTAGGCGTCGGTCGCATACCGTTGCAACTGGCCGATCTCGACCGGCTTGTCTTCGTTGGTATTGCGCACGCAGGCCTGTTCGCACAACACTTCGGTCGGGCAGACCCGGGCGCACATGCCGCCCAGCGGATTGGCGCTGAGAATGGCATGGGCCGAGCCGCGGAGATTGTTGTCGGCGATGCGCTGGATAAAGCTTGGAATGTCGATGCCGGTCGGGCAGGCGGTCTGGCAGGGCGCATCGAAGCAGTAATAGCAGCGGTCGGCCTCGATACGTGCCTCGGCCAGCGTCAATGGTGGGTGCGCATCGCAGAAATTCTGCCGCACCTGTGCGGCATCCAGGCGGCCGGCATGGATGTCGGCAGGTAGCGCGCTGGTTGTGTCAGTTGCATTCATGGATTGGCCTCGGATTGGTGCATGGCGTCATAAACTCTTACCATTTGGTAAATATTTGGTGCATTTGAACGTCATAACAGTGCCCGTTCAATCAGGGAATACCCGCTTTGTCTGCTCAGCAAGAGTCGGGCCAGGGGTGTGCGAATAAGCCGCTACCATGCGCAACTATGGTGACCAAGCAAAAGCCGGAGCCGGCAAGAGAAAAACGCAGTGACAGCCGGGAACGACTGGAGCAGGAAATTCTGGAAGCCGCCAAACGGCTGTTCGCGGTGCGCGGTTTCGGTGGCGTCTCGCTGGACCATATTGCCCGCGAGGTCGGTACAGCCAAGCAGAACCTGCTGTATTACTTTTCCAGCAAGGAGACGCTTTACCGGCGCGTGTTGCATGGCGTGCTCGATGTCTGGTTGTCGCACATGGAGGCCATCACGCAAAACGCTGACAACCCGGAGCTGGCCTTGCGCCGCTACATCGCCGGCAAGCTGCGTTTCTCGCGTGAGCATCCCTACGATTCCCGTGTCTACGCCAACGAGGTGATCTCTGGCGCCCCGTTGTTTGCACAGGAGATCCGCGACCGGGTGCTGCCGGCGCTGCAGGCCGACATCGCGGTGTTCAACCAGTGGGCCGAGCAGGGCATCTGCCGCAAGGTCGATGCGGCGCACCTGATGGTGGTGCTGTGGGCCTCGACGCAGGCATATGCCGATTTCGCCAGCCAGATCTGCCTGGTGCTGGGCAAGACCGAGATGCAAGCCGAAGACTTCGATGCCGGTGAGCAGCTGCTGGTGGACATGGTGCTGCGCACCGTGATGGCCGAGCCTGGCTGAACGGGCACTTCGGCCCGGCGCTGAGGGACGATTGGACTGCCAGGTCGATAGGTCCCAACGGGCGGCGCGTGTCTATTGCGTGCCGAAGATCCGGTCCCCCGCATCGCCCAGCCCCGGCAGGATGTAGCCATGGTCGTTGAGCTGGCGGTCCACTGCTGCGGTGAATACCGGCACGTCAGGATGGGCCTGCAGCATCGTGCGCAGGCCCTCGGGACAGGTCAGCAGGCACAGGAACTTGACCGACTTGGGCTTCATCGCCTTGACCTTGTCGATGGCGGCGACGGCCGAGTTGCCGGTGGCCAGCATCGGGTCGACGACGATCACGTCGCGCTCCTGCATGTCCTGTGGCATCTTGAAGTAGTACTCGACCGGCTGCAATGTCTTGGGGTCGCGGTACAGGCCGATGTGCCCGACGCGCGCACCCGGCACCACGCTGAGCATGCCGTCCAGAATGCCGGTGCCGGCGCGCAGGATCGACACCAGAACCAGCTTCTTGCCGTCGATCATGGTGCCGGTCATGGTTTCCAGCGGTGTATCGATCTGCACCTCCTGGGTCGGAATGTCGCGCGTCACTTCATACGCCATCAGCGTGCTGAGTTCACCGAGCAGGCGGCGAAAGCCGTTGGTGCTGGTTTCCTTCTTGCGCATCAGGGTCAGCTTGTGCTGCACCATCGGATGGTCGATCAGTCGCAGGTTGGGGAATTGCGTGAGGTCTGTCATGGTTCTGTGTCCTCGAAGGTCGATGAGGGGAGGCCGCATTGGGATATTGCTGCGCACCTCGTGATGTGAAAAGTCGGTTCAGCGCTTCTTGCCGCCGAAGATGCCGCCGAGCACACCGCGGATGATCTGGCGCCCGACCTCGCTGCCGATGGCACTGGCCGCGCTCTTGAAGAGTTGTTCGCCGGCGCCCATGCGGGTGCGACTGCGGCCGCCGCCCAGCAGTCCGCCAAGTGAACCCAGGATGCCGCCATCGGCGTCTTCCGGGGTATTTTTACCGGCTCCCTGGGCCTCGACGGTACGGGTCATGGATGCAGTTTTTTCCTTGGCGGTGGTCGCATCGGCCATCTGGGCCTCGACGCGCTTGGTGATCGCTTCGTAGGCGGATTCGCGGTCGGCGGACTTTTCGTAAACACCGGCGACGATGGAGTTGGCAATCAGCGCCTTGCGTTGCTCCGCGCTGATCGGGCCGATCTGGCTGGCTGGTGGCAACACGAATACCCGCTCGGTCACGCTGGGGCGGCCTTTCTCGTCCAGGAAACTGACCAGGGCTTCGCCTACCGCCAGCTCGGTGATTGCCTGGGAAATGTCGAGCTTGGGGTTGGGCCGCATCGTGTCGGCCGCCGATTTGACCGCCTTCTGGTCGCGCGGCGTGAAGGCGCGCAGCGCATGCTGGACCCGGTTGCCCAGTTGGGCCAATACCGAGTCCGGAATATCGAGCGGGTTCTGGGTCACGAAATACACGCCAACGCCCTTGCTGCGCACCAACCGCACGACCAGCTCGATGCGTTCGATCAAGGCCTTGGGTGCGTCGGTGAACAGCAGATGGGCCTCATCGAAGAAGAACACCAGCTTGGGTTTTTCCAGATCGCCGACCTCGGGCAGGTTCTCGAACAACTCGCTGAGTAGCCACAACAAAAAAGTGGCGTAAAGCCGTGGCGCGTTCATCAGCTGGTCGGCGGCCAGCACGTTGATGATGCCTTTGCCGCTGCCATCGGTCTGCATGAAATCGGCGATATTGAGCATCGGCTCGCCGAAGAACTTGTCGCCACCCTGGCTCTCGATCTGCATCAGGCCGCGCTGGATCGCACCGATGCTGGCGGCGCTGATATTGCCGTAGCTGGTGGTGAACTGCGATGCGTTGTCGCCGACGTGCTGGCACATACTGCGCAGATCCTTCATGTCCAGCAGCAGCAGACCCTGGTCATCGGCGATCTTGAACACCAGTTGCAGCACCCCGGCCTGGGTGTCGTTGAGATTGAGCATGCGCGAGAGCAGCAGCGGACCGAGGTCGCTGACGGTGGCCCGCACCGGATGGCCCTGTGCGCCGAAAACGTCCCACAGGGTGACCGGGAACGCTGCAAATTCGGGCGTCGGCAGCTTGCGCTCCGCAATGATCTTGCCCAGTTTGGTGCTCAGCGTGCCCGCCTGTGAAATACCAGTCAGATCGCCTTTGACGTCGGCCATGAACACCGGAACGCCGGCCCCCGAGAACGCTTCGGCCAGGTTTTGCAGGGTGATGGTCTTGCCGGTGCCGGTGGCGCCGGTGATCAGGCCGTGCCGGTTGGCCTTGTCGGGCTGCAGGCAGCACCGGACGTCGTCGCGCTGCGCAATCACGAAGGGTTCGATCATGAAGGTTCCCAAAAGTACAATCCAGCCAGTAGGTTAACCAAATTTCGAAGGATTCCGCGTGGCAGGACACAGCAAATGGGCCAATATTCAGCACCGCAAGGGGCGGCAGGATGA
>Ga0073904_10002643_pt1 | contig 13544 bp, 7 predicted proteins | sample KloWWTrecipitate_FD_66668 | JGI IMG/M metagenome (GOLD analysis project Ga0073904, IMG submission 66668) | Active sludge microbial communities from Klosterneuburg, Austria, studying microevolution and ecology of nitrifiers - Klosterneuburg... | ecosystem: Engineered > WWTP > Aerobic digester >...
TTTAAAGAAGGTATTGATTGTGCGGATGAGTTTTTTTGACTGCCTGCGCAAGAGACCAGCAGTAAACTGACGCCGCATAGTGCCGGAATAAATAATCGGTTTATCATTATTTTATTTTTTCTTTTGGTATAATGTTTCAGGTGGCCCGAGATAACTTCGTTTGACGCCGCCAAAATCCAATACTATTTTTTGTAATACCACTGCCGGGCTCACCACCCAATATTTTACCGTATGCTTACCGGGTTGCAGTAGTTTATGTTTGCTTGATTTAATGATTATACTTTCTGCCACCCATTTGTTCCAGATGCCGCTGATGCTGTTCTTATCTTCTTTATTGATACTGAAAATTTGCGGTGTTTCATTATCAATTGAAATTGCATATTGCAAACCTTCTTCTGCATTGTGAAAATTTAAGGTAGGAGAGAAGTAACAATATAGTGTCACACTGTCTTCACTGTAAGTATAAATCTCATATTGAAGATGTGCTGCTTTGCCACCGGGTTTTTGTTGATTGGCCGTAACTGGAAAACTTGTGATGGCGGATCCGGTTCTGCCATGATCATGTAAAGACTTCCAGGTGATGTCATTTGTGTTAACAGCTTTTGTAAAATGGTTAGCTTCGATAGAGATATAGCCATTTTGTTCGTAGAAGATATTTTTTGCCAGGCTCTTTGGGTACAGTGCTTCTTTCCAAGATGATGTTGTATCTATTCCTGTGAGAATAGAGTCGGCAGGTACATAGTTTACAGCTGGCATTTTCTGCTTGTTTGGTTGTTGCCAATAAGTATATCCGATATGTGTCTGGCTCATCATGTGATTCCACTTGCCTTTGTTTAATTGATGGTATTCAAGTGTTATCAATGAATCATTTTCATAAAGCTGTTTCACTTTATCAGCATAGCCGTTAGCTTCTTCCCATTTATTTTTATAGGCTTCTTTGTTCAGGGCAACATGGTAATACATTTCGTTCAGGTTGGCGCAGGCTTTCACCGGGTGTAAGACCAATTGAAAGTAGGCGTCTTTATATTCCGCAGGTAGTTGTTTATTTATTTCCTCTGCTTTTTTTAACAGGCTTTTATAGTCATTTACTACTGTGCTCCATTCATTGTAATTAAAACTATAAGTGTTTGCATCAAGAAGCTCAGGTTTTCTTCTTCCGTTATATTTTGCATATTTAGCAAGGATATCAGCAATTTCTTTGGCGTGGGTACTTCCAAATTGTGAAGCACTCCAATATTCTGCATATATCTGCAGATCATCTGCACCAATTTTTTCTGGGTTCCAGGCATAGTCTAAAAAGAAGGAGATGGGAAATTCCATGGGTTTGATATCACCAACATTCACGATCCAGATCTGTCTTGCATTATATTCCCATGCCAGGTGCATTTGTTCCCATATTCTAGGAAGCGGATTTGTATTTACCCATTTATAATTTCGGGGGCCACCCACATAATCAAAATGATAGTAAATGCCATACCCGCCTTTCCTGGGCGGATCAGTAAGTTTTGGCAATTTTCTGATGTTACCCCAGTTATCATCACATAAAAGCAGGGTGATATCATCCGGCACCCGCATACCTTTATCATAGTAGTCTTGCACTTCTTTGTATAAGGCCCAGAGTTGTGGCGTTTCGCTGGCAGGTTTTTGTGTTACTTCTTCAATGATCTGCCGTTGATCTTTTACAATTCTTTCCAGCAGGGCGGTTGCTGTTTCTCTTGACATCGGCTCATCTCCATCACCTCTCATCCCCACACTTACGATTTTTTCATTCCATGCTCTTTCCATTCCCCCTTTCCAGAATTCTTTCAGGCCTGTTTCTGTACTGTCATAGTTCCATTTGCGTCCCTTTCCATAGTATTTCCATTCTTCATGTGCCCGCATCAAAGGCTCATGATGCGATGTGCCGATCACAATTCCGTACTCATCGGCTGATTTTATATTCAAAGAATCGTCATAATAAAATGCATTACCCCACATGGCAGGCCATATATAATTCCCTTTCAGTCTCAGGATCAGTTCAAATACTTTTTCATAAAAGTGATGATTAAAGCCTCCGAATTTTTCTTTGCTCCAGTTAGAAAGAGCAGGCGCTTCGTCATTAATAAAAATGCCCCGGTATTTTACTTTAGGTAAATCGCTGTGGATAGAATTTTTCTTAATATAAACTGCTTCTTTCTTTTTTACCGGCACATCGGCCCACCAATACCAGGGTGATACACCAATTTGTTTGGACAATTCAAATACACCATACGCAGTTCCTCTTCTGTCGCTGCCTGTTATTACAAGGGCATGGGCAATACCTTTGAAAGGGTTCTCTATTGTCTGAATGCTGTAGGCTTCCCATTTCCCATTAATATGGTCCGTCTTTATCTTATTGCTTTTTATAAGTGATCGAAGAAGTGGTGAACTTTTTAAAGAACCGATTATTATGACAGTCTCAGCTTTGTCTGGTAATGAGCCGGTAAGTACCGGGATTGCTCCTGTAACTGCTTTTATATCATTTTGCAAGAACCCGGCAGCTAATTGTACGAGGGACTCATCATTGGTATCAACACATATGAACGGGTTACCAAGCATAAAGGAATTGGCAGTTGCATTTGTTTCAACAATCAGCTGACTGTTTGAAACAAAGCTTTGCATCAGCAATACCAGAGCTGTTAGTGTTCTTTTCATATAGTTAATCGTTTCAAAAACCGATGCTATTCCCCCCATCCACAGGGAGTACAACACCGGTTATATATTTCGCAGCATCACTGGCAAGGAAATAAGCTGCTTCGCCAATATCAACTGGTTGTCCCATAATGCCCATTGGTGTTCGGCTGAATACTTTTGCTTTTCTTTCGGGATCACTATCGAGTGCCTTTGCTGTCATTTCTGAGTAAATAAATCCAGGGGCAATAGCATTTACACGGATACCTTTGGGAGATAATTCAACAGCCATCGCTCTGGTTAATCCGTCAATTGCTGTTTTGCTCGCACTGTACGCAATTACTTTAGGCAACCCGTATTGTGCTGCCATGGAACTGATGTTGATGATAGAGCCTGATCCCTTTTTCAGCATCTCTTTTACTACTTCCCTGCTCATGGCAAATACGGCAGAAAGATTGGTGGTGATGATCCGTTGAAAATCCTCATCAGTAACTTCCGTAAATTCTTTTTTCATATTGATCCCGGCATTGTTTACCAGTATATCTATATGACCGAATTGATTGATCACATCAGCAACAAACCCGGGTATAGAGGCCAGTTTACTAACATCGCAAGGTATGGCATGGCACAGTTCTCCCAACTGTGTTTTGGCATTTTCTAGTTTCTCTTTATCTCTTCCAGCAATGATAGTTAGGATACCATTATGGGTGAACCGTTCAGCAATGGCAAAGCCCAATCCCGAACCTCCTCCTGTTACTATTGCCACTTTTTTGTCCCCGATCCCTAAAGGGGAGTTACCAGCATTCATAATTTGTAATTTCTTTTATTAATAAAAAATTTCATTTGTTGTACTTTTCTGGATATTAATTATCCTTCAAACTAAGTTTTTCACCCGGCGGAGACTGGGCTTCAATTCCCCGGCGCAAAAGGGAACCGCAAGCTCTTATAATACTCCAGCGTTTTATCCGGCTGTTCATATGCTGCAGGAATGGGTTGTTTGCTGAATGTTTGAAAATAGAGTAAACATCCATTTCGCCACCATATGGCTTCTTCGTGTTGTACATTCAGTAATTGCATGACCTGTTCATACCTGTCTTTATCTACAAATGGTTTTAATGCTACCCATTTTTGCTTCATTTGTTTTACCCGATCCGCACCGGTATAATAATGGTGACATAACTCTTCCCATACCGTCCGGCCACTTTTCATTTTATGATTCCATGGCACATGGTGAAACCAGAGGAGATTTTTTTCTTCGCAGGAATTTATGTCTTCCCATTGCTTTCTTGCTTCCGGGAAATATTGTGCGATGGCATTACTGCCGGTGGATGTCCTGTTGAAACCTATGCCAATACTGTCAGCTTTGTGATAATATACCGGGTTCCATTCAGGACGGTTTAAGTTACTGACCCAGGGAGCAGGACCATAATGATGGCCGGTTCCCATGATATGGTGTAATCCGATAGGATTAGTAAACTGTACATATATATCACGGCTATGCATCATTATTTCTTTTGCATTGGCTACAAATGAATAATTATTTATGTAGGACATCCGCAACCATTCTTCAGCTATTTGTTCGCTTGATAATGTATAATCCCAGCTTAATCTTCCCAATGCATACCAGTTGGCCTGTGCAAACGGATGTCCGCACCAGTTGATATCATTACCAATATTTGCCACTCCGGCCATTCCATTCAAAGAATGATTATCTAAACTGCCATCGATCACTTTGGCCACAGTACTTCCTTTCCCTTTACAGTAGGTATCACTTTCTAAAACTTCTTTGAAAAGGGGAGCCAGATAAACAAGGTTCGTTCCCTGGCCAAGATATTCCTGGGTTACCTGGAACTCCATCATCAATGGTGTTTTTGGCATTGCACCAAATAAGGGATGAAACGGTTCTCGGGGCATAAAATCTATTGCGCCATTTTTTACCTGTACCATAACATTCTTTCTGAATTGTCCATCCAGCGGTACAAAATCATCATAAGCCTGTTTATGTCTGTCGACCGGATTTTCAGCAGCATAGACAAATGCACGCCAGATAACTATTCCATTATATGGAGCAACCGCATCGGCCAGCATATTCGCTCCATCCGCATGGGTTCGTTTATAATCCTGCGGACCCGGTTGTCCTTCACTGTTAGCTTTCACCAGAAATCCCCCAAAGTCGGGTATGAGGGAATAAATTTCTTTTGTCTTCTGCTTCCACCACTGCTGCACTTCTTCATTCAATGGATCAGCTGTTTTTAATCCACCCAGTTCTATTGGCGCACTGAATCTTGCCGTGAGATATACTTTTATACCATAAGGGCGGAACACCTCTGCTAACGCTTTTACTTTTTGTAAATAGGGCTCCGTCAGAATAGTGGCATTGGCATTCACATTCGTAAGTACAGTGCCATTAATTCCAACGGATGCATTCGCTCTTGCATAATCAATATATCTTTTATCTATATAACCCGGTAATGTATGCCAGTTCCATATACTAAAGCCGGCATATCCTCTTTCTACCGTTCGGTTCAGGTTATCCCAATGGTTCAGCAATCTCAATTTCAAACGTGGGAATGAAATGATATTAAGCGGGGAGACCGGTTGATGTGTTTGTAATAACCGGAGAAAATGAAATACACCGTAAAGGATGCCCGTATCAGTATTGGCAGTGATGACAATGCAATTATTGCCATTGATTTTTTTAGTCATTATAATAAATCCCTCTGAGCCGGTTTGCCGGAGGTAGGAAGTTAATCCAAGTTGCCGTATAGAAGGAGAGGAGGAGGGTGTTCCTGCCAGGACAGTTCCTTTTTGATGGGTGCCGGAAGTAAAAGGAATTTTTATTTGCAGCAGCCCTTGTAATCCAAGACTTAGTTCTTCTTTTGCAGCGGTAATGGTTGGTGAAGATCCATGGATAGTAAGCCCGGTTATCTGTTGCCGGTATAAGTGGAGCAGTTGTTTATTGTCAATGGTTTTGTAACGCAGCCATAGGTCATAGCCGTTCTCTGCGTTTAGATACTCAAACGAAGAAAACAGGAAAAGTAATAACAACAGTTTTTTCATATTCGCATATGCTGGTTTTGGCCGATGTTTATTTTCTCATTCTCAGTGATGATTTTCGGATGATAAGGTCGGAACGAACTACAATGGTATTAGTATGTTTAATATTGGATACACCTTTGAGATGATTGATAAGATTTCGGGCCGCAATTTCACCCATGTCAATACCGGGATAATCGATCGTCGTCATTTGTGGTTCAATCAGTTTACTTATGGCATCATTATTAAATCCAACAATCGCAATATCTTCTGGTATGCGAACCCCATGTTCTTTAAGGGTACGCATACATACAGCTGCTGAGAAATCATTGGTGATAAAGGCACCGTCAGGAATCGGTTTCATTTTAAGTATCTGAAGAGCGGCTTCTACACCGCATTGTTCACTGAGATCTTTTATCAGAACCCTGTCCTTTTCATAAGGAATATTGTTGTCGTATAACGCATCCGTATAACCCTTATGCCGTTGGGCATATACATTTCGTTTTAAGTTAGCCGTTACCAGTACAATTCTTTTGCAACCCTGTTCTATCAGGTGCTGCGTAGCCTGGTAACCGCATTTATAATTATCAATGATGACCTTTGTGCTGTCACTGTTCTCTTCCACCCTGTCGAAGAAAATTACAGGAATGGCTTTTTCTTCATATAAATTATAATGATCCAGCCCTTTGGTGTCAAAGGCCAATGAAGCTATTAAGCCATCAACCCGTTTATGAAATAGGTTCAGCGCATTGGCTGCTTCTTTATCATAACTTTCCGAGGAGTGTGCAATGATAAGATCGTATCCGGCTTCTGTAGTTACTTTTTCTATCCCGGCCAACACAGACGTAATGAAGTTACTGTTCAGTTCATGCACAATGACACCAATGGTGTTTGTCTTTTGTTTACGCAGGCTGCTAGCAAACGTATTATGACGATACCCCAGCTCTTTGGCCGCTTCCTGGATTTTTTTCCTGGTGTTTTTATTTACCGCCGGGTGATCTTGTAATGCACGGCTGACAGTGGCGGATGAAAGATCCAGTTTCTGTGCAATATCATAGATGGTAATGTCTTTTTTCTGTTTCATGGTGCAATCGGTTGCATAAAAATCGCAAAAAAAATCAATTTACAAAGATTTGTTTTTTTGAGAAGATTCACGGATGACCAGATCACACCGGAGAATGATGGTGTTGGTAGTTTTTATGTCAGTAACCCCGTTCAAATGATTGATCAGGTTGCTGACGGCAGCTTCTCCCACGTTATAACCAGAGTAATTAACCGTTGTCAGGTTTGGTTCTATTACTTTACTGATGGGGTCGTTATTGAAACCGGCAAATGCAATATCCTGTGGTATACGGAAACCAGCGTATTTTAATGTTAGCATGCAATGTACCGCTGCAGTATCGTTGGCGGAAAAGACACCATCAGGCCTGTCTTTTTCTTTCATTTTCAAGATGCGTTCTCCTGCCTGGGTGCCGGCATCTTCACTAAGCTTGCTGATATATAATAGCTTTTCTTCGAACGGTAGGTTGTGGTCCCTGAGAGCCTGTTTATATCCTTTAATTCTCTCCGAATAAACATTCCTCAGCACATTACCTCCAAGATGCATGATTCTTCTACAACCCTTGTCTATCAAGTGTTTCGTGATGTCATATGCTGCTTTTGCATTATCAATAATGATTGAGGTGCTTTCATGGTGCGGGAAGGTCCGGTCAAAGAAAACCACGGGAATTCCTTTTTTGAAAAAGGGTTTCAGGTGATCAATATTTTCGGTGTCGTAGGCCAGGGAGACCAGCAGGCCATCCACTCTTTTATTAAATAATGTAGCTGCATTGGCTACTTCTTTTTCTGAACTTTCCAGGGAATGACTGATGATCAGGTTGTACCCTTCTTTACTGGCAACGTCTTCCATTCCGGCCAGTACGGAAGAAACAAAATAGCTGTTTAATCTGGGGACTATAACTCCAAGAGTTTGAGTTCTTTTGCTGCGCAGGCTGCTGGCAAAAGTATTGGAACGGTACCCCATTTCCTTTGCCGTATCGTTTATTTTTTTCCGGGTATGTTTATTAATCGAGGGGTGGTCTTTTAACCCCCTGCTTACCGTTGTAGCGGAAATATTAAGCTGCTTGGCAATATCATAAATGGTAATTTCTTTATCGCTCGCCATAGTGTTCCCTTGTCTGGTAAAGGAACTTACTAATTTTCAAAAAAAAAATTGCAATCGGTTGCAATTTTAAAAAAAACTATTATATTCGTTTTGCCAACTACTAAAAATATCGATTGCTGAACTTAAAAATGTTCACTGTTTTCAACTGCTGTATGAAGAAAATTAGCTCAAATAAGCCAATTGTTACTGCCAGTACCGGAAGGTTATTCAGTGATTATCCTGACAGCTATTTTGCTACTTCCTTTTTAAATTTCTACATCTGTCCTGATATATGTTTTTGTTCTGCTGATGCAATTCAGTACATCAGCGGATTTGCTGCTCCCTATACTGAAGTTTCTACAACTATTCAATTGCCAAAATTAAGATTATGAAAAAAACTGCCAGACTGAAAAAGCTATTCTTTACGAGCAGGCAAGGGGTTAAACCTCTTTTATTGATTGTGGTACTGTTAATGCAATTATTGACAGTATCTCAGCAATCCTTTGCTCAAAATGTAACTGTACGGGGAAAGATCACCAAAGATGATGGTCAGCCATTGTCGGGTGCCTCTGTGGTGGTGAAGGGAACTACAAATGGTACAACGAGCAATGAGCAGGGTAACTTCCTGATCTCTGCTCCCGGAGACGCAACCCTTGTAATTTCTTCCATTGATTTTACAAGCCGGGAAATTAAAGTAAACAACCAGTCAACAATAAATGTGACGCTTTCCTCAGCAGATAAAACACTGGGAGAAGTTATTGTGGTTGGTTATGGTACCCAACGAAAAGAAGCTATTACCGGTTCGGTTGCTTCGATAAATGGGGATAAAATGCGTGAAGTTCCGTCACCCAATGTTACACAAGCCCTGCAAGGAAGGTTAGCTGGTGTGGAAATTTCGCAAACTTCAACCCGGCCGGGAGCTACCATGCAAATACGTATCAGGGGTATACGTTCTCTGAGTGCCGATAATAATCCGTTAATCGTTCTTGATGGAATTCCATTCATCGGTTCATTGGCAGATATCAATCCTAATGATGTAAAAAGTATTGAAGTACTTAAAGACGCTTCTGCAACTGCTATTTATGGTTCCCGTGGCGCCAACGGTGTACTCCTGATAACTACAGATAAAGGATCCAAGAATAGAAAACCCCGGATAAATTATAGTACTTATGTTGGTTCACAATCCATTTTTGCTAAATATCCCATGATGAACGGACCGCAATTTGTTGCGCTACGTGCCGCAAGGGGGCAATACGCCAACGGTCAGGATGAGGCTAACGATGTAAATACCGACTGGCAGGATTTATTTTACAAAACAGGAATTGTTACAGATCATAACGTCAGCCTTTCGGGCGGTTCTGAAGCTGGCAGCTATAATTTTGGGATGGGTTATTACCTTAACCAGGGCATTATTCCTACACAGCAATACAAGCGTTATTCATTACGTGGATCTATTGATCAGCAGGTGGGTAAGTATTTTCGATTTGGGTTTACCACTAATAATAACTACAATGAAAGCCAGGGAAACCAGGTAGGCTTATATAATTCATTAAGCATGTCGCCAATTTCTACTCCGTATAATCCAGATGGTAGTATGAAAAGAATAATACGGATGGCAGCTGATGACCAGTTCATTTTTACCAAGGATGTAGTGGAGCAATTAAAAGATAACGATCAGTGGCTTAATGAAGATCGTGGTTTTGCATCTTACAACGCTATATATGGTGAAGTGAAAGCACCATTTCTCGACGGTTTGAAATACAGGGTAAATCTTGGTCTGGATTATGTACAATTCAATAATGGTGCTTATACAGGACAGGGTGTTGGCAGCGTTAATCCTGCCAGTATATCATCTGCTTCAGTAGATAACAGGTTTACTTATCATTGGACATTGGAGAACCTGCTAACTTACGACCACACTTTTGGCGGAAAACACACGGTGAACGCAGTGGCCCTTTATTCTGCTGAGCAAAACAAATACAACAGGTCAAATATGTCGGCACAGGATATACCAGCCGATGCTTTTCAATTTTATAACCTGGGTCAGGCTGCCGGACAACTGGTAATAAACCCGGCCAACCAGGACTACCAGTTATGGGGATTGAAGTCAGCGATGGGTCGTGTTATGTACTCTTATGACAACCGCTATATGATCTCTGCTACTGTGCGTTCTGATGGTTCTTCAAGGCTGGCACCCGGTAAGAAATGGCATACTTATCCTGCCTTATCTGTAGGATGGAATATCGCTAAAGAATCATTTATGCAGAATATTACTGCCATTAACACTTTGAAACTACGTGTAGGCTTTGGTCAAACTTCCAACCAGGCGATTGCACCTTATTCTACACTTGGAAGATTAGATACCAGGCCTTATAACTTTGGTCCGTCAACCTATAGCACCGGGTTCTATGTATCACAACTGCCAAATGTGGATTTAGGTTGGGAATTTTCAAAGACCTTGAACTTTGGCCTTGATTTTTCTGCCTTTAAAAATCGCTTGTCCGGTACTATTGAGTACTATATTACCAAAACCGAAGATATTCTTTTAGGACTTAGTCTGCCCCCCACATCTGGTGTGAGTGGCTACACTGCAAACATTGGTTCAACACAAAACAAAGGATTTGAACTTAGCCTGAACGGTACGATCATCAACAATGTAAATGGCTGGACCTGGGAAGCTGGTGTTAACTTTTATACAAACAACAATAAGCTTGTATCGCTTGCTTCAGGACAAACCCGGGATGAGGCGAATTGGTGGTTTGTGGGGCATAATATCAATGCCATCTATGACTACAAAAAAATTGGTCTATGGACGGATGCAAAAGATAGTGCTGATAATTACTTGAATATTTTAGAACCGGGAGGAACAGCCGGAATGATTAAGGTGCTTTATACCGGTGATTACGATGCTAATGGCAGACCGGTGAGAGCAATAGGACCTGCCGACAGGCAAATTATGGATGTTGACCCCGATTTCCAGGGTGGCTTTAATACCCGTGTAGCTTATAAAGGTTTTGACCTGGGTATTGTTGGTATTTATAGAAGTGGCGGCATCCTCTTCAGTACCATTCATGGTTCAAACGGCTATCTCAATTTACTGACAGGTCGCAGAAATAATATAAACGTGGATTACTGGACACCAACTAATACAGGTGCAAAGTATCCCAACCCTGCAGGCCCGATTAGTAATGATAATCCCAGGTATGCCAGCACCCTGAGTTATTTTGATGGCTCCTTTATGAAAATTCGTACCATAACACTAGGGTACGACCTAAGCCGGAGCCTGATAAAAAATCCCAATATTAATATGCGGATGTATTTTACCGCACAAAACCCGTTTGTTATGTTCTCGCCATTCCATAAGGAATCGGGTCTGGATCCGGAAACAAATTCGTTCGGAAATGAAAATGCGGCAGTAAACCTCAGTCAAAATCTGCGTCGTATACTTACTGTTGGGTTTAACACCCCTTCAACCCGCAACTATATTGTAGGCGTTAATTTGACATTTTAAATCATACGAATATGAAATATATACAAATAAAATCTGTTTTTGTAACTGCACTGTTTATGCTGTTATTTTCTACGGGATGTAATAAAATTCTGGATGAACAGCCACGCAGTATTTATGAGCCCGGTTTTTTTAAAACCGAAAAAGGGGTGCTTGGCGGTATTACTTCTCAATATGCCCACCTGCGGTTCATTTTTGGTCAACCCTATTACTATAATACTTTAGAAACCGGCACCGACGAATATACCTGGGCCCAAAGCGCTGACCAAAACTTTAAGGATATGGATCTTAGCGGCGTTGGAAACATAACAGCTGCTAGCAGTCGTTCTGATGCTTTATGGGGAACAGCTTTTTCTAATATCAATACTGCCAGCGGAATTATTGAGAATGCTTCCGCAGTTGGTATTTCGGCACCGTTGATTGCCGAAGCAAGGTTTTTCCGGGCTTTTGATTACTTCCTGTTAGTACAAACATTTGGCGGTGTGCCATTAGACCTTGGTGCGGGGGAATTGAAATTCAATACCACTCCATCAAGAACATCAGTTCGTAATACTGTGCCTGAAGTTTATACAAAAGCCATATTCCCTGATTTGCTGACAGCAATAAACGATTTGCCTGCTACAGGCAGAGTAACCGGGGGCGCCACAAAAACATTGGCACGCCTTTACCTGGCGAAAGCCTATTTAACCTATGCCTGGTGGCTGCAAAATCCGAACAACATTCCTACTTATCCCTTAACGACAAGAACTGATCCGGATGGTCATGATGCAGCATGGTATTTCCAAAAGGCTTATGATGTATCAGTAGAGGCTATTGACAACCCAGGTCCATTTGGCTTAGAAAATACTTTTTATGACGTACACGTAGGTGGTAATGACCGTAATAAAGAAATGCTTTTGTATGCTGACCATACGCAGGAAAGTGAATTTTATAATGGATCTCCACTCACAGGTTTTCAAAGTGAACTGGGTGGTGGCAGAAATTCTGCTGTTTGGATGGTAACCTGGAATTATACTGTAATCAGAAGTGCTCCGAATTCAAATGGTACCGGTAGTGGTGTAAGCTCTGTACAGCGTGAGGCCGCCCAGGGTCTGGGACGTCCGTATACAAGGATGGCTCCTCCGATCGGCGTTTTCACAAACACATTTGCTGAAAAAACACTGGATTCCCGTTACGATGGTACATTTAATACTGTTTTCAGGGGCAACTGGCCTAAAGGCGGAACCACAAATGCAACGCTTTATAACGCTAATGATTTGCCGGTTGCTCCGGGTGATCCCATACTCAGCTTCCTCGAATATGATTCGCAGGCTGCTGGTATAACATATTCAACAGGTGCAAATTTTCCTGGAAAATCTTATAGTAATGTTGGTGCCGGTATGTTACCCGGTCGTGCCGATTTTGTGATCGCTCCCAGTGGAATAAGCAGGATTGTATTTCCGAATCTCTGGAAGATGGGGGTATATCGTACCGGAAGTGTTGGATTGGGAGAGCCTAATGCTCCAAGTACCCGCCCCTTTAAAATTGCCAAATTCTCTGAGCTTTATTTTACTGCTGCTGAAGCAGCTGTAAAAGGTGCTACCACAGTAGCAGGTAAAAGTGCCCGCGACCTGATTAATGTGATTCGTGCAAGGGCAGGCAAGTGGAAATTTTCGAACAAAGACAATGCAGCATACATAGCAGATAATAGTGCGGCGATGATAGCAGCCACTCCTGCTACGATTGACATTAACTATATCCTGGCGGAACGTTCCCGTGAATTTTTCGGTGAAGGACATCGTTGGTTCGATTTGATACGTACTCAGAAGTGGAATGAGCTTGCTGGCTCCTACTCAATTTGTGCCCCAACGTATGGTGCTCATACACCGCAAACATTTACACGTACAATTGAGCCAAAGCATTATATCCGGCCTATTCCGCAGGCTCAGCTTGACGGGATGGAAATGACACCGGAAGAAAAAGCTGCTTATCAAAATCCGAATTATCAATAGGATTTTAAAATGCTAATCATGTAGAAGTAAATTAAACCGGGGATGAGTTCGATCCATCCCCGGTTTTTAAATTTCTCAGGAGGATTAACTGCAGAGTATAATGTTGACTTTTCAATTTTCACTTTGAAGATGACTAATAGAAATGAATTGAAGATTCCTGATGTAAACAAAAAAATAACCCATTCCTGCGAAGGGTACGTCAAAAAATGGCAACTGA
>Ga0073904_10002645_pt1 | contig 13538 bp, 11 predicted proteins | sample KloWWTrecipitate_FD_66668 | JGI IMG/M metagenome (GOLD analysis project Ga0073904, IMG submission 66668) | Active sludge microbial communities from Klosterneuburg, Austria, studying microevolution and ecology of nitrifiers - Klosterneuburg... | ecosystem: Engineered > WWTP > Aerobic digester >...
GAAGTAGAGGCCGGAAATCGCAGGGATACCCGCGCCGCGATAGACGTAGCCACCGGTGATCGAGCAGCCTTCGTCGTGGTTGTAGCTGTGGACCGGCAGGACGAAGCCGGACGTGTCGCAGGTCGCGGCCTCGAAGCAGTCGGGGCCCTCCATGGTGTTCCAGCCGAGGTTCGGCCCGGGCTGGCCGGCGGAGATGACGTTGATCTCCTCCCAGCGGTTCTGCCCGACATCGGCAATGTAGAAGTCAGCGCCATCGAAGGCATTGCGCCAGGGGTTGCGGACACCGCTGGCGAAGATTTTTGGCGGGCCGCCGGAATCGACATCGAAGGTCAGGATCTTGCCGAGCAGCGAGTCCGGATTCTGCCCGTTCCCCTGCGGATCGCCGCCGCTGCCGCCATCGCCCATGCCGGCATAGAGCAGGCCATCGGGACCGAAACCGATCCAGCCGCCGTTGTGGTTGCTGTAGGGCTGCTTGATGGCCAGCAGCTCCTGCGCAGACGCCGGATCGGCCACGGCGGGATCGGCGGAGACGGTGTAGGCAACGACGCGGGTGTCGCCGGAGGGATCGGTGAAATTGACGAAGAAGCGGCCGTTGCTGGCGTAGTTCGGATGGAAGGCGAGGCCGAGCAGGCCCTGTTCGCCGCCGCTGGAAATCTGCGCCGTCACATCGAGGAACGGCGCGTCCGCCAGCGCGCCATCGGCGAAGACGCGAATGCGCCCGGTCTGCTCGACAATGAACAGGCGCGGATCGCCGGCGGGCGCGGTCACGAAGACCGGGCTGTCGAGCCCGCTGGCCACGGTTTCGAGCCTGAACGGTGCCTGCGCAGCAACCGGGGTGGCGAGAGCGGCGGCAAGGGTGAAGTGGGCAAGAAAACGCAGCATGGGGGGCCTCCAAGTCCCCCCATACTGACGGCTCATGCGCCGGATGCAACCGGCTTACGGAAGCTAGTAGAAGATGGGGCCCTTCGGTCCGGCCTCGCCGCTGCTGCCACCGGACAGCGAGCCGCCCGTTGCGCCCTGCCCGCGCGGCGCGGGCTCCTTATCCTGATAGTTGAGGAAAAGGCCCACGAGGTCGACGACCTTTATCTGGCGGCCCGGAAAGACGATGCGGCCCGGGGTGAAGCCGACGCAGTTGTCCTTGTTGTCGCAGTAGACACCGCAGACGCCGCCCTTGCCGTTGCAGTTGGGTTTTTCGCACGAGTAGCCGGTGGGGTTTTCGTTGAACTGGCCGGCCGGGCACGCGCCCTGTACGGCCGCCTTGTTGCCTTTGAAATCGGTAAAACCGCCCTCGGCCTGAACAGATACGCTGGTGCCAAGCACGAAGGCGACGGTCATCAGGCTCAGAAGGAGTCTCAGCATTTGCATTCCCCGCAGGGTTGCAGTCATGCCCCACGAGAAGGCTAGCCGAGGTGCCAGCGAACAGCGTCCACCGAACGATGGATGTCGCGGCTAGACTGTGACCAGCCCCTCGCGCAGCACGATCGACACGGCGTCGGCGCGGTTGCGGGCGCCGAGCTTTTCGAGCACCGCGGCGACGTGGAATTTTGCCGTGTGCACCGAGATGCCGAGGTTGCGGGCGATCAGCTTGTTGGAGGCGCCCTCGACGAGGAGCGAGGCCACCTGCTTTTCGCGGGCGCTGAGCTGGGTGAAGCCCAGTTCGGGGTCGAGGCGTGCGTCGGGTTCGATCCGGTGGCCGTTGGCGACCAGCGTCGCGGCGGCGAGGATCAGCGCGGGATCGAGGCTGCGGATGACGCTCTCGCCCGGATTGGGACGCCGGTCGGCGCCCACGATCAGCACCGGGGCGCGCAGCGGAATGCCGAGCTCTCCCAGGGGATGGTCAGCGATGATGACGGCGGCGACGGACTCGTCGACCTCGGTGAGATCGGCGCGCGTCAGCATGGCGCGGCGGAGCGCGCTCGCCAGCGCGGCGTCATCAAGCACGAGGCCGATGCGCCGGGGCGCATAGGCCTGCGCCTGCAGCTCGAATTCAGGCCCGAGGCCGTTCGCCGACAGTGACGTCGATAGAGACAGGCGATCCACCGCGAAGCACTCCCAGTTTGATAGTCGTCCCCACCGATTCCGCGCTCAGGCGGTGCGAGACGGCAGATACCGTTTCGACGGCATCACCACCCCATGTGGTGATGATGTCGCCCAAAAGAAGCCCCGCGCGCTGAGCGGGGCCATCGGGCTCGAGGCCAACGATGAGCGCCCCGCCATTGCCGGCAACCGGATGCAGCGTCGCCCCGAGGTAGCCGCGCGGCACATAGCCCTTTGCCGCCAGCGTGTCGACCGCGCGGGCCACCGTACTCGCCGGAATGGCGAGCGCCCGGTGGCGCGGGCCGGTCACCGCCATACCGATAAGCCCGCCGTCCGGCGACAATACGGCGCCGCCTTCCGTGCGGGTGGAGAGTATGGTGCCGAGTTTGATGCGGGCGTCGATCAGCCCGCCGCGCATGCTGCGCCAGGCCGGGCCGATTTCGGAGACGGTGGCGATCCCGGCTGTCGCCGAATACTCCCCGCGCCCGGCGATGACTGCGAGCGAGCCCACCGCGGGAGTTGGCGCCTGCGGCCAGTCGGCGAACTGGGCGGTTGAGACCCTCAACAGCGCAACATCGGTCGACGGGTCGCGGCCGGCGGCCTCGGCTTTCGCGGTTTCGCCGCCGGCGAAGGTGACGGTGAACTCCTCTTCGCCGCCAAGCGCTTCATGCGCGCTGACGACAAGGCCGGTCCGCCAGATGAGGCCGCTCGCAACGCTGCCGTCGGCACCGGAGATAGCGACGAGCCGCGGGCTGGCGGCAGCAACAACCGACGCGATGGCATCGGAAAGGGACTGAAGTTCGGTCGGCATTCTTGCCTCCTTGCCTGGTCACTTCGAGATTGTGCCTCGCCCCCCGATGCGGAAAGCTGGCCGCATGGGCAGGCTTGTTTTGCCACCACGCAGAAAGCCTGACGAAACCTGCCAGATGGGGCCGTTATGGTGCCCGTCATGGCTCCCACCCGGATCGCAGAATGAAGGCACTGACAATCACCTCGAAGCAGGCGCGGCGCATCTGGCTCGCGGCGCAGAAGCTCGATGTCGAGGCTCCATTTGGCGCGGGACCGGAGGCGGTTGCAGCCGCGGTGAAGCACCTCGGCTATGTGCAGATCGACACGATCAACGTGATCGAGCGCTGCCACCACCACATCCTCTACAACCGCATTCCCGGTTATGCGCGCAGTGACCTGCAGGCGGCCCAGTCGCGCGACAAATCGGTGTTCGAGTACTGGACGCACGCGCTCAGCTACATCCACAGCGATGACATCCGGTTTTTCCTGCCCGCGATGCGGGAGCACGCGACCAAACCCAGCCGCTGGTTCGCCGACGGTGACGCCGATGAGCTGAAAAGGGTGCTGAAGCGCATTCGCCGCGACGGCGCGATTTCGATCCGCGACGTCGATGACGAGCCGGTCGAGAAGAACCACCTGTGGGCTTCGCGAAAGCCCACCAAGCGCGTGCTGGAGCGCGGCTTCTACGACGGCGACCTGACGATCAGCGAACGTCGCGGCATGCTGAAGACCTATGAGCTGATCGACCGGCATTTCGGCTGGCCGCCAAAACCGCGCGCGGCGAGCGAGGGGCAGATCCTCGACTACCTTATCGAGCGCGCGCTGCGCTCTCAGGGGATCGTGTCGATCGATTCCACCGTCTATGGCACGACCAATATCCGCGGGGCGATCAAGGAGCGGTTTGAGACGATGACGCGCCGCCGCCGGCTTCTGCCGGTGATCATCGGCGACGGCTCGGTGGCGCACTGGGCGACGCCGGAAGCGATCGAGGGTATGGATGCGCCGCTCGGCGAGACGGTGCACCTCCTCTCGCCGTTCGATCCGCTCATCATCCAGCGCCGGCGCACGGGGCTGTTTTTCGGCTACGAGCATCTGTTCGAGGCCTATGTGCCGCCGGCGAAGCGCCAGTTCGGCTACTTCACGCTGCCGGTGCTGCATGGCGACGAGATCGTTGCGGGGCTCGATCTCAAGACTGACCGGGCCGGGCGAAAAATGCTGATCAAGGCGTGGCACTGGATCGGCAAGGGCAAGGCCAGAACGCACAAGGCGGCCATCGAGGCGGCGCTCCACCGCTTCGAGCAGTTCCAGCTGGGCGCCTGAAACGGCAACGGCCCACGCGGGGGCCGTATCGATTCATTCGACCGGAGAACTGCGGCTACGCGACGTCGCGGATGGTCTTGGTGATCTCGCCGACGACGGCCGAAACGAGACCTTCGTCATCGCTTTCGGCCATGACGCGGATCACTGGTTCGGTGCCGGATTCGCGGATCACCAGGCGTCCGCTGGTGCCAAGGCGCGCGCGGCTCTCCGCGATCGCCTGCACCACCAGCTTGTGGTCGAGCGGCTTGCCCTGCTTGTAGCGCACGCTTTGCAGCAGTTGCGGCACCTTGGTGAAGCGCTGGCAGATTTCGCTGACTGTACCGCCGTGCTGCTTCAGCACCGCGAGCAGCTGCAGCGCCGCCACCAGCCCATCGCCCGTCGTCGTGAAATCGGACAGGATGATGTGGCCGGACTGCTCGCCGCCGACATTGAAATTCTTGGCGCGCATGGCTTCGAGCACATAGCGGTCGCCGACCTGGGTGCGCTCGAGGGTAAGGCCGAGGGACTGGAGGTAGCGCTCGAGCCCGAGGTTGGACATGATGGTGGCAACGAGCCCGCCGCCGCGCAACTCGCCGCGGGCATGCCAGTACTCGGCGATCACCGCCATGAACTGGTCGCCATCGACGATCTCGCCCTTTTCATCGACGATGATGACGCGGTCGGCGTCGCCATCGAGCGCGATGCCGATATCGGCGCGCACTTCCTTGACCTTGGCGATCAGCGCGTCGGGGGCGGTCGAGCCGACCTTGTCGTTGATGTTGAAGCCATCGGGCTGCACGCCGATCTTGAACACTTCGGCGCCCAGTTCCCACAACGCCGTGGGGGCGACCTTGTAGGCGGCGCCGTGGGCGCAATCGAGCACCACGCGCAGGCCGCTGAGATCGACGCCCTTGGGCAGCGTGCGCTTGGCGAATTCGATGTAGCGCGTCTGTGCGGCTTCGTCGCGATGCGCGCGGCCGATATCGCGGCCCTTCGACAGCTTGTCGAGCAGGTCGCTGTCGATCAGTTCCTCGATCTCGGATTCGATCGCATCCGACAGCTTGAAGCCGTCGGAGCGGAACATCTTGATGCCGTTGTCGTCGAACGGGTTGTGCGAGGCGGAGATCATCACCCCGAGATCGGCGCGCAGCGAGCGGGTCAGCATGGCGACAGCAGGTGTCGGCATCGGGCCGAGCAGGTAGACGTCCATGCCGACGGCGGTGAAGCCGGCGGTGAGCGCGCTCTCGATCATGTAGCCGGAGCGGCGGGTATCCTTGCCGATGACGACGCGATTGCGCTCCTCGCCGTTGACGAAGTGAAGCCCGGCGGCCATGCCGACCTTCATGGCGAGCTCCGGCGTCAGCTTGCCGCCATTGGCGAGCCCGCGAATGCCGTCGGTACCGAAGTATTTCCGCATGTGAACCTGCCCTGATTCCCGAGGGGCGCAGATTATACCGCGCCAGCCCCGGCGTCCCTCGATTCTATGGATCAGGTGGTTAAGGGAGGATGAGGGCGGGATGTAGGCGGGATTTTGGGGCCGCGAATGGCACCGGTGTGGCCGGCTTGGTGGTTCGACAGGCTCACCATGAAGCCTCAGGAGGTTCCTCACCGTGAGGCCTCAGATGCTATGGTGCGGCGCCCGGGCCTGCCGAACCACGGGGCTTGGCACCCCGAATACAAAAGGGCCGCCCGGTGGGGCGGCCCTTGAACTTATTGCCTGCCGTCAGCTGGTCGGCTGCGGGGTGCCGGCTTCCGGGGCAGCATCGGGGCCGGGGCGCTTCTTGCCGGATTTGCCGGCCGTGGGCACGCCCGTCGACTTGGGAGCAACATCGGCATCGGTCTCGCGGATCGGCGTCTGGCCGTCCATGAGACCGCGGATCTCGTCGCCGGTGAGCGTCTCATACTCGATGAGCGCCTTGGCGATGGTGTGCAGATCGTCGATATTCTCGCGGATCACCTTCTGGGCCGTCTGGTAGCCGTCCTCGACGAAACGCTTCACTTCCTCGTCGATCAGCTTCTGCGTGTCGTTCGACATGTGCGTGTTGCGCTGCATCATCGAGCGGCCGAGGAACACCTCGTCCTGGGCGTCGCCGTAGAGCAGCGGGCCGAGCTTGTCGGACATGCCCCATTCGGTCGCCATGGCGCGGGCGAGGCCCGTTGCCATCTTGATGTCGGCCGAAGCGCCCGAGGTCACCTTGTCGTGCCCGAAGATTTCCTCTTCGGCGACGCGGCCACCCATGGCGACAGCGAGGTCGGCATAGGCCTTGCGGCGCGTGAGCGAGACCTGATCGCGCTCCGGCAGGCGCATCACCATGCCCAGCGCACGGCCGCGCGGGATGATGGTGGCCTTATGGATCGGATCGGAGGCGTCCATCTTGATCGCGAGGAGGGCGTGGCCGGCCTCGTGATAGGCGGTGAGGCGCTTGTCCTCTTCGGTGAGCGAGAGCGTACGGCGCTCGGCGCCCATCATCAGCTTGTCCTTGGCGTCCTCGAACTCGGCCATCGTGACGAAGCGCTTGTTGCGGCGCGCGGCCAGCAGGGCAGCCTCGTTGACGAGGTTCATCAGGTCCGCACCGGAGAAGCCGGGCGTGCCACGGGCAAGGATCTTGAGGTCGACGTCGGGAGCCAGCGGCACCTTGCGGATATGCACCTTGAGGATGCGCTCGCGGCCGATGACGTCCGGATTCGGCACCACGACCTGGCGGTCGAAGCGGCCGGGACGCAGCAGCGCCGGGTCGAGCACGTCCGGACGGTTGGTCGCGGCGATGAGGATGATGCCCTCGTTCGCCTCAAAGCCGTCCATCTCGACCAGCAGCTGGTTGAGGGTCTGTTCGCGCTCGTCGTTACCGCCGCCGAGGCCTGCACCACGGTGCCGGCCGACAGCGTCGATTTCGTCGATGAAGATGATGCACGGGGCGTTCTTCTTGGCCTGCTCGAACATGTCGCGCACGCGGCTCGCGCCGACGCCCACGAACATTTCGACGAAGTCGGAGCCCGAGATGGTGAAGAACGGCACATTTGCTTCGCCGGCAACGGCGCGCGCAATGAGCGTCTTACCGGTACCCGGCGGGCCGACGAGCAGCACGCCGCGCGGAATACGGCCGCCAAGGCGCTGGAACTTGCCCGGATCGCGCAGGAACTCGACGATCTCCTCAAGATCCTGCTTGGCTTCGTCCACGCCGGCGACGTCCTCGAACGTCACCTTGCCCTGCGTCTCGGTGAGGAGCTTCGCGCGCGACTTGCCAAAACCCATGGCGCCGCCGCGGCCACCGCCCTGCATCTGGCGGATGAAGAAGAACCACACGCCGATGATGACGATGAACGGCAGCCAGCTCGACAGCAGGATGGCCCAGAAGGAATTGCCTTCGGGCACCTTGGCGGTGATCTGGACGCCCTTGTCCTGGAGGCGGTTGATGATGTCGGCGCCCTGCGGCAGCACGGTCTCGAAACGCGTGCCGTCCTTCAGCGTACCGGTGACGATGTTGTCGGTGATGGTGACCGAAGTCACGGTGCCGGCATCAACGTCGACAACGAACTGCGAATAGCTCTTGTCGCTGATCAGGCCGGAGCGCGTCGACTGCTGGAAGACCTGAAACAGGCCCATCAGCATGAACAGGATCACCAGCCAGATGGCGAAGTTCCGAAAGTTGACGTTCATTTGTGTCCCGGGGTGGCCGGCTTTGGGAAGGCCGGCAATCTCTGGGCGGAAGATAAGCCCGCCAGTGAGGCCATACAAGGGCACCGGGTGCCTGCGGCGGCCGGAAATGTCCAGCCCGGTTGCGCTTTGGCGGTTAACGCGGCGTCACGCGGGGGCCTGCCGGGCGCGGCGTTTGCGCGCAGCTTCCCGCCCGGGCTCACGCAGCACCCGGATCGTCCCCCGCGAGGTGCGTACGAGACACCCGTGCAGGGTCGAGCGCACCGGCTCGCGCACCAGCCTTGCGGTCAGGGCTTCAACGGCACCGAGACCGTGCGGTTTCTGGCCCCTCCCGACGAGATCGAGCATTTTGGCGACAACGCGGACGGCGACGGCAAACGGAATGGCGCGCAGCACTTGCCGATCGATACTCGCTTCCTCGACGCCGGGAGCGATGGTGACCAGCGACATCGCCTCGGCCGTCATGCTGACCAGCGCCGTTTCGGCCTCACCCATGCGCTCGGCAAACCGGCCGAGCCGGCGGGCATCGAGCCCGAGGGTAGCAAGCTGCGGCAACATCTGGCGCCAGCGCACGCGCTCGTAGTCGAGATCGGCATTGGAGGGATCGGTGACCGGGGTGATGCCGGCGCGCGAAACGACTGCGGCCAGATCGGCCGGATCGACCGCCAATAGCGGCCGGATGATGGTGAGGTCGCCCACCTGGCTGAACATGTCCATGCCGCGCAGGCCCTCGATCCCGCTGCCATGCGCGAGGCGCATCAGAACGGTTTCGGCCTGATCGCCCAGATGGTGTGCCGTTACCAGCGCCGTAGCGCCATCGGCCTGCATCGCCTCGGCCATCAGCCGGTAGCGGGCATGACGTGCCGCCTCGGAGATGCCGGTGGCGGGCTTTTCGCCCTCCCACCTCAGCCCGCGGGCAAAAATGCCGAGCCGCTCGGCTTCGCGGAGGACAAAGGCAACTTCGGCGGCCGCCTCGGGACGCAGCCCGTGATCGACGGAATAGACGACGAAACGCTCCTGCGTTCCGGTCGCGCGGGCATATTCGGCAGCGAGGAGGAGAAGCGCGAGACTGTCAGGGCCGCCGGAAACGGCGAGCGCGAGACAGTGGAAATCGTCAAGCGGCGCAAACAGCGCCTTGGGGTCGAGACCTGGGCGCCGGCTCAGGCCGGACACTTGGCCTTACCCTTTTCGTCCTGCAAGCGCTGGACGAAGGCCGGCGCGAGAATCGTATAGCGCTGCTCAAGAGTGGCGTAGGTGCGGCAGGCGACCTCCGCCTCGCCTGCCCCTGCGAGCGCCATGCCGAGCTTGAGCATCAGGTCGGGCGCGCGGGGCGATGATTCGTATTTCTGGTAGCCTTCGGCGAGCACGAGCGCGGCATCGTCATAGGCGCCGCGGTGCATCAGCGCTTCGCCCAGCCAGTTGGTGGCGTCCGCCGCGTTGGGATCGTCGGGGAAGAGCCCGACGAACTGCTGGAACTGGTCCTCGGCGAACTCGTAGTCGCCGCGCATGATCGCCTCGTAGCCCGCCGCATACTGCGCGTCGGCATCGCCGGTGGAGAGCGCGGTGCTGTCGAATTTGCCGACATTTGCCGTCTGCGGCGGCAGCTTCAGCTCGCCGATGGCCCCGACGCTGCCGTTGGTCCCAACCAGGGGATCGGCAGACTGGCCCAGCGGCTGCTGATCGGCCGGCAGCGCCAACGGCGTTACCGCCGGCAGCGCAGCGGTGGTCGTCGGGTCGGCCGGCAGCCGGTCGGGCTCGACGGCGCCCTGCTTCTGCGGCGCCGCTGCGGGGGTCCCGCCGCCTTCAAGCTGCTGGAAGCGGAACTCGTTGTCCTCGACCTGCTTCTCCAGCATCGTCTGCATCTGCGTGAGCTGGAACTGCAGGCCCTCGACCTGGCCGGTCAGCAGCCTGATCTGGTCTTCGAGCTGCTGGATGCGCACGGCAAGCTGAGCTTCCTCGCGGCTCTGCGCGAGCGCGGGAACAGCGGTGCCCACGAGCAGGACGAGCGCGAAAGCCACGCGTCCCCAAAGTCTGGAAAAGTGCAATCTGATCTCCGTCAGTGACCGGCCGATACCGGGGGGAACAGTCCAATCCGAATAGCCGACAATTGGGTCAAAAAAAAGCAGCAAGCCCCGGCGTTGCTGGATTTTGCGGGGATTTAAAAGAGGAAACGCCGGGTTTCCGTTTTGCGGAAACCCGGCGCCTATGCCTCCAGCGACCCCGGAAACCCCGGGCCGCGCCTACTGTACGACAGTCACAGCACGGCGGTTTTGTGACCAGCACGAAATATCGTTGCAGATTGCCACAGGACGCTCCTTGCCGAACGACTTCGACGTGATGCGGCCCGGGTTCACACCGCGGCTAACGAGGTAGTTGACGACCACCGAGGCACGGCGGGCGCCGAGCGCGATATTGTACTCGCGCGTGCCGCGCTCGTCGGCGTGGCCTTCCATCATGATGCGGTAGTTGGAATAGCGGTTGAGCCAAGCGGCCTGCTTGTCCAAGGTGGCGGTGGCAGTGGGCGTAAGGCTTGAGGAATCGGTCTCGAAAAAGACGCGATCGCCAACGGAAACCAGGAACTCCTGCTGGCTACCGGGGGCGCCGCCGCCGGGGCCCAGATTGCCCACGCCAGTGACGCTGCTACCGTTCCGCGAACAGGCCGCCAGAGCGACCACGAGGACGACAAGCGCGACGCCCTTCAAAATTCCCATGATGGGCGTGACCGAACGCATCGCGCGGTGTCTCCTAAACTATGAATTCGAGTGACGGTTTTTACCGCGCGTTATCTTAAGGCGGGGTGTCCGAGACTGGTTAATTCTTCCCGATGATGGTCGCAATGAGGCCGAAATCCAAGGGTTTCGGCCTCGTTGCACAATTGCAACGGTTAGCTCCGGATCGGCGACCAGGCCGGATCGGACGCGAAGCTGTCAGTCGGAATCTTCTGCTGATTGCGGCCCCAGATATCGACCGAGTAGAGCGCCGGACCCGCGTCCCCGCCCGGATCGGAGAAGTACATGATGACCCGCCCGTTGGGGCAGAAGGTCGGCCCCTCCGCGTGGAAGCTCGACGCCAGCAGGCGCTCGCCCGACCCATCGGGGTTCATGATGCCGATGTGGAACTGGCCGCCCGACTGGCGGGTGAAGGCGATGATGTCGCCAAGCGGCGACCAGACCGGCGTCGAGTACGTGCCTTCGCCGTGGGAAATGCGCTGTGCACCGCCGCCCCCGGCCCCCATGATGTAAAGCTGGGGCGAGCCGCCGCGATCGCTCTCGAAGACAATGCGCTGACCGTCGGGCGAATAGCACGGACCGGTGTCGATGGCCGCGCCGCTGGTGAGCTGCGTCGGCTGACCGCTGCCAATGCGCAGGGCGTAGATATTGGTCGTCCCGCTCTGCTCGACCGAGAAGGCGACCGTGCCGCCGTCGGGCGAAAAGCGCGGCGAGAACGTCATCTGGCCAAAGCTGCCCAGCCGCTGCTGGTTGCCGGTGTTGAGATCAAGCAGGTAGACCTGCGGATTGCCGTCCTCGAAATTGAGGTAGGTCAGCTGCTGCTGGCTGGGCGAAAAGCGCGGCGTCAGCGCCAGCGTCTTGCCCGAGGTGATGTACTGAACGTTGGCGCCGTCCTGATCCATGATGGCGAGCCGCTTGACACGGTTGGCCTTCGGGCCGCTTTCGGCGACATAGACGACGCGGGTATCGAAATAGCCCGGCGCGCCGGCCAGCGATTCGTAGATCGCGTCGGACACGATGTGGGCGATCCGGCGGTAGCTGTTGGCGTCGGTCGCATAGGACTTGCCGACGATCTGCGCCGCAGCAGCCGTATCCCAGACGCGGACGGACGACTCGACCTGCCCGCCGCGTTCGACCTGCCCCATCACCAGCGCGTCATTGCCGGTGCCGCGCCAGGCGGCAAAGTCGGGCTGGTTGACGACGTCGCCCACCTTTTGCGGCAGGCTACCCGGATCGGCCACCGCGAACAGGCCGGAGCGCTTCAGGTTGCTGCGCACGATGTCGGCAATCTCGCGCCCGAAATTGGGGTCGGACGACGCAAAATCGGGAATGGCGATCGGCAGCGGCGTAAAATTGCCGCCCGTCACCACGATCTCGACAAGCGCGGAAGCGGGTGTACCCGCAGCAGCGAGGGCCGTACCGGCAAGGCCGAGCTTGAGGGCGTTACGCCGGGTCAGAAGGGTCATAATCGTCTCCGTAGTCGGTGCCGGTCAGGACGGCTTTGTGGCTAGAATTGCGATGGGTCGAACATGGCGCGAACCTCTTGTCCGGCCGCAACAGAGTAGGGTCCGCAGCGCATCACGGCGCGCTGGGCGGCAGAGGCAAGCGCCCGGCCGAGCTGGTCTCCCGGTGCGTCCACGATCGTGGGCATCACCGTCACCATGCCGTTGGGCTGGATGCTGAACTGGAGCGTCGCGGTCATGCGCGCCTCGGCCGCGCCGAGCGGCACGCTGAGGCAGCCGCGGATCTGGCCGACCAGCGCGTCGATCTCGGACTGGCTGAGCCGCGCCGCGGTGCCGGTTTCCTTGCCAAGGCTGGCCTGGCCGCCTGCGCCGGTCGTCGCGCCGCGCGATTCCTCGGTATTGATGATGTTGGCGACGTCGTCGGCCGGACGCGCGGCCGCGTCTTCCTTCCGCTTCGCCTCGCGGATACGGGCCTCTTCCTGCTTCTTGGCCTCGTCTTCCTTCTTCTTTTTGTCGGCCGCGGCGGCGTCGTCCTTCTTCTTCTGCTCAGCAGCCGCCGCGTCTTCCTTCTTTTTCTTGTCCGCGGCTTCGCGCTTCTTCTTGAAGTCGGCGCGCTTTTCCTCGAGCGCGGCGGTGCGCGCCACCGGCTGCGGTGCGATGCTGTTAGGATCTTCCGTCAGGGTCGGCGTCGCCACCTCGGCCGCGGGGGCGACAGGCTCAGGCACCGGCGCAGGTTCCGGCGCGGGAGCCGGTTCGGGGGCCGGCGCAGGTTCGGGCGCGGGAGCCGGCTCGGGTGCAGGTTCAGGCGCGGGGGGTGGCGGGGTCGGCTTGGGCTCGACCACCGGCTCGGGCGTCGGCTCGGGAACCGGTGCGGGCGCCGTCTGTTCGGTCGGCGCCGGGGTTACCGTTTCGGTTTCCTGCGGCTTCGCCTGGTTCTCTTCGGTGTTGCCGGTCGGCTGCGCCACCACGGCCGGCGTTTCGGTATCGACGATCGAGGGCGCCTCGGTCTCGACGACGGTCGAGTCGAGCGTGCCCTTGCGGATGTTCGAGAACTCTTCGATCGAGATCAGATCAACGGCGATCGACTCCACCGGCTGGGCCTCGAACGGGCGCGTCATGCCGATGCCTACAATCGCGAGAGCGATGAGACTGGCATGACCGACTGCCGATACGACAAACCCGGAGCGCATCCCGGCGCTACCTCTGTTCCTGATCCGTGATCAGGCCAATCTTGGAATAACCTGCCGCGGACAATGTGCCCATTACCTTCATGACCGCGCCGTAGCTCGCCGCACCGTCGCCGCGCACATAAATGCGGTCTTCAGTGCCGTTGACCGCGACGGCGGCGACCTGCGTGACGAGATCGGCTTCGCTCACCGGCGTGTCGCCGAGGAAGATCTGGCCGTCGGTGGTGACCGAGACGGTGATCGGCTGCGATTCCGTGTTCATTTGCTGCGCCTGCGTTTCCGGCAGGTCGATCGGCACGCCCACCGTCATCATCGGCGCGGCAACCATGAACACGATCAGGAGCACCAGCATGACGTCGACCATCGGGGTGACGTTGAT
>Ga0073904_10002647_pt1 | contig 13535 bp, 8 predicted proteins | sample KloWWTrecipitate_FD_66668 | JGI IMG/M metagenome (GOLD analysis project Ga0073904, IMG submission 66668) | Active sludge microbial communities from Klosterneuburg, Austria, studying microevolution and ecology of nitrifiers - Klosterneuburg... | ecosystem: Engineered > WWTP > Aerobic digester >...
GCGGACGCCATGGTCACGGGCCCCCCCGCGACGCGCTCGCCGTGGCGGCACCCGAGCGACGCGCCACGATCGCCGCGAGCGCGTGCTCGGCCGCCTCGCGCACCGCGTCGGAGTTCCACCAGCGCTTCTTGGCGGCCGACGTCGCCGCCTCGATGGCCTCCGCCGAGGACGACGATTCGCGCAGGATGTCGGCCGCCAAGGCGCGGGTCGCCTCCGCGCGCTCCGTCGGCACGAACTGGTATTTCATCAACACTTCCGAGCACACGGCGTCTGCTCGAGCGGCGTTCAGCTCCCACAAGGAGCGCATCCACAGGCGCCGCTCCTCGATCGGAAGGTCGTGAAACGTAGGAGCCTGGATGCGGAGCACGAGCGTCGGGCCGGCGAGCGCGAGTCCACGCCCCACGACGAGCCGCAGCGTCTCGCGGCGCACCTCGGCCTTGTCGCTGTCGAGCATGCCCTTCACCTCGACGCGCACTTGCTCCTTCTTCTCGTCGCCCATGTGCATGAGCGCCTCGAGGCGCACGGCGAGGTGGGAGCTCGTGAGGCCACGGTCGAGGGCCGCGAGCGCGGCAGCGCTGTTCACCGCGCCGACGAGCTTGAGGATCGCCACGCCGAGGTCGGGCCCGCACGTCCCGAGGAGGTCGCCGAGCTTCGCCTCGTTTCCGTTGACCCAGCGCCTCATGTACTTGAGCAGGACGGCTCGGAGCGGCTCGGAGCGGACGCCATCATAGCATGAGCAGCACGGGAGCAGCATCGAGTCGTTCCCGAGCAGGTCGAGCGCCTTGGCGACGCCGACGATCAGCGAGGAGTCGATCGCGACCTCGAGGCTCTCGTCGCGTGATTGCTTGGCGAGCTCCTGGAACACCGCGGAGAGCGTGCTGAACGGCAGCATCACGCGAGCGATCGCCTGCTCGAGCTCCTCGCGCTCATCGGGGCGCCGCTGGCCGAGCGCGCCCGTCAGTGCCTCGAAGAGCTCGAACACCGCGGCGTGCGAGTGGAGCGCGAGCTGGTCTACCGTCCACTCCCGGAGGGCGTCGTCGAGCTTTGGCGCGTCGCCGCGGTTCCTCGCGAGGAGGTAGCCGTCCGCGAACGCGTCCGCGAAGCGGTCGCGCCACTTGTCCTCGCTCAGATTCATCTGAGCGCCGAGCGTCGCCCGGGTGAGGGGGTCCACCGAGAGCGCCGCCGCCGACTCCCCGCTCGCCTTCAGCTGGGCGGCGAGGTTGAGCTGCGCCGCGCGGTTCGCGAGGGAGTCGTCCTGCTCGTCGCGGTCGAGCTCCGCCATCCGGGCGAGCTCCCGCGTGACCTCCATCGCGTCGGCCATCGAGTCCGCGTCTCCCTCGCCGGAGGCGAACGAGTCGATCGCGACGTACGCGACGTGCTCGAAGCGCCGGTCCCACAGCGCGGTGACCGAGTCGTCCTCCGCGGAGGAGGTGAGCGCAGACACCTCGCGCACGAAGATGGCCACGAGATCGCGAAACTCGTCCTCGGTGATGCCTGGGAGTAGCTGGATGCGTCGAACGCCGTCGCCGAAGAGCTGATAGGGGATGCGATCGAACGGCATGCGGTCTGGCGCCCAGATGCTCGCGCCGTGGGAGAAGAACCCGGCGACCGCCACGTCCCAGAGGATGTCGCTGGGGAACGCGGTCAGCGAGTCGACCGCCTGCTCGAAGCCCGTGCGGAGGCTCCGCGCCGAGTTCGGGTGGTTCCACCCGTACTGGCGCACGTCCGACAGGCACACCCCCACGAGCTTCCAGATGTGGGTGAGACGTTCCCGTACGGCCTTCTTGCCCTCTTCGGAGAGCTCCTCTCCGTCGGCCCCCACGACGTTGCTGCGCACCTTCATGCCCCGGGCTTCCTTGCCGGGGGCGGAGGCGCCCATGAGGCCCGCGCGCAGGGCCGCGAGGAGCCCGCGCAGCTCGCCGAGCATGGAGCGCGCGTCTTGGAAGCGCCGCTCACGCTCGTAGGCGAGCGCGCGATCGACGAAGGCGACGAGCTCCACCGGGAGGTTGGGCGCGACGTTCGCGATCGACGGCGCGGCCTGGGTGGCGGCCAGCACGAAAGACTCCGCCTCGGTGCGCGCGTCGTTCAGCTTGTGCCCCGTGAGCGCCGTGTAGAGGCACGCGCCGACCGACCAGGTGTCGGAGCGCCCGTCGACCTGGTCGACGAGGCCGAGCGCTTGCTCGGGCGCCGTGTACGAGGGCGTACCGATCGCGGTGCCGGCTCGGGTCGCGTCGGCGGTGTTGGCCTGCCCCTCGCGCAGCCGGGCCACGCCGAAGTCGAGCACCTTCACGGCGCCGTCGGTGGAGAGGAAGATGTTCGCCGGCTTGATGTCACGGTGCACCACGCCGACGTCGTGGCACTGCGCGAGCAGGTCGAGCACGGTGTCGAAGATCTCGAGGGCGCGCTCGGGCGGGAGCGTGCCACCCGCCGCCACCCGCGCGTCGTGGAGAGTCTCGCCGTGGAGCAGCTCCATCACCAGGAACGGCTCGCCCCGATCGCTGGTGTCGTCGTCGACGACCGCCACGCGCGCCGGGTGCTCGACGCGGTTGGCGATCTTCCCCTCGCGGAGGAAGCGCTCGCGAATGGACACGTCGTTCAGCAGATCGGCGGCGAGGATCTTGACCGCGGCGCGGGTGCCGTTTCGATGCGTGGCCGCGAAGACGCTCGCCATGCCACCCACGCCAAGCAGGTGGTCGAGGGTCCACTTCGCGTTGAGCGCCGAGCCGACCCGCGCGCGCGCCGCCGCCTCGGGATCGAACGTGGGAGGGTCCACCGACATGGAACAGCGGAAGAATACCACACGATTATGCCTGGCTTCGACGACCTTCGGTGAGCGCCGCGGAGCTGACCGCGCGCGCAGTGCTGGTCGACGGAGCGACCAGCGCGACCGCACCGCGACCGCAGCGCCAGCGGACGGGAGCTTTGCGGGACGACGCGCGCGCTGGCACCATGCGGCGATGAGATTCGCCCCGCTCGCCTGCATCGCCTTCGCCGCCCTCGGGACCGCCTCCATCGGGTGCACCGTGGAGACCACCACCGGAGGCGGGGGTACCCCCAGCACGCCGCCCGCGACCATCACGGTCGACGAGACCTGCCGGCGTCTTCTCGCGGCGCAATGCCAGCGCAAGGCGGACCTCTCCTGCTTCCCCGCGAGCGAGGTCGCCAAGTGCGAGACCAACTCGTTCGACCCCTGCAAGCAGAACAGCGCCCAGAGCATCAAGGACAACGGCGCCGATCCCGCGAAGGTCGACGCGTGCGTCACCGCCGTGAAGGCCGCCGCCGACTGCGCGGGCGTCGACGCCGCCGGGAAGTGCGGGTGATCAGGCGGCGGTGAGCCTGAACGTGCGGAGGAACGCCGCGAGGTCGCGCCGCAGGTCGAACACGACCTCGCACGTGGCGACCGTGACGCCCCGCGCGTCCTGCAGCACGGCGGGCAGGTGGGTCATCGTGTGGGCGAGCGCCGCGACGCGGACCGTCTTCTTCCCCAGGAAACGCGCGCGCTCCCCGTCGTTGGCGACGAACGTGAAGTCGTAGCGCAGCTCGCCTGCGCCGAGCAGGTCGAGCTCGAGCGTGCCCTCGAGCGGACACCGCGCGCCGTAGCCCTCGGCGAGGACCTCGCCGTCGATCGCGACCCGGGTCGTGCGCGCGAGCTCCGTGAGCGGGCCCGAGCGCGCGCGGAGCGAGAACGAGATGGGTCGGCGCGTCGCCTCACCGACGCGCTGGAACGTGCCCGCCATGGTCTCCTCGAAGGCGAGCACCCGGCCTGCTTCACCGGCGGCCCGCGAGGGCGACACGGGGCCGAGGCGATCGAGGCGGCCGTCCAGCTGCTCGGCCGCGCGGAGGGCGAGCGCCATGATGGTCATCTGAGGGTTCCGCCCGAGGCTGGACGGCACGGCGCTCCCGTCGGTCACGAAGAGCCCGGAGACGTCGTGCGCCTCGTTGTCGGGTCCCACGCACGAGCGGCGCGGATCGGTGCCCATGCGGCAAGTGCCGAGCGGGTGGTACGCGGTGACCTCGAAGTCGCCCGCGCGGAGGCGCATGCGGCGCAGCCTGTCGAGATCGGCCTGGCTGCGGATCTCCTCGCAGCCATGGGCCATCGGGAGCACGCGCTCGGCCCCCGCGCGGAGGAACACGTCGCTCAGCACTTCGATCCCGCGCTGCATGCGGCGGAGGTCATGCTCGTTCAGGTCGTACGTGATGAGCGGAGAGCCTCCCGGCCCACGCCGCACCTGCCCGCGGCTCGTGTCCTGGATCATCAGGCCGAAGCTCGCGAGGTTCGCGTAGCGCTCGACCACCTCCATGAAGCGCCGACCGACCCACGGCATGGCGATGGCCGCGACGTCGAGCGGGGCCGAGGCGCCCTCGAACATGAGCCCTTCGTCCGCGTACTGGTCGATAGCGTAGCTCTGCGGAATGCCACGGGACATGTCGATGGTCTCGTCGAAGAGCGCCATCACCTTGGTGGCGGGGTGAATCGAGAGGTTCTTGCCGAGCATGCCGGAGCGGCCGCACAGCCCGCTGTCGGCGAGGAGCATCGGGGTCTGCAGCGTCCCCGCCGCGACGATGACCGCCTCGGCTCGCACCTCGAGCGTGCGCCCAGAGGCCAGCCGGGCCGTGACGCCGCGGGCGCGCCCGTCTCGGACGTTCACGCGCTGAACGCGCGCGCCGGTGACGAGCTCCGCGCCTCGCTTCAGCGCCTCCGGCACGTAGCTCACGTCGGTGGAGCGCTTCGCGCCGGTGGGGCACCCGAAGCAGCAGAGGCCCTGCCCGTCGCACCCGGGCGCGTTGCGCATGAGCGGTCCGTGCGCGAGCCCCAAACGCTCGGCGCCCCGCGCGATGACCCTCGCGGAGCCCCCAAGATACGCGCGCGGCGCGACCTCCACCTGGAGCATGGACTCGACGCGCTCGTAGTAGGGGGAGAGGTGCTCGGCCGCGAGCATGGTGAGGCCGTGCTCCTCGCCCCAGCGCGCCAGCGTCGCGTCGGGCGCGCGGTAGCACGTGCCCGAGTTCACCGTCGTGCTCCCCCCGACGCCGCGCCCCGCCATGACCGGCGCCGCGACGTTGCCGAACGCCACCGTGGAGCCGAGGCCGAGGTACATGTTTTTGTACGCGGTGGTCGGCCGGCCGTCGAAGTCGGCACGCGTGGTGAATGCACCGTCTTCCAAGAGCAGCACGGCGCGCCCCCGCCGCGCCAGCTCGTAGGCCGCTGCGGCGCCGCCGGCGCCGGTGCCGATCACCACCACCTCGCAGGCGAGCTCGAGGTCTTCGGTGACGGCGGCACCGTCGGTGACTTGGGAGCGCCACGCCGCGCGCTCGACGACCTTGGGGCCGGACGGGGCATACGCGCAGCCCACGTGGGCGTAGGTCTCGGGGTGGTCGAAGTGGGCCGACTTCACCAGCGTGAGGAGGGCGCGCAGCGCCCAACGCTCGTGGCGCGAAGGGCTCTCGCCCCAGGCCTCGACCGCACGAATGCGGCGGTCGAGCGGCAGCGCGGAGAGCCGGCCGCCGTGGCGCGGTACGGACCACAGCTCGGCCGCCCAGAGGCCCGCGCGGGCGGCGCGGGCGGCCGGCTCCCCGAGCTTCGACAGGAGCGCGTCGAGCCTGGCCACGGTCGCTTCGCTTCCACCCGGCATGCGCCCGCCGAGGCTCGCGAGGCTGGGCAGCGCGGCCTCCGCGAGCGCGAGGGCGACGCGACGTTCGGCCGGCGTGAGCACCTCGGCGCGGGAGCTGGCGGAGACGCCGGGGGCGGGGGGAGCGGGAGGAGCGCCCGCGGCGCTCGCGGAGATCGGGCCCGCGAGCGTGTCGCTCGGCATCGCCATGGGGGAAACCTTCTCGCTGGGGTTGATTCGTTTCGTGCATTCTGTAAATTCAGAACGAAGATGCAAGCCCAAAGTTCCCTGCCTCCATGGAACGGCGTCCGCCACGCCGGCGCCTCCGGCACCAGCCACACGCAGCGCCCCCACGTCGAAAGCTACTTTTTCAAGCTGAACGATCCCGAGGGGCGGCGCGCGCTTTGGCTCAAGGCCACGCTGCTCGAGCGGGCGGGCCGAGGCCGCCTCCCGGTGGCCGAGGCGTGGGCCATCGCGTTCGATCGCGAGGGCGGGCACGTGGCCGCGAAGGAGACCGTCCCGCTCGCGAGGGCGAGCTTCTCGCGCGACCGGCTGGCCATCCGAGTGGCCGACCTCGTCGTCGACGAGGGGCGGCTCCGGGGCTCGGTCCGGGGCTCGGCGCTCACGGGGTCACGCGTGCCCATCGCGTTCGACCTCCGCTTCGAGCCGGGAGCCCCCGCCCTCGTCCCCTTCCCTAGCCCACGCATGTACACTGGACCGCTGCCGAGCTCGAAGCTCGTGTCGCCTCACCCCGACTCCCGCTTCGAAGGCCGCTACTCGGTGGACGGCGTGGAGGTCGCGGTCGACGGCTGGCGCGGCATGCAAGGCCACAACTGGGGCACGAAGCACGCCGAGCTCTACGCGTGGTGCCACGCCAACCAGTGGGACAACGAGGAGGACCTCGTGCTCGAGGGCGTCACGGGCCGCGTCAAGGTGGGCCCGCTGCTCGCGCCGCCGCTCACCGTGGTGTGCGTGCGTCACCGCGGCGTTCGGTATGACCTGAACGGCGCGCTCACGCTGCTCCGTGCGCGAGGGGCGATCGGCGAACGCCGGTGGGAGTTCGAGGCCCACAACGACCTCGCGCAGGTGTCCGGGGAGGTGTGGGCCGACACAGCCGACTTCGTGGGGCTCGCCTACGAGAACCCCGTGGGCGACACCACGTATTGCCTCAACTCGAAGATCGCCCGGGCCCGCGTGCGGCTCGCCGTGCGCGGGCGGCCACCGCTCGACGTCATCACGCGCGCGGCGGCGCTCGAGATCGGCACCAAGGACCCACGCCACGGAATAACGATGCTCGCGTGAGGCTTTCGGTCGCGGGCGTCGCCGACGGGGCGGTGTAGTCTACATGCTCGCTCCTCGCGCTCCCGCACGAGAAGGCCCCATCCATGAACATGCAAGCGAGCCGCAGGCGAGGGGCGTGCCTGTGCCACGCGACCGAAGGGAGTCCGGCATGAGGTGCCCCTACTGCGCCGAAGAGATCCAAGACGCGGCCATCCTCTGCCGCTTCTGCGGCGCCGTAAAAGAGGCCGCGGGCGACGGCTCGGCGTGGCGCTCTCCGCACGCGCGGCACCCCAACGCCGCGGCGCCGAAGCCAGTCAACGCGGGAATGGCGAACTTCACGATGAAGTCGTCCGGCGCGCTCTTCCTCGTCTCGGCCGCGTTCGAGCTCGTCTCGATCACGTCGACGGTGCCGCTCTTCGGCGCGCTGCGCGGCGGGGGCTTCGCGGTCGTCTACCACCTGGCCTACGTCGGCGTCTTCGTGGCCATGGGCGTGGCCCTCCTCCGGCCGCGGCCGTGGGGGCTCTACGCGGTGCTCGGCGGCACCGCGCTCTACACGCTCGAGCGCGCGCTCTTCGCGTTCGACACCCCCGCGCGCAAGGCCGAGCTCGCGCACGCCCTCGAAGGGCACGAAGAGGTCACCTCGCTCCTGCCGGCGGACGCGATCCTCGAGGTCGGCACCCTCACCGTGTTCCTGGTGGTCGTCTGCTGGTGGGGCTTCGCGGCGTACTGCGCGGTGAAGCGCGAGTACTTTCGCGGGAGCGCGTCACGCCCCGGCTGAGGCCCCTTCGAGCCGCGTCGCGGTCTTCTCCGAGGTTCGGCGCGCGGCGAGCATCGCCCGCTCGATCGCCGCGACCGCATGGCCCAGGCCGTCCTCCGCCCGCACCCCCCGGCCGAGCGCGCGCGTCCTTGCATCACGCGATCGCGGAGCATGCGATCGACCGGCGCGTGGAGCCACCGGGCGTCGAGCTCCCGATGGGCGCAGGGCGTGAGGCCCACGCCGAGATCGGCGACCCGCTTTCCCCACACCGGCTGGTCGCCGAGGTGCCAGGCGATGGTCTGCGGCACACCCGCGCGGAACGCCGCGGCGGTGGTGCCGGCGCCGCCGTGGTGCACGACGCCGCGCACCGGCGGCCAGTCCTGGCGCCCGCGCGGCGCGCAGCGCGCCGGTCTTGGCGTGGTGGGCGGAGTGACAGCGTCCTCCGGTGACAAGCCATGTTGACCGGCGCGCCCATGGAGACTACCCGTACGTCCATGGTGACCGCGAGCCACGGGCGCCCGGGCAAGACCAAGACCGTCTCCCTCGGGATCGAGGGCATGACCTGCGCGAGCTGCGTCGGGCGCGTCGAACGCGCGATCGCCGCGATCGACGGCGTGAGCCAGGTCGCCGTGAACCTCGCCACCGAGTCGGCGACCATCGAGGCGCGCGAGGGGGTGGCGGCGGAGGCCCTCGCGGAGGCCGTCCGCGACGCCGGCTACGAGGCCCACGAGACCCGGCGAGACGCCGCGGAGCCTCCGAAGGAGCGCAGACTCGACGCCGACACGTGGCTCGCCCTAGGCCTCTCCACGCCGCTCGTGGCGCTCACCATGCTCCCCATGGCCGTCCCCGCGCTCCACGATCGGTTGGCGCCGGTGATGCACTTCCTCATGGGTTGGGGCGGCCTCCTCGTCGCCGCGCCCGTGCAGGTCTTCGCGGGTCGCAGGTTCTACCGCCAGGCGGTCGCCGAGGTGCGGCACCGCGCGCTCGGCATGAGCACCCTCGTGGCGCTCGGCAGCTCGGCGGCGTTCTTCTACTCGGCCGCGGTCCTCGTGTTCCCGTCGGTCTTTCCGCCAGGGACCGCGCATACGTATTTCGAAGCGTCGGCCTCGATCGTCACGCTCGTGCTCGTCGGCAAGGCGCTCGAGGCCCGCGCGCGCGACCAGACCGCCGTCGCCCTCCGCAAGCTCTTCGCGCTGCGCCCCACCACCGCGCGCGTGCTCCGGGACGGCGAAGAGATCACCGTGCCCCTCGCGGAGGTGAGGGTCGGCTTTCAGGTGGTCATGCGCCCGGGCGAGGCCTTCCCGGTGGACGGCGCGGTGGTCGACGGGGAGAGCCTGGTCGACGAGTCGTCGGTGACGGGGGAGCCCCTGCCGGTCGTGAAGCGGCTGGGCGATCGCGTGTTCGCCGGCACCACCCTGAGCCGCGGGGCGCTCGTGCTCGAAGCCACGCACGTGGGCGAGGACACCACGCTCGGGCAGGTCATCCAATTAGTGCAGAATGCACAGAGCGAGAAGAGCGAAGCGCAGGCGATGGCCGACCGCGTGGCGGCCGTGTTCGTGCCCGTCATCCTCGCCGTAGCGGCGATCGCGGCCGGCGCGTGGCTCGCGCTCGGCCCGGCCCCGGCGCTGCCGCGCGCGCTCGTGGCCGGGGTGGCGGTGCTCGTCGCGGCCTGCCCCTGCGCCATGGGCCTCGCCACGCCCGCCGCGCTGATGGTCGCCACGGGGCGGGCGGCCGAGCTCGGCGTTCTGCTCCGCAAGACCACCGCGCTGGACCAGCTAGCGCGCGCGACCGTCATCGTCGTCGACAAGACCGGCACGCTGACGCTCGGCAAGCCCCACGTGGTGCGCTGCACCATCGCCGAGGGGCACGACCGCGCGCGCACGCTCGCGCTCGTGAGCGCCGCAGAGGCGCGGAGTGAGCACCCGGTGGGCCGCGCGGTGCTCGACTACGCGCGCGCCGAACGCGAGGCGAGCGCAGTGGCCGGCGCGAGCGCGAGCGCCCTCACGCCGACCGCGTTCGAGGCCGAGCTTGGCGCGGGCGTGCTCGCCACCGTGGACGGCGAGCGCCTCGTCATCGGCACCGCGCCGTTCCTCGCGGCCCACGGCGTGCCTGTCGCGAGCGCCGGCGACGCCGAGCCCGACGGGACGACCGTCGTGCTCGTCGCCCTGTTGAAGGCCGAAGGCGGCGCGCTGGCGGCCACCTTCGAGCTCATGGACGAACCGAAGCCCGGTGCAAAGGAGGCGGTGCGCGCACTCTCGGACCTGGGGCTCGAGGTCGTCATGGCCACGGGCGACACCGAGGGCAGCGCCGGGCGGATCGCGCGCGAGCTCGGCGTGACCCGCGTGTTCGCGAGCCAGCGCCCGGCCGACAAGGCGGCGCGGGTGCGCGAGCTGCAGAGCCGCGCAGGCCCGATCGAGGGGTCGCACACGCAGACCAAGACCACCGTCGCGTTCGTGGGCGACGGGGTGAACGACGCCGGCGCGCTCGCGGCAGCCGACGTGGGCGTCGCGATGGGCACCGGGGCCGACGTCGCGGTCGAGGCGGGCGACGTGGTCTCGATGCGGGGCGAGCTCGTCGCCGTCGTCGACGCGATCCGCCTCGCGCGCGCGACCCGGCGCGTCATCAAGCAGAACTTCTTCTGGGCGTACGCCTACAACGCGGCCCTCGTGCCCCTCGCGGCCGGCGCGCTGGAGCCGGCGTTCGGTATAGCGCTCTCGCCCATGCTCGCGGCCGGCGCGATGACCATGAGCAGCCTCTTCGTGCTGGGAAACAGCCTGCGGCTGCGGCGGTTCGCCCGCTCGCGGTGACCACGCGCGGGTCACCCCCGTCCCCCGGAGGGCCGCAAACATTGCGCGAATTGACCTTGCCTCCTCACCGTGTGGAGGTACGTTTCGCCGAATCGTCATGCGCCCTCTCTTTCGCCTCGCGTCCCTCCTGCCTCTTGCTTCGCTCGCCTTGGTCGCCGCCTGCGGCAGCGCCACGACCCCCGGGGCCACCGACGCGGGTGCGCCGGCCGAAGGCGGCCCCCCCGATAGCGGCGCGGTCACGCCCGCGGCGCAGGGCCCGAAGCCGGCGTGGGCGAAGACCTTCGGTGGCAAAGGCGAGGACGTGAGCGCGGGCGTGTTCGTCGACCCCACCGGCAACGTCTTCCTCAGCGGCTATTTCGAAGACACCATCGAGTTCGGCGGCACACCGCTCGTCAGCGTCAGCAAGGAGGACGCCTTCCTCGCCAAATTCGACCCGAGCGGCAAACACCAGTGGAGCTTCCGCCTCGGCGGCGAGGACATCGACGCGATCGGGGGCATCGGCGCCGACGCAGCCGGAAACTTGTATATTACAGGCATCTTCTCGAAAGAGATCACGCTCGGCACCTTCAAGGCCACCTCGAAGGGCGAGACCGACGCCTTCCTCGCCCGGCTCGACAAGGACGGCGCGCCGGTGTGGGTCAAGACCTTTGGCAGCGCGGGCTCCGAGATCGCGCGGTCGATCGTGGTGTCCCCCGCGGGCGAGGTCACCATCGCGGGCATCCTCGGGGGGCCGGTCGACTTCGGTGGCGGCCCGGTCGCGAACAAGAAGCAGGACGGCTTCGTGGCGCGCTTCGACAAGGACGGCAACCACGTGTGGAGCCGGGTGTTCGGCGGGCCCGGGAGCGACGCGCTCCAGGCGCTCGCGGCGGGCCCCGGGGGCGACATGTGGCTGGCAGGCGTCTACCGCGAAGGTGTCGACGTGGGCACCGGCCCGCTGCCCTACGCCGAGGGCGACAAGGACAACGGCTGGGTGGTGCGCCTCGGCCCCGACGGCGCCCCCAAGTGGGCGCGAGGGTTCTCGAACCCTGGCGACGACGCCGCCTCGAACATCGCCGTCGACGCCGCCGGGAACGCCGCCGTCACCTTCGCCTACCAGGGCCCCTCGATCGACTTCGGCACCGGCCCGCAGAAGAGCGGCGGCGGCTACGAGATGGGCCTCGCGCTCCTCGACCCCAGCGGCAAGACCACGTGGGGCAAGTCGTACGGCACGGTGAGCCCCGACGCGGCGTTCGCGGCGGCGTTCGACAACAAAGGAGGGCTCTTCGTGAGCGGCCTCTTCTCCGGTGAGCTCGACTACGGGTCGGGGACGATCGTCGCCTCCGGCTTCCTGAACAACTCGCTGCTGAAGTTCGACATGACCGGCAAGGCGCTGTGGGCCCGCGACATGGGCTCCACCACGCTGAACAACTACGGCCTCTTCAACACCGTGGCGGTCGACCCGGTGTCGGGCGGCGCCGTGACGACGGGCCACTTCGACGGCACCTTCGACTACGGCACGGGCACCCAACCGAACCGCGGCAGGGGCGACATCTACCTCGTCAAACTGGCGCCCTGACCACGCATACGCTCGCCACACATAGACCACGACAGACAGCACCGGAGCACACATGAAGCGAGCATTGCCTCTCCTGCCTCTCTTCTTCTTGGGCGCTGCCGTCGCGGGGCTGTCGGCCGTCGCGGCCTGCACCACCAGCACGACGGCCGCCTCGGGAATGCCCCCGTGCGCCGTCCAGACGACGCTCACGAACCGGTGCCAGACTTGCCACTCGGATCCGCCGAAGTTCGGCGCGCCGATGCCGCTCGTCACGCGCGCGGACCTGCTCGCCAAGAGCACCCGCGATGGCTCGAAGACGTACGCCGAGCGCGCCGTGGTCCGCATGCGCGACCCGCAGAGCCCGATGCCCCAGGCGCCGAACCCGCGCGCCCCCGAGAGCGAGATCGCGGCCTTCGAGTCGTGGATCGCGGCCGGCACCCCCGAGAACACGGCCCAATGCGCCGTTCCCCCGACCGACGCCTCGGCGCCGCTCCCCGAGGACAAGCTGGCGTGCCCCCCCGACGTCACCTTGAAGCCTCCTACACCCTTCGAGATGCCGCAAGACGTCGAAGACGAGTACGTGTGCTACGGCGTCGACCTGCCGGGCACGGCGCAGAAGCGGCACGTGATTGGGCTCGACGCGAAGATCGACAACGCGAGCATCGTCCATCACATCCTCGTGTTCGAGTCACCCACGACCGAGAGCGGCACACCGCACAAGTGCAAGGACATCTTCCCCCTCGACTGGAAGCTCATCTACGCGTGGGCGCCGGGCACCAAGCCCTACAACCTCCCCGCGGAGGCCGGCTATCCGCTCGATCCGGGCACGACGACCCATTACGTGGTGCAGCTCCACTACAGCAACATCAAGAAGGTGGCCGGCCAGAAAGACTCCACGGGCGTCAGCCTCTGCACCACCACCGACCTGCGCAAGAACGACGCCGACCTGATCGCCGTCGGAGGGGCCTCGTTCTCGCTGCCGCCCAAGGCGAAGACCACCATCGAGTGCTCGCTGAAGATCCCGCAGAACCCGGACAAGTTCCCCATCACGGTGTTCCGCGGTTGGCCCCACATGCACCAGCTCGGGGCGAGCCTCTCCACCAAGGTGTTGCGCCCGGATGGCTCCTCCGCGTCGCTCGGCGAGATCGCCCAGTGGGACTTCTACAACCAAATTGGCTATCCGATGAACGTAAAGGTCGCGAGTGGCGACACCGTGGTCACGCGTTGCACCTGGAACAACACCACCAACGAGCGAGTGGGCTTCGGTGAGCGAACCGGCGACGAAATGTGCTATAATTTCGTTACGTATTACCCGAAGACGAACCTCCAGGCGTTCTCCGGGGTGCTCCCGGCCTCCATCTCGCAGTGCAAGGTCGTGCCGTAGCAGCCGTAGCGGGCCCCGCTGCGGGCCCCGCTTACCCCTGGCTTAGCAGCCTGTTGATTTACGGACCGAGGCCCGGCGTCGTCCGCGCCCGGCCCGCCAAGGCGCGATCCGAGGAGCGCGCGGAGCGTGTTCCAGGTGGGCGTTTCTAGGTGAGCACGCACCG
>Ga0073904_10002649_pt1 | contig 13528 bp, 13 predicted proteins | sample KloWWTrecipitate_FD_66668 | JGI IMG/M metagenome (GOLD analysis project Ga0073904, IMG submission 66668) | Active sludge microbial communities from Klosterneuburg, Austria, studying microevolution and ecology of nitrifiers - Klosterneuburg... | ecosystem: Engineered > WWTP > Aerobic digester >...
TGCACGCGGCTCGGCAGCGAGCGCGCGGCGCTGATGTCGGGGCCGAGCGCGAGCTCGTCGCGCACGGAGTCGTAGTGCCTGCGCACGGCCTGCATCACCGCGAAGATCACGGCCATCGCGAGGATCGCGATCCACGCCCCGCGGCTGAACTTGGTGATGAGCACGACGACGAGCACCGTGCCCGTCAGCCCGAGGCCGATCCCGTTGATGGTCCGCGACCGCACCATCCGCGAGCGCGCGGCCGGGTCGGGCTCGGTGCGCAGGTGCCGGTTCCAGTGCTTGACCATGCCCAGCTGGCTGAGGGTGAACGAGACGAACACGCCCACGATGTACAGCTGGATGAGGCGCGTGACCTGGGCGTCGAACGCCCAGATGAGCACGATCGCCCCGCCGGCCAGGGCGACGATGCCGTTGGAGAAGGCGAGCCGGTCGCCGCGCGTGTGGAGCTGGCGGGGCAGGTAGCCGTCCCGGGCGAGGATCGAGCCCAGCACCGGGAACCCGTTGAACGCTGTGTTGGCCGCGAGCACGAGGATGAGGCCGGTGACGGCGGAGAGCAGGTAGAACGCCGGCGGGAAGCCCTGGAACACCGCGGCGGCCAGCTGGCCGAGCACCGGGTTCTGCACGTAGTCCTCGCCCACCGGCACGCCGTCCAGGGTCAGCTGCTCCGCGGGGATCTCCGCGAAGTGGACGTTGGTGACCTTGGCCAGCAGCAGGATCGACATCATGAAGGTCACCGACAGCCCGCCGAGCAGCGCCAGCGTCGTCGCGGCGTTCTTGCTCTTCGGCTTGCGGAAGGCCGGCACGCCGTTGCTGATCGCCTCGACGCCGGTCAGCGCCGCGCAGCCGGACGCGAAGGCGCGCAGCACGAGGAACGCCCCGGCCAGGCCCATGAGCCCCTGCTCGAAGCCGTCCTCCGGGAGCACGTCGAGCACGGCGCTCTCGGCCATGGGCAGCGACCCCGTGGCGAAGCGGACGAACCCGACCACCGCCATGGACCCGACACCGAGCATGAACAGGTACGTGGGGATCGCGAAGAGGGTGCCCGACTCCTTGACGCCGCGCAGGTTGAGCAGCGTGAGCAGCACGACGAGCCCGATGGCGAACGACACCTCGTGGCCGCGCAGCGCGGGCAGCGCCGTCGCCGCGTACTGGGCTCCCGAGGAGATCGACACGGCCACCGTGAGCACGTAGTCGACGAGCAGCGCGCTGGCCACCGCGACACCGGCCCGCGGGCCGAGGTTGGTGGTCGCGACCTCGTAGTCACCGCCGCCCGAGGGGTAGGCGTGCACGTTCTGGCGGTACGACGTCACGACGACGACGAGGACGACGACGACGGCCAGGCCCACCCACGGCGAGATGATCGCGGCTCCGAGCCCGGCGATCGTCAGGGTGAGCAGGATCTCGTCTGGGGCGTAGGCCACCGACGAGAGGGCGTCCGAGGCGAAGACCGGCAGGGCGATCCGCTTCGGCAGGAGCGTGTGGCCGAGGTTGTCGCTGCGGACCGGACGGCCCACGAGCAGACGTTTCGCCGCATCTACGATGTCCGACACGAGAGCCCATGCTAGGCCCGTGAGCGCCCGGTGGATCCCCCCGTCCCACGCCCGCCCGCTGTGGGTCCCCTGCGCGGCGCGCTGACGGTATAGCGTCTGCGGTTGTGCACTTCGTCATCATGGGTTGCGGCCGCGTGGGCGCCACGCTGGCCCAGTCCCTCGAGAGCCGCGGCCACTCCGTCGCCGTCATCGACCAGAACCCGGACGCGTTCCGACGGCTGGACGCCTCGTTCACCGGCAAGAAGGTCACCGGGCTCGGGTTCGACCGGCAGACCCTGGTGCAGGCGGGCGTCGAGGACGCCCACGCGTTCGCGGCCGTCTCCGACGGGGACAACTCCAACATCCTCGCCGCACGGGTGGTGCGCGAGACGTACGGCGTGAACAACGTCGTGGCCAGGATCTACGACCCGCACCGCGCCGAGATCTACCAGCGCCTGGGCATCCCCACGGTCGCGACGGTCCGCTGGACGGCAGACCAGGTGCTGCGCCGCATGCTCCCGATGGGCGCGACCGACGAGTACCGGGACGCCTCGGGGCAGATCATCATGGCCCAGGTGGACGTGCACCCCGGCTGGATCGGCCGGCTGACGGTGCGGCTCGAAGAGGCCACCGGGGCGCGGGTCGCGTACCTCACGCGCTACGGCGACGGTGTGCTGCCGGGTCCCGACACCGTGCTCCAGGAGAACGACGTCGTGCACGTCCTCGTCCAGGCGATCGACCTGCCGAAGGTCGAGCGCATCCTCACCCACGTGCCCCCGGAGGCCGACTGATGCGCGTCGTCATCGCCGGAGCCGGCTCGGTGGGCCGCTCCATCGCCAACGAGCTGCTGACCGCCGACCACGAGGTCACCCTCATCGACAAGCAGCCGTCCGCCATGCGGGTGGCGTCGGTCGCGGACGCGGACTGGATCCTCGCCGACGCGTGCGAGCTGTCGACGCTCTCCCAGGCCAAGGCCGAGGAGTGCGACGTCATCGTCGCCGCGACCGGTGACGACAAGGCCAACCTCGTCATCTCGCTGCTGGCCAAGACGGAGTTCGGCGTGCCGCGCACCGTCGCCCGCGTGAACAACCCCAAGAACGAGTGGATGTTCGACGAGGCGTGGGGCGTGGACGTCGCGGTCTCCACGCCGAGGATCATGACGGCGATGGTCGAGGAGGCCGTGGCCGTCGGGGACCTCGTGAAGATCTTCACGTTCCACCAGTCGGGCGCGGACATCCTCGAGGTGACCCTGCCCCTCGAGTCGCCGCTCGTCGGGGTGCGCGTCGGTCAGGTGGTCTGGCCCACCGACACGGTCCTGGCAGCCTTCGTGCGCGGCACGCGACCCATCGCGCCGACCGCTGACGACACCCTCGAGGCCGGGGACGAGCTGCTCATCGTGGCGGGCTCGGACGCCGACCTCGACGCTCTGCACGAGCTCCTGGTGACGCCACGAGCAACCACGTGAGCCACAGGGTCACCGCGAACAGCGGGACCCCCATGGCGAGCTTGGCCGTGCCCAGCGCGGCGACGCCGTCGGCGCCCTGCAGGTAGAACGGCACCTGCACGGCCAGCCGGGCGCCGAACATCGCGGCCCACAACCACGTCGCCCAGCCGTACCGGCGGCGCAGGTGGTCCTGCGCCGGGTCCGTGCGCCACGTCATCGGCTCGCTGCGCAGGAGGCTGACGACGACGCCGACGGCCGGCCAGCCGGCGAGGGCCGAGACGGCCATCGCGATGAGGTAGCCGACGTTGGCGAGCAGCCCACCGGCGAAGTAGTTCTCCGCCTCCCCCGTGCGCCAGGCCCACAGGACGCCGATCCCCACGCCCAGCAGCCCCGAGAAGGCCTGGGTCATGGGCGTGCGCTGGAGCAGTCGCACCAGCACGGCGGCCACGGCCAGCGCGGCGGAGGCGACCAGCGCGGGCACGAGCTGCCGCGTGGCGAGGTAGGCCACGACGAAGACGAGGCCCGGGGCGGTCGACTCGACCATCCCCCGCACACCGCCGATCGCGTCGGCGAAGGAGAAGTCGTCCGCCACGAGGGTCCGGACGCCGCGCAGCGGCGCGTCCGGCGGCACGGAGGCGGCGGGGACGCCCGCCTGCTCCGCCTGCTGGTCCTCCTGCTGCCCCTCGGTCGGCCCGGTCCCCGGACCGACGGGGGGCACGTCCTCACTCACCGGGACGCGGGCTGAGCTCGTAGCGCGGGTTGAACATCGTGGGGCGGCCGTTCTGCAGGCAGACGAGGCCCTCCACCCTGGCGCGCCGGCCCGGCTCGATCCCGCGGATCTGGCGCCGGCCGAGCCACACCACGGTGAGGGTGCCGCTGCCGTCGTAGAGCTCGGCCTCGAGGGCCTGGACGGTCTGCCGGGGGCGCAGCGTCACGCTGCGCACGACGCCGGAGACCTGGGCCCGATGGCGCGAGGAGAGCTCGGCGACGGCTGTGCACCCACGACGCTCCGTCTCGCGCCGCTCCTCGTCCGCCTCGATCTCGGCCCGCGAGGCAAGGAGCGCACGCACCGCGCCGCGCAGACCGCCCCGGTGCGGACGGCCCGTGGCGGGTCCCGCCTGCTGCTCCGACCCGGCGGCGACCATCAGTGGATCTCGGTGATCTCGGGGCCCCGCACGAACGGGTCGAGGCTCGCGGCCGGTGCGGACGGCGCCGCGGCCGGCGTCGCGGCCGCGCCCGGCCGCACGCCGGGCATCGTCAGCGGCAGCAGGTCGCGCGGCGCCTTGGCCGCCGAGCCGCGCACCACCACGACGTCGGCGAAGAGGCCCTCGAGGGTCTGCGCCTCCTCCGGGTCGATGGCCGCGCGGCCGGTGAGCACCCCGCGCAGGAACCACCTCGGGCCGTCGTGGCCGATGAAACGCGCGGGCCGGTGGCCCGTGCGACCCTCGGCCGTGCGAACGGGGACCCGGGCGAGCAGCTCGCGACCGAAGGGGCCCGGCAGGTCGTCGGCGGAGCCGCCCTGCTTGACGACCGACTCGGCGATCTCGGCACGGATGTCGTCCCAGATCCCCGCGGTGCGCGGTGCGGCGAAGACCTGCAGCTGCAGCGTGGACCCGTCGATGGTGACCGCTGCGGCCGAGACGATCGAGGTCGACTTGTCGATCTCCATCCGCAGCTCCATGGAGTCGCGTCCGGGCAGCCACAGGGCGCCGAGGTCGACGCGGCGCCCGCGCTCGTCGACCTCGGAGACGTCCCACGGCCCGCGCCGCGCCTCGTCCGCGACGCCGTCGAGCCGGCCGTCCGTCTCGACGGGCGCCTCGCCGCCGGGCTCGGCCTGACGGCCCGGCTCATCCTGCGCGGACCCCTTGGCCCTGCGGAACAGTCCCACGCGTGCATCCCTCTCGATGATCTGTCCGTCCACGATAACCGCGTACCGCGGCCCGGAAGTCCCTACGGCTGCGCCGGGCCGTCCCCGGCACCCTCGACCGCGCCCCTTGCCGCGCCGTCGACCGCGCCGTGCCAGCCCCCGCTCGAGCCGAAGCCGCCGTCGCCACGGTGCGAACCGGGCAGCCGCTCGGCGCGCACGAACCGCGCCCGCTCGACGCGCTGGACGACGAGCTGGGCGATCCGGTCGCCGCGGTGCAGCACCACGGGCGTCGTGGGGTCGGTGTTGTGCAGCGTGACCTCGATCTCGCCGCGGTACCCGGCGTCGACCGTCCCGGGCGCGTTGAGCACGGTGAGGCCGTGCCGGCGCGCGAGACCCGAGCGTGGGTGGACGAACGCCGCGTAGCCGGCCGGCAGGGCGATCCGCACCCCGGTCGGCACGGTGAGGCGGCCCGAGGGCGGCACGACGGCGTCGACGCGGGTGACGAGGTCGGCCCCGGCGTCACCCGGGTGGGCGTAGGCGGGTGCCGGGAGGTCGCCCTCGACCAGCACGAGCAGCACCTCGACGTCGCCGTCGGTCGCGGTGCGGGGGTCGGGGGTCTGCACGGTGCCCGACTCTAGTGCGCGGGCGGGCCTGCCGCCGCGGACCCCAGCCGGGACGCCGACCTGGGATGCTGGGGCGATGCGCACCGCACCGGACCCGAGCACGTACGACGAGCGCCTCTGGCCGGGCCCGCTGGGCTGGTTCCTCGTGCTGGGGTTCGGGGTGCTCATGACCATCTCCGTGTGGCCGGTGCGCCCCGCCGCGGCCCTCGTCACCGGCGGCCTGGCCGTGGTGGGCGGCGTCGTGGCCGCCGTGCTGTCCAGCCCGCGCGTGCGGGTGGCCGACGGCGAGCTCCGGGCGGCCGCCGCGCACATCGACGTCGCCTGGCTGGGGGCCGGGACGGCGCTGGACCGCGAGGGCGTCCGCAGGGCGATGGGCCCGGGATCGGATGCACGGGCCTTCGTCGTGCTGCGCTCCTGGCTGCCGGGCGCCGTGTCCGTCGAGGTCACCGACCCCGGCGACCCGACCCCGACGTGGCTCATCTCCTCACGCCACCCGGACCGGCTGCTCGCGGCCGTCCGGGCGGCCCAGCAGGCTCAGGCGGCGCACTCCGAGCAGATCGGCTGACCGTTCTTCTCCGCGGCCAGCTGGCTGCGGTGGTGCACCAGGAAGCAGCTGGAGCACGTGAACTCGTCGGGCTGACGCGGCAGCACGCGGACGGAGAGCTCCTCGCCGGACAGGTCGGCACCGGGCAGCTCGAAGCCTTCTGCGGCCTCGGTCTCGTCCTCGTCCACGACGCCGGAGTTCTTGTCGGCCCGGCGGGCCTGGAGCTCCTGGAGGGAATCCTCCGAGAGGTCTTCCTCGGTCTTGCGGGGGGCGTCGTAGTCGGTTGCCATCAGGCGTTCCACACTCCGTGTCAGTCAGGCCGGGCGGCGCCCGGGCGGGCGCGCTCTGGATCGGTACGTACTCAATGTCCGGCGGCAGCCGGTTGTTCCCGCACCCCTTCGGCGAGGGGATTGTGCCCTATCCGCGGGCCATGTGCACACCGCAGCGTGGTGGGCGGCGCACATCGGGCCCGTCCGGCGGCGCGCGACGGTCGTCGGCCGGACGTCAGGGGCGGTCGGTGTCGGCGTCCTGCTCCTCGAGCAGGCGCACCAGCGCCGTGACGGTCGCGGGCGGCCCGGCGACCGTCATCTCGGTCCCGGCGGCACGGCCGCGCAGCCCGGTGACGGACGCGCCGGCCTCCGTGGCGACGAGCGAGGCCGCCGCGAGGTCCCACGGGCTGAGCCCCCGCTCGTAGTACGCGTCGAGCCCGCCCGTGGCGAGCGTGCACAGGTCCATCGCCGCGGAGCCCATCCGCCGGATGTCGCGCACCTGGGGCAGCAGGGACGCCACCACGCGACCCTGGGCACGCCGCCGGTCGACCGTGTAGCCGAACCCGGTCCCGACGAGCGACTCGGCGAGCGGCCTGGCGTCGTTGACCGCGACGGGCACGCCGTCGAGGAAGGCCCCGGTGCCGCGGCCGGCGGTCCACGTGCGCCCGTCGGCCACGGCGTGCACGCACGCTGCCAGGACGGTCCACGTGGCCGGGTCGGGCTGCCCGGTGACGGCGGCGACGCTCACGGAGTAGGCCGGGATCCCGTAGAGGTAGTTGACCGTGCCGTCGATCGGGTCGAGCACCCAGGTGACGCCGCTGGTGCCGCCCGTCAGGCCGCCCTCCTCGCCGAGCACGGCGTCGTCCGGCCGCTCGGCGGTGATCATCGCGCGCAGCAGCTCCTCGGCCGCCAGGTCCATCGCCGTGACGACGTCGACGGCGCTGGACTTGGTCGCCGCGACGGCCACGCGGTCCGGTCGGCCGTCGCGGACCAGGGCGCCGGCCCGGCGCGCCATCCGCTCGGCGAGGTCCTGCAGGGCGAGGACGAGCTCGGGGCTGCCGAGCGGGCTGGGTGCGGTCACGGCACCATCCTGCCGCACCTGGTGCGCGGCACACCGGGGCGCCTCCCGGGCGGGCGCGGGCCGAGGTGGCACGCTCGTCCCAGCCGTGAGGAGGTGCCGATGAGCGAGCTCAAGCTGGTGGGGCTGCACGACGACCGGGAGCACGTGGTCCTGGAGGGGGCGGACGGGCAGCGGTTCCGCCTGCCCATCGACGACTCCCTGCGCGCGGCCGTGCGCCGCGACCGCCCCCAGCTCGAACAGGTGCGCGCCGAGGTCACCGGGGTGCTGCCGCCGCGCGAGATCCAGTCGCGCATCCGAGCGGGTGCCAGCGCCGAGGACGTCGCGGCCGAGAGCGGGGTGCCCGTCGAGATCGTGCGCCGCTACGAGGGTCCCGTGCTCGCCGAGCGCGCGTGGGTCGCCACCCAGGCGCGCGCCACCCGGATCGGTCGCGACCCCGGCGCGCCGTCGCTCGGCGACCTCGTCACCGACCGCCTCGCCACGCGTGGCGTCGCGCCATCGACCGTCGGGTGGGACGCGTCCCGCGGCATGTCGGGCCCGTGGACCGTCGAGGTGACCTTCGAGGTCGGCGACGACGAGCGCTCGGCGCGCTGGACCTTCGACCAGGCCAACCGCTCGGTGCGGGCGAACGACGACGAGGCGCGGTGGCTGTCCGAGACCGACCTGTCCGACGAGCCCATCCCGCGCCGGCACCTCGCCGCCGTGCGCAGCACCGTCTTCGACGTCGAGGTCGACGACGCGCTGCGGCCGGTGCTCGCGTCGGTCGACCAGCCCGCCCTGCAGGCCGCCCCTGAGCCCGACCCGGACGAGGCAACGCACGCCCTGCTGGACGACCTCGCCGACCGTCGCGGCGTGCGCCAGCCGCTCGAGGAGTCCGACGACGACGAGGACGGCGAGGAGTTCGAGGGCTTCGGCCCCCAGCACGCCTTCGACTTCGACCTCCCGGGACTGACCACGCCCGCCGCGATCCCCGCGGCCCACCCGCCGGCCTCCCGGCCGGACCTGGCGACCGACGCACAGGTGCTCACCATGCCGACCGACCGGTCGCACCGTGGCGCACCGGCGACCGTCCACGACGACGTCCCCGCCGCGTCCGGCCCCGTCGCCGTGACGGCGCTGGAGACCGCCGCCCCGGCAAGGGCCAAGCCCCGCAAGGGCCGGGCCAGCGTGCCGAGCTGGGACGAGATCGTCTTCGGCGCCAAGCCGGAGTAGCGACCCCTCCCCCGCCACCGCCCGGCGGGTCTTGCTCGACGCCTGCCGACGCGCCTCAGCGCCCGCCGGCCTCGGACCACAGCGTGTCGGGGCTGGAGGCCGTTGCCCGTGCCACGGCCACGGTCATCCGGCGCATGTGGTGGCGCCGGCACAGCACCTCGTAGCCGACGGCCTGCGCGGCGTTCGTGTCCCCGACCACCACCTGCTCGCCCTCGACGACCATCTGCCCGTGCACGGTGCGTGCGTTGTGCGTGGCGCGCGCACCGCACCAGCACAGGGCCTGGACCTGGAGCACCTCCACGCGGTCGGCGAGCTCGATGAGGCGGGCCGAGCCAGGGAACAGCCGGGTGCGGAAGTCGGCGGTGATGCCGAAGGCGTAGACGTCCACGCCCATCTCGTCGACCAGCTGCGCGAGCTGCTCCACCTGGGCCGTGCTGTAGAACTGGGCCTCGTCGCACACGAGGTAGTCCACGCGCTCCCCGCGCGTGCGGCGCTGGACGACGTCGTCCCAGAAGTCGGTGCCGTCGGTGACCTCCACCGCGGCGTGCCGCAGGCCGAGCCGCGAGGACAGCACGTCGACGCCGGCCCGGTCGTTGCGGGTGAACAGCACCCCGCCGCGGCCGCGCACCGCGTGGTTGTGGTCCATCTGCAGCGCGAGCGTGGACTTGCCGCAGTCCATCGTCCCGCTGAAGAACACCAGCTCCGCCATGACGGCCTCCCTCAGGCGACGACGACGAGGGGCACGAGCATCTCCCCCGGGGTGAGCGAACCGTGCATCCCGCGCAGCGCGATGGAGTGCGGGGTCTGGGTGCGCGAGTCCACGACGCCCGCCCGCCCCGTCGCCGCGACGACGAGGTCGCCGATGACGGGCTCCACGTGCGCGCTCACCGGCCCGAACCAGCCCGCCTCGATCGCCTCGGCCCTGGTCGCCACGACGGCATCGTCGCCCAGCCGCGCACGCCACCGCTGGGCGACGGCGTCGGTCTGCCCGGCGGCGACGTGCACATGGGTGGCGCGCGGCTCGCCGGAGATGAGCTCGACGCCGCGGCGCAGGGTGGTCGTCGTCGCGACGTCGACCAGCAGGGCCGGGTCCACGTCGACCATGCCGTGGTCGGCCGTGACGAGCAGCAGCGTGTCGCGCGGCAGCGAGCGTGCCAGGCGGCCCAGCTCGCGGTCGGTGTGGGCCAGCGCGTCGGACCACTCGCGCGACTGCCAGCCGAGCTGGTGGCCGGTCTTGTCGACGTCGCCCCAGTAGAGGTAGACGACCCCGGGGGCCGAGAGCTCGAACAGCGCGGCGTCGACGCGGTCCTCGAGGCGCTCCGCGGCGACGTAGGTGCCGCCGCTCAGCGCGGCGCGGGTCAGGCCCGACCCGTCGAACGTGGGCGGGCCGACCGACGTGACGGGCACGCCGGTCGCGGCGATCCGGGCGAACCAGGTGGGCTCCCGCTGCCACGCCTCGGGGGCACCCGCGCCGTCCCAGCTGACGAGGTTGGCGAGGGCGCCCGTCTGCGGGTTGCGGACGGTGTAGCCCGCGAGGCCGGTGCGGCCGGCCCCGCAGCCCGTGCCGAACAGGCCCATCGAGGTCGCCGTGGTCGACGGGTAGCCGGCGGTGAGCACACGGGAGGTCTCGAGCGCGCGGCGCAGGAACGGCGCATGGCCGAGCCGTTCGCGCAGCATCCGGTCGCCGAGGCCGTCGACGAGGACCACGCACACGCGGCGGGCCGCGGGCAGTCCCAGCCGGGCGCGCGCGGCGGCCGCCTCGGCGGCGAGGGGCTCGGGCAGCGCTGCGCCGACGGCGTCGGCGACCGCGGGCAGCACGCGGTCCAGGCACCGTCCCCCGTAGTCCGGGACGACCAGTCCGGCGGCCGCCACGGCATGGGCGAGCGCGCCGGTCACCGGGCCTGGGCGGTCGCGGCGGACAGCGTGCGGGCGAAGGCGACCGCGGCGCGCACGGCCTCGGCGCCCTCGGCCTCGGCGGAGACGCGCACGACGACGTCGTCCGGCGCCGAGGTGCCCGTGAGTCCGTGGTCGGCGTCGCACGCGGGGTCGCCGCACGCCGCGGGCTCGAGGTCGATCCGGCGGACCGCCCCCCAGCCGAGGGCCAGGGTCAGCTCCACGGGGACGGCACCGGCGCGGTGCTGCGCCGGGACCGGGACGACGTGCGTCAGCGCGACGGTGTGCAGGTGGCGCAGCGGGACGGACTCCGTGGTCGCCGAGGCGCTCGCCGAGGGGTGCTCGCTGTCGGCCGGGTGGTCGTCGACGTGCGCGAGGACCAGGCGCGACGGCGTCAGCACGAGGACCGTGACGTGGCGACGCAGCTCGGTGTCGAAGGTCGTCTCCGGGTGGACGAGGTGTGCGAGCACGTCCTCGCCGGCCAGGGCGACGTCGAGGACGTCGCTGACGAGCTCGGGGTAGTACCCCGCGTGGTGCAGGCTGCGTCGCAGGTCTTTCGTCGTTCCGGGCACCGGGACATCCTTCCACCGATCGCCGTACCGGGCGCCATCGCGGGCCGTGCGGTCCCGGCGCGACGTGCCCGGTGGCACCCGGGCGGCGCGCCTACTGGGGCAGCACGCGCCGGGCGCCGTCCACCCGGCCGGCCTCGGCGAGCTCGACCTCCGCCCCCAGCACCGCCGCGCCGTGCTCGCCGACCACCACCGGGTGCAGGGAGAGGCTGCGCAGCTCCGGCAGGTCGTCGGCCATGACCGCCACCCGGCCGAGCACGTCCTCGAGCGCCGCGACGTCCATCGCGGGCTGGTCCCGGTAGCCGAACAGGCGCGACCCGGCGCGCACCGAGCGGACCATCTCCGCGACGTCGACGTCCGTGAGCGGTGCCACCCCGTGGCTGACGTCGCCGAGCAGGTCGACGGCGTCCCCGGCGAGACCGAAGGAGACCACCGGCCCGAACCGCGGGTCCTCGCTGGAGCGGATGACGCAGGCGACCCCAGCCGGTGCCATGCGCTGGACCTCGTACGGCCCGGCGTCGCCACCGTGCTGCTGGCGCATCTGGACCATGGCCTCGAGCAGCGCCTCCCGGCCGCCCAGGTCCAGGCGCACCCCGCCCAGGTCGATCCGGTGGCGCAGCGCGGGTGCGGAGGTCTTGAGCACCACGGGCCAGCCGAGCAGCTCGGCCGCACGGGTGGCGTCGATGGCGTCGTGCACGGTGACGGTGGGCCACACCGTGATCCCGTAGCAGGCGAGCAGCGCCGCGGCGCGCTCGGCCGTGAGCGTGACCCCCACGGGGGGACGCACCGACGGGTCTGCAGCCTCGCCGGCGGCCGCGGGCTCCGGGGCCGACGAGCCGGGCGCGGGTGCCGGGCCCAGCACGGCGCGCACCAGGCGCCGGGCCCGCGCGCGGTCGATGCCATCGGGCGCCAGCGGGTGCCCGTGGTCGGCCGCCCGCCACGCGGCGTAGCGCACCGCGGCCGCGAGCGCGAGGACGCCGTCCTCGGGCGCAGCGTACGCGGGGACCGTCCGTTGTCGGCCGAGGCCGTCGGGGGCGGTGAGCTCGTCGGTGACGCCGCTGAGGCCCAGGATGCACGCGACGGTGGTCCGCCCCGACGCCGCGGCGGCGCGCGCCACGGCCCGGGCGACACGCTCGTCCGGCTCGCCGACGGTCGGCACGTGCACCACGACGACGGCGTCGCACGAGGGGTCCGCGTAGACGGCCGCGAGCTCGGCGTCGAGCCGCTCCAGGTCGGCGTCGGTGTGCCCGCCCTCGGGCAGGATCGCGCGCTGGTCGCCCACCGTGAGCCCGGCGGACACGCTGGCCTCGGCCGCGAGCGCCGCCAGCGGCTCCGACCCCGCGAGCACGGTGACGCGGCGCCCCGTCGGCAACGGCTGGTGGACCAGCAGCTGGGCGACGTCGAGCAGCTGGTGCTGGCTCTCCACGCGGATGACGCCGGACTGGCGCAGCATCTCGTCCAGGGCGCGGCGCGGCACGCGGGTCAGCCGCACCGCGTGCCCGGCGGGGATGACGTGGCCCGAGCGCCCGGCGGTGAGCACCACGACGGGCTTGGTCGTCGCCAGCCGGCGCGCCACGCGGGCGAACTTGCGCGGGTTGCCGATCGACTCGACGTACAGCCCCACGACGTCGGTGGCCTCGTCCTGCCCCCAGAACTGCATGACGTCGTTGCCGGAGACGTCCGCGCGGTTGCCCGAGGAGACGAAGGTCGACAGGCCCAGCCCGCGGCGGCGCGCCGAGGCCAGCAGCCCGACCGCCAGCGGCGCGGACTGGCAGAACAGCGCCAGCCGGCCCGGCGGGGGCATCGTGGCCGCGAGCGAGGCGTTGACGGTGGGCTCGTCCTCCGTGCCCCGGCGCAGGAACCCGTAGGTGGCCGGGCCGAGCACGCGCATCCCGGCGGCGTGGGCCGCGCGCACGAGGTCACGCTGGTGCGCCAGCCCCACGGGCCCCGTCTCGGCGAACCCGCTCGAGAGCACGACGACGGCGCGCGCGCCCAGAGCGGCGCACCGACGGACCACCGCGGCACCGTGGTGCGCCGGGACCGCGAGCACCGCCAGGTCGACGGGGCCGGGGACGGCGGAGAGGTCCGGCCACGTCGTGACGCCGTCGACCTCGAGGCCGACGGCGTGCACCACGGGGCCGCCGTCGTGCGGCCGGGGACCACCGGCCGGGTCCGGGCGAGCGGCGAGGTGGGTGGCGGCCGCCCGCGCCAGCTCGAGGTGCTGGCCGCCGCCCTCGGCGACGACGAGCACCGAGCGCGGGGTCAGCAGCCCGTGCACGCTGCGCGCCTCGGCCCGCTGCTCCCGGTCCGCCATGACGGCCAACGACCGCTCGGTGGGGTCGATGTCGAACGAGACCGTGAGGATGCCGTCCTCAAGGACCTGGCTGACGGCGAAGCCCGCCTCCCGGAACACGCCGATCATCGCGGAGTTGTAGGGCAGCACCTCGGCCGTGAACCGGCGGATCCCGCGCTCACGGGCGGCCGCGACGAGGTGCTCCAG
>Ga0073904_10002651_pt1 | contig 13522 bp, 11 predicted proteins | sample KloWWTrecipitate_FD_66668 | JGI IMG/M metagenome (GOLD analysis project Ga0073904, IMG submission 66668) | Active sludge microbial communities from Klosterneuburg, Austria, studying microevolution and ecology of nitrifiers - Klosterneuburg... | ecosystem: Engineered > WWTP > Aerobic digester >...
TGGTACCCGCCTCCACCGCGGCTTTGAGGCCACTGGTCGAGGCGCGCACCCGGCCCGCGGCGTCATACACGCTCTCGTACATGAACGCCTGCTGCGCACCGGCGCCGTCGGGATCAGCAGAGAGCGACCGCCAGGGTCGACCCGCCTGCGCGATCGTCTGGGTCCCCGCCGTGCACGGATCGTCCGCCGTGCCGTCGCGGTAGCTGTAGGTCAACGCAGAACCCGAACCGGCAGGCAGGCTGCGGCCCGTGCGGCGCAGAAACGTCGACTCGTAGGTGTAGGTCTCGTCCAGGTTCGGCAGCGGCGACTCGACCCGAGCAGTGCCGACCAGCCCGTAGACCGCCGCCGTCTGATGGCAGCGTGGCGCTGACCGGCCCACCCACCGCGCCGGAAGTAGGATCCGACCCATGTCGACCGACGCCAAGGGCAGCCGCTCCAAGGAGTTCCACCCCGCGTTCGAGGAGTACTGCGAGGCCATCTGGGAGCTCCGGGAGGACGACATCGACGTCATCCAGGCCCGCATCGCCGAGCGCCTCGAGGTCTCGCGGCCCGCGGTGTCGGAGATGATCCGCCGGATGGAGAGCGAGGGCCTCGTCGACATCGGCTCCACCATCTCGCTCACGCCGTCCGGCAAGACGCTGGCCGAGCGGGTCGTCCGCCGCCACCGGCTGGCCGAGCGCTTCCTGACCGACATGCTCGGGCTGTCCTGGGCCGACGCCCACACCGAGGCCGGCAAGTGGGAGCACGTGATCTCCGAGCCGGTCGAGGAAGCGCTCGCACGAGTCCTCGGTGACCCGACCACGTGCCCGCACGGCAACCCGATCCCCGGTGCCGACTACCACGCGCCCGACGCGACCACGCTCAGCGCGGTGGCGATCGGAGCGGACTTCACGGTGGCCCGCATCCCCGAGGAGCTCGAGTTCGAGCCGGGGATGCTGGCGTTCCTGGAGGAGAACTCGCTCCAGCCCGGCCACTCCGGCACGCTGACCGCGCTGTCGCCCGACGGGACCGCCACGGTGGAGATCGAAGGCCGCCACGTGGGCATCGGGCGCTTCGCGTCCGACCGCATCCTCGTCACCGCCTGAGCATCGACGGACCGCCGGCGGTCCGTCGATACGGTCCACCGGGTGAAGTCGCTCGGGCTGATCCTCAACACGCTCGGGGCCACCCTCCGCAGGCCGCGCTCGAACGTGCGCGTGGTGGTGTGGCTCGTCGGACTCCTCATCGTGCTGGTCGCGGCGTACAGCGCCCTGTTCCACCTCATCATGGAGCGCGAAGGCCGCAGCTACAGCTGGCCGACCTCGGTGTACTGGTCCCTGACCACGATGTCGACGCTCGGCTTCGGCGACATCACGTTCCACTCCGATCTCGGCCGCATCTTCTCGATCGTCGTGCTGGTCAGCGGTGCGCTGTTCATCCTGGTGCTGCTGCCGTTCGCGTTCATCCAGTTCCTGTTCCTGCCGTGGATGGCGGCCCGGGACCAGGCCCGGGCGCCCCGCGAGCTTCCCAAGCAGACCGCCGATCACATCGTGCTCACCCAGCTCGGCGCCGTGAGCACCGAGCTGATCCACAAGGCGCGGACGGCCGGAGTGCCCTACGTGTTGGTGGTCGCGGACCTCACCGAAGCGCTCTCACTCGCGGATCAGGGCTACCGCGTGATGGTCGGCGAGCTCGACGACCCCGCCACCTACCGCGCCGCCCGGGTGGAGTCAGCGGCGCTCGTGGCGACCACGCAGACCGACACGACCAACACGAACATCGTGTTCACGGTCCGCGAGATCAACACGACCGTCCCGATCGTGGCGACCGCATCGCAGCACGCCGCGGTCGACGTGCTGGAGCTCGCCGGATGCGATCACGTGCTGCGCATGGGCCCGTTGCTCGGCAGCGCGATGGCCCGGCGTGTCCTCGGCCACGACCACCGGGCGCACCCGGTCGGAGAGTTCGGCGACCTGGTGATCGCCGAGGCCAACCCCAACGACGAGCTGATGACCGGACGGACGGTCGCAGACCTGGACCTGCGCAACCGGTACTCGGTGAGCCTGGCCGGCTTGTGGCGTCGCGGCGTGTTCACCATGCCTGGACCGGAGACCGTCATCGGCGGTGATGACGTGCTGGTGCTCGCGGGGTCGGCCGAGCAGCTCCGCTCCTACGACGCGGCGTTCGGCGCCGAGACGTTCAGCATCGACGCTGCGATCGTGATCGGCGGTGGACGGGTCGGCCGCTCGGCGGCACGCAACCTCGCCGCGACCGGCACCCAGGTGACCGTCGTGGAGCGCGACGCCACCCGGGTGCGCGACGACTGGCCCTACGTCGTGGGCGACGGCGCCGACATCGACGTGCTCGAACGAGCTGGGATCGAGACGGCATCGGCCGTGTTGGTCACCACCCACGACGACGACATCAACGTCTACCTGACCATCTACTGCCGCCGGCTCCGACCCGACGTGCAGATCATCTCCCGGTCCAACCTCGATCGCAACGTGGCCACCCTGCACCGGGCAGGAGCCGACTCGGTGCTGTCCTACGCGTCGCTCGGCGCGACCGCCATCTGGAACGTGCTGGGCGACAACGACTCACTCGTGCTGGCCGACAACCTGGAGGTGTTCCTGACGCCGGTGCCCAAGTCGATGGCCGGCAGGTCCCTCACACAGCTCGACCTGCGGCGCCGTACCGGCTGCAACGTCGTGGCCGTCGTCGACCGAGGGCGCACGACGACCAACCCGGACCCGCTGGTCCCGATGCCGACGGGAGCCGACCTGGTGCTGATCGGCGAAGCGTCGGCGCGCGACCGGTTCCTCCACGAACACCCGGTGGTCCTCCACCGCTGACGGCCATCAGCGGTCACGGTGTCCGACCGCCTTCGTAGGTTTGCTCGTCGATGCCACGGCAACGGGCTGATCCGCGACGACACACCCCTGCGACGTCAGAACCGCGTGATTCGGGGTCACGTCCTGGACGCCCAACTCCTGCGCGAGTACGCCGTCCTGAACTTCGACCTGTACGGCTTCTACGGCCTCTCGGCCTTCCAGACGTCAGCGGACTGGACACAGGAGCGGATCATGGCGCAGAAGCTGGCCCGTGCTGCCCGGGTCACCGTCTTCGAGCACCAGACGTTGCTCGAACACGGCCTGGCCGTGCTGCCCACCGGAGCGGCGCCGCACGGTGACATCGTGATGGCATCGACGTCAGGACATCGCGACGGCCAGCCCGGTGATCTCGATGAGCTCGTTGCGACGGTGCGGTCGTGCCGCCACGATGTAGCTGCCAACCCATACCACCGCGAGGACACGACATCGTGATCGTCATCGATCTCCCGGCCGACCTGAACATGGAAGACGACGCTGGACGAAACGTCGCCCGGCTACCGCCGCACGGTGATTTCGCCGCCGGACATGTGGCGATCGCTGGGTCACCCGGGTTCTGGTCCTGGGTGATCGTCGACGCGGTGTCCGATGGTGTCGTGCACTTCCATCAGGTCACAGCGGAGGAAGCGGCCGAGCACGGCGATCTCGTGATCAACAGCCGAGTCAGCTAGGCCTTCAGCCAGGTCCAGCGACGGGACCGGCGAGCGGCTCGGGAGGTTTCGCCCTGAACGCGTCCGAAACGTGCGCTGAGGGCGAAACCTGCCATCCGAGTGGCCTCGTCAGCGGAGCACGTCGGGGAGCGGTTCGGCGTGCACGATCGACAGGCGCTTGGTCGAGCGGGTCAGGGCCACGTACAGCGACTGCGGACCGCGCACCTCTTCACGCAGGATCGCCGCCGGCTCCACGACGATCACCGAGTCCAGCTCCAGGCCCTTGATCAGCGACGTGGGCACGATCGTCACCTGTCGGTCCAGGCCCTGACGGGTGGCCCGACCGTGCTCGATGCCGGCGTCGGTCAGCGCCGCGTCGGCCCGCTCCACGAGCGATCCCGGCACCACCACGGCGACGTTGCCGGACCCGACCGCCTTCAGCTCGCGACGCACCGAATCGGCGATCTCCATGTCGAGGTCGACGTCGGAGCACGCGCTGAAGATCGGGGCATCGCCGGTGTGGCGGATCGAGGTGGGTGGCTGCAGGCCCGGCGCGGCGATGCGCAGGACCTTGGCAGCCAGGTCCATGATCGGCCCCGGCACGCGGTAGCCGACGGTGAGCTCGGCCCGTCGTGGCGGCCGACGAGACGGGAGGTCCTCGAGCACCGAGTCCCAGTCGTCGTGCGCCCACGCACCGGTCGACTGGGCGATGTCGCCCACGACCGTCATCGAGCCGTTCAGCGACCGCCGGTCGAGGACGCGCAGCTGCATCGGCGACAGGTCCTGGGCCTCGTCGACGACGATGTGACCGTAGGTGCGGACCACGTCGTCGTCCTTGTGGCGCGGCCGTGGACCCAACAGCTCGAGCGCCTCGTCGAGGACCGGCACGTCGTGGTTGGTGAACACGACCTCCGCCGCCACGCTCTCGCGGGGTCGCGACAGGAGCTTCCACTCGGTGGGCTCCAGGTAGCGGTGCGCGGCGAGCTTCAGCAGGCCCGGCGATCCGTAGAGGTCGTTGAGCAGCTCTGCCGGCGTCAGCACCGGCCACATCCGCTCCAGTGCCTCGCGCACCACGACGTCGCCACGCAGCCGCTCCCGCACGACCTCGGGCGAGTCCTCCAAGCGGGAGGTGGCGGCCAGCGCCTCCCAGAACAGCTGCTCGACCAGCTTGCGGCCGGCGTTGTGGGTGCGGAACCGTCGCCGAGCCTGCTGGATGATCTCGGCGGACCGCTGCACCGACAGCGTCAGCCACTGCACGCCGTAGGGGATGCGCAGCGGCTCGGGCAACGCCCGCTCGCGGTCGCGCACAGCGTGGCGCACGACGTCGATCATCCGCAGGTCGCCCTTGACGCGGGCGGTGTCCTCGTCGTCGAGCCCGGCCACCCGGACGTGCGGCACCAGGTCGCCGAGCGTGGCGATCTGCACACCGGCCTCACCCAAGCTGGGCAGCACCTGCTCGATGTAGGACAGGAACACCCGGTTGGGCCCGACGACCAGCACGCCCTGGCCCTCGAGCGGGAACCGATGGCTGTAGAGCAGGTAGGCGGCGCGGTGCAGCGCCACCACCGTCTTGCCGGTACCGGGCCCTCCCTGCACCACGAGCACGCCGGGGAGCTCGGAGCGGATGATGACGTCCTGCTCCACCTGGATCGTGCCGACGATGTCGGACAGGCGACCGGAACGAGACTCCTCGAGTGCCGAGATCAGGGCTCCGTAGCCCTGCACCTGGCCATCGTCGAGCGCCTCCTTGGCGGCACCGAACAGCTCGTCGTCGATGCCGAGCACGGTGCGGCCACGGCTGGCGAAGTGCCGACGGCGCAGCAACCCCATGGGGTCCCGGCCGGTGGCCCGGTAGAACGACTCGGCAACCGGCGCCCGCCAGTCGACGACCACCGGATTCCGCTCGGCGTCGGCGACGGCGATCCGTCCGATGTAGAAGCGGTCGCCGTCGGCAGCCGCGACGCTGTCGGACACGGCGACGCTGCCGGGCGCCACGTCCTCGGCGCTGCCGGGCGCCATGTCCTGGGCGCTGCCGGACGCCATGTCCTCGGCGCTGCCGGGATCGAGGTCGATGCGGCCGAACACCAGCGAAAGATCGCCGATCTCCAGGTGCTGGAGCCGGGCCTCGACGCGGTCGTGGACGACGTCGCGCTCGTAGCGGTGCTGGAACGTGCCACCCGGGCCGCCCTCGACGCTGTCGCGCATGGCCTCGACGGCCTGCTTCGTCTGCTCCAGGCACTCGTAGGCGTGGTCGACGTACGTCTGTTCCGCATCGAGCTCGGGATGGTTCGCCACACGTGCTCCTGCCGCGGGTCGAACCCGCAAACGGGGGATCTGCCAGTGTAGTCCCCCGCTCCGCTTCGCCAACACGGCGCCGGCGCCCGACAGGTCACGTCAACCGGCGGGCGAGACCCAACGGCAGTCCGGACGACAGGTCCGGTGGCAGTCCGGGTGCAGGTTGCAGGGTCGGTCGTATCGGTCGTGTGCTCTGCTGGTCGCTGTGGAGATCGGTGCAGGTGCCGGCGTGGACATGGCGGTCGAGCCTGAGGGCGTGCGCGATTGGCTGCGCGACGCGGTCGAAGCCGGTGGTGGTCGCGTCGTGGCGCTCGAGCAGGCGACCACGCTCCTGTGGGCCTCGCCCGATGATCCCGACGGCCTCCGCAGCGTGCTGGCCGCCCACGGCGACCGCCTGCGATGGGTGCAGCTGCCATGGGCCGGGATCGAGCCGTACGTCGACGTGGTCGACCACGGCAGGGTCTGGACGTGCGGCAAGGGCGTGTACGCGGAACCCGTCGCCGAGATGGCGCTGACGCTCGCCCTGGCGTCGATGCGTCGACTCGATCGCTACGCACGCTCGACGCGGTGGCGTCAGCACGGCGCGATCGGCACGAACCTGCGTGGGGCTCGGGTCACCGTGCTCGGCGGTGGTGGCATCGCCGATGCGCTGCTCCACCTGATCGCGCCCTTCAACTGCACGACGACCGTCGTCCGACGTCACGCCGATCGGCCGACGTCGACCGACGGGGTGAGCGTCGTCGGCCCCGACGCGCTCGACGACGCCATCACCGACGCCGACCTGGTGGTGCTGGCTCTCGCCCTCACCCCGGACACGGTCGGGGTGATCGACGCCCGTCGCCTGGCGCTGATGGGTTCGTCCTGTCACCTGGTGAACGTGGCCCGGGGTGCCCACGTGGTCACCGACGACCTGGTTGCGGCGCTGGCCGACGCCACGATCGCCGGTGCGGCACTCGACGTCACCGATCCGGAGCCCCTGCCCGACGGCCACCCGCTCTGGGCGGCGCCCAACGCCATCGTGACGCCCCATGTCGCCAACACGCCCGAGATGGCCGTGCCGCTGCTGTCGGGCCGGATCACCGAGAACGTCGCCCGCTGGGCGAAGGGCCAGGACCTGCTCGGGCCGATCGACGTCGACGCCGGCTACTGAGCCGCTCCTCCCGTCCCATCGGTCGGTGGTCCGACCAGTCGGTGGTCCGACGGTCAGCGGTCCGATCCGTCGGCGGTCCGATCAGCGTCCGCGATCGGGATGCCGGAGCCCGCCATCCCGTCGACGATCATCGCTGCCACCTCCGTCCCGCTCATCGTCGACCGCGCTGCGCGCAGCAGCACGAGATCGAGCGTGGCTCTCGCCATCACCCGGAAGCCGTCGCCCGCTGCAGGCAGGGTGGGTCGGCGCGACATGTCGACCGCGACGGCGTCCACGGCGGAGCGGATCGTCGAAGCCAGGTGCTCGACGATCCGCTCGGATCCGGGGTCGGCCGCCTCGGCGGGCTCGACGTGGACCGTTCCCAGGTGCGCGATCAGCAGCGACGCGGTGAGCGCCCGCTGAGCGCACGTCGTGTCGCACAGGTCATCGACCAGCTCGACGAGTCGCTGTCCCGGGCTCAGCCCTTGACGTGCCTCGTCGCGACGGGCGATGTGGTCCACGACGGAGTCCCACACGAACGGCGCCAGCTCGTGTCGACTCGGGTACTGGCCCGCGAGCTGAGCGTCGGAGACGCCCGACAGCTGTGCGACCTTGGCGAGGGTCACGGCCGGCCACCCGGCGCGCCCCCACACCCGCAGCACCGCCGCACGGACGCGCTCGACCTCCTCGGCGGTCAGCGGGGATCGCCCATGGATGGCCAGGCGTGGACCCAACTGGTCGTCGCGGTCGTCGGCCCGGCGGGTCATCGCCACCCACACCGCGACGAACATGGATGCGAGCATCCGATGGTCCGCGTCAGGATCGACGCGCACCCGCAACGCGCAGGCGTCGCCGACGCTGATCAGCATGCGGCTGATCTGGTGGAGGTCGACGCCGTCGATGAGGACGCGTCCCGTCAGCCTCATCAGCTCCTCGAGCGCTGGTGCGTACATCTGCTCGTAGCGGAGGAACGCATCCGACAGGAACGCCGCGACCTCGGGATCGTTCAACGACACTGCGGCACCCAGGAACAGGTGGGTGTAGCTCCAGCCCTGGTCACCGGCCTCACCCCGCGCGACCGCGACGGTGTAGGCGGCGAGGATCTCCGCCAGGGGGAACTGGAAGTCGGCACTCCCCTCTGACCGCTCGGCCGCGGAGTCGACCAGCACCCGCACCAGATCGACCACCGACTCGTCGTACTCCGCTCTGAGCGAACGGAACGCCTCCCTCGTCGCGACCTGGGCCGCGCTCCGTTGCCGTGCCCCGATCCCGGCCTCAGGGGTGAACGACGAGTACACCGCACCGCTCGACAGATCCGTCGAGTCGATCAGCCGCCGGACCGTCACGAACTCGGCGAGGTCGTCCAGGGTCGCGTTCGTGAGCAGGGATCGAGCGGACTCGATCAGGCGCTCGGCCGTCGAGGTCGAGGTGGGAGGCGCGTCGCCCGACTTCGCTCCGTCGGTGCCGCTCATCGCTCGCCCACCCGAACTCGCGCCACTCCGGCGCTGAACAGGCGTGCCAGATCATCGGCACCCACATCGGAGCCCGCCGCGCCCATCAACAGCGCGTCGACGGTGGCCCGCGCCGCGACCGACGCGTCGTCGGCAGGAAGAAGACTCGCCAGCAGAGATGCCGCCCGATCCGGCACGGTGTCGTCGATCGCCACGGAGGAGACGTCGTGCAGACGGGCGGTGAGCATCGACGACACCAGGGAGCGCTGGGAGCACGCTGCTTCGGCGATGTCGGTCACGAGTTGCACGACCTGCGTGTCGAGGTCGATCTGGGAACGCGACGCTGCTCGCCGTCCCAGCCGATCCACCACGTCGTCCCAGGCGATCCTGGCCAGGTGGTGGCGGGTCGGGTACACAGCGACCAGCGACACCTCGGCGATCCCGGCCATCTCGGCGATGCGGGGCAACGTGACAGCCGGCCACCCCTCCGCCGCCTCGACCCTCCGCACCGCAGTCGCGACGGCATCCAGCAGAGCGGGCTCGGGGGTTCCGTCCCCGACGACGGCGATGCGACGGGCGAACAGGTCGTCCTCCTCGTCGATCCGGCGTGTCAACGCTGCGAACACACCGAGCAGGATCGTGGACACGAGGGTCCCATCGACGGTCGGGTCGATGCGCAAACGGATGGCAGCGCCGTCGACCGCGGCGATCAACACACGGGCGATGCCGTGTGCTCCCAGGTCACCGATGGGTGCCCGGCCCGTGCTGTCGAGGATCTTCGCGACGACCGACGCGTACTCCTCCTCGATGCCGTGGTAGTAGGTCTGGAGCATCGAGGTGACCTCGGGGTCGTTCTTGGCGATCGCTGCGCCGAGCCAGAGGTGTGTGTAGGCCCAGCGGTCCGGGTTCCGGACCCCGTCGACCACCGGATCGGCGACCCGGTCGGCCAGCTCCTCGAGCAGCCGACCCGTGTCCTCGGGACTGGCGATCGTCGAGTCGAACAGCTCCGCCACGCCGCTGACGATCTCCTGGTCGGTGAAGTCGAAGGCGAGGAAGGCGTCGCGCATCACCGCCTGTGGAGCCGTTCGCTCCGATGTCGGCGGGGTCGGGAACGCCGAGTAGATCGCCCCGCTCGACAACCCGGCTTCACCGGCGAGCCGACCGACCGTCGCGAACGCGGCGAGGTCATCCAGCGTCGCCTCCGCGAACAGACGAACAGCCGTCGCGTGCAGGCGGTCCTTGGCAGTGCCTCTCGCCGCTCGCTGACGTTCCAGGCGGACATCGCCGTCCGCGTCATCCCCCGGTCCCATGCTCCCTCCTCGCCGGCGAGGATAGCGAGCGAATGTTCGCTGGCAAAGAGTGAACGTGATCCAAGAACCCAGTTCAGCCCTGTTGCAGCGCTGCGCCGTGCACAACACTCTCTGTCGGTCGGCCGCCCTTGGGAGAGGCTCGACTCAGCCAGGACGGAGTACGCCCCACTTCGTCCTGGCCATCCTTCGTTCCGGCGCGATGTTCGTTCCGGCGCGATGTTCGTTCCGGCTCTGTTCGTTCCGGGCCGTCTGGCCCACCGTCAGCCTCGGTGCACCCCCACCCCACGAGCGGCTCAGCGGCCCGGGTCCTGGCCGACCTCCCTGAGCGCCGAGGCCAAGGCCAGTCGGAGCCGACGTGCGCGGTCCGCGTCGAGGTGGGCGATCATCGGCACCCGGTCGGCCCCGACCTCCTCGACGAGCAGTTGGACGCGTGGCGACGCGTCCTCGTAGTCGTCGCAGATCGACACCGCCCAGTTCACCGGGACCGGTTCGGCACCGTCGTCGGCCAGGTCCGCGAGGTCGTCCTCGAACAGCGGGGGGACGGGTACCTGGTCGTCATCGATCGAGCGGCGCACCCCGTCACCCTACGGCGACGGGCATGCCGACCTTCCGCTGCCGGCGTCGGCATTGGGACGGCTCAGGGGCCCGTGGTTGACTCGCGGACGATGACGGGATCCCTCCAGCCCGAGCAACGCCACGACGACAGCGCGTTCATCCGCACCTGTCGGGGCCTGTCGAGCGAGCACACCCCGGTGTGGTTCATGCGCCAGGCCGGCCGGTCGCTCCCCGAGTACCGGGCGATCCGCGGCACCGGGACGATCCTGCGGGCGATCGCGGACCCGGACCTGGCGACCGAGATCACCCTGCAACCCGTCCGCCGCTACGGCACCGACGCAGCGATCCTCTACTCCGACATCATGACCCCGGTCCACGCGATCGGATTCGGCGTCGACATCGAACCCGGCGTCGGTCCCGTCGTCGCCCAGCCGTTCCGGGAACGTGCGGACCTGGCCCGGCTGCGCCGGCTCGACCCGGAGGCGGACACGCCGTACGTGCTCGAGACGGTGCGCAACCTTGTGCGCGACCTTCCGGTGCCGTTGATCGCGTTCGCCGGTGCACCGTTCACCGTGGCCAGCTACCTGCTGGAGGGACGGCCGTCACGCACCTACGTGAGGACCAAGGCGCTCATGTACGGCGACGAGGTCCTGTGGCACGAGCTGATGGATCGTCTGGCCGACCTCGCGATCGATTCGCTGCGCTCGCAGGTGGCCGAGGGCGCATCCGCGGTCCAGCTGTTCGACTCGTGGGCGGGAGCGTTGTCGCCGCCGGACTACGAGCGGTTCGTCCTGCCCGCGAGCTCGAAGGTGCTGGCCGCCGCCGGGGAGCTCGGCGTCCCCCGAATCCACTTCGGCGTGTCCACCGGCGAGCTGCTCGGGCTGATGGCCGCTGCCGGCGCGGACGTGGTGGGTGTCGACTGGCGCACGACGCTGGACGCCGCCCGCACCCGCGTGCCGGCCGGAACGGCGTTGCAGGGCAACCTCGATCCGGCCCTGCCCGTCGCGGGCTGGGACGCCACCAGGGCCGCCGCCGACGACGTGCTGCGACGCGGCCGCGGCTCCGGCCACGTGTTCAACCTGGGCCACGGCGTGCTCCCCGAGACCGACCCTGAGGTGCTCGAACGCCTGGTCGACCACGTGCACTCCTGGCGGCACGACGGCACCCGCACAGCCGCAGCGGGTTCGGACGAGGCAGGTTCGGACGACGCGGGTTCGGACGAGGCAGGTTCGGACGAGGCTGGCTCCGGCGAGGCGGGGGCTCAGGCGTGAGCACCGGTGTGCTCGTCATGGCGTACGGCACGCCGGCCGGGCCCGCCGACGTCGAGGCCTACTACACCCACATCCGGAGAGGACGTCCGCCGACACCTGAGCAGCTGGCCGATCTCCTCCGGCGCTACGACGCACTGGGCGGCACGTCGCCGATGGCCGAGCGCACCCGTGCCCAGGTCGCCGCGATCGCCGACTCCCTGGACCGCGAGTCCCCGGACGAGTTCGTGGTGGCGTTCGGCGCCAAGCACGCCGCGCCGTTCGTGGAGGACGGGACGGCGCAGCTCGTCGCTGCCGGCGTGGAACGGATCGTCGGGGTGGTGCTGGCCCCGCACTACAGCGCCGGCAGCGTCGGTCAGTACCACGATCGCGCCGCCACGGCAGCGGCCGATCACAACGTGCCCTACGCCGGCATCGCCAGCTGGCACCTCCTCGACGAGCTCATCGACTTCCAGGCTGACGCCGTGCGCGCCGGTCTGACCGAGTTGCCCGAGCGCACCAAGGTCGTGTTCACCGCGCACTCGCTGCCCGAGCGGGTGCTCGACGGTGACCCCTACCCGGACCAGCTGCACCAGTCGGCAGACGCCACCGCCCGCGCCGCCGGCCTGGCGACCTGGGCAGGATGGGGTCTCGGGTGGCAGTCGGCGGGGCGGACCCCGGAACCGTGGCGAGGTCCGGACATCGCCGAGATCATCCGCGACCTTGCCCAGACCGGACGCTCCGACGGGATCCTCGTGGTGCCCCAGGGGTTCACCTCCGACCACTTGGAGGTCCTCTACGACCTCGACGTCGACGCCGCAGCCGTCGCCGCGGCCCACGGCCTGGCGTTCGGCCGCACCCAGGTCGTCAACGACGACCAGCGGGTCATGGGAGCGCTCGCCCGGATCGTGGCCGGAACACCCCGTGCGAGGTCCGCTCCAACAACCAGCACGGGAGTCCGCGATGGGGACGCCGAGACATGACGGCGGCGACCGACCCCGGACCTCGCCTCGTCATCATCGGCGGCGGCGTCACCGGGCTCGCCGCTGCGTGGGAGGCCAGCCGCCGCGGAGTGTCGGTGACCGTGCTGGAGGCATCGACCCGCTTCGGCGGGAAGGTCCGCACCTCGGCGTTGGACCTGCCGACCGGACCGCTCGTCGTCGACGAGGGAGCCGACAACTTCCTGGCTCGGGTGCCCGACGCCGTCGAGCTCTGCGTCGAGCTCGGGCTGGGCGACCAGCTCACACAGCCCGCTGTCGGTCGAGCGGCGGTGTGGTCCGCTGGAGCACTTCGCCCCTACCCCGCCCGACACGTGCTGGGAGTACCCCTCGACGTCGACGACCTGGCCGCGACCGGGATGGTGTCCGATGCCGCGCTGCAGCGGGTGGCCGAGGAACCCGAGCGGTTCGCCGGCACCGACGCGCCGGGCGCCGACGTGAGCATCGGCACCCATCTGCGCGACCGCCTCGGGGACGAGGTCGTCGACCACGTGGTCGGGCCGCTCGTCGGCGGCATCAACGCCGGCGACATCGACGAGCTCTCGCTCCGTGCCGTCACGCCGCAGCTCGCCGCGGCAGTGGCCGACGGCGGCAGCCTGATCGACGCCCTCCGGAGACGTGTGGACGGTGCCCCGACGCAGGGCCCGGTGTTCCGGGCGCTGATCGGCGGAACGGAGACGTTGGTGGACGAGCTCGTCGACCAACTGCGAGCCCGGGGCGCAGAGCTGCGGACCGACGCCGCCGTCGCCGGGATCCGATCCGTCGCCGGCGGGCGCAGCACCGACGGGGTCGATGTGGCGTTGGCCGACGGCACCACGATCGACGCCGACGCCGTCGTGCTGGCCGTGCCGGCACCGGTCGGCGCCGAGGTGCTGGTTGAGGCCAGCCCACGGACGGCAGCTGAGCTGCGCCGGATCGTCCACGTGCCGGTCGCGTTCACGACCTTCGCGCTCCCCCGTCACCTGGTCGCGCTCCCCGATGACCTCTCGGGGGTGCTGGTGCCTCGGGACGCGGGAAGGC